>Ga0164243_10004574_pt1 | contig 21591 bp, 17 predicted proteins | sample OricompcompostOP_FD_108781 | JGI IMG/M metagenome (GOLD analysis project Ga0164243, IMG submission 108781) | Organic Plus compost microbial communities from Emeryville, California, USA - Original compost - Organic plus compost (OP) | ecosystem: Engineered > Solid waste > Mixed feedstock >...
CGGCGAGCGGCCGCCGGGGGCGAACGAGCGGGGTTCACGCGCGAGGGGGAGCGGCTGTGGTAGGGGGTGGTGGCGATGGTGTTCGTGGTGGCGGTGACGGTGGGCGCTCTCGTGATGCAGACGCGCACGCTCGTCGAGGACGCGATCGGCTCGGCGCCGTGGATCAACGGGCTGGTGTGCGCGGTCCTGCTCGTGCTGGCCGCCATGCTCGTGGTGTACGCGGTGCGCGCGTGGCGCCTGCCGGGCCCGACCGACACCGTGTGACTCACGCCGAGGCGGCGCCGTCCACGCGGCCAGCGTCGTCGCGGTCGCGCTCGTCGGCCCGGTCGTCGGCCAGGTCGTCGACCCGGTCGTCGACGCGAGTGGCGAGCTCGGGCGGCGGCACGATCACCGGCAGCGCCCGCGGCCGGATCCGGTAGTGGAGCGGAGGCGTCATCCGCACGACCTCGCCGTCGAGCGCGACCTCGAGGTGGTGGCGGCCGGTGTAGACGACGGCCTCGCGGACGAGGTGCGCCTCGAAGTCCTTCACGGCGCGAAGCCGCTGGAGGCTCGCGCGCACCATGAGCCAGAACATCCGCGCGCGCGTCGTCGACCGGATCATGTAGAGGCAGAGCTCGCCGCGATCGAGCGCGCGGCGCCGGCCGAGCCGGAGGATGTCGATCGAGTAGACGTTGTTGCCGACGAACACGAACGGCGTCTGCGCCCGCAGGACGCCGCGATCGGTGCCGATCCGGACGTGCAAGAGCGGGAACCGGCGCAGGACCCGCGCGCACGCGACGAGCATCGCGCGCGCCTTGCTGCGCCCGGTGACGCGGCGATCCTCGTCGCGCTGGATCACGATCTCGGGGTACAGGCCGATGGAGGAGTTGTTGACGAACGTCCTGCCGTCGAGGTCGCCGACGTCGATCCGCGCCACGCGGCCGGTCGCGATCGCGCGGGCGGCGCGCCCGAGCTCGGCCGGGACCCCGAGGTCGCGCGCGAAGTGGTTGAGGGTCCCGAGCGGCAGGACCGCGAGCGGGACGTCACCTCCGACGAGCCCCGCGGCGACCGTGCTCACCGTGCCGTCGCCTCCGGCCGCGATCACGCAGTCCACCCCCGACCGCGCGACCGCGCGCGTCGTCGCCGCGACGTGCTCGGGCTCGCACAGCGCCACGGTGGCCTCGAGCCCCGCCTCGGCGCAGGCCGCGAGAATCTCGCCCATGCACTGCTCGCATCGCTCGCGGCCGATCGAGCCGGCGCCGGCGTTCATCACGATCGCGACCTTCATGCAGCGATCGCGAGCAAGCGACGTGCCCGGCGCGCGCGCCGGATCGCCTCACTCGGCGCGCATCTTGTGGCGGGCGTAGGCGCCGAGGAACTGACCGGCGCCGCGCGCCAGCGTGAGCTTCGAGAACGGGAGCCCGGCGAAGTCCTGCATGCCGACGCGGAACATCGCGGGCAGCTGGAGCAGGATCTTCTCCACGGTCGGGCGGCGCTCGCTGTAGAAGATGCGATAGCACCAGTGGCGGATCGTGAACTGCCACCCGAGGTGGTGGCGCTCGACCGTGTGCCGCCAGTCGGAGAAGCGCAGGTTGTCGCGCGCGAACGCGCGGGCGAGGTAGGGCCCCGCGATCGCGCCGTACTCGATCGCCTGGCCGATGCCTTCTCCGGTGGCGATGTCGATCCCCGCCGCCTCGCCGACGAGGAGCACGCGCGGGCGCGCGATCTCGGCGCCCGGCTCGTAGCCGCGCTCGGCAAACTGCTTGTAGCGGTACCGCGTGGGATCGAGCCCACGCGAGGTCAGATACGCTCGCAGCCGCGCGCGCGCGTCGTCCGCGCCGAGGTTGCGGATCATGTACGCGCCCCGGCAGACGAGCGGCTGCCCGTCGACGACGGTCGGGAAGTCCCATGCGTAGCCGTTCAGATCGCGCGCATCGAACGAGAACAGGATCGTGTCGCGCGGCAGATCGCCCGGAGCGGCCTCGGTGTCGAGCTCGACCGCCTGGGCCCGCAGCTCGCCGCGCGGGAAGCCCGCCTGGCGGCGCACGATGCCGCCCACGCCGTCGGCGCCGACGATCGCGCGCGCCTCGTAGACGTCGCCGGTGTCGGTGGTGACGCGGACGTGGTCGCGCTCGTCGTCGATCTCGATCGTCTCGACGCCGCAGCCGTCGCGGACCTCGATCCCGCGCGCGATCACCTGCTGGGCGAGCGCGTGATCGAACTCGGCGCGGCGCACGACGGCGCCGAGCCCGGGCTCGCGCGCGACCACCGTCTCCCCGCCGAAGCGGAGCGCGATCGCGTCGAGGTGGACCTTCGGGCAGTCCACCGTCACGCCGAGCTTGTCGAGCAGCTTGAACGCGCGCCCGCCCACGCCGCCGGCGCAGATCTTCTCGCGCGGGTACGTCGCCTTCTCGAGCACGGCCATCGCGAGGTGCGGCGCCGCGTGGCGCACGTGCAGGGCCGTCGACAGACCGGCCGGGCCGCCGCCGACGACGAGTAAATCGACCTTGGTTACCACGAGGCGCGAAGTGTAGCCGCGCGCCGCGTCCGCGTCAGCGCCCGGCGGCGTCGGTGCCGGCGATCGGGGTCGCGGCCTCGAGCTTCCAGGCACCTCCGGACTTGACCCAGGTCTCCTCCTGACGGTCGCCGCTCGCGGTCGTGGTGTACACGACGGCGCGCTCGGCGGTGACCCGACCCATACTCGTGATCTGGCGATCCGGGGTGGTGCCCTCGAGCGAGGCGGCGATCTGGTTCTTGACGGCGGCGACGTTGATCGGGCGCGGGCGCGCGGTCTCACTCGTGGTGGCGCACGCGGTGGACAGAGCGAGAACGATCACGGCGAAGAAGCGCATGTCGACAAGGAGCCACGGCGCGCGGCGATGGTCGACAGGTCCTCGACGGGAAAATGCACGTGTCACGGGCGTCGCACCTGTCGCGCGACGCCGTGAGACGTGTGCGACGACCTCCTGTGACGCCCGCGTCAGCGGGAACTGTCCCGTCGCCCGCGGCGGCTCGCGATCATGCCTGCGACGGCACGCCGTGCACGGGCAGGCGCTGGCGCCAAGCGGTGACCGCTCGTTTGAGCTCGCGCAGCCGGTCCTCGACGGCGAACCGCGCGAGCCGGCGCTGCACGCGCAGCCACAGCAGGCGCGTCTCGCCGGTGGCGAGGCTGTGCACGTAGCGCGCGTTGCCGCCGAGCAGATCGTAGACCTGCATGCCGGTCGCCGCGTTGTGCTCGACCGCGGCCGCGTGACAGAGGTACCCGGGCTTGACGTGCGGATCGGAGAACTGCGCGAGGCCGCTCTGGTAGAACAGCACCTTCCGGCGATGCACGAGGTTGTACAGGCAGCCGATCGTGCGCGCGCCGGCCGACACCCGCATCAGCTGGATCTCTCCGTGGCGCAGGCGCTGCGAGATCAGGCGGCGGTGGAAGTGGTCGAAGAACGGCTCGCCGAACGCGCCGCGCTCGCCGCGCACGTGCCAGCGCTGCGCGTGCAGCCGCACGAGGTCCTGGTAGATGTCGTGGGCGTGTCGCTCGTCGGTCGCGATCTCGACGCGCAGCGCACCGACCTCGCGGCGCGCGCGGCGGATCTGCGTGCGCATCGACGACGACAGGAGGCTGAGGTAGCCGCCCGGCACCGCCCGCACGGTCTCGAGATCCACGTACGGCGCCGGCATCTCGCGATCGATCAGCACCCGGTACGCCTCGCGATCGGTGAGCCGGTTGAGCTCGGGGAACGCGGAGCCGTCGACCGCCGGCAGGTACAGCTCGTGCCAGCCGTCCGGCAAGCGCTCGATCATCGTCTCGAGCGTGACGCGCGATCCCGACGCGCGGAGGATCCCGTTGTGCTCCACGCGTAGCCCGTCATGCCAGGCGTCCCCGGTCGCGTTGAGGTACAGCGCGCGGCTCGGGAGCGCACCGTGGCGCCAGCTCGTGCGCCGCGCGAGGAAGTACGCGGCGGCGGGCTCGTGGCGCACGTGCAGCACGGCGAGCTGGGGCAGGGCCTCGGCGGGGAGGCACGCGAGCCAGTTCTCGATCCACCCCCACGACAGGAAGTACGACGCGGCGGCGGCGACCTCGAGTCGTCGCCAGATCGCCTCGACCCGACGATCCCGCGCCTCGAGCAGCTGGAGCTCGAACATGACATCCCGTGGAGCAAGCCACGTGCCGGTGGAGCGCGCGATGCGCACGCGCGCACGTGCGGGAGCACCGAGGTGCAGGGCTCACGATCGCGCGGTGTCGCTCGCGGCAGGGCGGCGTGCGCGCGCCCAGTCGCGGAGCCGATCCTCGAGCAGGAACCGGAGCCGCGGGCGCTGCACGCGCGCCCACAGCAGCGACGTGTGATCCGTCGACAGGCTGCGCTTGTACCGGCGGTCTCCCGCCAGGAAGTCGTACACGTCGAGCCCGGAGGCCGCCGCGTGATCGATCGCGACCGCGTGGCTCAGGTAGCCCGGCTTGAGGTGCGGGTTCGCGAGCTGCGCCATCCCGCTCTGGTACTGGAGGACGCGGCCCTTGTAGACGAAGTTGTAGAGCGTCCCGAGCGTGCCGAGCCGCGACCGGACGCGCACGAGCTGGATCTCGCCGTGCCGGAAGCGCTGCGCGATCAGGCGGCGGTGGAACCGATCGAACCACGGATCGCCGAACGCGCCGGGCTGGCCCTTGGCTTGCCATTGCGCCTGGTGGAGCGCGACGAGCTCGCGGTAGATCGACAGCGCGGTCTCGACCTCGGTCGCGATCTCGACGATGAGCTCGCCGGCCTCGCGCTGTGCGCGGCGGATCTGCGACCGGGTCTGGCTGCCGAGCAGCTTGAGGTAGCCGTCGGTGCGCACGCGCGCGAGGTCGACGTAGTGCACCGGCACCGTCCGCTCGAGCCGCACGCGGAACCCGCGGATCACCGTCTCGATGAGCCCGCCGAACGCGTCGACGCGGAGCCCGGGCAAGAACAGCTCGTCCCAGTCGTCGGGCATCGCGTCGACGAGCTTGCCGATCCAGAGGTCCCGGCCGACGAGGCCGTTGTACTCGATGAACACGCTGTCGAACCGCGGGATCCCCGTGGCGTTGAGGTAGAGCGCCCGGCTGCCGAGCATCGGCAAGCGCGCGACGGTGCGCCGCACGAGGCAGAACGCCGCGACGGGGCGCTCCTCGTCGCGCAGGACGGCGACCCGCGCGTCGAGCTCGCGGGGGATGCACGCGAGCCAGTTCTCGATCCAGGGCCACGAAACGAAGAACGATCTCGGCGTGGCCTCCTCGAGATCGCGCCAGATCTGTTCGGCCTGCGTCGAGTACGGATCGATCAGCTCGAGCTGCACGAAGGGGCACTATGGCCGACGCACCCGTGAGTGGGCGCCCGTGAGGTGGGCTTTTCCTGCGCGCCCGTGCCACACGAGGAGCTCGCGAGACCTCGCTCCCATCGGATCCCGACGCCCCGAGATTTCGAGCGACGCGGGCAGGCGCGCTCGCGTGTCGCGCTCAGAAGCTCGGCTTCTGCTGGTGGTACTTCTCGATCAGCTCGCTCAGGTAGTCCGCGAGCTCGAGCACGTCGTCGTCCTCGGTGTCGCGCGACACGTAGATCGTGAAGAACTCGTACTCGTCGTCGGCGCCGGGCTCGCGGAGGCGGAGCTGGACGTAGCCCTCGTCCTCGTCCTTCTTGCCCTTCTTGCGGTCGGGGATCTCGAGCTTGTCGATCAGGTCCCAGACCTTCGTGGTCTCGTCCTTGGTGAGGTTGCGGCTGCCGAGCTCGTCGGTGTCCTCCTCGCTCGCGTAGCTCGCCCACATCGACGAGCCGCGGATGCGGATCTGCCAGTCGTCGCCGTCGGGTTTGTTCGAGACGAAGTCGAACATCCGGCCCTGGGTCTCGCCGCGGTCGACGTAGCCCTCGGGGCGATCGCCCTCGACGTAGGCGCCGCCGGCTTTGGGACACCCCGGCACCGCCGAGAGGATCCCGAGGAGCAACACGAGCAGGTACGAGCGCCGCACGACCCGCGAGCATAGCAGTACTCTCCGCGTCCCATGTCGCTCCGGTTCTACGACGAGGTGCTCGAGGCCCCAGCCGTGCTGCGCGACGGCACGCACCGCGCGGCGACCCTCGACGCGACCTGGGCCCGGTTCGCGCCGAAACAGAGGGCGGCGCAGATCACGCGCATCGCCGAGCTCACCGGCCTCGACACCATCGGGATCCCGGTGTTCGCGGCGATCCGCCCGATGGGGCGCTCGCTGTCGACGCAGCAGGGCAAGGGGATCACGTCCGAGGCGGCGCGCGTGTCGGCGCTCATGGAGAGCCTCGAGACGTGGACCGCGGAGCACCTCGCGCTGCCCGTGGTCCGCGGCTCGTATCGCGCGCTGCGGGCGCGCGCCGTCGACGTGCGCCGGCTGCCGCGGCCGCGCGGTCGCCTCGATCTCGACGCGACGTGGCGGTGGGTCGAGGGCTGGGACCTCGTCGCCGGGCGCGAGGTCCTGGTGCCGGAGCAGGCGGTGACGCTCGACACCACGTTCACGCGGCCGCCGGTGTTCGACATCTCGTCCAACGGGCTCGCGTCGGGGAACGTGCTCGTCGAGGCGATCGTCCACGGCCTGTGCGAGGTCATCGAGCGCGACGCGGAGGCCGGCTGGCGGCGGGCGGGGAGCGATCGGCGCCTCGTCCTCGACTCGATCACCGATCCGATCTGTCGCGGGCTCGTCGACCGGATCACCGCGGCGGGCGCGCGCGTGTTCCTGTGGGATCTCGGCGGCCCGCTGGGCGACACGATCACCGCGATCGGCTGCGCGATCATGGAGGATCCCGCCGAGCCCGCGTGGCGCACGCTCGGCTTCTACCAGGGCTTCGGTGCGCACCTCGCGCCCGAGGTCGCGATCGCGCGCGCGCTCACCGAGGCGGTGCAGACGCGGCTGACCTACATCGCGGGCGCGCGCGACGACTTCTTCCCGTTCGACTACGCCCGCGCGACCGATCCCGAGATGCTCGCGGATCTGTGGGAGCGGCTCGCCGCGCCGTGCGACGATCCGGTCGTGTTCGACGACCTGCCGCGCCGCGCCACCCGGGGCCTCGGTGACGAGCTCGCGGTGCTCGTCGACCGGGTCGCCGCGGCGGGGCACGCGCAGGTGATCGCCGTCGAGCTCACGCACCCGCGGCTCGGGGTCCCGGTCGTGAAGGTGCTCGTCCCCGGGCTCGCCACCGATCTCGAGGCGATGGGATGACGACCCTCGTGTTCGTCGGGCCGACCTTGCCCGCCGCCGACGTCGTGCGTCTCCTCCCCGAGGCGGAGGTCCACCCGCCGGTCGCGGTCGGCGATGTCCTGCGCGCGCTGCGCCGCCGCGGGCGCCGCCGGGTGACCCGGCTCGCGATCATCGACGGCTACTTCGAGCGCATGGCGGCCGTGTGGCACAAGGAGCTCCTGCTCGCCCTCGAGCGCGGGATCGCGGTGTGGGGGGCCGCGAGCATGGGGGCGCTGCGCGCGGCCGAGCTCGACCGGTTCGGGATGCGCGGCGTCGGCACGATCTATCACGCGTTCCGGCGCGGGGAGCTCGTCGCCGACGACGAGGTCGCGGTCGCGCACCTGCCCGCGGAGTTCGGCTATCGCCCGACCTCCGAGGCGCTCGTGAACCTGCGCCATGGCATCGCGCGCGCGCCCGGACTGTCGGCCGCGACGCGGACCGCGCTCGTCGAGCTCGCCCGAGCCCGGTTCTACCGCGAGCGCTCGTGGGACCGGCTGATCGCCGATGCCCGCGCGGCGGGGCTACCAGGGCGCCAGCTCGACGCGCTCGCCCGGTGGCCCAAGCCCGACCGCAAGGCCGCCGACGCCAGGTTGCTCGTCCGCACCCTGGCGCGCGACCGCCACGCCCCCCCGCCGGTCCGGGTGCCGCGCACGTGGGCGCTCCGCCAGCTCGAAGCCTGGCTCGCCGGCCGGATCGGCTGATACGCTGGGCGCCTCGATGAACGTCTGCCATGCGACGCCGGCACTCGGCGTGGGTCGATTCGAGCTCCGGGGCACGCTCGGCGCGGGTGGAGCCGGTGTCGTCTATCGCGTGTTCGATCGCCAGCTCGGCCGCGAGATCGCGCTCAAGCACCTGCGCAAGGCGTCGGGCCGCGATCTCTATCGCTTCAAGCGCGAGTTCCGCGCGCTCGCCGACATCGCGCACCCCAACCTCGTCCAGCTCTACGAGCTGCACGCCGCCGGCGGCGACTGGTACTTCACGATGGAGCTCGTCGAGGGCGTGTCGTTCATCGACTGGGTGCGACCTCCGCGGCGGTGGGGTGGCCCGCAGCGGACGCGCCAGGACATCGTGGCCTCGCCGCTCCACGACGCGCGCCTGCGCTCCGCGCTCGTGCAGCTCGTCGACGCGCTCGTCGCGCTCCACCGCGCCGGCAAGCTGCACCGCGATCTCAAGCCGTCGAACGTGCTCGTGACCGCCCAGGGCCGCGTGGCGCTGCTCGACTTCGGGCTCGTCGCGGGGATGGCCGAGGGCGACCCCGAGCGCCTCGCCGTCGGGACGCCCGTGTACATGTCGCCCGAGCAGGCCGCCGATCAACCGCTCGGCGAGGCGAGCGACTGGTACGCACTCGGCTGCATGCTGTACGAGGCGCTGACCGGGCGGCGGCCGTTCGAGGGCACCTCCGAGGAGGTGATGACGCGCAAGCAGACCGAGCAGCCGCCGCACCCCACGCAGCTCGTCGCGCGGCTCCCCGCCGATCTGTCGCGGCTCGCGATGCAGCTCCTCGCGTCGGCGCCGAGCGCGCGGCCGACGGGGCTGCAGGTGCTCGCGCAGCTCGGCGCGGCGCCGTCGGCGAAGACGCGGCGGATCGCGAGCCAGCTCCCCGCCGCCGCGTTCGTCGGGCGCGACGCCGAGCTGGAGGAGCTCGCGCGCGCGCTCGCCGACGCACGCCGGCGCGGGGTCTCGGTGTTCGTGCGGGGGCGGAGCGGCATCGGCAAGAGCACGCTCGTCCGGCGCTTCCTGCGCGGGCTCGGCGACGCGGTGTTCGTGCTCGAGGGGCGCTGCTTCGAGCGCGAGGCGGTGCCGTTCAAGATGCTCGACGGCGTCGTCGACTCGCTCGCCGCGGCGCTGCTCGGGCTGTCGGCCGACGAGCTCGACGCGCTCGTCCCGCGCGAGGTCGGCGCGCTCGTGCGGCTGTTCCCGGTGCTGGGCCGGATCCGCGCGTTCGCCGATCCGGCGGGCGAGAGCACCGTGCCGCCCGATCCGCAGGAGCTGCGTCGGCGCGGGTTCCAGGCGCTGCGGGGCCTGCTCGCGCGCCTCGCGCGCCTGCGCCCGGTGGTCGTGTTCGTCGACGACGTGCACTGGGGCGACAGCGACAGCTGCGCGTTCATGGCGGAGCTCGTCCACAACGCCGATCCGGGCATGCTCGTCGTCGTCGCGCACCGCCCCGAGGACTACCTCGGCGTCGTCGCGCAGCTCCGCCGCCCACCCGGTGGTGCGCGGCGCGGCGAGGTGCGCGCGCTCGAGGTCGCGCCGCTGTCGGACGCGGACGCGAGCGCGCTCGTCGCCCAGCTCGTCCACGGCGTCGCGATCGAGCCGATCGTCGTCGCCGCGGGCGGCAACCCGCTCGCCCTCACCGAGATGGCGCGCTCGCCGGCCGCCGCCGCCGGCATGAAGATGGACGACCTCGTGCGCGCGCGCGCGTTCCGGCTACCGCCCGAGGCGCAGGCGATGCTCGCGGTGTCGAGCGTCGCGGCGCGCCCGCTGCCGGTCGAGATCGCGGCGCACGCGGCAGGCGTCCTCGGCGGCCACGACGAGGCGAGCCTGCTCGCGAGCGAGCGCCTCGCGACGCTGCGCCAGGTCGACGGGCGCGCGATCCTGCACCCCGCGCACGACTACGTGCGCAGCGCGGTGCTCGCGGGACTCGACGTCGAGACGCGGGCGAGCTGGCACGAGGCGATCGCGCGCGCGTTCGAGGCGGTGCAGGGCCCCGAGCAGCTCGACTCGCTCGCGGTCGTCGAGCACTGGCTCGCCGCCGGCCACCCGGCGAACGCGGCGCAGCACGCCGTCGCGGCGGCGCAGCGCGCGGAGGCCGCGCTCGCGTTCCAGCGCGCCGCCGAGCTCTACCAGGTCGCGCTCAGCTATGGTCCGTGGGATACCGCCGGGCAGCGCGATCTCATGGCCCGGCAGGCGAGAGCGCTGGCGTGCGCCGGGCAGCTCGACGAGGCCGCGACGATCTACGGGCACGCGGCCCAGCTCCTCGCGGATGACGACGCGATCGATCTCGAGCGGCTCCGGGTCGAGGCGCTGCTCCGGCGGGGTCGGCTCGACGAGGGGCTGCCCGCGGCGGAGCGCCTGCTCGCCCAGATCGGGATCCGGATCCCGCTGACCGGGCGCGCGTCGCGCACGCGGCTCGCGACCGACTGGGTGCAGATGAAGCTGCGCGGTCTCGACTTCACGCCGCGCGACGTCACCGAGATCCCGCGCGCGACCCTGATCGCGAACGACACCTTGTACTCGATCGCGAGCAGCCTCGCGTTCGCGGATCCCGCGCTCGGCCGCGTCGTGCAGTCCGCCTTGCTCCGGGCCGCGCTCGACGCGGGCGAGCCGGTGCGTGTGTGCCTCGCGCTCGCGCACGAGATCGGCTACGCCGCGGCGGCGGGTAGCCGCAACCGGGCGGCGGTCGAGGCGCTCGGGCACCGGCTCGAGGCGGTGGCGGCGTCGCTCGGCGATCCGCACATCCGCGGCTACGCCGCGACCGCGATCGGCATCGCCGCGCACATGAGCGGGAGATGGCGCGAGGCGCGCGAGCAGCTCGAGGCCGGGCTCGCCGCGCTGCGCGATCACGGCGCCGGCGTGCGCTGGGAGATCGACATCGGCGACACCTACTGGCTCGCGTCGCTGTTCTACCTGGGCGAGTGGCGCGAGATGGCCCGGCTGACCCAGCTCCTCCTCCGCGACGCGATCGATCGCGGGGACGTCGCGGCGCAGCACGGGCTGCGCTCGGGGCGCTCGAACCTCGCGTGGCTCGTGCTCGACCGAGCGGACGACGCGCGCGCGCAGCTCGAGCTCGCCGCGAGCGCGCTCGGTGGAGGGTTCCACCTGCCGCACGTCAGCGCCGTCTCGGCGGCGGTGCACCTCGATCTGTACGCGGGGGACGCGACCACCGCGGCGGGCCGGCTCGAGGACGCGTGGCCGGGGATCGAGCGGCTGGGCGTGTTGCGCCTGCAGCAGCCCCGGGTCGAGCTGTCGATGCTGCGCGCGCGAACCCTGCTCGCCGAGCCGCGCGGCGACGGTGCGCTCCGCGCAGCCGAGGCGATCGCGGACGCGCTCGTGCGCGAGGGCGCGCCGTGGGCGAGCGGGCTCGGGCACCTCGTGCGGGCGTCGGCCGCGGCGTGGGCGGTGAACGCCGATCGCGCGCTCGCCGAGCTCGCGGCGGCCGAGGCCGAGCTCGCCGCGTGCGACATGGTGGGCTTTCTCCACGTCGCGCGGCTGTACCGCGGGCGTCTCGAGGGCGGGGCGGGTGGCGCGGCGCGCGCGGAGGCAGCGCGCGACGGCCTGATCGAGCAGGGGGCGGTGAACCCCGATGCGCTGGCGGCGCTGCTCGTCCCCTGGCCGCGCTGAGCCGCGCGCGAGATGGTGTACCCTCCCCGCGGGTGACGCGCCGGGTGATCCGGATCCGTGGCTCGCGCGTATACCCGGCACCCGGCCCCCGCCGGACGAGGCAAACCCGTGTCAGACATCGCTCAGCACATCGCCGTCTCTCACAAGGTCGAGATCGAGGATCTCGACTGGGAGGCCGCTCGTAACGTCGGCCTGACCACCCACGAGATCGAGAGCCTGAAGTACTTCGCGGATATCGAGAGCCAGACCGTCTACTACTTCCTCGAGGTCTCGCGGCTCGAGGTCTCGCGCGATCCCGAGCTCCTGACGTTCCTGACGATGTGGAACTACGAGGAGTACTTCCACTCGTACGCGCTGACGCGGCTCATGCAGGAGTGCGGCGTGCCCGTCGAGTCCGCGACCGAGCGCTCGATGCGCATCCGCGCCGGTGCCCGGTTCAAGGCGAAGCTCGAGGACGCGCTGCAGGGCATGATCGCGAAGGTCGCGCCGAAGTCGTTCATCGGCCTGTGGATGTTCTGGGGCGCGCTCCAGGAGTGCCTCACCACGCAGGCATACGAGGAGCTCGGCCGGACGACGAAGAACCCGGTGCTCGCCGAGCTGTGCCGCCGGATCGCGAAGCAGGAGCGCCGGCACTTCGCGTATTACTTCGGGCAGGCGAAGCGCCGGCTCGAGGGGCGGCCAGGCACGCAGCGGTTCGTCCGCTGGATCGCGGACGCGTTCTACGCGCCCGTCGGTGGCGGCGTGAAGACCGACGCCGAGGGAGCGCAGCTCGTCGCGCAGCTGTTCCCGCAGGAGCGGATCTTCGAGGTGATGAGCTACATCGAGCGGAAGATGTCGCGCCTGCCCGGCATGGACGATCTCGACTGCTGCACGACCTGGGCAGCGAAGATCCAGCCGCTGCTGCCGCCCGAGACGCGCGCGACCTCGGCGAGCGCGAACCGCGAAGCGAAGCGCCAGGGCGCGACGCGCGCGGCAGCGTGAGCCGGTTCTAGAACGCGTACCCGATGCGGAAGTAGCCGGCGGGCTCGACCTCGGCATCGTACTCGTCGTCGTCGTCGGAGAGATCGCGCGCGGCGCCGACCGCCGCGGCGACGTTGAGCCCCGAGTCGAACGTCCAGTGCCAGCCGAACAGGACCTCGGGGCCGACCATCGTCGTGCGGCTCTCGTCACACCCGCCGTACAGGTCGTCGTAGCAGTTGTTCGAGGAGGTGCTGCCGCGGGTGATGATGCCGGGCTCGATGAACGGGCCCGAGTAGACCCGGCGGAAGTAGATCGGCAGGCTGAGGCCGAGCTCGTAGCCGTCCTCGTCGTCGAACGACATGATGTTGGCGTCGCCGCGGATCGCGACGTTGCTGCTCACCGCGTGGCTGATCGACAGCCCGTAGAAGCCGAGCATCCAGCCGATCGGGTTCGTCGAGATGTTGGTCTTGCGATGCCGCAGCAGGTAGTCGCCACGCTCGCCGACCTTCACGAGCTGACCGTTGATGTGGGAGACGTTGTTCCAGTCCTCGTTCTGCGGGGCGGCGGTCGCCGGCGCGGCAGCAGCGGCGGGGATGCTCGCACCCGGCCCGGCCGGGGCGCCGCCCGGGACCACGACCGGCGGGTTCGGCGTGACGACGACGAGCTGATCGGTGTGCGCGACGGCGACGTCGTCCGCGAGCGCGGGCGACGCAGCCAGGGCGATCGGGGCGAGGGCGAGGGCGGCGACGAGCTTGGTCATGCCCGTCGCCAGAGCAGCCGCGATGCCAGGTCCGACCACCACGCGCAAGTAGGCGCACGGCTTGTGGTTGCCAGCCCGTGCCGCCGGCAGGGGGTGGTAGCTCGCGACGGACGATTGGTCGGATCGGCCGAATTCCTGACATGCCGATCACGGCCACGGCTCGCCGCCGGTACGCGCCGCCCGTGGGCGCCGCGGGTGATCGTCGATCCTGCGGGGGGGAGCCGCTCAGCGCAGGACGGTGAGCGTCCGCATCGTTCCGCGCGTGACGCCGAACTGCTCGTGGACCGCCGCGCGCCGCACGACCTCCGCGGGCGCGACCGTGCCCGCCGCGAGCTGGACGTACGCGTCGTACAGCCGCCGGGTCTCGTCCGCGCTCTCGCGCACGAGCTCGACCCGCAGCCGCCGCACGCCGCGCGCGAGCAGCTCGGGCACCAGGCTCGCGGCGCTCTGCGCCTGCGCGTTGAACACGGTGTTGCGGCAACCGACGTCGACGACGACCGGGTGGACGAGCCCGACCCGATCGGCGAGCGCGACCTGGTGCTGCTCGCACGGCCGCCCGCACGACCGGAAGTCCTTCCCCGTCGAGAGCAGGTGCGCGTAGACGCAGTGCTCGGTGTGGAAGGTCGGGATGTGGTGGTGGATCGTCACCGCGATCCGGCCGCGCGGCGCCTGGTCGAGCAGGGCGAGCAGCTGATCGCGATCGAGATCGTGCGCGGCGGTCACCGTCGCGAGCCCGTGATCGAGGACCCAGCGCGCCGTGATCGAGTTCGTGACGTTGAGCGAGAAGTCGCCGTGGAGCACGGGGCCCGTCCCGGTGCTCGCCGCGCGCTCGGCGAAGTACGCGAGCGAGCCCCAGCTGCGCACGAGCACGTGATCGGGTGCGAGCTTCGCGAGGTGGGCGTCGATCCGCTCCTCGCCGGGCTTCTGCACGCGCACGGTGGCCACGCCGACCTTCGCGCCGCGCTGACGGGCGCGCTCGACCGCCTTGCCGAGCCCGACGAGCTCCATCCAGTCGAGGTCGACCTCGGTCGCGCCGGAGGCGAGCACCGCGTCGAGCTGCGCGTCGGTCCGGCACAGCGGGACGACGGTCGGTGACACGCTCGCGAGGTCGCGCTCGGGGGCGCGCGCGCCCCGCAGCTCGGGTAGCACGGAGCCTCCCGCGAGCGTGCGCTCGACGCGGACCACGTCGGCCTCGAGCCGGGCGACGAGCTGGCGGCGGATCTCCTTGAGCTCCGAGACGGGGACGTGCAGCGCGGGCGCGAGCTGGCGCGTGTCGAGCGACGCGAGGTGGAACGGCGTGCCGCCGAACGCGCCGAGCTTGTCGGCGAGCACGTCCTCGGTGATCCCGGCGCCGCGCGCGGGCTGGAGCGCCGAGCGCGTGGTCGCGCGCGCCTCGCACGTCGCGCCGCCCGGCCGCGTCACGCGCGCGGTGACCGACAGCGGCTCGCCCGCCGCGCCGGAGATCACGAGCACGACGCCGAGCCGGCCGAGCGCCCCGCGCCCGGCTTCGGCCGCCTTCTCTCCCGCGCGCGTCACCTTCGGATCGGAGCTGATCCAGACGAAGTCCCCGGGCCGCACCCGCGACAGGTCCGGGCCCGGATCGCCGAACCGGAGGCGGTAGCCGCTGGCGCCCGCGGACGCCGGACGGGCGATGACATCGACCGAGAAGATCGGCCCGCCTTCCTCGCGCTCCTCGGGGCGCCCGCGATCGAACACCACGCCCATGCCGGCGCGTGGCGCGACGGGAGGCGAGCTCGCCGCGGGTGGGTGTGCGGCGCGCGGCCCAGCTCCGGCGAGCGCGCCCCCGGTGACCGGCCGCTGCTCGGGCGCGGGTACGACGTACACGGCGTCGCGCTCGACCTCGACCACCTTGCCGAGCGGCAGCCCGCGGTGGCGAGGGAACCGGCCCTCGACGAGCGTCTGGTGGTTCGGGCCGGTGAGGAAGCCGGACGAGATGCCGCGGCTGTACGCGATGTGGAGCGCGGCGTCGTCGGCGGGGATGTCGACCGGCGCGGGCGGCGCGGGCTCGCCGACGGCCTCGGCCGCGAGCCGCCGGTAGTGGGCGACCGTCGTGGCGACGTAGTGCGGGCCCTTGAGCCGGCCTTCGATCTTCAGCGAGACGACGCCGCCCGCGTCGCTCGATCCATCACCCGGGCCACCACCCGGGCCACCGCCCGGGCCACCGCCCGGGCCAGCGCCGAGACCAGCGCCGGGTCCAGCGATCGTCGCGAGCGCGCCGACGGCGTCGCTGCCGACGAGATCCTTCGGCGACAGCAGATACGCGACGTCGCCGAGGTCCTGCGGCGCGCCGTCGACGACGAGATCGTAGGGCAGGCGGCAGGCCTGCGCGCACTGCCCGCGGTTCGCCGAGCGGCCGCCCCACGCCTCCGACGACAGGCACTGGCCGCTCCACGCGACGCACAGCGCGCCGTGGATGAACACCTCGAGCGGGATCGGGCACGCCGCCGCGTAGGCGCGGATCTCGTCGACCGACAGCTCGCGCGGCACCACAACGCGCGACAGCCCGAGCGCGCCGAGCAGCCGGGCAGCGAGCGGGCTCGACGCCGTCATCTGGGTCGACGCGTGGACCTCGAGCGCGGGGCACACCGCGCGCGCGATCCGTGCGACCGCGGGATCCTGGACGATGATCGCGTCGGTCCCGGCGGCGGCGATCCGCCGCACGAGCTCCTCGACGACCGGCAGCTCGGGCTCGAACACGAGCGTGTTCAGCGTGACGTAGAGGCGGGCCCCGGCGCGGTGCACCCACGCCGCGATCTCCGCGAGCCCGTCGGAGGGGAAGTTCGCAGCGCGGGCCCGCGCGTTGAAGCCGTCGTCGAGGCCGAGGTAGACAGCGTCGGCGCCGGCGGCGAGCGCGGCCGCGAGCGCGTCGCGGTCGCCGGCAGGAGCCAGGATCTCGGGGCGGCGCATCGTCGAGGCTCGGGCCAGGGGAGACGAGGAGAGGCGGAGGGCAGGGGGCTCGTGGTCGGCGCGCGGCACGTCGCGGCGACCTATCCGGGCAGCGTTCCATACCACGTCTGCGGCAAGAAACCATGCTCACGACAAGCACTTGGGCGCACTTGGGCCCATAAACGCCCTTGCACTCCGGATAGACCTCTCCTTATAAAGCGACCCCTCTAGGCGACCCCGAGGAACAACGAAATGACGTCTCTACTCCACTTTCTAAGCCCCGCCGCAGGCGCGGCGGCGAGGCCGCACAGCGAGGCGCAGCTCGTCTTGCCCGACTTCAAGGAAGTCTCCTTCCTGGGCATGACCGGCTGGAACATCCTCGCGATCGGCCTCGTGGTCAGCGCCATCGGCCTGCTCTTCGGTCTGGTCAAGTACCAGAAGCTCAAGAACCTGCCGGCGCACAAGGCGATGATCGAGATCAGCGAGCTGATCTACGCCACGTGCAAGACCTACCTGAAGACGCAGGCGAAGTTCATCGCCTGGCTGTGGGTCCTGATCGCCGCGGTCATCGTCGTCTACTTCGCCGTGCTCGAGAAGGTGCCCGGACCGAAGGTGTTCGCGATCGCCGCGTTCAGCGTGATCGGCATCCTCGGCAGCTCGCTCGTCGCGTTCTTCGGCATCCGCGTCAACAACTTCGCGAACTCGCGCGCCGCGTTCGCGTCGCTGCGCGGCAAGCCGTACGGCACGTACGCGATCCCGCTCGAGGCCGGCATGTCGATCGGCACCGTGCTGATCTCGGTCGAGCTGCTGCTGATGCTGCTCATCATGCTGTTCCTCCCCGGCGACTACGCGGGCCCGTGCTTCATCGGCTTCGCGGTCGGCGAGTCGCTCGGCGCCGCGGCGCTCCGAATCGCGGGCGGCATCTTCACGAAGATCGCCGACATCGGCTCCGACCTCATGAAGATCGTCTTCAACATCAAGGAAGACGACGCGCGTAACCCCGGCGTGATCGCGGACTGCACCGGCGACAACGCCGGCGACTCGGTCGGCCCCACGGCGGACGGCTTCGAGACCTACGGGGTGACCGGCGTCGCGCTGATCACGTTCGTCCTCGTCGCGCTGCCGAACATCCCCGGCATCACGGCAGGCCAGATGCTCCCCAGCGGCGCCCCGGCGGATCCGGGCGAGTGGACGCAGATCGTCCTGCTCGTGTGGCTGTTCGCGATGCGCATCATCATGATCCTCGCATCGGTCGGCAGCTACCTCATCAACGAGGCGATCACGAAGGCCAAGTACGGCAACGCGCCGAAGATGGACTTCGAGCACCCGCTCACCGTCCTCGTGTGGCTGACCTCGCTCGTCTCCGTCGGTCTGACCTTCCTCGTCTCGTACCTGCTGATCGGCACGGGCGACGCGGCGCTGCCCAGCAACCTGTGGTGGAAGCTCTCCGCGATCATCTCGTGTGGCACGCTCGCCGGCGCGATCATCCCCGAGCTCGTCAAGGTCTTCACGTCGGTCAACTCGGGCCACGTGCGCGAGACCGTGACGGCGTCGAAGGAGGGTGGCCCGTCGCTCAACATCCTCGCCGGTCTCACGGCAGGTAATTACTCCGGCTACTGGATGGGGCTCATCATCACCGCGCTCATGGCGATCGCGGCGATGATCGCGGGCACCGAGGGCATCTCGGAGATCCTGTACGCGACCAACGCGCAGGCCGGCCTCGGGATGACCGAGTTCGCGACCGACGCGGCGGCGGCGGTGTTCGCGTTCGGCCTCGTCGCGTTCGGCTTCCTCGGCATGGGTCCGGTCACGATCGCGGTCGACTCGTACGGCCCGGTCACCGACAACGCGCAGTCGGTCTACGAGCTCTCGGTGATCGAGGGCAAGCCCGGCATCGAGGAGGAGATCGAGAAGGACTTCGGGTTCAAGCCCGACTTCGAGCGCGCCAAGGCGTACCTCGAGGAGAACGACGGCGCGGGCAACACGTTCAAGGCGACCGCCAAGCCGGTGCTCATCGGCACCGCCGTCGTCGGTGCGGCCACGATGATCTTCGCGCTGATCATGCTCGTCACCGACGGCCTCAAGCCCGAGGCCGTCGGCAACCTGTCGATGATCCACCCGCCGTTCCTCCTCGGCCTCGTCGTCGGTGGCGCCATCATCTACTGGTTCACCGGCGCCTCGACGCAGGCGGTCTCGACGGGCGCCTACCGCGCGGTCGAGTTCATCAAGGCGAACATCAAGCTCGACACCGGCTCCGAGAAGGCGTCGGTCGAGGACTCGAACAAGGTCGTCGAGATCTGCACGGTCTACGCGCAGAAGGGCATGAAGAACATCTTCATGGTCCTGTTCTTCTCGACGCTCGGCTTCGCGTGCGTCGACCCGTACTTCTTCATCGGGTACCTGATCTCGATGGCGCTGTTCGGCCTCTACCAGGCGATCTTCATGGCGAACGCCGGCGGCGCCTGGGACAACGCGAAGAAGATCGTCGAGACGGAGCTCCGCGCGAAGAACACGGATCTCCACGCGGCGACCGTCGTCGGCGACACCGTCGGCGACCCGTTCAAGGACACGTCGTCGGTCGCGCTGAACCCGGTGATCAAGTTCACCACGCTGTTCGGCGTGCTCGCGGTCGGCCTCGCGCTGCAGCTCCAGGCCAACCAGTACGACGGCATCCGGTGGGCGGTCGCGGGCATCGCGCTCGTCATCTCGATGTTCTTCGCGTACCGGTCGTTCTACGGGATGCGGATCGGCAACCTCGAGACCAGCTCGTCCGAGTCCAAGGCCGGCTGATCCTCCAGCTCGGCCGCTGACCACACGCGGGGCGCTCCGGCGCCCCGTTCGCATTTTCGGAAGCTAGCCCCAGAGCGGGCCCATCGCGGACTGCATGGCGGCGATGAGTCCCGTCAGGATCAGCGCGGCGATCACCAGGACCCGCAGGCGGAACGCCGTACCTGTCATCGCGTGTCTCATGGTTCCTCCTTCGGGCAGCTCGCGGGTTCGCCGTTCCGATGCAGCGAACGCCCGGCAGGGAGTCGATGCAGATCGCGGGCCCGCATGCGTACGCGTTGGAGCAAGTCGCGGGCCCGCCGCGGGCCCGTGATCCCCGTCGCAACCCCGCGACGTCACGTCGACGCGCTGCGCGCTCGCGTCGGGGCTCGTCGGAGCGAGGCCACCACGCACGGCCGGGGGTGCTGAGACGGAGCACGGCCCGTCGTGCTAGGACCGGCGCATGCCCGAGACGATTCGTGCGCCCCGCGGGTCCACGCTGACCTGCAAGGGATGGCCGCAGGAGGCCGCTCTGCGGATGCTGATGAACAACCTCGACCCGGACGTCGCCGAGCGGCCCGAGGACCTCGTGGTCTACGGCGGGACCGGCAAGGCGGCCCGGAGCTGGGACGACTACCACGCGATCGTCCGCGAGCTGCGCCGGCTCGAGCACGACGAGACCCTGCTCGTGCAGTCGGGCCGCCCCGTCGGCGTGTTTCGCACGCACGACGAGGCGCCGCGCGTCCTGATCGCGAACTCGAACCTCGTCGGCAAGTGGGCGACGTGGGAGCACTTCCGCGAGCTCGAGCGGCGCGGCCTGATGATGTACGGGCAGATGACGGCAGGCTCGTGGATCTACATCGGGTCCCAGGGCATCGTGCAGGGCACGTTCGAGACGTTCGCGGCCGCGGCGAAGAAGCACTACGGCCCGACCGCGGATCTGACCGGCAAGTTCGTGCTGTCCGGCGGGCTCGGCGGGATGGGCGGCGCGCAGCCGCTGGCGGCGACGATGGCCGGCGGCGTGTTCCTCGGCATCGAGATCGATCCCACGCGCGTGCAGCGCCGCCTCGAGACGCGCTACCTCGACGAGGTCGCGTCCGATCTCGACGCCGCGCTCCGCCGCGTCGAGGAGTGCAAGCGGGCCGGGCAGGCGCGCTCGATCGCCCTCGTCGCGAACGCCGCCGACGTCTACGCCGAGCTCGTGCGCCGCGGTGTCACGCCGGACCTCGTGACGGATCAGACGTCTGCGCACGATCCCCTGAACGGCTACATCCCGCAGGGCCTGTCGCTCGCCGACGCGGCCGGGCTGCGCCAGCGCGATCCGGACGAGTACGTGCGGCGCGCGCGCGCGTCGATGGCCGTGCAGGTCGAGGCGATGGTCGCGATGCAGCGCGCCGGCGCCCACGTGTTCGACTACGGCAACAACCTCCGCGCGCAGGCCGAGATCGCGGGCGCGCGCGACGCGTTCGCGTTCCCGGGCTTCGTGCCCGCGTACATCCGGCCGCTGTTCTGCGAGGGCAAGGGCCCGTTCCGGTGGGCCGCGCTGTCGGGCGATCCCGAGGACATCCGCGTCACCGACGAGGCGGTGCTCGACGAGATCAAGGACGATCCGATGCTCGATCGCTGGATGAAGCTCGCGCGCGAGAAGATCGCGTTCCAGGGCCTGCCCGCGCGGATCTGCTGGCTCGGCTACGGCCAGCGCCACCGCGTCGGCCTGCGGTTCAACGAGCTCGTGCGCACCGGCAAGGTCAAGGCGCCGCTCGTGATCGGCCGCGATCACCTCGACTGCGGCTCGGTCGCCTCGCCGAACCGCGAGACCGAGGGCATGAAGGACGGCACGGACGCGGTGGCCGACTGGGCGATCCTGAACGCGCTGGTCAACACCGCGTCGGGCGCGACGTGGGTGTCGTTCCACCACGGCGGCGGCGTCGGCATCGGCTACTCGCTGCACGCCGGCATGGTCGTCGTCGCCGACGGCACCGAGCGCGCGGCGCGTTGCCTCGAGCGCGTGCTGACGTGCGATCCGGGGATGGGCGTCATCCGCCACGCCGATGCCGGCTACGACGAGGCGATCCGCACCGCCGAGGAGCGCGGCGTCGTGATCCCGCGCCGCCGCCACGAGTAGCGCGATGGCGGGCGGAGGGGGCTCGGGGGCTTCGCCCCGGAAGAGGGGGCGGGCAGGCCCCCTCTCGATCCACCCGCGCGACGCGACGCGCGGAGGGGTGAATTCCGGGGCTTCGCCCCGGAAGAGGGGGCGGGAAGGCCCCCTCTCGATCCACCCGCGCGACGCGACGCGCGGAGGGGTGAATTCCGGGGCTTCGCCCCGGAAGAGGGGGCGGGAAGGCCCCCTGTTGATCCACCCGCGCGACGCGACGCGCGGAGGGGTGAATTCCGGGGCTTCGCCCCGGAAGAGGGGGCGGGAAGGCCCCCTCTCGATCGACCGTCGAGGAAGGCTCGCCGAGCAACCGTTCGACGTGGAGGTCGCGCGCGACGCGGTCCGGATCCGGTTCCGTGGCCGCCTCGTACGCACGCTGACCGGACACCACGCCGACGCGGTCCGCGACGCGCTCGCGACCGGTGATCCGCACGCGGTGCAGCTCGTCGTCGCGCGCAAGACCGGCAACTTCAAGCGCGGCAACGAGCGCCGGTAGCCCCGGGCGCGCGC
>Ga0164243_10004576_pt1 | contig 21589 bp, 19 predicted proteins | sample OricompcompostOP_FD_108781 | JGI IMG/M metagenome (GOLD analysis project Ga0164243, IMG submission 108781) | Organic Plus compost microbial communities from Emeryville, California, USA - Original compost - Organic plus compost (OP) | ecosystem: Engineered > Solid waste > Mixed feedstock >...
CACTGGTGCGTGAATTTCGTCGCAGAGGCAGCAGGCTCGGCCAGTGCGATCCTGATCCGGGCGATCCAACCGACGGATGGCATTGCAACCATGAAGCGGCGGCGCAAGCTAGACGACGAGCGGCTCCTGTGTTCGGGACCGGGCCGCCTGTGCGAGGCGCTTGGCATCACCCGCGATCATGACGGCCTGCCACTGGACAAGCCGCCTTTCGAGCTGCGCGCGCGGTCGGAGGATTGCGAGGTTGTGGCGGGTGTCCGTATCGGCATCACCAAGGCCGCCGAACTGCCCTGGCGTTACGGGTTGAAAGGCTCGCGCTACCTGAGCAAGCCGTTCCGCTGACGTCGCTCAATCGCCGGGGCCGCCCTGCGGAATGGACGTCGTTCCGGCAAAGCGTGACTGCCAGCCCGACGCGTGCTGATAATAGGTGATGGCATCGAACAGCAGCGCCTTGTCGAGGCGGTCTTCATCGGCGGGCTCGGCGCCGATATAGCCTTTTACATCGCGGCGTGGACCGAGCAGCGCGATCTCATCTCCGCGCACCAAAGCCACTTTCTGGTAGTTCGAGATGAAGGCACGCGCCGGTCCGTCAGCACCGAACTGATCTTGGCCGATGAACCGGCTGCGATAGCTGAGCCGCAAGGCGCCCAGAATACTGGGAGCAACGTCGATCTGGCTGACCAGCCGATCAATCCGGCGTGGCGCGACGAAGTCCGGCGCATAGAAGATCGCCGGGATGTGGTAGGCGGTCGGATCGACCTCGATCCGGCCCGCTGACGATGCGGTGTGGTCCGCAAGGAAGACGAAAAGCGTGTCCTTGAACCACGGCCGGGTGCGCGCCTGTTCCAGAAACTTGCCGATCGCATAATCGGTGTAGCGGACCCCGCCTTCCCGCGTCTGCTCGACATATTTCGTCAATGTCCGGTCGGCGAGCCCGACTGGGCCTGGCACATGCGGTGGCGCAATGCGACCGGCCGGATAGGTGAACGGCCTGTGGTTTGAGACGGTCATCACATGCTGGAAGAATTTGTGGCCCGAGGCGAAGGATGCATCGGCCTCCTTCAAGGCGCGTGCAAACAGATCCTCGTCGCACACACCCCAAGCATTGGAGAATGTGATCTCCGACGGCGCCAGCTGCTTCTGATCGACAACCTTGTAGCCGTTGCCGCCGAAGAAGGCGTTCATGTTGTCAAAATAGCCGTCGCCTCCATAGAGGAACGTCGTGTCATAGCCATGCTCGCGCAGCACCGAGCCGAGCGAGAACAGCTTTTCGTTACCCGGACGGCGCAGGATCGATTGTCCCGGCGTCGGCGGCACCGACAACGTGACGGCTTCCAGCCCGCGCACGGTGCGCGTACCGGTCGCCAGCATATTGGTGAAAAAGGCCGATTGATCCGCCAACGCGTCGAGATTGGGCGTCAGCTCATTCCGGTTGCCGAAATGCGCCATGAAATCAGCGCTGAGGCTTTCGATCGTGACCAGCACCACATTCTTGCGCAATGACCGAGTTGGCTGGATGACGTCGCGAGTGACATCGCCGGGGCTTGTCGTCACGAAACGCGCATTCGGCGATGCGACAAGCTGGCGGATTCGTTCATTCACCTTCTGCTCGTTCTCGACGATATAGAAGCGCCGATAGTCGATCTCATTGCGAAAGAAAGCGCGCACCAGCGAATAATAGCCGTCTTCCGATAGCTCGTTGGCATAAGCATTGCTGCTGATTTCGGTCCAGCTCGACTTCGGCATGTCGTTGACGAGGAAGGCTGCGGCAGTAAGCGCCACGACAACACCGGTGCGTCCGGCGAACGAGAGACTGTCAGGCTGCGCGCGAAGCTCACGGCGCAGCAACCATGTCAGAGCCAAAGCCGCCGCCGCAAGCGCGGCCAGCATTCTGCCGACCGGATAGGATTCCCAGATGTTGCCGGCGACCTCGCGGGTATAGACGAGGTAGTCGACCGCGATGAAGTTGAAGCGCGAGGTGAATTCATCCCAGAACAGCACCTCCCCGATCATCGTGAAGCCGATGGCGAAAGCGACGATGACGAAGCCCCCATATGTCGCGACGCGGTCCCCCCAAGAGCCGCGCCATGAGGACGGCAGCGGCGCCCAGTAAATCGTCCCCGGTATGAGCGCGATCAGCAACACGGCCACGTCGAACCAGAACCCGATCAGAAAGGGCCGGACGATATCCAAGGGCGTGTCGATAAAACCACCGCCTGTTTTGACGGCGAGGACGATGCGAAGCAGGGTCTGCGCGATCAGGAAGACGGCGATGACCGGCCAGAAACGCCGCAGCCAAACCTGCAGCGCCGATTTTACCGCTGACATATGAAATTTCAGTCCCCGTGAACGGGAAATGCCAGCGGCCTCGATTGCGGTGCGATTATGACAAAGCGATGAAAATGGCCGCAGCCCGCGTCGGACCTGTCAGAGTTGACAGGTCCCCTGCACGCCGGAGGCTCAGGCGCCGGCTGGCTTCTTCACGTCCTTGATGTCGGCGAATGCCATTCCCGGGGCCCGTTCGCGGGTATAGTCCAGATTGAACTGGTTACGCGCCAGGAACACCGGGTCGCCGTCGAGATCGTCGGCAACGCTCGACGCGTTGGACCGCACGAACGTGTCGAAGGCCTTCGGGTCATCCGATGAAATCCAGCGCGCGAGCGTGAACTCGCTGACATCCCAACTCACCTCGAGACCGTATTCATCCATCAACCGCACGCGCAGCACGTCAAGCTGCAGCGGTCCGACGACGCCAACGAGTGCGGGTGAACCGTCATGCGGACGAAAGACCTGCACCACGCCCTCTTCCGCAAGCTGCTGAAGCGCTTCCTTCAGCTTCTTGGCCTTCATCGCATCGGGCAGCCGCACGCGGCGCAGGATTTCCGGCGCAAAGCTCGGCACGCCGACGAAGTTCAGTTCCTCGCCTTCGGTCAGCGTGTCGCCGATGCGGACCGAGCCATGATTGGGGATGCCGACCACATCGCCAGCATAAGCCTCGTCCGCCACCGATCGATCTTTCGCGAAGAAGAATTGCGGCGCGTTGAGCGCGATCGATTTGCCGGTGCGGATCTGCTTGACCTTCATGCCGCGCGTCAGCTTGCCGGAGCAGAGCCGCGCAAAGGCGATGCGGTCGCGATGATTCGGATCCATGTTCGCCTGGATCTTGAACACGAAGGCCGACATGCGCGGCTCCTCGGCATGCACCACGCGCTTGTCGGCCTTCTGGTCGCGCGGCGGCGGCGCGACGCGGCCAAGCGCGTCGAGCAGATCGCCGACGCCGAAATTCTTCAGCGCACTACCGAAGAACACGGGCGAGAGATGGCCCTCGCGGAAGGCTTGCAGATCGAAACCCTTGCAGGCCTCGCGCACGAGCTCGAATTCCCCCTCGATCGCCGAACCGTCGAGACTGGGATTGATCGCTGCGACTTCCAGAATGCTCATTTCGCGCAAGGTCCCCGCCTTGCCGGCATCGCCTTCCAGCAGGCGCACGCCGCCGCTCTCGACTTCGATCGTTCCGACGAAATCGCGGCCACGCCCGACCGGCCAGTTGATCGGCGCGGTGTCGAGGGCCAGCGTCTTCTCGATCTCGTCAAGCAGGTCGAAGGGATCGCGGGTCTCGCGGTCCATCTTGTTGATGAAGGTGAGGATCGGGATGTCGCGCATGCGGCAGACTTCGAACAGCTTGCGCGTGCGCGCCTCGATACCCTTGGCCGCGTCGATCACCATCACTGCGGAATCGACCGCAGTCAGCGTGCGATAGGTGTCTTCCGAAAAGTCCTCGTGGCCCGGCGTATCGAGCAGGTTGAAGACATGGTCGCCGTATTCGAAGGTCATGACCGAGGTCACGACCGAAATGCCGCGCTCCTTCTCGATCGCCATCCAGTCCGACTGGGTCGATTTGCGATTGCGTTTGGCCTTCACCTGCCCGGCGAGCTGGATCGCGCCGCCGAACAGCAGCAGCTTTTCCGTCAGCGTGGTCTTGCCGGCGTCAGGATGGGAGATGATGGCGAAGGTCCGGCGCCTGTCGATCTCGGCCGCAAGCGGTGACCGGACCTCGGCGCCCGCCTCGGTGCGGACGGGCATACTCATGATCGCGCCTTGTACAGGTCCGGGTTGGGGATTCAACCCCGCAGATAAGGGCTGGCACAGCTGTCTGCCGCTCGTACCCTTGGCTCAGAACGCTTCAGTTTTGCTCCAAGTCCTTAAAGGAATTTCTAAAACAAACCGCACGGGGTGCGACAAGATCGGCGCAAACTTTGGGCTTCGGGACACTGGACCCATGGGGAACAATCACGGTAAGTCCAGACCAACAACCAGAACAACACGACAGAGGGAGTATCATTCATAATGTCCGTTCGTATTCTGTCTTTTGCCGCCAGCGCCACCTTGCTGGCTGCCGCGCTGATCACACAACCTGCCAAAGCCCAAACCTATCCGGACCGGCCGGTGAAGATCATCGTCCCGATCGGGCCGGGCGGCAGCTATGACATTGTCGGGCGCACGGTGGCCGATGCGTTGTCGAAGCGGCTGGGCCAGCCGGTCGTCGCCGAGAACAAGCCCGGCGCCGGCACCGTGGTCGGCACGCAATTCGTCGCCGCCTCGCCGGCCGATGGCTACACGCTGCTGGTCGGGGGCCTGAGTAACATCGTCTTCAACCAGTCGCTCTATTCGAAGCTCCAGCACGACCCGATGAAGGAATTCACGCCGGTCGCGATCGTGTTCGGCTTCCCCTACATCCTCGTCGGCCGCAAGGACCTGCCCTATTCGACGCTGACCGAAGTCATCGAGGCAGCGAAGAAAGAGCCGAACAAGCTGAGCATGGCCAATGCGGGCGTCGGCACGGGTCAGCATCTGGTTGCGGCCGCGTTGATGCAGGCGACGGGCGCGAAATTCCTCGACGTGCCGTACAAGGGCGCGCAGGCGGCCTATCCGGATATTCTGGCCGGCCGCGTCGACTTCTTCATCGACTCCTTCTCCGCCGCTCTGCCGCATGTGCAGAACGGCTCGGTGAAAGGCATCGCGGTCGCCGGCCCCAAGCGCAATCCGCAATTGCCGAATGTGCCGACCATGGCGGAAGCCGGCGTGAAGGGCTTCGACATCGATTCCTGGATCGGCATCTTCGCCCCGGCCAAGACGCCGCCTGAAGCGCTGGCTAAGCTGCGCAAGGAAGTCCGCGCGATCATCCCGGAGCTGAAAGACGCCTATGCGAAGATCGGCGGCACCACGATCGAAATGAGCGAAGCCGAGACCGGTCCCTTCATCCAGAAGGAATACGAATCCTGGACCAAGGTGATCAAGGACAGCGGCATCAAGCTGGATTGATCAAGCCTGACATCAGCCAGTCAGGCCCGCTTCGCCGCGGGCATGATTGGCTCAGGCGGCTTCCATTCTGAACGCTGCATCAAAGCCAAGCTCGCGCTTGGCCTTTTCGCTCGACACCATGCCATCATCCTCGGCGACGTTATAGATGCCCGGCTTGCTTTGGGTCAGCGCCAGCAAGGCGGCCTGCGCCGCCGCATCGACATGCAGCGGACCCAGCCCCTTTGCCACCGCGGTCCATGTACCGGGCCCATAGAGACGGCCGTAGCGCAGCACGATGCCATCGATGCCCGGTGTTTGCGTCACCGCCTGTTCGAGCTTAATGACGCCGGTCTGTGATGGGTCGATCGGATGATCTTCGGTCAAAGGCCCCTCACCCGGTGCATAGGCAAAGGCGATGCTCTGCGCGATCACCCGGCGCACACCGGATGCGAGCGCGGCATCGACGAGATTGCGCGTGCCCTCGATCCGCAGGTGCGCATTGGCCTGGCGGGCCACCTCAAGCTTCGCTGGGTCAGGGTCCTGCGGCAGATCGGTCAACTGATGAATGATGACATCCGGCTGTGCGGCATAAACGGCAAGCTTCAGCTTTTGCGCGTCGTAGGCATCGACGACCGCGGCCGTCGCGCCGAGCGCCTGTAAAGCCGCCGCCTTGGTGTCCGAGCGGGTTGTGCCAACCACATCATGACCCGCCTTCCGCAACAACACGACCAGACGACGGCCGATGACACCGCTGGCTCCGGCCAGAAAGACCTTCATGGACGCTTTGCCTCCTGCGATTTGATCGTTTCTTCTGTCAGTACACGAAACCGCGCCGGCTCAAGATCGCCCAGAGGGCGCTTCTTGTCCCTCCTTCGTGATTTGAAAGCGGCAAGCCCGATCGCGTGACGAACGGCATTCTGCTGCGCGAGATCGAGCTTCAACAAATCCTTGTTGCCATCAGATCGCTTCGGCGCAGGCAACGGGCCACGCGCTTTTTCGAAGGCGGCCATCATGGCAACGAGTGTTTCGTCACTATCAGGCCGCCCGAGCCATTCGATGCCGATCGGCATGCCGCGCCCATCAAGCGCCATCGGCGCTGCTGCTGATGGCAGGCCTGAGCTGCCGGCAATGAAACAGGTGATATGGTCGGACGCATCTTCGCGTGCGCCTCCACGTCCATCGGTCGGATACACGATGGCGTCGAGCTTGTTGCGGTCCATCAGCGCCATGAGACGCGAGCGATTATTAGCAATGCGGCGCAGCGCCACCCGTTCCCGCCATGGCGACGATGCGCCGGCATCGCGGCATTGCCGCGCGGTCCATTCCGGCCGGATCAGACCGGAGTTACAGACGTCGGCCCAGGTCTTGTGGGCCCACGTCTGGCGCTCGGTTGAATAGCGCGCGAAATCGCGGTTCGCCTTCTCGGCAAAACCCTTAAGGAATTCCGGTCCCATCCGTGTGTCGAAGCTGACAATGGCAACACGATCGACGATCTGCGCGCCCTGTGCGCGCATCTGCGCAATCGCCTGCGCGAGCTTACCGCGTGTTTCCGCATCCGCGGCCGACCAGGGGTCCTTGCCGTTGAATCTGCGCAGGATGCCGATGCGCTTGCCGCGCAAACCATCGGGATTGTTGGCCTGCTGGCTGCGCCAATTGTCGTCAATGATGGACAAAGCCGTGCGCAATGTCGGCACGTCCTTGGCGATCGCACCTGTGGTGCCGTTGACGAACCCAATCGGAAACAGGCCGTCAGTCGAGAAACGGCCATAGGTTGGTCGCAGCGCCACCACGCCATTATAGACCGCCGGAATCCGCAGAGATCCGCAATTGTCACTGCCGAGCGCCAGCGGCACGAAGCCTGACGCGACCGCCACCGCCGATCCGCTCGACGAGCCGCCCGGAGACATGCGCGTGTCATAGGCATTGCCCACGCGTCCGCCTGCACCAGACAAGCCGCGGATACCCATCGCGAATTCGTCCATGTTGGTCTTACCGAGGATGATGCCGCCAGCCGCCCGGATACGTTTGACCAGTTCAGCATCCTGCATTGGCTGGTTATTTGCCAGCGCCAGCGAGCCAACCGACATCAGCATATCGGCGGTTTCGAAATTGTCCTTCACCGCAACCGGCACGCAATGCAGGCGACCGCGCGGCTCGCCCTGCGCTACACGCTTGTCCAGCTCCTCGGCTTGCGTCTGAGCCGAAGCATTCAGTGTAAGGAATGCATTGAGCGGAGGCCCTTGCGACGTATCGAGATCACGCGCGGCAATGTCGTCGAGCACCGCCTTGATCGTGGCGACGCAGGATTGCTCCTGCGCCGATGCAGCCGCGACCAACAATAAGGATGCGGGCGCCGCCAGCAACAGCATCTGCAACCGCTTCGAACGCGAAAGGGACGTCATCAATTCGCTCCGCCGGGTGCTGCGAGAGCTTGCGCACCCGATCGCCATTTCAAATCGAAAATCAAACCTTCCGGCAAGGTCGCAAGCACAGGCGCCGTCGGTACTCCCGCAACAGACAACAGCTTCGCAACCCAGTGATTACAGACATTGAAAATACTGAAAGAGCCGTTGGCGCGGTAGAACAGGCTCGGTCCGTAAAGGCCTTGCCTGAGCACCTCCGGCTGCGCCGCTTCACCGGACCGCGCGAAGCTTGCATCGAGATCGCGCATCATGCGGCCAAAGCCCTCCTCGCTGACAGTCACCCTGACGATCTCGGCGAATGCGAAACTGCGGCGCGGTGTATCGGGCAGCCCCACAACGTGCATGACCGATGCATTGCCGGGAAGAAACAAGGCGCGAAAGGCAAGACCCGGTGTCAGCGACGATATCTCCGGGACCGATGTATAGAAGCCTGCATCGCCCCAGCCCATCTCGATGAACGGATAACCCGCGAAACGCTGCGCCACCGCGATCAAAGCCGCACCGCCCTGCCGGCCGGCGACATCCGCCATCTGTGCGGTCGGCAAAGCCAGACCGGCATGGTAGCCATGACTGACGACAAAGACCTCAATCAAACCGCTATTTGCCGATGGCGGCCACAGCGCCGGATTTCCTGGCCGCGCCGTCGCAACTGCCAGAGCCACGACGGCGATTAGGGAGGCAGCAAGGCCGAACGCCAGATAACGAGCGGCCCGCCGCATTCCTCACGCGGCGCCTTTCAGCCGCTCCAGCGCCTCGAGGATCTTGGCCTTGCGGCCTTCGGCCTCTTCGCGCTTTTCCTTTTCCTCTTCGACGACCTCTTCCCGCGCATTGGCGACGAATTTTTCGTTCGAGAGTTTGGCATCGACGCGCTTAATGTCGGCATCGGCCTTGGCCAATTCTTTCTCCAGTCGCGCGCGTTCCGCAGCAAGGTCGATCACGCCCTTGAGCGGCAAGGCTGCAACCTCGCCACGCACAAGCAATTGCACCGAACCATCCGGCGCCTTATCGGCGAAGACAATTTCTGACACGCGCGCAAGTCGCTTGACGAATTCGAGCCAGCGGCTGGCCCTTCCCTGCGTGTCCTTGGACACATCGACCAGCACCAGCGGCATCAATGTCGCCGGTGCGATATTCATTTCCGCGCGCAGCGAGCGAACGGATGTGATCAGATCGACCACCCAGCCAATCTCCGCTTCCGCCGCCGGATCGTCGAGACCATCGTGCACCGGCCATGGTGTCAGCGCCAGCATATTGGGCCGCTGCTGATCAGCTTCGCGCAGTTGCGCCCTGGTCTCGTTCATCCGCTCCGGTTCAACCGCGAACGGCCCCGTCACCCACCACAATTCCTCGGTGATGAACGGCATGAACGGATGCAGAAGCTTGACGATCTCGTCCCGCACCCAGGCGACCATGGCTCGTGTCTCGTCCTTGGCAGTGCCATCCGTTCCGGTAAGAACCGGCTTCACCAGCTCGAGATACCAGTCGCAATAGATGTTCCAGACGAAGCGATAGGCAGCGCCCGCGGCCTCGTTGAAGCGATAGGCTTCGATGGCGGCCGTGACCTCGCGCGCCGCTTTCGCCGTTTCATGGGCGATCCAGCGATTGAGTGTCAGCTTGGCGCCGGCCGGGTTGAAATCCGGTACGTTGATGCACTGGTTCATCTCGGCGAAACGCGCCGCATTCCAGAGCTTGGTCGCGAAATTGCGATAGCCTTCAACGCGTTGCGTCGACAGCTTGATGTCGCGGCCCTGCGCCGCCATCGCCGCCAGCGTGAAGCGCAACGCATCGGCGCCGTATTTGCCGATCAGATCGAGCGGGTCCATCACGTTGCCCTTCGACTTCGACATCTTGGCGCCTTTCTCGTCACGGACGAGCGCATGGATGTAGACCGTGTGGAACGGCACCTCTTTCATGAAGTGCAATCCCATCATCATCATGCGGGCGACCCAGAAGAAGATGATGTCGAAACCGGTCACCAGCACATTGGTCGGGTAGTAGCGCTTGACCTCCGGCGTGTCGTCCGGCCAGCCGAGCGTCGAGAATGGCCATAGTGCCGACGAGAACCAGGTATCGAGCACGTCTTCGTCGCGCGTGAGATAGGCGGCACGGCGCGCGGGATCCTGCGCGATCGCTGCGCCCTCTTCCTCCGTAATGGTGCCGTTGGCCGTGTCGTAAGCGAGGGCCTCGGCGACGGCCTCGTCCTCGGTTTCGGCGACATAGACCTTGCCGTCGGCACCGTACCAAGCCGGGATCTGATGGCCCCACCAGAGCTGACGCGACACGCACCAGGGCTGGATGTTTTCCATCCAGTCGAAATAGGTCTTTTCCCAGTTTTTCGGCACGAAGGTCGTGCGATCGTCGCGCACGGCCGCAATGGCATCCTGCGCCAGCGTCTTGGCGTCGACATACCATTGGTCGGTGAGGAACGGCTCGATCACGACATTCGAGCGGTCGCCGTGCGGGACCATGTGCGTGTTCGGCTCGATCTTGTCGAGAAGCCCCTTCTCCTCCATCCGCGCGATGATGGTCTTACGTGCGGCTTCGCGGCTCACGCCATGCATCTTCAGCGTTTCGGTGAGGTCACCGGACGGCGTGACGCCCTCGAGGAAGGCGTCATTGTCCTCAAGGTTCAGGCGCGCTTCGGTGTCGAAAATATTGATCATTGGCAAATCGTGCCGCTTGCCGACTTCGAAGTCGTTGAAGTCATGAGCCGGCGTGATCTTCACCGCACCCGATCCTTTTTCCGGGTCGGCATAATCATCGCCAACAATCGGAATGCGCCGGCCGACCAGCGGCAGGATCGCGTATTTGCCGATCAAATGTTTCAGCTTCTCATTGTCGGGATGCACCGCGACGGCTGTGTCGCCCAGCATCGTCTCGGGACGCGTCGTTGCGACCGTGATGAATTCACCGGGGCTGTCTTCGACCGGATATTTGAAATGCCAGAGATGGCCCTTCACCTCGACTTGCACGACTTCGAGATCGGAGATCGCCGTCAGCAGCTTGGGGTCCCAGTTGACCAGCCGCTTGTCTTTATAGATGAGACCTTTGCGATAGAGTTCGACAAAGACCTTCAGCACGGCCCTCGACAGGCCTTCATCCATGGTGAAGCGTTCGCGCGACCAGTCGCAGGACGCACCGAGTCGCTTGAGCTGATTGATGATGGTGCCGCCGGACTCGGCCTTCCATTCCCAGACACGCTCGAGAAACTTCTCGCGGCCCATCTCGCGGCGGCCGGGAAGCTGGCGCTCCATCAATTGACGTTCGACCACCATCTGGGTGGCGATGCCGGCATGGTCGGTTCCGACCTGCCAGAGCACATCCTTGCCGCGCATGCGTTCGAACCGGCACAGGATGTCCTGCAGCGTGTTGTTCAGCGCATGACCCATATGCAACGAGCCAGTCACATTCGGCGGCGGAATGACGATACAATACGGGTCCGCACCGGCACGGTCCGGCCGTCCGGCCCGAAATGCCAGCGCTTGTTCCCACGCTTCTGAAATGCGTGGCTCCACGTCCGAAGGCTGATAAGTCTTGTCGATCATTTGGAAATCCGCTTTCGGCGCCCCGCGCCGGCGCGCTACAAAGCCCGCCCATTCGCGGACTGTCAACGCCATTGCGGACAGGACGCATTAATCCAACCGGTTCTTAAAATTGTGTCCACCTCCGTTCCTCTAGCGAGCCCCAATCGCGCGATCTTCCTCTTGTCTCTCTCGGCCTTCGCCAGCCAGGCGATGGTGCGTGTCTCCGATTCCTTGCTGCCACAGATCGCCACCGATCTGGCGGTGACGGTCGGCGCCGCCTCTGTCGTCGTCACCGCCTACAGCATCGCCCATGGCACGGTGCAGCTTTTCGGCGGCGAGATCGGCAACCGCTTCGGCAAGTATTATGCGGTCGCGGGCCTCACAGTGTTCTCGACGATTGTGGTGTTCCTGTGCGGCCTCGCCGCCTCGCTGCCGCAACTGGTGGCCTTCCGGCTGCTGAGCGGCCTCGCCTGCGGCTGCGTCATCCCGCTGGCGATGGCCTATGTCGGCGACGTGGTGCCGTATGAGCACCGCCAGCAGGTGCTCGGCCGATTCCTCACCGGGCAATTGTCGGGACTTCTGTTCGGACAGGTGGCCGGCGGCGTGCTCGGCGACTGGTTCGGCTGGCGCAATGTGTTCTTCATCCTAGCTGGCCTGTTCGCGATCGCCGCTGCGTTGCTCATTGCCGAACTTGCATTCAATCCGGCGACCCGCGCGTCGAGCCCGCGCTCATCGCGGCAGAGCGGCCTCATCAGCGAGTATACGCTGGTGCTGCGCTCGCCCTTCGCACGGCTGATGATCACCTGCGTCTTCTTCGAGGCCGGGCTTCTGTATGCGGTGCTGACCTATGTCGGTGCCGACCTGCATCTGCGCTTCGGTGTCGGCTTCACGCTGATCGGCCTTGTGGTCGGCTGCTTTGCGCTGGGCGGCCTGCTCTATTCGATCCTCGTACGCATCCTCGTCAACCGGCTCGGCCAGACCGGCCTGGTCATCGTCGGCGGCGGCTTCGTGTCGCTCGGCTTCTTCACGCTGGTGTTGCAGCCGGTCTGGTGGCTGGCACCTCTGGCGATGGTTTGCGTCGGCCTTGGCTTCTACATGGTGCATAACACGTTGCAGACCAATGCAACGCAGATGGTGCCGCAGGCGCGTGGCACCTCGCTCGCGATCTTCTCGTCATCACTGTATATGGGCCTCACGGCCGGCGTCGCTCTCGCTGCTCCGTTTGTCGATCGCTTCACCGCAGTGCCGATCTTTGCCGTTGCAGGCTTTGCATTCCCAGCTTTATGCGCGGTGATTGCGCGCGGTCTCATTCGCAAGCGCCGCGCTGATCTGAAGATGCCGACTCCGACCTGACGATCAATCACAGAAAAACGGCCCCGGATCATGCGATCCAGGGCCGTTCGTTTTTAAGATGATCGAAGCGTCAGCGGCCGCGCGAAACCCGTTCGATCTCGGCCCGCACCAGCCGTTCGACCAGACCTGGCAGATTGTCATCAAGCCATGACTTCAGCATCGGCCGCAGCATATCCTTGACGAGATCGTCGAGCGTACGGGCATTGTGAGTCAGGACCGTATGCGCAAGCGTCGAGAATGCCGTATCCACGGCCGCGCTAGTCGTGTTCGACATCAGTGGATTTTCCATGCTGGTTTCAGTGATTGTCGGACGGGTCTCAGGCCGCAACTCGGCAAACGCCGACGCAACGGGTTCCTGTTTGACGGCCGACACCATCGGCTCGGGCTCCGGCTTGGAATCAGCGAAGATCACGTCGGGTTGTGCCTCAATGGTAAGGAACGGCGTCGGCGCCGGCGTTTCCGTCACCCGCATCTCTTCCGTCAATTCCAAGATATCGGCTGCAGGCTCCTTGATCGCGGGCGGCGGAACGATCGCAACAGGCGGCGCCGGCGGTGTGATCGGCCGTGCCGGCGGAGTATCCTGTAGCAGTTCAGCGGGCGCTGCCGGCTTTGGTGCTGGAGCTGGAGCTGCAGCAACGGGTTTCAACACCGGCGGGGGTGTCGGTACGACAGGCTCCGGCTGAAAGGCCGCGGGCGTGGCAGACAGTCCCGCAGGCTTCTCTTCGTCATCAGCGATAATACGGCGAATGGAGGCCAGAATTTCCTCCATCGAGGGTTCTTGTGATTTTGCCGGCTGTGTCATTGGCCGTTGCGCTTTCCACGAAGTCGGGCCGTTCAAAACGGGCCGGTGTCGAATCAAGCTTAACTATCGCCGTTTTTGGCGAATTTGGGGAGTATCCACGCGGCTTGAAAATAACAAACCGCGTGAAGCGCCACGTTCACGACATCGCCTGAACAGACATGGCCGCGCGCAAAGGTGCGAAACTCACCGGCCGTCCGGCGTACGAATGCCGAACCAGCTATCCCTGACCTGCTGATAGTGGATCATCGGATCGTAGAGCGGCACCTGCAGGCCCAGCGTTGGAATATTCAGACGTCCCACCGCCGACAGCAGCGTGTAAGATGCGACCACGCGATCGCGTTGCGCCGTTACGAGGGCCACGCGCGCATTCACCAATTCCTGCTGAGCGTTCAGCACGTCGAGCGTGGTGCGTTGACCGACACGAGCCTCCTCGCGCACACCGTTCAGCGCGATCTCGGCCGCCGTGACCTGAGACTTGGTCGCCTCGATCTGCGCTTTTGCCGCATCAAGCTGGCCCCAGGACTGAACGACGTTGGCGCGGGCCTGATCGCGGTTCAATGCGAGTTCAAGACGGCGCTGCCCCGCAGTTTCCTTCGCCTGTCGGATCAGCGCATATTCCGCACCGCCCTGATAGAGCGGCACAGTGACCTGCCCAATCACCGAAGCATTGAACCCACGGATCGCCGTTTCCGTCGTGTTGTGATTCTGCTGGGCATTCGCCACCACCTGGACCACCGGGTAGAGCGATCCTTCGTTCACCTTCACCTGTAACTGCGCAACGTCGACACCGTGTTCGGCGGCAGTCACCGATGGATTTTCCGACTGGCCCTGGGCTACCGCGAGATCGAGCGTGCGCGGCGACAGACGATCGACCGGCGTGCCAGCGGCGAGACGACCGGGATCGACACCAATAACGCGACGATAGGCAGCGCGAGCGGTTGTCAGATTGGCCTGCGCCGTCAGCATCTGGGATTGCGCGGCCGCAACACGCGATTCGGCCTGCGCGACGTCGGTCCGCGTCACTTCGCCGACGTTGAAACGGTCGCGTGTCTGGCGCAATTGTTCCTGAATGACTTCGACGTTGCGCCTCTGCAGATCGAGAATCGCACTCGCCTGCAGCACGTTCATGTAGGCGGTTGCAGCGTCAAGCAGCACTGTCTGCTCGATCACGCGCAGCGTTTCACGCGCGGCAAAAACCTGGCTTTCTGCCTGACGAGTCTGGTTCGCCGTTGTGAAACCGTTGAAAATATTCTGCGTCAGCGTTGCACCATATCCTGCCGGATAAGTGCGCGACGAACTGCTGGTGGCACCAGCGCTTCCGAGATTTACCCCCGGAATTCCCTGGCCACCTTGAATCTTGTTGTTTGTCCATTGCACGCCATAGTTGGCGTTCGCGCTGATCTGTGGCCGATAGCCTGACAAGGCCTGCGGCACAGCTTCATCGGTCGTGCGCACCAAGGCGCGCTGCGCATTAACCTGCGGATTATTCTGATAGGCCTGAATGAGAGCCTGTTCGAGGGTATCAGCAAACGCACCCCCGGAGGCCATCACGCATGCGGCGGCCAGCAAACAACATCCCGCATGCCAGACGGATATCCTCAAAACGCTCCCCCCGAAAACCAAACGAACTTCTCGCCTCCGTCGCCCCCGCGACAGACTCAGCGAGCACTAACCATATGGGAACTATATCCGGGATTTGTCAGATGTTTAAAGCCCCTAGCCCACAGGAACACAGGAAAGGCCTGCAGTGAGTATTTCGGGTGACAGGTGTTCCAGCCGGGTCAGAAAACGAAGGCGGCCGGTTTGGCGAATCCTGGCAAAGTCGGCCCGAAGGCGTCAAAAATTGGCTGCCTGGTGATGTCATTAGCATCTTTCTGGTAAATAGTTGCCTTAGGGGCGGGCCCCGTCCCCAAAATACAGATCAGCCGCCCACCATCGGCCAGCTGCCGGCAAAGCTGGTCTGGCTCGATAGCGATGCAGCCTTCAACCAGAATCACGTCGTAAGGCGAAGCGCTTAGGTATCCCTCTACCAGAGGCGCCTGCACCACCTCGATATTGCTGGTCCGGGCCAGCGTGGTCTTGGCGGCACGGAAAAGGCCCTCGTCCTGCTCCAGCGCAACGACCGAAGCAGCCAGTTGCGACAATAATGCCGCCCCGTAGCCGCTGGCGCAGCCAACATCCAGCACCCGATCCTTCGGCGTGATGTTCAGGGCCTGCAGCATCTTGGCAAGAACCATCGGCTTCAGCAGGCGACGACCATTGTCGCCCACCGGCAGATCAAGATCGAGATACGCCAAACCCGATGACGCCTGCGGCACGAAGACCTCGCGCGGTGTCTCCAGCATGGCGTGGATGATCGCCCGTTCTGTGACATCGGCGGGGCGAATCTGCGTGTCCACCATGGTACGGCGCAAGGCTGCGAAATCGGCCATCGAAGCATCCAGAAAGCGTTGCAAAAGGCGTTTATTGTGCCGCTTCTGCGGCAGCGACAGTCAAAACGCAAGATAAGACCGGAAACAATACGGCATCTCGCGTTCCATGTGTTGCCGCCGCGCAGTGGCTCCTATATGACGACCGCCGAGGCCACGTGGCGGAGTGGTTACGCAGAGGACTGCAAATCCTTGCACCCCGGTTCGATTCCGGGCGTGGCCTCCAGATTCACACACATCGATGTCGTGAGGCTGATGATTTTGGCGCAAAACGCCAAAACCATAGCCGATATCAACATCGAAGCTTTGCAATCCGCGGCAGCTTTGTTATAGCCGCGCCACATTCCGCGGTAGCTCAGTGGTAGAGCAATCGGCTGTTAACCGATCGGTCGTAGGTTCGAATCCTACCCGCGGAGCCAGTGACCCAGCAGGCAGCATTTGCCCGGCGGGGACAGTTCCGGGCATATCTTGAGCTTTTCCTATCCCCCGGGCTGATAGGCTTTGCCCCAACCTTCCTGTGGTATTCAGTCGGCCGGATCTCCCGTTCGCGCTTGGTCCGATCACATCAGCCAACATGCGCGACCCGGATCAGAATCTGATCGAGATATCCAATGACGGCGGCAGCGCGCAGTGATCCCGCGCGCTCAAAGCAGTCCCCTGTACCGAGAAAAGTCGCTGCGGAACTAGCGCAGAAATTCCGGGTTATGGCCATTCGCCTTGGCCCATGATTGCAAGGCTTCGCGCGTGACCTCGGTGTGCCAGGTCGGATTGGCGCGTTCGCGCTCAATCGCTTCTTTCGCCGCATTCGGCTTGGCTGCGATCGGCAGAGCGCCGGTCTTAATGGCATCGATCATCGCCGTCGCCCAGGCCATGGATTCGCGCGAATAAGGATGACCCGGTTCAATGTCGCACCATAGGCGCGAGGCATTGGCGATGTTCAACTGGCTGACAAGTTTCCACGCCGGGTAATTCGGCTGCTGCGGGACAGTCGCGGCGACCGGCGCAACACGAGCTGGCGGATTCTTGAGAACGTGGAAGACGACGACGAGCGCGATGGTTGCAACGAGCGAGCAATAACCCGCCATCAAAGCCATCGGCACCCCCGCCCCTTGCACGATGGCGAGCCAGGTGCAGCAGATCGTCAGTAGGAGGCCTCCACAAAAAACCATCAGTTCAGGCAGTCCAAGCGACGACAGAAGACGCGATACGATCGCGGTAGAGACCTGCAGGCGATCCTCGGAAGTGGCACCGCCCTTGTCCTGCGTGACCGGAATTGTTGACGTCTGATTGCCGCTCATGCGCGCGCTTCGTTCTCTGCCATTCCAAAGTTCAACATCGAGCGCCGCGCAATCTCTGTTCGAATCGTACGACGTGACTCTGCACTTAATCGCTGCTGCGCGGCTTCCGCAATTCTTGACAGGCTGGCGTAACGCAACAGCCCAAACGACGGGTTGTGATTCCTGTTGCAGCGCAAATGGCATGAGGTGTGGACATCATCCCATTTACCCAGAAGGCCTACCGTTCGATGTCATCAGTTAAGCTGCAAAAAGATGCGCCCTAAGGAGGAAACGATATGAAACTGCTTTTGACGTCGGCGATGCTCGTGTTGCTGTTCGCCGGCGAAGCGCCCGCAGCCGAAAAGGTCAACCTCGTCGGCACATGGACTGGCCCGCGCGAACGCATCGCCAAGACAGACGGCCTGCGTGAAGGCACGGCGACACTGGTCATCACGGAACAGAAGGGCCGCACGTTCAAGGGCTACCTCAACCGCTCCAACAAGGATGGCGACGTGAAGGAAGACCTGTGGGGTGCTTTCACACCGGGGGGACGCCTGATGGTCGGCTCCGACGAGGAAGGCATCTATTCGTTCGCGCTCATCAATGCCAATACCCTCGACTATTGCTACGTCGAGGCCGGCAATTCACCCCGCTCCGTTTGCGCGCGTCTGTCCCGCAAGCGATAGCGCCCGCCGCGGATAGACGTCGCACGCGGCCCGCAGCATGAACGACAAATGCCGGAAGCCATCGCGCCAGGTCCGCAGGTGCGATGGACGCGAGCGCCCGGCCCGCGCAAGCGTCGTCGGCACTTCCACAATGCGATGGCCCGCGAGGGCCGAGCGGACAATCATTTCGCTGGCAAATTCCATCCCTTCGGATTGCAGACCGAGCGCCAGTATTCTCTCGCGATTGAAGCCGCGCAACCCGCAGTGAAAGTCCTTCACGCCGGCGGCGAACAGAGCACGCCCTAGCGCACTCAACAGATGGTTGCCGAGATAGCGATGCAGCCATGGCATCGCGCCCGGCTCGATGCCACCCGCAAAGCGATTGCCGACTACCAGATCGGCGCCATCTCGCAGAAGCAGCAGAAACGGCATAAGCTGCGTGAAGTCATAGGAATTGTCAGCATCGCCCATAATGACGAGACGGCCATTGGCAGCGGCAATTCCCGCCAGCAACGCGGTACCATACCCGCGCTGCGACACCTCGATCACGCGAGCGCCCTCAGTCCTCGCAATCTCAGGCGACCCATCCGTCGACCCGTTGTCGATCACGAGGACTTCGCCGGCGATCGCGCGATCATCCAGAAAGCGGCGCGCTTTGCGGATGCAGATCGTCAATGTCTCAGCCTCGTCGAGACAAGGCATGAGAATGGTCAACTCAACGGGAAACGACATCGGATCCGGCATTGGAAGCGGTCTAGCGGATTTTTGCCCTAGTGAGAATGACCAGCTGTCCAACAAAAAGCCCGGCACGGCGGCCGGGCTTCGATCAAGCGAAACAATCCGTGAGGGTCAGTCCTCGTAATCATCTTCCAGCGGTGCCGGAGTCCACAGTGGTCCCTTGGACAAGCTGATCTTGCGGCGACCGGGTTCGCCCGGCGTCGCGACCGGCTTTTGCGGCTGGCGCGACAACTCGAACAGCACAGCCCCCGCTCGTCCGCCCGCATCCAGAAGCTCGTTCTCCTCGCAGGTCGAGGCAATGGCAAAACTCAAAGTCTGCAGATGCGCACGCCGGTAGCAGAACAGCGCCAGCATCGCGCGTGTCTGCGAGGGTATCGTTGCCACAAGCTCCGCCAGGCCCTGTGGATGCGTGCGGTACAGTTGCCCGAACAGACTTTCCGGCACCGGGCACACGTCGTCTGAAGCGTTCAGACCGTAAGACGTCATTGCCAAATCCCCTGCGAATCTATCGTTTTAGAAAAATGGCGCCGAAACTCTTAAGAGAACGTTAATCTTCACAGAGGGGGGTCTAGCCGGCTGCGTTTGATCTCGCTCAATGCGAACGTGATGCACCTGCGCCACGGTTTGCTCCGGAATAGTAAGGAGCAAACAGCCATGACTGCCGGCACAGCGCTTGTCGTTACCCTGATCACTCTCGCCTTCTCGGCCTTTGCCCTGGGACTGGCCTTTGTCGATTTCTGGTCGCGCAATCATCGCCAGCCGCTGCAAACCCCGGCCTCCGAACAGGCGGCCAGGGACGCTGCGAAGGCGGCGGCCCAGCAAAACGTCGTCAATCTCAGGGCCGCCTGACGCCAGCGGGCGTCAGCCCTTGGCGCGACCTTGCGACAGCGGGAGCTTGGCGATTTCAGCAATCGCATCGCGATTGGGCTCGAAGCCAAGCCCCGGCTTGTCGGGCAAGGTCAGCCAGCTGTCCTTCGGCGCGATCAGCCCCGTGTAGAGCATCTTGTAGAGTTCGACCGCGAGATAGTGATGCTCGACCAGCGAGCCGTTGGCGACACCGGCCTGCAGATGCATGTTGTGGTAGGACCAGGCGCCGCCATTGGCGACCGAGACATTGTGTGACGCAGCCAGCCCGGCGATCTTCAGGCATTGGGTGAAGCCGCCGGTGATGCAGACATTGGGCTGCGCATAGTCGATGGCCTCAGCAGCCAGAAGATCGCGGAAGCGATACAGCAATCCTTCATTCTGTCCGCAGGCCAGAGCCGTGCCGGTGTTGCGGCGAAGCTGCGCCATGCCGGGCACGTCGTTCTGCGTCAGCGGCTCCTCGAAGAACGAGATCCTGTAGGGCTTGATCATCTCGACCAGCTTGGTCGCGTGGTAGAGATCGAGATTGCAATTGGCGTCGATGAAAATCTCGATATCCGGTCCGACCGCCTCGCGCACCGCCTGCACGCGCTTGGCATCCTCACGGATCGCATCCATGATCGGACGCTCGTTCTTGTGTTTGATCGCTTCGCTGGCGACCGTCATCTTCAGGCGCGTGAAGCCGTCCGCGACCCACTTCTTCGCCGCCGCCGCCAGCTGCTCCCGATCGAAGAAGCCGAAGCCGAATGTGGCATAGACCGGCACGCGCTCGCGCGCTCCGCCCAGCAATTTCCACACCGGCATATTGAGCGCCTTGCCCTTGATGTCCCACAGCGCCAGATCGACCGCGGCGAGCGCATGCGCCGCATAGCCCGTCTGCCCGCGCGGCATTGTCGTCCAGTAGATCTTCTCCCAGATGCGTTCATGCAGCAGCGGATCGTCACCGATCAGGTTGGGCGCGATCACCCCATTCACCACCTGCGCGACGACGTCTTCTTCGGTGATGGACGTGAATCCATGACCGACGATACCGGTATCGGTTTCCACCTCGACATAGCAGGTCGCAAGTGACGTCTTCTTGTCCAGGCCCATCAGGTTGATGTGCAGTGGGACATTGAGCGGCGTGGCAGTGACGCGAGAGATTTTCATTCGTTCATTTCCGAAAAATCGAAGCCTTGGCAGCGGCGGTCAGGGTTTGCCCATCGCTCCCAACATGGACAAGCTGCCGATGGGCAGCCCACGCAACTTTTACAATTTGCCTATAGCGCGACGACACTTCTGTCGGCAATTTATTGCGGCGCATGGCACAATGCTTTCGTGCGTCACAAACGCAGTGCTTCTGTTGACCAGTCAAACACGGCATGGTCGCGGCGAAAAAACATAAGGGAGGACCACGGTTCAAATGGCGAAATCTGCAACAAAGAAAGCGGCTCCAAAGGCGCCGCGTGGCAAAGCCATGAAAAAGGGTCCGACCCGCGCCCAGCGCGAAATGAAGGATCCCGTCTTTGCCGGCGGCATGAAGGTTCGCCGCGCCATGTGGGGCCACGATGGTGCCGAAGGACAAATCAACGCAGCCGGCGACTTCATCTGGCCGTTGCAGGAGATTGTAACGAAATACTGCTTCGGGCAAACCTGGACGCGGCCGAAACTCTCGCGAAAGATCCGTTCGATGATCACGCTGGCCATGCTGGTCGCCATGGCGCGCCCGCACGAACTTGCCGTGCACGTGCGCGGCGCCATCGCCAATGGCGTGACCAAGGACGAAATACAGGAAATCCTCATCCACGCGATGGTCTATGCCGGCATTCCGCGCGGCGTCGAAGCCTTCCGCATGGCGGAGACGACGCTGAAAGATATGGGTCTCGAATAATCGGCCCGGATCGGGGAGGAACAACAATGACAACGATCAAGACCGTCGGCTTCATTGGCCTCGGCAATATGGGCGTACCGATGGCCGCCAACATCCGCCGGGGCGGATTTGACGTGATCGGCTTCGATCTCGATCCCGCGCGCGCAAAGAAGTTCGCGGAAAACAATAACGCAGGCGCGACCGATCAGCTTGCCGAACTCGGCAAGGCCTGCGACGCCATCGTCACCATGCTGCCGACCGGCCGCGAGGTGCGCGATGCCCTGTTCACGATGCAGGGCGGCGCACTCGCCGCCAATCTCAAGCCGGGCTCATTCATCATCGACATGAGCTCGGCCGATCCGGTCGG
>Ga0164243_10004578_pt1 | contig 21582 bp, 21 predicted proteins | sample OricompcompostOP_FD_108781 | JGI IMG/M metagenome (GOLD analysis project Ga0164243, IMG submission 108781) | Organic Plus compost microbial communities from Emeryville, California, USA - Original compost - Organic plus compost (OP) | ecosystem: Engineered > Solid waste > Mixed feedstock >...
CCCGGCCCTCGCGCGGCGGCGCCCAACCCCGGTCAGCCCGAGGCGCGCCCGGCGGCCACGGCCGCATGGGTATTTGAGCAACAGAGAAAGACCACAGGCGGCGCCCCATCCGGCGCCGCTCTCCTTTTTTCTTTCTTGTCGCAGTATCCTCGGGGGTTGGCCATTGGTCCGCCATCGGTCCGAGGACCAATGGACAACGGGGCAGACAGCCCCCGGCCGCGACGGATCAGTCGATCCGAGCGCCGAGGCTTTGCATCAGCGGCAGGAAATCCGGGAAGGAGGTGGCGATCGGGCCGCCATCGTCCACCGTAATCGGCCGTTCGGAGGCCAGGCCCGCGACCAGGAAGGACATGGCGATGCGATGGTCCAGATGCGTGGCGCAGGTGGCGCCGCCCTTGAGCCCGCCCTGGCCGTGGACGGTCATGGTATCCGGGGTGGTTTCGACCACGGCGCCATTGGCGGCCAGGCCGGAGGCCATGGCCTCGATCCGGTCGCTTTCCTTGACACGGAGTTCGTGGACGCCCTGCATGACGGTCCTGCCCTTGGCAAAGCAGGCGATGACCGAGAGGATCGGGAATTCGTCGATCATGCTGGCGGCGCGCTCGGGCGGCACCGTCACCCCGCGCAACGGGCCGTGGCGGACGACCAGGTCGGCGACCGGCTCGCCGCCCTCTTCGCGCGGGTTTTCAAAGGCGATGTCGGCGCCCATTTCCAGAAGCGTGACGTAAAGCCCGTCGCGGGTCGGGTTGCGGCTGACGCCGGGGACGCGGATTTCCGAGCCCGGCACGATCAGCGCCGCCGCCACCGGAAAGGCGGCGCTGGACGGGTCGCGCGGCACCGCCACCGGCTGCGGTTTCAGTTCCGGCCGGCCTTGCAGGGTGATGACATGGCCTTCATCCGTCGTTTCGGTGCGGATGCTGGCGCCGAAGCCGGCCAGCATCCGCTCGGTATGGTCGCGGGTCGGCGCCGCCTCGATCACCACCGTTTCGCCCGGCGCGTTCAGGCCGGCCAGCAGCACCGCCGACTTGATCTGGGCGCTGGCGACCGGGGTCTTATAGCGCAGCGGCACCGGCTCGACCGCGCCCTGGATGGTCAGGGGCAGGCGCTTGCCCTCGCGCGCCGCGACCTGAGCGCCGAACAGTTCCAGCGGGTCGGTGACGCGACCCATCGGCCGGCGCGACAGGCTGGCATCGCCGGTAAAGGTGGCGGTGATCGGGGTGGTCGCCATCGCCCCCATGATCAGCCGCACGCCAGTGCCGGAATTGCCGCAGTCGATCACGCCCTCGGGCTCGGCGAAGCCGCCGACGCCGACGCCCTGGACGCGCCATTCCCCCGCGGCCAGGCGCTCGACCTGTGCGCCGAAGGCCCGCATCGCCGCGGCCGTGTCCAGCACGTCCTGGCCCTCCAGCAACCCTGTGATATGGGTCTCGCCCACCGCCAGCGCGCCCAGGATCAGCGCGCGGTGGCTGATCGACTTGTCGCCCGGCACCTTGGCCTCGCCGGTCAGGGGACCCGAGCGGCGGGCGGTCATCGGCAGCGGTTCGGCGGAATGTGACATCAAGGCCCCCTGGTGCGTGTCGCGCAAGGTGATAGCGGCCACGGGCGGGGGTTGCAATCAGCCCTTGCGGCGGAAGGTGACGTAATGCGGCGCGCGCCCCTCGCGCAGGGCCTTTTGCTCATAGCGGGTGCTGGGCCAGTCGTCCCAGGGCTCCGGCCCCTCGGCGACCAGGCCGAAGCCGGCCGGCGGCACCTCTTCCAGCGTCTGGCGGACGTAATCGGGGATGTCGGTGGCGACGCGGAACTCGGCGCCCGGCCGCATGACGCGGGCCAGCGGGATCAGATGTTCAGGCGTGACGAAGCGGCGGCGGTGGTGGCGCGCCTTGGGCCAGGGGTCGGGATACATCAGGAAGGCGCGGCTGATCGAGGCATCGGGCAGCACGTCCATCAGGTCGCGCGCATCGCCGGGATGCACGCTGACATTGCCGACGCCCGCCGCGCGGATCTTGCCCAGCAGCATGGCGACGCCGTTGATGAAGGGCTCGCAGCCGATAATGCCGATTTCGGGATAGCGGGCGGCCATATGGACCATATGCTCGCCGCCGCCGAAGCCGATTTCCAGCCAGACCGGGCGGTCGTCGCCGAAAATCGCCGCCGGGTCCACGGGCTTACGCGCGGGGTTGTCCTGCACGGTGATGCCGCGCGGGCGCAGGCTGCCCAGATCCTCGAACAGATAGCCCTTCTGGCTTTGGCGCAGGGTCTTGCCGTGGCGGCGGCCGTAGAAATTGCGGCGCGGCGGGTTCGGGTCAAATTCGCTCATGGTCTTTCCTTGGCGGGCGGCTTTGCCCGGCCCGCGCGGCGAGTCAAGTCATTCGGCGGCCAGGCGCGAGATCACCACCGTCACCTCGGGCTTCTTGCCGATCTCCTCCATCGCGACCTGGCGGGTGATCTTGCGGATCGCCTCCTCAAGCCGGTCGTCATCCATCACCATGCGGTCGTCGGCGCGTTCCAGCAGGTCCGCCAGCTCGCCCTCGATATTGCGGGCCAGCGGCACGCCGGCGCGGCCCAGTTCCGGCAGGCCGGACAGTTCCACCCAGGCATCGGGCAGGGGCGCGTCGTCCTCGTCGATGATGACCGAGACCATGGCATGGCCGTTCAGCGCCATGCGGATGCGGTCGCGCACCACCCCGTCCATGGCGCCGATCAGCATGGTGCCGTCCAGATAGAGCCGGCCGGTGTCGATCTGGTCGACCACCCGCGGCGTGGCGCCCGACAGGTCCAGCATGGTGCCGTTGGTGGCCACCACGGCGGGAATGCCGCGCGCCTGGGCCAGCTTGGCATGTTCGCGCAGGTGCATATGCTCGCCATGCATGGGGATGACCATCTGCGGCTTCAAGAGATCATGCACCGCCTCGATATCCGGGCGGTTGGCATGGCCCGAGACGTGATAGATCCCGTCATCGGCATCATGCAGGTCCACGCCCATTTCCGACAGCGCATTCATGATGCGGATGACGCCGCGTTCGTTGCCGGGGATGGTGCGCGAGCTGAACAGGAAACTGTCTCCCTCTTTCAGCTGGATGCCCAGATAGCGGCCACGCGACAGCTGGGCGCTGGCGGCGCGGCGCTCACCCTGGCTGCCGGTGACGATCAGCATGACCTTGTCGCGGGGCAGTTCCGATGCCTCTTCGGGGCTGATCACCGGGGGAAAGCCGGTCAGGATGCCGGTTTCGACGCCGACGGTGACCATGCGGCGCATGGCGCGGCCCAGGAGGCAGACTTTGCGCCCCGCGGCCATCCCGGCCTCGGCCAGGGTCTTGAGCCGGGCGATGTTGCTGGCGAATGTCGACGCCACCACCATCTGCTTTTGCGCCATCACGAAATCCAGCAGCGGATTGGCCAGCACCGCTTCGGACCGGCCCGGATGGGGCACGAACACATTGGTCGAATCGCAGGTCAGGACCTTGACCCCCTGCCCCTCGTTGGCGATCTCGTGCCACAGGATCGGGTCGAAGGGCTCGCCCACCACCGGGGTGCCGTCCAGCTTGAAATCGCCGGTATGCACGATGCGGCCCGCCGGCGTGTCGATGATCAGCGCCGAGCTTTCCGGGATGGAATGGCTGACCGGCACGAATTGCACCCGGAAGGGACCGGCCGTCACCACATCGGGACGCGGGGCGTGGATATGCAGCTGATCGACGGGCAGGCCGGCCTCTTCCAGCTTCAGCCGCGCCAGGGCGCCGGTGAAGCGGCGGCAATGCACCGGCTTTTGCAGCCGCGGCCACAACAGGCCAAGCGCGCCGACATGGTCTTCGTGCCCGTGGGTGATGAAGATCGCGTCGATGCGGTCGCGATTGGCTTCCAGCCAAGCGACATCGGCCATGATCAGGTCGATGCCGGGCGCGGAATCCATGTCGCCGAAGGTCACGCCCAGATCGACGACGATCAGCCTTTCGCGCCCCGGCTGGCCATAGCCATAGACATAGGCGTTCATGCCGATTTCGCCAGCGCCGCCCAGCGGCAGATAGATCAGGCGTTCAGCCATTGCCCATCTCCTTGTTGTAATCATGGATCAGGCGCAGGCCATGCATGGTCAAATCATCCTCGATCGCGTCGAATAAGTCGAATCCCTGGTCGAACAGCGGCGCCAGCCCGCCCGTAGCTATAACCTTCATCGGTCGCCCGCGTTCCTCGCGGATCTTGTCCACCACCCCCTGCACCAGGCCGATATAGCCCCAGAAAATGCCGGACTGGATGCAGGACACCGTATTGGTGCCGATCACCTTGGCGGGCATGGTCACATCGACATGCGGCAGGCTGGCCGCGCCCATATGCAGCGCCTCCAGCGACAGGTTCACGCCGGGCGCGATGACGCCTCCGACATAAGCGCCGTCGCTGTCCACCACGTCGAAGGTGGTGGCGGTGCCGAAATCGACCACGATCAGGTCCGGCCCGTGGCGGTCGAAGGCGCCCACCGTGTTCACCAGCCGGTCGGGGCCGACCACGGTGCCGAAATCGACCCGCGGCCCGACCGGCAGCAGGCAGTCCGGCTTGCCGACCACCAGCGGGCGGGTGTCGAAATAGCGATGGCAAAGCACGCGCAGATTGAACACCACCCGCGGCGCGGTCGAGCTGATGATGCAATCGGTGATGTCCAGTTCCAGCTTTTGCAGCGAAATCAGCGTCGAAAGCCAGACGAAATATTCGTCTGCCGTGCGCCGGTGGTCGGTCGAGATCCGCCACAGCCCGACGAAGGCCCTGCCATCCCAGACCGAAAAGACGGTATTGGTATTGCCGGTATCTATGCAAAGCAGCATGCCCTAGCCTCCGAAATAGACTTCGGCGGCGGGGATGACCTGCCGCCCCGCCGGGCCGCGCAGGATCAGCGCCCCGCTGTCGTCGATGCCCTCGAATATGCCGCGGCTTTCGGTCGCGCCGGTGCGGGCCAGGATCGGCTCGCCCAGCCGGGCGGCGCGCGCCAGCCAGGCATTGCGGATCGGCGCAAAGCCATAGCTGTCCATCTGCGCCTGCCAGCGGGCAAAGGCCGGCGCCAGCAGGTCCAGGAAATCTTCGGGATCGACGGCATGGCCGGTTTCTCCGCGGACGGAAACCGGCGCGATCGCCCCCGGCTCGACCGAGCCGGCAGCGGGCGCGGCGGCCAGGTTCACGCCGATGCCGACCGCCACCGCCTGCACGCCTCCCGGCCCCGAGCCCGAGCTTTCCAGCAGGATCCCCGCCACCTTGCCGCCGTTCAGCAACACGTCATTGGGCCATTTGATCGCCATTCGCGCCGTCGGTCCGCAGGCATCGCCAAGCGCGTCGTAAAGCGCCAGCGCCGCGACAAAGGACAGCTGCGCCGCCGCCTGCACCCCGCCCCGGGGCCGCAGGACCAGCGTGCCGGCAAAGTTTCCGGCCGGCATGACCCATTCGCGGCCGCGCCGGCCGCGGCCCGCGAATTGCTCGCGGGTCATCACCCAGGCCGGGCCGGACAGACCCGGCGCCAGCCTCAGCGCCTCGGCATTGGTACTGTCGGTGCGGGCCAGCACATGGCGGGCCACGCCCTCGGGCCAGGGATCACTCACCTTGCGCGGGCTCGGCCGGTTGCCCGGCGGCTTGCTCGGCGGCGGCCACGACCGGGCCCACCAGGGTTTCCGCGGCCCGGCCGGCGGCACCGTCAACGCCGAACATGCTGATCGCCCCGGCCAGCATGGCCAGCGCCGGCACCACCAGCGCCAGATATTGCACCGCGCCCATGCGGCTGGTGATCCCCTCGGTCTCGGCACCGAAATACATGTAATAGACGATGCGCAGGTAATAGAAGGCACCGATGACCGAGGCGATGACGCCCAGCACCGCCAGCCAGCCCATGCCGGCATCGACCGCCGCGGTCAGCACCCCGAACTTGGCAAAAAAGCCCAGCGTCGGCGGCACGCCCGCCAGGCTGAACATCAAGACCAGCATGGCCAGCGCCTTGACCGGATCGGTCCAGGCGAAACGGTTCAGCGAGGCCAGGTCGGTGACGGGCAGGCCGTCGCGCTCCATCGACAGGATGAAGGCGAAGGTGCCGATATTCATCACCGCATAGATGGTCATGTAAAGCAGCATGTTCTGCACGCCGATGGCGGTCCCGGCCGCCAGCCCGACCAGCGCAAAGCCCATATGCGCGATCGAGGAATAGGCCATCAGCCGCTTGATATTGGTCTGACCGATCCCGGCGATCGAGCCCAGGAACATCGACATCACCGCCAGCGCCGCGACAATTTGGCTCCAGTCGCCGATGACATGGCCGAAGGCGTCAAAGACCAGCCGCGCGATCAGCGCCATGGCCGCGACCTTGGGCGCGGTGGCGAAAAAGGCCGTCACCGGCGTCGGCGAGCCTTCGTAGACGTCCGGCGTCCACATGTGGAAGGGCACGGCCGAGACCTTGAAGCTCAGCCCGACCAGCATGAAGACCAGGCCGAACAGCACGCCCAGCGACAGGTCCCCGGCCTCGATGGTCGAGACGATGCCCTGGAACCCGGTGGTGCCGGCAAAGCCATAGACCAGCGAGGCGCCATAAAGCAGCAGGCCCGAAGAAAGCGAACCGAGGACGAAATATTTCAGCCCCGCCTCGGACGAGCGCACCGAGTCGCGGCGCATGGCGGCGACGACGTAAAGCGCCAGCGATTGCAGCTCCAGCCCCATGTAAAGCGTCAACAGGTCGCCGGCCGAGACCATGAACATCATGCCCAGCACCGCCAGCGCGACGATGATCGGGAATTCAAAGCGCAGCATGTTGCGCCGCTGCATGTAATCGGCGCTCATCGCCAGCACGGCGGCGGCGGCGACCAGCGTCACCACCTTGGCAAAGCGCGAGAAGCCGTCGTCGATGAACATGCCGTGGAAGGCTGTGCCCTGAACCGGGCTGCCCAGGCCAACCATGGCCGCAACGACCAGGAAGGCCGCAACGGTCAGCCAAAGCAGCGTCCGCGTCAGCCTGTCCTTGCCGAGATAGGCCCCCGCCATCAGGGCGACAAGGGCGTAGCCGGCCAGCACCACCTCGGGCAGAATGGTCGAGAAATCGAGCGAGGTCATATCCGTCCCCTAGTGGCTGGCTTGGGCCGTGGCGACGGGCGCCTCCGGCTGGCTTTGGTTGTAGTCTTGCACGAGTGCTGCGACCGCCGGCCCGGTCACGTCGGTGACAAGCCGCGGATAGACGCCCAGGATCAGCGTCATGGCGATCAGCGGAATGAACACCCAGCGTTCGCGCGGCGTCATGTCGGTGATCGACTTCAGGCTTTCCTTGATGAGTTGGCCCAGCGTCACCCGGCGGTAAAGCCACAGCGCATAGGCCGCCGACAGGATCACCCCCGAGGTCGCGACCAGCGCCACCCAAGTATCGACGCGGAAGACGCCCATCAGCGTCAGGAACTCGCCCACGAAGCCCGAGGTGCCGGGCAGGCCCACATTCGCCATGGTGAAGAACATGAACACCGCCGCATAGGCCGGCATCCGGTTCACCAGCCCGCCATAGGCGTCGATTTCCCGCGTATGCATCCGGTCATAGATCACGCCGACGCACAAAAACAGCGCGCCCGAGATGAAGCCGTGCGACAGCATCTGGAAGATCGCGCCATCGACGCCGATCTGGTTCGCGGCGAATACACCCATGGTCACATAGCCCATATGGGCGACGGACGAATAGGCGATGACCTTTTTCATGTCCGACTGCGCCAGCGCCACCAACGAGGTGTAGACGATGGCGATGGCCGACAGCCAGAAGATATAGGGCTGGGCCACGCCGCTGGCGACCGGGAACATCGGCAGCGAAAAGCGCAGGAAGCCGTAGCCTCCCATCTTCAGCAGCACCGCGGCCAGCAGAACCGAACCGGCGGTCGGCGCCTGCACATGCGCGTCGGGCAGCCAGGTATGGACCGGCCACATCGGCATCTTGACCGCGAAGCTGGCAAAGAAGGCCAGGAAAAGCAGCATCTGCGTGCCGCCGACGACCGTCACGCCCAGCAGCCGATAGGTTTCGGACGGGAAGTCGAAGGCCAAGAGCGTCGGAATGTCGGTGGTGCCCGCCATGCGATACATGGCGATCATCGCCACCAGCATCAGCACCGAGCCGAGGAAGGTGTAGAGAAAGAACTTGAAGGACGCATAGATGCGGTCCTTGCCGCCCCAGATGCCGATGATCAGGAACATCGGGATCAGCCCCGCCTCGAAGAACAGGTAGAACAGCACCAGGTCCAGCGCGGTAAAGACGCCGATCATCAGCCCTTCCAGCACCAGAAAGGCGATCATGTATTCCTTGACCTTCACCTCGACCTGCCAGGTCGAAAGGATGGTCAGCGGCATCATGAAGGTGGTCAGCAGCACGAACAGGACCGAGATCCCGTCCACGCCCATCTTGTAGCGCAGCCCCATGATCCAGGCGTGATCCTCGACGAACTGGAAGCCGGTATTGGCGGGGTCAAAGCGGAACAGCACGAAAAGCGAGATAAGGAAGGTCGCCGTGGTGGCCAGCAGCGCCAGCCATTTGGCGTTGCGGGCCGCCGCCTCGTCCTGGCCGCGCAGGAACAGCGCCATGATGATCGCGGCGACGATCGGCAGGAAGGTGATGATGGAAAGAAGGTTCGTCATGTCAGTGCGCGCCCCGCATCATCACCCAGATCAGCAAGCCCACGATGCCCAAGACCATCGCGAAGGCATAATGGAACAGATAGCCCGATTGCACCCGCACCGCCGCGCGGGTCAGCCGCGGGATCAGCCCCATGGCCACCCCGTTGATCGCGCCGTCGATGACGGCACCGTCCCCACCCTTCCACAGTGCGCGGCCAAGCCGCTTGGCCGGGCGGACGAAGATGAAGTCGTAGATTTCGTCGAAATACCATTTGTTCAGCAGGAAGCGATACAGCGCCGGCTGCTGCGCCGCCAGCCGTCCCGGCAGCGAGGGGTTGGCGATATAGAAGGTCCAGGCCGTGACAAAGCCCAGAACCATGGCGACGAAGGGCGAGACCTTGACCCAGACCGGGGCGTGATGCGCCTCGTCCATGATATGGTTGTCGGGATGCATGTAGATCGCACCGCCGACCGGCGCGGCAACCTCGGCATGGGCGGGATCGGCGGCGGCTTCGCCCTCGGCAGCCCTATCGGCAGCAGGGGCCTCGGTCGTTGCGTGTTCCGCGCTCTCCCCGCCCTCGGCCGCTTCGTGCTGCGCGCCGGCGATGTGGAAATACTCCGTGACCTTGTGATGGTCGCCGAAGAAGGGGCCATACCAGACCATCCCGGCAAAGACCGCGCCGATGGCCAGCACGCCCAGCGGAATGGTCATCACCGGCGGGCTTTCATGCGCATGGTCATGGGCATGATGGTCGCCGCGCGGCTTGCCATAGAAGGTCAGGAAGATCAGCCGCCAGCTATAGAAGCTGGTGAAGCAGGCGGCAATCACCAGCAGCCAGAAGGCATAGCCGCTGCCCGCATAGGCGCTTTCGATGATCGCGTCCTTGGACAGGAAGCCGGCAAAGCCCAGATGGGTCAGCGGGATGCCGACGCCGGTAATGGCGAAGGTGCCGATCATCATGGCCCAGAAGGTCAGCGGGATCTTCTTGCGCAGCCCGCCATAGTTCCGCATGTCCTGTTCATGATGCATGGCATGGATCACCGAGCCGGCGCCCAGGAACAGCATGGCCTTGAAAAAGGCATGGGTCAGCAGGTGGAACATCGCCGCCGAATAGACGCCGACCCCCGCCGCCACGAACATGTAGCCAAGCTGCGAACAGGTCGAATAGGCGATGACGCGCTTGATGTCGTTCTGCACCAGGCCGACGGTCGCGGCAAAGAATGCCGTGGTGGCGCCGATGATGACGATGAAATGCTTGGCATCCGGCGCAAATTCGTAAAGCGGCGACATGCGGCTGACCAGGAACACGCCCGCCGTGACCATGGTCGCGGCGTGGATCAGCGCCGAAACCGGGGTCGGGCCCTCCATCGCGTCCGGCAGCCAGGTGTGCAGCAAAAGCTGCGCCGACTTGCCCATGGCGCCGATGAACAGCAGCAGGCCCAGCAGGTTCGCGGCGTTCCAGTCGCGCCACAGGAAATGCATGTCGGTCTGGGCGATCTGGGGCACCTGGCGGAAGATCTCGTCGAACTGGACCGAGCCGGTCAGCCAGTAAAGCCCGAAGATGCCCAGCAGAAAGCCGAAATCGCCGACCCGGTTGACGATGAACGCCTTCATCGCCGCGGCATTGGCGCTGGCCTTCTTGTAGTAAAAGCCGATCAGCAGATACGAGGCGACGCCGACCCCTTCCCAGCCGAAGAACATCTGCAACAGGTTGTCCGCCGTCACCAGCATCAGCATGGCGAAGGTGAAGAACGAGAGATAGGCGAAGAAGCGCGCCTTGTAATGTTCGTCATGCGTCCAGTTGTCGTCATGGGCCATGTAGCCCAGCGAATACATGTGCACGAGCGCCGAAACCGTCGTCACCACGATCAGCATGATCGCGGTCAGCCGGTCCATGCGGATGGCCCATTCGGCATGGAAATCGCCGGTCACGATCCAGTCCAGCACCGGGATCTGCCGCGGCACGCCGTCAAAGGACAAGAAGAGATACCAGCTTATCAGGCAGCTAAGGAACAGGATGCCGGTGGTCAGGTATTGCGCGGCCTTCTCGCCGATCGCGCGCCAGCCCAGCCCGGCGATCAGCGACCCGACCAGGGGCGCGAAGAGGACGAATTTTTCCATGCTCGCTTACCCCTTCATCACGTTGACGTCTTCCACCGCGATGGTGCCGCGGTTGCGGAAGAAGACCACCAGGATCGCCAGGCCGATGGCGGCCTCGGCCGCGGCGACGGTCAGCACGAACATGGTGAAGACCTGCCCGGCCAGATCGCCCAGATGGGTCGAGAAGGCGACGAAGTTGATGTTCACCGCCAAGAGCATCAACTCGATCGACATCAGGATGACGATGACGTTCTTTCGGTTCACGAAGATCCCGAAAATGCCGGTGACGAACAATATCGCCCCCACAACAAGATAATGAGTCAATCCGATCATCGTCCTGGTCCCTCCGGGTCGTTCACCCGTTGAAATATCCGTTTGCTACTGGGACCGCCGTGGCGATCCCGATGGCTATGGCCGTCCAGCCTGCCGCGTTCAAAGCCCCTGCCCCGGCTTCACGTCCTTCAGCTCCAGCGCCTTGGCCGGGTCGCGCCACATCTGCTCCAGCACGTTCTGGCGCTTGACGTCACGACGGTGGCGCATGGTCAGCACGATCGCCCCGATCATCGCCACCAGCAGCACCAGCCCGGCCAGCTGGAACATCAGCAGGTAGCGGTCGTAAAGCACCAGCCCCAGGCCGAAGGTGTTCTGCACCGCCCTGTCTACCGGCGCGGCGCGCAAGGTTTCGGCCTGTTCCGAGGGCGTCCAGCCGGAAAAGGCGATGCCCAGCTGCGCCAGCAGCACGACGCCGATCACCAGCGCCAGCGGCAGATAGCGCGCCAGCTCGCCCTTCAGCTCGGCGAAGTCCACGTCCAGCATCATGACGACGAACAGGAACAGCACCGCCACCGCGCCGACATAGACCACGACCAGCAGCATGGCGACGAATTCCGCGCCCTGCAGCACGAAGAGGCCCGCGGCAGACAGAAAGGCCAGGATCAGCCACAGCACCGAATGCACCGGGTTGCGGCCGATCACGACCATGAAACCCGCGACGCAGGCGCTGATCGCGAACAGGTAGAATGCAAAGGTCATCATTCCTCGTCCTCCTCGGCATAGACGCTCTGGGCGATTTCCAGCGCCTTCTGCATCGCAGGCAGCCCGCCGAACATGCTCATCTGAAAGATCGTCTCGGCGATCTCGCGTTTCGTGGCGCCGGCCGCCAGCGCCTGGCGAATGGTCATGCGCAACTGCGGCTCGGCCAGCGCGCCCTGCACGGTGATCGCCCCGACGGTCAGCAGCAGGCGGGTCTTGGCGTCCAGCCCCTCGCGGTTGAAGGTCTTGCCGAACCACATTTCCAGCATGTCGGCAGGAATGGTCGGCACCAGCTTTTCCATGACGCGCATGTCGAAATGTTCCAGCGCCGGGTTGAAGGCGCGCGCCATTTCCTGCCCCGAGGCCATCATCTGCGCGAAAAGCCTGGCGAACGCATCGGTCATCTGTAGGGCGCATCCAGTTGCAGGTTGCGGGCGATCTCGGCCTCCCAGCGTTCGCCGTTCGCAAGCAGCTTTTGCTTGTCATAGAACAGCTCTTCGCGGGTTTCGGTGGCGTATTCGAAATTCGGCCCCTCGACGATGGCATCGACCGGGCAGGCTTCCTGGCAGAAGCCGCAATAGATGCATTTCGTCATGTCGATGTCGTAGCGGGTGGTGCGGCGCGAGCCATCCTCGCGCGGTTCGGCGTCGATGGTGATGGCCTGGGCCGGACACACCGCCTCGCACAGCTTGCAGGCGATGCAGCGTTCCTCGCCATTGGGATAGCGGCGCAGCGCATGTTCGCCGCGGAACCGCGGCGACAGCGGGCCTTTTTCATGGGGATAGTTCAGCGTCGGCTTGGGCGACACGAAATAGCGCATCCCCAGGCCGAAGCCCTTGATGAAATCCCACATCAGGAAATACTTGGTGGCACGGGCGAAATCGAAGGCCATCAGAAACGCTCCCCTTCCCGCGGCGCCGCGAAACGGTCGAACGCGGCGACATATTCCCGGATGCGGGCGCTGTTCTGCGCCTGCTCGGCGTTGTCCAGGTTATTGGCGAGGAAATGCGCCAGTTCTACCTTGTCGGTCTCACTGGCTTTGGCAAATGCCTCGGCTAGCTTGTTGGAATACATGGTTTATCCTCCGACCGCGAAACGGGCCCAGAAGCCGCCCAGAATTTCATAGCGCGCCAGGATCGCGATCAGCACCACCCAGCCCAGCGACAGGGGCAGGAACACCTTCCAGCCGATGCGCATCAACTGGTCGTAGCGATAGCGGGGCACGATCGCCTTGACCATGGCGAACATGTAGAACCAGAACCACATCTTGATGACCATCCACCACCAGCCATCGGCGATGAACGGCACCGGCGACAGCCAGCCGCCGAAGAACAGCAGCGACAAGAGCGCGCACATCAGATACATGGCGATATATTCGCCCGCCATGAACAGCAGATAGGGCGTGGACGAATATTCGGTCATGAAGCCCGCGACCAGTTCCGATTCGGCCTCGACCAGGTCGAAGGGCGGGCGGTTGCACTCGGCCAGCGCCGAGACGAAGAACAGCACCACCATCGGCAGATGCGGCAGCCAATACCAGTTCAGCAACCCATAATCGCCGCGCTGCGCCTCGACGATGGCGGTCAGGTTCATCGAGCCGGTCGAGATGATGACGCCGATAATGATGAGCCCCAGCGAGACCTCGTAAGAGATCATCTGCGCCGCCGAACGCAGCGAGGCCAGGAAGGGATATTTCGAGTTCGAGGCCCAGCCGCCCATGATGACGCCATAGACCTCCAGCGAGGAGGCGGCAAAGATGAACAGGATGCCCACATTGATGTTCGCCATCACCCAGCCTTCGTCGAAGGGGATGACGACAAAGGCGAACAGCGCCAGCATCATCGACAGGAAGGGTGCCAGGAAATAGACGAACTTGTCGGCGCCGGCCGGGACGACGATTTCCTTGACGACATATTTCAGCGCATCGGCAAAGGTTTGCAGCAGGCCCCAGGGTCCGACCACGTTCGGGCCGCGGCGCATCTGCACCGCCGCCCAGATCTTGCGGTCGCCATAGACCATGAAGATCAGCGAGCCCATGACGAAGGCGATGACCGCCAGACCCTGCAAGAGCAGGCTGAGCGCGAAACCGTAGGGCGAGGCCCAGAATTCAGCCATGATCTTTCGTCCCTCTCATCACGCCGCGGGAATGCCGCGTGCCTTGCATTCCTGCAAGGTCTGTTTCGTTGTCATCACCGTCAGGCCCATCGGCTTCTGCTCGGACAGCGTGAAGACCGAACCGACGACCATCCGGCCGCCCCGCTTGTCGCGAAGCGTGCGGATATGCCGGGCATAGGGGGTCCCTTTCGCTTCGGCCCAGCTGGCCAGCGCGCATGTGGCATAGGCGAAGGCAGTGTCGGCGTCCACCCCGCCGCGCAGGTTTGCCGTCACTTCCACCAGGCTATCCGCCCCCTTGCGGGAACTGGCCAGCGAAGCGACCTGCGCACCCTGGAAATCCTGGGGATCGGCCTCGAAACTGGCGGGCAGGTTCAGCCGCAGCGGCCGGGTGCGGGCGGCGAACGCGGCCAGCGCCTTTTCCTGGGCCGTGGGTTCGCGCGGCTTGACCGGAGCCATGTCCGGCAGGCCCGACAGGTCCAGGTCCAGATTCGCGTTCAGCGCCATCAGGTCCGCTTCGCTTATCGCAAAGGCGTCGCGGCCCTCGGGGCTGTCCAGCGCCATCTCGGTCACCGAGCCGTCGGGTTCGAGAATCAGGATCTCGCCCGACTTGGTCGAGATCCGGCCCTTGGTCAGCACCTTCTTGCCGGGCGCGCCTGCATCGCTTTGCAGCACCGCGACACCCAGTTCGGCGGGCTTGGGCTGCGGACGCCCATCCCCGTTCCCACCGCAACCGGCCAGCAGCGCCAGGGCGCCGATCCCGGTCAGCAACAAGGCAAGGCGGGCCCGCATCGCCGTCACTCCGCCGCCAGGGCCGGGGCCTTGCGGGCCGCGGCCATCGCCGAAAGCTCGCCCATCAGCGGCGACGAGCGCGCGATGGGGTTGGTCAGATAGAAATCCCCGATCACGGGGCGGAAGCTGGCCTGTCCCAAGTCGAAGCGGGTCAGCGGCTGCCATTCGTTCTGCGGCACCTGGTCGATCTGCGCCAGATGCGGCACCGCCTCGACCAGTCCGCGGCGCAGCCCGGCCAGGCTGTCCCAGGGCTGGGTCTTGCCCAGCTCGGCCGAAAGCGCGCGCAGGATCGCCCAGTTTTCCTTGCCCTCGCCCGGCGCGAAATTGGCGCGCACGGCCAGTTGCGGCCGGCCTTCGGTATTCACGAACAGGCCGCTTTCCTCGGTATAGCAGGCGCCGGGCAGGATGATGTCGGCGCGATGCGCGCCGCGGTCGCCATGGCTGCCCTGATAGATCACGAAGGGGCCGGCATCTATGTCCACCTCGTCCGCGCCAAGGTTATAGATCACCTCGGCCCCGTCGATGGCGGCCAGCAGGCCGCCCTCGGTCACGGCGCCGACATCCATGGCGCCGACGCGGCCGGCGGCGCTGTGCAGCACCAGCAGCTTGCAATCGCCGCGCTCGCAGATGCGCATGGCATGGGCCAGCACCGCCTCGCCATCCGCCTCGCGCAGGGCGCCCTGGCCGACGATGACGATGCCGGGGGTGCCGTCCTTGTTCGACAGATCCTGGTCGGCCATGCGGGCCAGCGCGGCCCGGTCGTCGCCGAGATGGTGATAGTCATAGGTCAGGTCCGCCGGCGCGCCGATCAGCGCCACCTGCGCGCCCTGCGCCCAGGCCTTGCGGATGCGGGCGTTCAGCACCGGCGCCTCGTCGCGCGGATTGGTCCCGATCAGCAGGATGCGTTTCGCGCTGTCGATATCCTCGATCCGCGCCGTGCCGACATAGGCCGAGCGGTTGCCGATGGGCAGCCGCGCCCCGTCGGTGCGGCATTCGACATGGCCCCCCAATCCCTCGACCAGTTGCTTGAGACTGAAGGCGGCCTCGGCCGGGACCAGGTCGCCGACCAGCCCGGCGACCTTTTTGCCCTGCATGGCGCGGGCGGCAGCCTCCAGCGCCTCGGGCCAGCTTGCCGGGCGCAGCTTGCCGTTTTCGCGGATATAGGGCCGATCCAGCCGCTGGCGGCGCAGCCCGTCCCAGACGAAACGGGTCTTGTCGCTGATCCATTCCTCGTTCACGCCGTCATGGTTGCGCGGCAGGATGCGCATGACCTCGCGCCCCTTGGTGTCGATGCGGATATTCGACCCCAAGGCATCCATCACGTCGATGGATTCGGTCTTGGTCAGCTCCCACGGCCGGGCGGTAAAGGCATAGGGCTTGGAAACCAGCGCGCCGACCGGGCACAGGTCGATGATATTGCCTTGCAGGTTCGATTCCAGCGTCTGGTTCAGATAGCTGGTGATCTCGCTGTCCTCGCCGCGGCCGGTCTGGCCCATCTGGGTGATTCCCGCCACCTCGGTGGTGAAGCGCACGCAGCGGGTGCAGGAAATGCAGCGGGTCATATGCGTCTCGACCAGCGGGCCCAGGTTCAGGTCCTCGGAGGCGCGCTTGGGCTCGCGATAGCGGCTGAAATCGACGCCGTAAGCCATGGCCTGGTCCTGCAGGTCGCATTCGCCGCCCTGGTCGCAGATCGGGCAATCAAGGGGATGGTTGATGAGCAGGAACTCCATCACCCCTTCGCGGGCCTTCTTGACCATGGGGCTGTTGGTGCGCACTTCCGACGGCGCACCATCCGGGCCGGGGCGCAGGTCCTTGACCTGCATGGCGCAGGAGGCGGCAGGCTTGGGCGGGCCGCCCACCACCTCGACCAGGCACATGCGGCAATTGCCGGCGATCGACAGCCGCTCGTGATAGCAGAAACGCGGCACCTCGATCCCGGCCAGTTCGCAGGCCTGGATCAGGGTCATGTTGGGATCGACCTCGATAATCCTGTCGTCGATCTTGATCTTGCGAAGATCCGCCATCTTGTCTTCCCTTATCCCGCGCGCCCCCGAACCGGGCCGGAACAAGCTCCGGCAGGTTCTGCGCGATGTAAATGCTGGCCGAAGGCTGGCCCCGTTTCCTGTGCCGCGACCGGACCCGCCTGCCCGGCCGTGCCCGGCGCCGGTGCGGCGGCAAAGCCCTCCGCGCCGGTTACCGCCGCCGCCGCCGTCGCGGCCATGCCGATCCGGTTCGTCCACGTCCTCATTTCGCCACCAACAGGCTGCCGATGATCGTATTCCGTGCAATCTCCTGCCGGCCGATGCGGCAAAAGCTCTCGGGGTCCTCGGCCTTGGCGCCCTGGCGGGCCAGGTAGTCCTCGGCCACGGCATAGATGCGCTGCTTGTCCGCCTTGCTGTCCAGGAAGGCGTCGATTTCGGCGCGCGAATAGCCCTTGGCCTCGGCATAGCGCTTGAGCTTGCGCGCCTCGCCGAAGGCATAGAGGATGCGGCCGTCGATGCTGGGACAGCTGCGGCGGATGCGGTCGGCGATGCGCGCGGCGATCAGCCGGTCGTTGATATATTTCTCCTGCGCCAGCGGCTCCAGCGCGGCGGCGGGCGTGGCCAGGGTCGCGGCCAGCAGGACGGCGGGGATCAGCTTCATGGCGTCGGCCTCCTTGTCATGGGTCCTTGCCATAACATGGGGTCGCGCCGAAGCTTGGGCACCAAGACGTGAAGATGGCGTGATCCGGCCCGGCCGCGGCGCGCGCAGGCGCGGGCGTTCCCCCTGGGGGGCCCGCCATGCCGGGGAAAGGGGGCCACTCGCCATCATCATCGCCTATTCCGCCGCCATCGCGCCCATGCGGCCGCTGCGCTTGGCCTTGATCCGGTCCTCGATCTCTTCACGGAAATTGCGGATCAGGCCCTGGATCGGCCAGGCCGCCGCATCGCCGAGCGCGCAGATGGTATGCCCCTCGACCTGCTTGGAGACGTCGAAGAGCATGTCGATTTCCTCGATCTCGGCCTCGCCGCGCACCAGCCGCTCCATCACCCGCATCATCCAGCCGGTGCCTTCGCGGCAGGGGGTGCATTGACCGCAGCTTTCATGCTTGAAGAATTTCGACAGCCGCCAGATCGCCTTCACCACGTCGGTGGACTGATCCATGACGATCATGCAGGCGGTGCCGAAGCTGGATTTCAGCTCGCGCATACCGTCATAGTCCATGATGGCGTTTTCGCATTGCTCGGCCGTCAGCACCGGGCACGAGGCGCCGCCGGGGATCACCGCCTTGAGGTTCTTCCAGCCGCCGCGGATGCCGCCGCCATGCTTTTCGATCAGCTCGCGCATGGGAATAGACATGGCCTCTTCGACCACGCAGGGGGTGTTGACATGGCCGGTCAGACCGAACAGCTTGACGCCGGCATTGTTCGGGCGGCCGAAGCTGGCGAACCATTCCGGGCCGCGGCGCAGGATGGTGGGCACCACGGCGATGGATTCGACATTGTTCACCGTGGTCGGGCAACCGTAAAGCCCCGCGCCCGCCGGGAAGGGCGGCTTCATGCGCGGCATACCCTTCTTGCCCTCCAGGCTTTCCAGCAGGGCGGTTTCCTCGCCGCAGATATAGGCGCCGGCGCCGTGATGCAGGTAAAGGTCGAAATCCCAGCCCGACTGGGCGGCATTCCGGCCCAGCAGGCCCGCGTCATAGCATTCGTCGATGGCGGCTTGCAGCGCCTCGCGCTCGCGGATGAACTCGCCGCGGATATAGATATAGGCGGCATGGGCGCCCATGGCGAAACTGGCGATCAGCGCGCCCTCGATCAGCGTATGCGGATCGTGGCGCATGATCTCGCGGTCCTTGCAGGTCGCGGGCTCGGATTCGTCGGCGTTGATGACCAGATAGGAGGGGCGGCCGTCCGATTCCTTGGGCATGAAGGACCATTTCATCCCGGTCGGGAAGCCCGCACCGCCGCGCCCGCGCAGGCCCGAGGCCTTCATCTCGTCGACGATCTTGTCGCGGCCGCGCTGGATGATCGCGGCAGTGCCGTCCCAGCAGCCGCGCTTTTGCGCGCCGGCCAGGCTGCGGTCGCCCATGCCGTAAAGGTTCGTAAAGATCCGGTCCTGATCGTTCAGCATCGTCTTATCCTTGTCCCTGCGTGGACGCATTGCGCCGCCGCCAGATCCGAAAGGTCACCAAAAGCGACCAGATCAAGGCCCCAATCGCCGCAAGATCGGCGAGAAAGGCATATTTCGCCGGCCAGTCCTGCCGGCCGCCCAGCCATTGCACCCCCAGCCACAGCGCCATGGTGACGGCAATCACCACCGCCACCAGCCGCATCTGCCGGGCATCGGCCCCGCCGGCCCTGCCGGTCTGCCGCGCGCCATGTCCTGCCGGGCGGGCCATCAACCGGCCTCGTCCTGATCTACGCGGCGGGAATGGCTCGTCTCTCCGCCCGCCGCCAGCAGCCGGGCCTGGCCCACCCAGTCGTCAGCTTCGATCCGCCCGCCCATGCGGCCGAGCCGCTGCGCGAAATCGGCGACGGTATCCGCATCCCAGGCGGCGATCTGGTCATAGCGCGTCACGCCCTGCGCGTTCAGCCAGTCCGAGATCTTCGGGCCGATACCCTTGATCCGCCGCAGGTCGTCGGCACCCGGCATGGGTCTGACGGCGGCAACGGGCCGCGGCCCCGGCGACGGCATCTTTCCCGCGACGATGGGCATTTGCGATGCCGAGGCAAAGGGTTCGGGCCCCAGCGAGCCGCCGACCAGCAGCGCCTCGGGCTGGCGGTCCGCCGCGGCGCGCTGCCAGTCGGTGCCGGTCATGCCCGCGCCATCCTCGAACAGTTCGGGCCGCTCGTGGCACAGCAGCCAGACCATCAGCGCCCCGGACAGCACGAAGGTCACGGCGCCCAGGAACAGCCCGGCCAGCCAATGCAGCTCGCCGATGCCGGCGGTGAACAGCAGCACCACCACCCCGGCGATCGCGGCCGAGATCCAGCAGTTCCTGTTGCACTCTGCCCGTTCCATCGCGTCCTGTCCGCTCCCTTTCGATCAGGCGCCGCTCTGCGCCAGCCAAGGCGTCGTGATCGGCACCTCGGTCCCGTCGATGCGCTTGATCGTGTCGCCCAACTGCACCGCCCGCGCCACGCTGGCGTTATGCGCCTCGCCGCCCTTCAGATCGGCCAGCGCGGTCGGGCCGCCCAGGGCCTCGGCCGAAAAGCGGCCGTTCTGCGGCCCCGGCACCGGCACCTCGCCCGCGGCAAAGCGGTCGATCAGCGCCGACAGTTTCTCGGCCGTCAGATCCTCGTAGAAATCCTTGCCGATCTGGGCCATGGGCGCATTGGTACAGGCGCCAAGGCATTCGACCTCTTCCCAGGAAAACCGGCCGTCGGCAGACAGCACATGCGGCTCGGCCGCGATCTTTTCCTTGCAGACCCGGATCAGATCCTCGGCGCCGCAGATCATGCAGGTGGTGGTGCCGCAAATCTGGATATGCGCGACCGAGCCGACCGGCTGGAGCTGGAACATGAAATAGAAGGTCGCGACCTCCAGCGCCCGGATATAGGCCATGCCCAGCAGGTCGGCGCAATATTCGATGGCCGGGCGGCTCAGCCAGCCCTCTTGCTCTTGCGCGCGCCACAGGACGGGAATGATCGCCGATTGCTGGCGCCCTTCCGGGTATTTGGTCATCTGGGCGCGGGCCCATTCCAGGTTGGCGGGCGTGAACTCGAACGAGTCCGGCTGGATGGGGGACAGACGGCGCAGCATCAGCGGTCAACCTCTCCGAAAACGATGTCGAGCGTGGCGATGATCGCCGGGACGTCGGCCAGCATGTGGCCGCGCGACATCCAGTCGATCGACTGCAAATGCGCAAAGCCGGGCGCCCGCAGCTTGGCGCGCCAGGGCTTGTTGGTGCCGTCGGCGACCAGATAGACGCCGAACTCGCCCTTGGGCGCCTCGACGGCGGCATAGACCTCGCCGGCCGGGACCCGGAAACCCTCGGTATAAAGCTTGAAATGGTGGATCAGGCTTTCCATGTCGCGCTTCATCTCGGCGCGCTTGGGGGGCGTCAGCTTGCCGCGGGCCAGCACGTCGCCGGCCGGCTCGGCGCGCAGCTTGCGCACCGCCTGCTGCATGATCTTGCAGGATTCGCGCATCTCGGCCATGCGGCACAGATAGCGGTCATAGCAATCGCCGTTCTTGCCGACCGGGATCTGGAAGTCGAATTCGTCATAGCATTCATAGGGTTGCGACCGACGCAGGTCCCAGGCCAGGCCCGAGCCGCGCACCATGACGCCGGTATAGCCCCAGTCCAGCGCGTCATCCTCGGTCACGATGCCGATATCGACCAGGCGCTGCTTGAAGATACGGTTTTCCGTCAGCAGCGTGTCCAGGTCATCGACCAGCCGGGGGAAACGTTCGCACCATTCCTCGATATCGTCCAGAAGATCGGGCGGCAGGTCCTGATGCACGCCGCCGGGCCGGAAATAGGCCGCATGGAGCCGCGCCCCGCAGGCGCGCTCGTAAAAGATCATCAGCTCTTCGCGCGCCTCGAAGCCCCAGAGCGGCGGGGTCAGCGCGCCGACGTCCATGGCGCCGGTGGTGATGCCCATCAGGTGGTTCAGGATGCGGCCGATTTCCGAATAAAGCACCCGGATCAGGCTGGCGCGGCGCGGAATAACCGTGCCGGTCAACCGCTCGATCGCCAGACACCAGGCATGTTCCTGGTTCATCGGCGCCACATAATCCAGCCGGTCCAGATAGGGCAGGTTCTGCAGATAGGTGCGGCTTTCCATCAGCTTTTCCGTGCCGCGATGCAGCAGGCCGATATGCGGGTCGGCGCGTTCGACGATCTCGCCGTCCAGTTCCAGCACCATGCGCAGCACGCCATGGGCGGCCGGGTGCTGGGGACCGAAATTGATGTTGAAGTTGCGGATGCTCTGTTCGCCGGTCAGGGCGTCCACCGA
>Ga0164243_10004580_pt1 | contig 21582 bp, 9 predicted proteins | sample OricompcompostOP_FD_108781 | JGI IMG/M metagenome (GOLD analysis project Ga0164243, IMG submission 108781) | Organic Plus compost microbial communities from Emeryville, California, USA - Original compost - Organic plus compost (OP) | ecosystem: Engineered > Solid waste > Mixed feedstock >...
ATATTCCGGAGTTAAATCCCCATCCAATTTTACCACTTCAAAATTCCATTTTTTTGATATGTAGAACACCCTGCCATTTTTAATGCTAGCGACAGAACTTACGTTCTTCAATTGTTTTACTAACACAAAATTCATATCACTGGATTTGAAAAATCTTTTTAAAAAAAATATCTATTGATAGACTCTCAATAGCTTCTTCATATGAATTTGCGCCGAGCAGAACTTCAAATTTGCTTGCCCCGGCAATATTCTCCAGATCATCCTTCCTTCTGGTCAGGACATCAATAACCTTTTCCTTTAAGTAATCATACCCTTGTTTATCTGACAAAAAACTGAACTGACCTTTCTTATCAAACACCCACAGCATTTCTTCCAATTTTTCTATATCTCTTATATCCTTTGCAAACTCTTCTATAAAGGCATCTTCATAAATTGACAAAAACTGCTGCCAGGATTTCAGTTCAATCCTCGTATTGGTATTTAACTTAATATCTATTATTCTAAAATCCGTGGTAGCATCTGGGGGGAACTTATATTCAAACTCATCAATTTGCTCCCAAATATCCCTCGCATACCTCAACTGCCACTCGGCACCAATATAACGCTTTCCATTATTATTACAACAAAGGTTATCCAACACCTTATCAAAACCAGGCTTGGGATCAATAGCAGCCTTTTCCAATACAGACAACAGTTCATCTGCAGACAATGTGAACCGTTCTACAACCTGCATTACCCCATACTCATCTTCCAATTCGCGCCCCACTCTTCCATACTGAGCATGTTTCTTAAACATGTTCTCAAATTCCACCTTCCCCCAGGCAGAACCATTAAGACCAAAGTTATTTTGCTTCAAAAGATTCGTAAGCTTGCTCAAGGTAGACTCCTGTTTACGAAGTTCTGTGCGGCCTGCTTTATATAACACTTCCCAGGCATCCAAATCAAGTGCGTCAGGCTCATTAACAGCCTTATTGAATTTTGCCAGAATAGCATCAGCATCGCCAAAGTCCGATAAAAACTCACTAACAAATGCGGGGTCCGTATTTGCAATGGTTTCGAGTTTGGTGCCAAGAACGCTAAATCTGTTTTTAATATCGTCTATTACATTGGCAAGGTGACCGGAAGCAGCCAGGATATTCCGGGCGGGCACTACCCTGTCCGAGGAAGTCCGAACCAACCCGTTACCTTCTGCGTCAGAGAAAGGCACACCATTCTCTTTTTTGATTACTTCTACAACCGTTTCACCTGGATGAGCGACATTTTCAAGTTCATCAGCACTCATAAGTACCGTATAGCTTCTTCCGTCAGCTCCCGCCAAAACAACTGGTTGTGAATATCCGGACCAGTTTATACTGTTAAATAATTGATTTAGTCTTTGAGCTGCCACCTGGAGCAAAGGCTGTCCATCAATATCATGAAGGCGGTAAAAAGTATTGGCCAGCTTGAATACGTATTCTTTCGAATAGTCAACCCCCTGAATAACTATATTACTAAAAGTGATGAGCTTCTTTACAGTGAAATTGATTACGTAGCTTGAAACATCCACAGCATCAAGAATCGCTGCAATTTTTGCAGCCGTGCCCACTTTTGCAAACGCAATGACTACAGAAATAATGTCAATAATATCATGGCCTATTTGCGCAGCTACTTTACAGGGATTTCCAGTGTGTGCATCTACTATAGCCTCCTTGATACTTTTCAGAATTCCCCTTTCTTTCAATTTATTCCAGCCTTCAACGAACTCTTCCCGCACTTCCTTGTAACTAACGATTTTTATCAAAAAACTGGCAAACTCTGGTATACCTGCCAACAAATCCACCACTCCATTCCAAGCTCCACAATAAAGGGCAAATTCTGTTCTGATAGGATTGAACTGGCCCGTCATTCCGGGAAATCCCGGCAATATTTTCAAAGCCATGCTGACGGAACCAATACCCTGATTGGCAGTGGCATACCGGTAAATATCTGCTGGTACCGGGTTATAGTCAGGATTGCCGAATTCATCTACATTTGCCGGATCATAGTAACGGGCCTTAATTTTCAACGATCCAATCATACCAGCTAATCCATCCAGGACAGCCGTAAATGGATCAAATTCCAATCCACCGAATACGTCAACTATAAATTTTTCCAGGATATTCAACTCTTTCTTTTGTGAAGAAAGATTACTGCCATAGTAAAAATTGTATTCAGGGTCTTTCACTTTGTTGAAATGTACCCATAAGATCAGGTCATCGGCCCCGGGCGTCTTTACATAATTTTGAATGAGATTTAGTTGGGGGCCCGGCGTTAAGTGATCAGTAACAAACAATTTCAGGATGTATCCTTTTTCTGTTTGTATCCGCTGGAACTTTTGCAGCGCATTATTGATCTCCTGCGGCTCCATAGCTCCTGTATAGTCGTACACATACGGAGCCGGATGCCCCGGCGGAACCTGAGATGGCTTGTAATTCTTTCCCACCTCACTCATAAATCCATCCAGCCAAGAGCCTGCCTTAATTTTGTCCTTACGAATGCTGAAGCCCAGTCGTTTATATGACCCCGTCTCAGGTATAATTTGTCCTTGCTTGATTTTGTACATCAGCTGTATATACTGCCCCAATGCCACTTCCTTTTCATATATCCTCACGTTAAAATCCCAGCGCCCACCAAGGAACATCCCCATAAACTCTTCAAATTCATAGTTGCTGGTGTAAGCAAATCTGTCGTGCAATACTGCAAATGAATGCAATACTTTCCCTACAGTACCTCCTGCAGTATTCGGATAAAACGACGACACAACAAGCAGAACAAAAACCTTTCTTGAACCGGAAGTGCCAAGTAACAAATTGCCATACGTATTCTTAACTTTTGCCGCAAATGCATTAAACTGTTTAGAGTTGCCATCTTCGTCCTGCATCATACGCATATCCTCAGTATTAATGAGCTCCCTCACCTGCTTCACCCTTTCTTTTTTTTCAGTGTTCAACTGCTGGTATTCATAAATAGTGTTGGGATCATCATTAACATCATAGTACTTATACACCGATGCCAGGACAACATAAAAATCAATATCAGTACTGTCTTTAAATCTCTCCAGATATGTATTTACAATACCAAACTTTGAAAAGTCCCATATATTACTGTCATCAGGTCTGCGGTAAAGTCCCAACACCCGTTCTCCTTCTTCCGTTGCAAAGTCTTCTTTATAATGCAGACGGATAATCCTGCTTTCATTCTGCCGAATCGATTCAATGGACGTAGATATGTCTTTGACAATTATATTCCCGTATTTTGCCAGTGTGCTATCTCCGGCAAATCCATCTAACCATACGAATGCTAAAAGTGTCAGTATTAAAGTGTTCCTCATAAGCAAATTATTTACCGGTTAATACCCTGGCTGATTCATCAATTGCATTCCGCAAGAATTGCACAGTAAATTTCACAAGCGATTGTTTGCTTTCATTTTTATCAAGTTTCTCCATCAGTGTCCTGATCAGAATACGACCGTTAAACAACTCATCCTCCTTTACATTTTTATTCACCGAAGCAGAACTACCAAATACATCAAACAATATTTCAAATAGTTTATTCTTTAGCAGATTTGATTTCACCTCCTCATATTCCTTCACTTTTTCACTAAATGTTGCATAGTCATTGTCATGGCCAGGCAAGTCTTCTACCATTGAATCAATTTCAAAAATTTCCAAAGTGGAATTTTCCACACTATCCTCCAGCTCTTGCTCAACAAATATTTGTATCCTCAAAGAGTCCCTTATCCGCACCAGGTTGCTTATGTCTGTATATTGAAAGTCTTTTTGAATCTGTTTTACTGCAGTAACGATCACATCTATGATATCATTTACCAACCGCTCTCTTTGCTTGTTCAATTGAGGTAGTTCATTCTGAGCATTGATAAATTTTTCTTTAGCAACGCCCATGCTATCCATTACTGCATCCCGTTCAGCCCCGGGTGGTAATTGATCATAGACATTTTGCAAACTATCGTAAGCAGCTTTTGCACTATCTAAACTTTCTACCACTGCTTCAAATTTTTCCTTAAGATCATGGGGCAGTTCTTCATGAATAATCTTAGTAAGCTGGTCGATAAGCGCGTCAAAATATTCCTTATCAGCCGATATATTGATGGTTAACAGGTCGTTGATCAGGCCCGCCAGGTCTTTAATTATTGTAATTACTTCATCAACGTCCTCAATTCCTACTTCCATCTGATCATACGTCGTCTCAATCACCCCTACCTTCAGCTTCTTATCCGTCGCCACTTGTATATTCGTAAACCGCACAGCCAGCTTCATATTCGCCAGCCATGACACTGCCACATATCCCTGACCGGTAAAACTACCCTGGCCACTCACCTGGGTGGCTATCACATCAAAATCCCCTGCCTTAATGGTATCGCCGGGGTTCATAGTCTGCAGCAACGGATCCGTCGTAGCAGTCAGCCCCGGATCCGTACCGCAATCCGGCACAATAGTGGCCAGTTCATTGTTGGTTGTAAACTGGTTAAGCGCAGAGAAAGTAAATTGTCCATATTCGCAGGCGCCGCCTACACGGTATTCGTATACAGTGCCGGGCTTCAGATCGTGTATGGCTACCCGTGGAATGGTATTACTGATTTCAAACCATTCCGCATCGGGATTATTCTTTTCGCGATACTCAACCTTATATTCCAGGTGATCTACATTGTTCGTCCAGGTAATGTTTACCAGTTGTCCCTGCGGGTTGGCAGCAATGCCGGTCGGCGCAGCACAGGTATTCTGATAGGTAAACCAGAAAGTTTCACTGTACCCGTTGTTGCGGAACATAGCCAGGTCCTGCGCGCCGTTTTTGGCTTTTGCCTGCACACGCCAGGCATATTTTTTTCCTTCTATCAGCGGGGGTTTAGTAACGTCGTAGAGATAGGTGGTTTGCGCGGTGCTGTCTACAAACAATGGCGGATTGCTTAAAAAGGCAGCTTCCGGAGATATAGCATTGTCCGGTAATTCAACTATGGTAAAAATATAGTCTGTAACAAAAGCAGCAGTAGGACTGGCTGTATGCCGCGGCGTCCATTGAAACAAAATGTTCTGCGGCGTTGATGGCGCGCGCTCTTCTGCTTTGCGGGGAATGTTCAGCATCGGTGGTTCATTCAGGGTGATCCAGGCAAACGTGCATCCTTTGTTGCTCACTACCTGGTTGGTGGAGGTTTCAATCACTTCAAAACAAAAAGTATAAAACCCTTCCGGAAGTTTACCCGTTTGCTCGTATTGTTGCTGCGTGATTCCACTGAACTGCAGGTTATTGCTGTTAAAGTATGGCGCCAGTTCATTTGGTTCAATGTACTTCGGTATACCTGCTTCAATGGTAATGGGCGTATATACCACGTCTTCGCGCGATCGAATGGCTATGCCCTGCGATTCAATGCTCATGCGCAGTCGCACCTGCAAGGTGGGTTTGTAGAAGTCGCGGAGCAACAACAACAAGTTCAGTTTTGAACCGGCCGCTCCCGGACTGTAGTACTCACTCACCTGCAAACTGTAAGGCGGCAACAATTGCGGCGTTACCTGCACCGGGAACTGCTGTGCCACCCCCAACAGGGCAGGCAGCATCAGGAGACATATGAATAGTATTCTACGCATGAACGGTTGTAGGTATCGGTTAATTATTTATGTGAGTTATTCATCAATATGCTATTACCACTTTATATACAAAGCTGCCCTTGGCCGCTTCTATCACCAGTATGTACACGCCGGTTGACAGCAAGCTGTTGTTGTATTGCAACAGGTATTCATCATCGCCCTGTATCAGCCGGTCATCCACCGTCAGGTTGGTAAGCGTATTGATGAGGCGCAATCTCGCCTTTGTCACTTCGCTGAATTTGAGATCAACGGTAAACGTGCCGTTGTTCGGGTTGGGATAGATTACCGCATAAGCCTTCAGGTAAGCATTGCCCTGGCTGCCGCCGGCAATGGGACCACTTTGCGGAATCACGTTGATGTACTTGGTGCTGTCTTCAATACATCCGCTGGGATAATAGGCACGCATGGTCACGGCAAACCGGCCCGTATCGGAGAACATCAGTTCACAACGTTCATTGTTTTGCTGCAATACAGTTATAGAATTGCCCAACGCCGGCACTGTCCATTTCACACTGTCTGTCGCAGGCTGACTGATATTTACCAACGTTACCGGTTCGTTTACAAATGCCTGGGTAGATACTACAAAGTCGGTATTGATGGTACTGTTCTCGGCAGTAAATACGATGGTATCTTTCACGATGCATCCACGCTGGTTGCTGACAGACACGATATAGGTACCGGCTTCTGTAATGGCTACTTTCGGAACATTGGCAATAAAGCTGTTATCGGAAGTCCAACTGTAGGTAAGCACCGCCGTGTCTGAAGCTGTGGCATCGAGGCGGATGGTCTGACCGATACAGATTTTGCGGTCATCCCCCAGTGATACAAATAGTGTATCGGGATTATCAATAATGATGGTATCGCTGTCCGGACAGCCGCTTGCATCTGTTACGCGGTACCAATAGGTGCCCGGACAAAGGTTGTTGACGGCAGCGGTAGTAGCGCCGTTGCTCCACAACCAGGTGTAGACGCCTGTACCACCCGTTGCATTCACCGAAATGGACGCATCGCAGGCATCGCGACAGGTTACAGGCTGCACGGTGTTTTCTGTTATGATGCGCAGCGGGCTTGTAACGCTGATGGTATCTATCGCCATACAGAACATGCTGTCTGTTACCACCACCAGGTAATTACCGCCGGCCACACCTTCAACAAAGGCCGTGCGATCGCCGGTGCTCCATTCATAGCGGTACCCGTCTTCATAAGGCGTGCCGCCGGTTACCAGCACATTCAACGTGCCATCCGCTGTAGAGTAACAGGAAGCATCGGTGGTACTCAGCTGTAGTTGCAACGGTGAAGGTTGTGTAAGCGTGAATGCATCAGACAACTTCGTGTTGTTGTATTTATCAGTGATCTCTACACGATAATCGCCGGGGCCGAGATCAGTGATCAGGCTGTCTGTTACATCCAATGCTACATTGCCGCCACCGGTTACATTGAACCAGCGGAAGGTGTAGCGCAGACTGTCAATGGGTATGCCGCCCGAGGGTATGGCAATGAGTTCCGCATTGGCGCTGTCGTAGCAACTGATGGGTCTGCGCGTTTCAATGTGCACTATGAGCGGATCGGGCTTGCGCAGGGAAAGCTTCAGTTCAAGGAAACAACCGGCATTATCGGGCGGCGTTTCAAGCGCATAACTTGCGTCGTATATGCGCAGGTAGTACACGCCTTCCGGCAGACCGGTCACCACCGTTTCCATACGTTTGTTGGGTTCCAGGATGGTGTTGGTGATCTGGTTGGATGCAACCTGCTGCCCTGTAGTGGAATCAACCCATACCACATCATATGGATAGTGGAAAATTTCTCCGTTGATGAACGGCGTACCGCCACTGATATGCACTTTTATGCCACCGTTAGTTGAATCGGGATGCGTAATTGGAGAAATTTCCAAAAGATCTATTGTGATACCTTTTTCAGGCTCTGTAATGGTAAAGTAGTATGTAGCCTCATTGCCCAACTCGTCTTTAACAAAGCAGTCTACCATATCGCGCACCCTCACCTGGTAGTTGCCTGCAGCAAGATTGCGTACTTTGGTCCTTACCCCTGCCTGGGTAGTAAAATTGGGATTGCTGAGAGTAAATGCATGCACAGTATTGTTATCGAAATGCTGCCAGGGCGTCCATTCAGTAGCGGTATCGTGCTTCAGGCTGTATTTGTAGTTGTATTTTCCACCATCTGCCGCAAGCGTGATCACGCCAGTGGCCATACCTTTACAACGCACCATGCTGTCAACCTTTGCAATAAACCGTATTTTGTTGGGCTGAAAAAGATGAAGAAACGCAATATGGGAAACGGCCCCGGTATAGGTAGCCTGCGCATAACCGGTGTAATCGGTGTAGGAGTCAAAATCATCTTCATCAGGCGTATTGAAACCATCTTCAAAATTCACGCTGTTCAGCGCGGTATAGAGGGAAACAGAGCCATCGCGTGTATTGATATAAGTATCGTACGGTAATCCTTTCGCATACTTTCCCAACAATGTAACCATGTAGGTACCCGCACGCAACTCGTTTTTCCAGGTATAACTGTTATCAGGCGCCAGTGACGACAAGTTCAATGCAGAATAACTCACTTTATTGGCAGTATCATGCAACAAGATATTAAGCGTTTCGTTGGGCAACAGCGCTCTGTCAAATTGTATTCTGATACTACCATCGTGTCGTTCAAAACATTCCAGGTTGGTAGTTTGAACACCAGTTATATGTGGCGACGAAAGCCTGAGTGTGTATGGCACCGCTTCAGAAAATATAGTATTGCTGGCGTTGCGCACACGGAATTTAACAGTTGAATGGAGAAAATCAACATAATTGGAACCAAAAAGATCCACACCCGAAATTTCAAGGGTATGTCCACCATTTTTGGTAAATGATGCAGGAATATCTACCCAGGCATTAGAAGGCATTAGTGTGTCCTGGTATTGCCACACGGGCGTCCAGTTGATATTGCTAGTCTGGGCAATCTGAATCTTATCATGACTGGGAAGTGTGTAAGTAGGTTCAAGATTGGGTACGATACGGACATGAGCGGTTATAATGTATTTCATGTTGACCGCCAGGAACATCGTACCGGTAAAGAACTCGCCTGTAGGAACTATCTGATCTGTATGCACATCCGGGTGACAATAAATATCAAAAGGCTGATAAGGAACATATGGCCAGATCACTTTATAGTCCGTAACTACGGTTTCAAATTTTGTTATATTGAATTGAGGCTGATACACATGAAACGTATCATACCTTACCGTGTCTGTTCCGGGAGTCAGGTTTAAAAAAAGAACACTACCGATATTAAACGGAGTTGATCCGAGGTAAATACTTGTAACTACTGAAGGAGTTTCGTACCTGCAGGCGCTGCAATCCGGGTCCAATACAGGGCAGTAACCGCCATAGGGAGATATATTACCGCCGTCATTGATCGGCACACAATCACCGGCCGGCGTCATTCCCGAACTTACATGTTGCACCCATTCTATGCATTCAGGATCATAAACCATTTGCACCCGCCTTTCCAGCAATACGGTATATTGTGAAGGTTTCACCACAGGCTGTTGCGCCAGCCCTTGTGTAAGCGCACAAAGTACTATCAATATGGCGAGTACTGTTTTTCGCATACTTACTCCTTTAGTAGATAACTTGTTTAATTACAAAGTCCGAATACTTCCCGCTCTCATATACGGCTCTGATACCATACCTGTATTTTGTATTTACGCGTAAGTCTGAATCGACAAATGTTTGTTCTGCAGCAGGCAATTGTTTGTACAGGCTCATCGGTTCTTTATCCTGCCCGCGGTACAGTTCCAGCCTGCGTACGTTCCCGTTTTCAGCCGCAGGTTGCCATTGTAAAGTGATGGTCCTTGCTGAACGGTCCACCTGCGCCTCCAGTTTCTTTACAGCAGCTTTTACCCTTTTCTCCGGTATGGAAACAGTAACCGGTATAGCGGGCTTCGATTCCAACTGGCTGCTGTCAACAGCCACGAGAGTATAACTGTAGGAGAATCCCGGCATGCCGTCTTCATCCGTCCATTCCGATTCGTTACCGGTAAATTCTTTCATCAATGACCAGTCTGCTACGGTGTCTGCCAGTTGCCGCCGGTACAAGCGGTGCACCTGTACATCTTCATCACTACTGTTTACCCAGCTGATACGTACGCCTTTTTCCGTTACTTCAAATCCTGATATTACCGGCGAGGTGGGTGGAATCACATCAGGTTTTACTACTTCTATTATCTGTGAAAATTCAGACTGGTTATAGCGATGGTCTACCGAGCGAACTGCGTAATACAACTTGCGGTTCAGGTTCCTGATGTCTACCGTATCGTGAAACTCATTGGTATGCCACAACGAGTCCATCACCGGCGCAAACTCATGTCCCTGCACATTGGCTTTATAGATTTTATATCCAGCCAGGTCTTTTTCTGTATTGGCATCCCAGCGCAGTGTTACCACACCAGACGTATCAATAATAGCAGAAAACCCTTGCGGTACTGCGGGTGGAATACTGTCTTCCGGCTGTAACAAATAGGGTTGCGAAGTCCGCGGTTCGCCGTCTTTAGGAATTACGGTAATTGTGTAGTAATTCGTGCCGTACAAATCGTTTACTTCCGTACTGCGCATATTGGCATCCAGGCCGGTGATCTGCGTAGTATAGGGACCGGCAATTGCTGCTGACTGGTTAATACGGAATTCTTTCACCAGGTTCGTGAGGCTGTCTTCAAACTCCCAGTGCAAGTCATAGCCACCATTTTCATTGATGGTCACGCCGGTGATGTGCGGCATAAAGGGCAGTTCCTTTACGCCTTTGCCGGATACTACATCCGAGTAAGGGCCGATTTCATCGAACAACGTTTTTCCGGCTATACGATACTGATAAAGCTGTCCATTTTCTGGCAGTTCATCAATGTACAGTATGCCGCCCCCTCCCTCTCCGGGATTGGATTCATTCAGCTTTGTAACCGTACGGGGAGTTACAGGCTCAAAGGTTTTTCCGCTGTCTGCAGAACGTTCAATGATATAGGAAGTATAGTATTCCCGGTAACTGTCGAAATCCCAGCTCAGCACAGCCGTTTTATCACCAAACTGCGGCAGAATCATGGAAGGCTTGGGCAATGGTTGGCGATTGGCGGGACTGATGTACAACAAAGCCGTATCGGTAATGCGCATGCTTTTCGGAATGAGCGAATACACGCGATAGAAGTAGCGCTCGTTCGGTTGCACATTTTTGTCCCTCCACGCAAGACCGGCATAGGTGGCAGCTTCAAAACTCTGGTCAGCAGCATACATGGCCATGATGTAGCGCTGCGTGAGTTTTTCTGTTTGATTGATGAGGTTGGCAATTCCTGAACTATCTGCCACCTCCACGTCAAAGTCATCGCCATACAAGGCCTGGGCAATTACGGCGGCATTGTCGTTGCTATCTATCACCGCTACCCATTCTTCCAGAGGACGCGGTTTGAATATCATTTTTACCGGATTGCTTTCTTTACGGTCAACTATTTCGCCATTGCGGGTGATGGTGTAGCGCTCCACTGCATACCCGTACTTATTGCCCAGCGACCAGGCGCCTTCATCGGAGGGCGCCCAGCGAATGAGAATTTCATTGTTACCGGCACGCGCCACGCTGTGCACCTTTGAACGCAAAGGCCTTATGTCTGCCTTTACAGGCGGCGGCACTTTCGATGGCGCTGCCGGCTTCTTTTTTACCTGAGCCTGCACCAGCAGCATACTGCATAGGAGCGGAATCAGTATGGCGACAGTTTTTTTCATACAGTTAGTCTATCGGGTTTTCATACACAAATTCTCCGGTTGTTCCACGCGTACCATCAGGCTGCACCAGTGTAAACTTCACGCGGTACTCGCCCTTCAGCAGGAAGGGGAATGCCTGGTTCACCAGTTTGCTGAACTTGGTGGGTATGATGGACGCCTGGTTAGGATCTATCAGTATAGAACCTGTTCCTATAAAGTAGTTGATCACCTTCTTGCGCAATTCAAGGAAATGGAGATTGTAGTACTTGCTTACATTGTGCACGAACGGCAACCGCGTTTTCAGCAAATCATTGTATGCACCTGAATTGAGGATAGATACATAGAACCAGGCAGGCGTTATGGCTTTGAAAGGCGGCGCACCATATGCCAGGGCACCCGGGTCGGTAATATTGAATACAATATTGGGATTGTCGGGATGCCTCATCGGGTCTGGGTAATCAGGATATATAACAGGCTGGATAAACTGTGCCCAGTATTGATCACCGGTAAGGTCTACTTCGCCTTCGATGGTAGGACGGTTATAGGTATACTTATTACCCACCACTTCGTGCAGTTCAAATCCTTCCTTGGCTGCCACAACTGCCTGCATGTCCACCACATCGGACGACAACCTGGTTATAATGGTCTGCGTTCTGCGTAACGCATTTATCTTAGCCGCCAGCGTAGGATACAGACTGGTGCGGAAAGTAAATGTCAGGTTTGGTTTGGTCGGGTCGAACTGGGGATCAGAAGGCTGCTCACCGAGCAAATGCACGCGGTATTGCATGTTGGGAGCAAGATTGGCCGGTATGGCAAAACTGAATGAATCTACATTGTTGGTGACCGCTATGCTGGTGCCAACATGTGTGCCATCCGTTGTTTCAAAGCGCACTTTCCATTGTGCAAACTTCTGGAAGAAGACAGAGAAATCACGGTCAAGTTTGATCACCCCTTTATTCACTTCGCCCCCATAGAGGTTGCGCTGGTTAAAGAACGGATGCATGCGCAATACAGAAGACGGGTCCAATGTATCCGGCACCGGTCCTGTGGTAAATGTATACTCCTTGATTTCTTCTGCCACCTGCCCGTTTTCAGAAATAGTAATCCAGTAACCGTTCTTCAGTTCACGCATGGTAATGCGGGTAACCATCTTGTAAGTAGTATTCGGTTGAAGCACAGCTTTAGGTGTCATAGTCAGCACGTCACCTGCGGCATTGTACTCGAGCGTGGCTGGAATTTCTGTGGAGCCCTGGTATAATTTGAACGATTCCAGCATAGGCATCATCACGTCGTTGCCGGAGCCGTCTTCACGGGGCCATTCCATCTGTTTGCCGGGACGCAGGTTGAATATTACCTGGGGTTTGGCTATCACGCTAACATTGGTTGCGTTTTCAGCAGGCGTTACATCGCGTACTATTTTGAAATCCTCAAAGTCTATTCCTTCGTCATATTCAATCTGGCAATCCTGTCCAAAACTGAATTTCATATTGAAGCGCCCATTGATCAATCCGCCCAGGATGTTTACATAAAAACCCATTTGTCCTCCCACCCAGGTGGGGTTAGGCAGCTTGGCCTGTAAGATAGCCGCAGCCCCCCCTTTGATAATAGAAATCTTTTTACGGATGAACATTATTTTTATACGAATACCCAGTTCACCCTGGAAATACGCATATGCCTGACCTTTAGCATACCAGCCGTCTACGCCTATTGGGATGCTGCTGCCGGCGCAATGGGCGTTACCGTAGTCTTTGATCATTACATCAAACCCAAGCCCTGCTGCAAAATTTGCGTAGAAGAAGAGAAAGCGAATGTCGCCGGTGCTTACATCTACATTGGCGCCAAAAGCAAGCCCCCTGCCGGCGGCAATATCATTTTCACTGATGCCATTGTCGTAACGCAAACCGGAACGCTGGAGAATGCTCACCAATTCAGCCGGTGGCGGCGGGAAAGCAGGGATATTGTGGCCGGCCATAAAATAGGCGCCGGTACGAATGCGCAGGTTCCCAATACCAAATTTGATTCCTATCCTGTCATCGGGCCGGCCAATATGAAGATACCATTCGGAAGGGGCCACGTGCAATACGGCCCAGCCTGCACGGTTACCCGATGCAGCGCCCTGGATAAATCCGCCGGCAGCATTCACGTACAGGTCGAAGCTGGCGTGCAGGGTCCGTGCATTGAAGTCGTATTGAATGCCGATATAGGCTGAAAAACCTTGTTCGCCGGGTGTTTCAGAACTTTGATATACGTGAGATGCCGCAACAGATGGTTGCAAAATTTTCAAACGGTTCAGGGTGCCGGTGTCCATGCTGATGGACTGCAGGCGGTCTTCTATCTCTTTGTACTTTGCTGCTACAAAATCTGTTACGCTTCCTCCCAGTCCCGGTATATTCCCCAACATTTTTGCATATCCGAACAAGCCGATATAGCGCATGCCTCCGCCGCGGTTAAAGGCGATTTCGAAGGCTGCTTCGCCTTTGGCCAGTTTTTTATCGCCCACACTGAAAATAACAGCGGCCTTCACGCCCAGGCCTGCTGTACTGTCAGGCGTATATTTCATACCGGTGGGGGAAAAAGCCGGATCGTAACCATCTTTCTTCATGCGGTAATAGGCGCCACCACCAAAGCCCTGTACTTTGATGAAACCGCCGATGCCGGTGCCGAGGTCTGCCTTGCCGTCAACATACCAGTAGCGGAATGTATTTTTCTTTCCAAATACGGCATTTACATCTACGGATACATCCACACCTTTTGTGAAGATAGCTTTGATCGTGCCGGCAAAGCCATCGCCGTATACAGGATCGTCTTCATGGAATGTTACTTTTCCATCCAGCGTAAACGCATCCTTTACATTCGCTTTGATCTCCACTTCTTTCAGCTCTACCCGTTTGAACTGCCAGGAACGAATGCTGTTGTTTTCCTGCAACTGGCCCACTACATCGAACCGCGTGCTGCCGGTAAATTCATTTTCATGCAGGTGCACTTTGAGCGTCATGCTGATGGCGCGCTCGTTGTTGGCCAACGGCGCAGACAATGCAATGTTGCTGATGGTAACCGGAAAATCTCCTAACCGGACCTCGCCGGTATAACCAAAATATTGTGCAGAGATATACGGGGCCTCCGTTTGCAGGTGCAACCCTTCAAACGTGATACCCCGAAAATCAGCTACCTGTTCACCCGAAGGATCGGGGTCGCCATTCAGCTTTTGCACCATAATGCCCATGCTGCCATGCAACATAGCTTCCGGTTTGAGTAAAGCAGCATTGCCGGTGAGTTGTATATAAGAGTTGGGCTTCAGTATCACTTTCGCTTTCCACACATCAAAATCAAGGGAATCCAGTGTGGTGACCCGGCATACGTATTCACCATCAGCAGCAATCACTGCCGAATACCCCATCACCTTTCTCTTATTGGCGGTATCGTCGTCGGTGCTAAGCGGCAGCCCGATTCTTCCATTAAAGCCGGCACGCACCAGGTGATTAGCTTCCAGCGCCAGTTGCAAATCGTCCACAGAAAATTTCCAGCCTGAAGCAGTGCCTTTATGAAACGGCAGGATGTTTTCTCCATAGAAAACGCCGGTTAACCCATTGTTGTCCACTATCAGGTCGGTAACGCCAAAAGATATACGCTGATCAGGTACTGTTCTGTCTTTAAATGCTTCCGGCAATGCTATGCTAAGTTCCTTTACATATACACCCCGCCAGGTATTGATGGCATCGGCCTGCAGGTATTTTTCTACATAACCCGCCGGATAAGCGATATCGGGATTATTTCGAATATCACTGAAATCGAAAGCGGCATTGGTCACTTCAAAAATAAAACCCGGTAAACCGTTTACCTGGAAAGGCGTTTCAAATGATACAGTGGCGAGTATATCATTCCAGTTGGAAACTTTCAGGTTTGTAAAACCGCAGGCAACTCGTCCGTCAATAATTTTTCCCAGTTCGTCCACAGGCAGCAGCATACTGCGGGGAAATTGTACTTCGGCAGTAAGACCCAGTTCCTTAAAACCGTTACAGTCCATGGTGATGTAGGTGGCGGATTCTGTAACCTGTCCGGATTCAATATTGAATCCTCCTTTAAGGACCAATGCAGCATTATCTCCGTTGATGGGTATGGCAATATCGCCCAACAATGCAAGTTTTGCAGCGCCGATGATGCCGCCGTTATAAGACAATTGCAGGTTGGTAACACCGAAAAAAATCTGGTAAGGCGGTTGCGGAATATTCACCCGGGCAAACACCGTGAGCTTTGCATAGGTGGGCGTGAATACGGCACTGCTCACCGCAATGATAATTTCTGTGTTGCCCACTTTTTTTCGCAGTCCCACGGGCAGCTTGTTGATGTCGGAGGGTTCGAGGTAATCGATAAAACTATTGGTGCTCTCTATTAAGTTTATGGCCGCTCTTGCCTTTGCTTTATATTCTTCAATGACAGGATCTGTGGCATTGAACTGTTCAAAAAATTCACTGGTGAATTCCGGTTGGTTATTCACTCTGAATTGCTGCGCCGGAATATATGCTTCCAGCTCTGTAAACATCCTGCTGGTTGCAGGCATCTCACGTACAGCAGCAGATGTTTTATTCCTGCCTGCTGAATCGCGGTCTGATGCCTGCAGTAACACGGAGCAGCTGACACAAACTGTCAGCCAGAACAAACGCATATGGTTTTGTGTAAGTTGCATCCGGGCTAAGAAGTTATGGTTCGGTTTACAAAAGTTTTCTCACCAACTACGTACGCAGCATTATTTGTTTTGAATCATTTTGCGCAATTCTTCCACCTGCTGCTGAAGACGGTCCATCTGTTCCTGTTGCGCTGCGAGCTTTTTGTTCTTCTCCTCCAGTTCTTTCACCTGTTTGTTCAATTCAATGATGTAAAGTGTGAGTTCTTCGATCTTTTGCAGCAATTGCACCTGGGTTTGACCTACATCCTGTCCTTCCTTTTCAACAGTAGCGGCCGTTGGTATGCCGGGCAAGTGTTTGTTGGTACGCACGAATTTTTCCAGTTCAGGCAATTGCATCAGTTGATAGGTGGAGTCGAATACAAAGTCTGCCCAGCCAGACGATTGCACCCGCAAGCCTTTAGAGCGTATTTTTCCGTTTACAGATAAACGGTAGGTTGCATCGGGCTCCAGGGTACCGATGCCTACATTGCCGGCCTGGTTGATGCGCAGGAATGCATTGTTGTTGTTGGCGCCGGGCACCAGTAGATCTGTGTAATCGCCATTGGCCTGATCCTGGCCGGTGGCAATAATGGCTGTTCTGGCCCATTGTGCATTGCCAATGGAAAGTTTGTTGCCGTGCATTTTGCCAACGGACAATTCGCTGGTGAGTTCAGGACTGCCGATGCCCACCGCGCCGTTGGCTCCCACCAGCATGCTTGTCTGCCACTCGTCACTACCGTTCCAATAATAATATCCTATATGCAGGTTGTCTTCGGAGTTGCCGTCATCACCGAGCCTTATGCGTAGTTCTGAAGCATTCTGATTGGTATGATAACGGCCAATATAAAACGGATCGGAGTTGCTGTAATCGCCAAACCAGAGCAAGTTGCCCCAGCCTGCAGAATCATACAGGGTGCCGATGCTTACATCTCCACCAACAGCAAGCCGCCGGTTTTCAAGGGGTTCCGCACCGATACCTAAATTACCATTGGGAGCTACGGATAAAAGACTTTGTGCACCATCTTTTAGTTTGAAGGGAAAACCGGCAAGGTCTATTTTAACAGAATCTTCCAGCTGACCACCCAGGGAAACATTGCCATTGGATTGTATGATGCCGTTACCAAAATTATACGTAGCACCACCACCACCGCCGCTGCCATAAGGCATGTATACAAACCGGAGGTTGCCTTCGGTATCGGTAGTCAATACGGAATCTCCCTGCAGGTTATTTTTAAACGATTCAAAACGAACGGAACCCGCTGTGTGCAGTTTGGCAGTTGGCTGTGTGGTGCCAATGCCTACATTACCTGTGTTACGGTTATGGATGTGGGAACTATCGTCGTAGGCCCAGGCGCTGTCAGCGCCGCCGGAAATGGAGAAGTATTTGAATTTGAGATTGCCGGCAGTGTCGGTGGTCAGGACGGAATCCTCTGCCAGGTTGTTGCGGTATTTACCTAATAAGAATTTTCCATCGCCGCTTATGTGCAGCAATTTATCAGTAAATACGTACTCATTATCTGCAACAAATTCTTCCTGTCCATAGGTCAATCCCTGTCCGTTTACCCGCAACGTATTGAATTGCCCGTAGTCATTGTAGTTTCGTGTTATAAAATCGGTGCTGACTGCTACCTGCCCGCCAAACAAGTGCACATTGGGGGATTGTATTGACAATTCTTCTGACTGTATATCAATGGTGGATGTAAGGTAATTGGTCAGCACAATGTTGTTGGGCGTCTGCTCTATGTACACCCCACCCCCTCTTTCCTGTGAATTGCCCAGGAATAAAGATTGTTCAGTTAATTGTATTTTGGATTCTCCCAGGTAGTGAGCTACGGTAAAATCATTCGCGCGCATATTCACCTGGTTGCCACTCAGGGATAGGAAGCCTCCAAATAAGCTAAATCCTGAAGATGAGCCTTCTACAGTGTCCCTCGAATCAATTGTCAGAGCACCCTCCTGCCATTCCAATATAGAATAATAGGGTGCATTGCCCGCGGGATCTGCAAATGTTATGGAGCCATTTTTATTTACTGTCCCGCCCAGGCCAATGGTATCAGCGATCCTTGCTATTCCATTGGCAACAGTGAATTGTGGAATGATCTCATTCAACGATTTGAATTTGAGCATTCCACCCATATCGGTTGTCAACACAGAATCTTCCGCATCGCTATTTGAATAAACAGGAAAGGTTATCTTCCCTTCATTGTCAATTTGCAAAAAACGGTCCGTAAAGTACCTCGTAGCTTCGATATCTACCGTTCTGCCATAAGTGAAGCCATCTCTGTCAACCATCATGGTATTAGCGCCCGTATAATCACCGCCGTTGAGAACGGAGAGATCCGCTGTTACCGGATTTACTTTGAACCAGGACTGGTACGTGTTAAATTCATCAGCATGGTTTACTACCAATGAAAAAGCAGGAAGGCTTCCAAATGACAGTGCGGGTCGCAATTCAATCTTTGCCATATTCTCATTTCCCAGCGTGATGATCCCCTGGTTATTGATGTCCAGATATTTTTCGGTATACAAAAACCCGCCCCAACCCGGGTCTTCCTGCTTTCCATATTCCAGCCCGGATCCGCTTACCGTAAGCGAATGTTTAAAGGGTGCGCTTTTATTGAAGTAAGAAAGTGCACTAAAGTAGGGTTCCAGTTCCAGGCTGCCTTCTGTCTGGGTCACCGAAGGGGTATTATCAAAAGCTGCAAACCGCCCGTATCCCGGCCCCATCTCCAATACACTGTTATTACCGGGATATTCCGGATCAATCGACTCCAACCTGTAATATTTCGATGACAGATTAATAGACTCTGCCCACCCGCCGATATACACACTGTCATTCGACAACACAAGGCCGTTGGTGAAGATGAGGCTGGAATCCAGTGCTATATCTCTGTACAAAATTTTCCCGTCAGCAGGATCGAGATACAGCGCTTTGCTTGTCATGCCGTCTTTTACCAGCACGCCGCCGTCAAATGCTGAATATTTCGGCAGGTATACCCGTCCACTCCGGTCAATATGCATCACTTCCATTTTGTCCGGGTTCGATGAACCGGGGGCTGACAACCAGCTATCTTCATCACGCAACAGGTGCCTGACCCACCGGTAACGCACCATCGCGCCAGTCATATAGTAATCGTCATGTTGATCGAGCAATGGCACAACTGACCTGAACACCATGTTACCATAAGCATCACGAACAACCGGCGAATGCTTTGTTATACCATTTTCAACACCGCTATACCGGATTGACCCCTTCACATAAAATCTTCCCGGAGGCGTAATACCTCCGCCCGGATCCGTACCGGAATACACGGAACGCGCCGGAATACCAATACTATAACTGTAATAAACATTTGCAATCAGCAGAATGAGCACCAGTGCAAACAGTCTAAAGACCCGCCGTTGGCTACAGGCAATTGCATCCCGTACAGCAGCTTGATTGAATCGTGCGTAAGCTTTTGTAAACAGCATATGATGATGGTGGCTTTTACTTGGGAAAAAAGAGTGCTGACCGGGCATAGCCCGCCCTTATAGCGCATACACGCAACTGCATCCGCTACAGCTATGCACTATAGATACTGCTCCTGCGAACAATCACGGGGAGCATCAATATGAATTGATATTTCAGGTGATGTAGGAAACCGGGTAAATACTATCGGAGTAAGCTACATGCAACTGCAGAAGGTAAGTGTGTCTCATGTTTTGGTTAATTAAGGTTTAGCGATGCAACGGTACTACTCAGCAGTCATAGAGCAGGTAAGATGATGCCTGGTTAGTTTAAAAGATCACCAAAACAAATCTAACGGATAAACGAACTTAAAAAAGTACGATTTCATAAGTGCGCAGTTTTGGATGAAATCCGCGCAGTTTTGGATGTTAAGTGTGCAACCGGGCGGGTGAAAAAATGCAGATAGGGCATCCAAGCCGGTAATAGTAGTACGGATGAACCACGCAGCCCGGCCGGTTTTTATGGTCGTCAGGAGCCGGAACATACCATGCATTACCAGGTTGCCACTGCTCCCACGCATAGCAAAGGACCAGCCCTGAAAGCCCGCCAATAAAACCACCACAAAAACCATTGATTTTCAACCCCTCTCACAAAACTCCCCCACAAAAATTGTAGTTCCCCGCTCCTTGTGCTTTCACTAAAACCCATTATCTTTGCAACCCATTTTTTAAATTTTAAACCAAAAACAGGGATCAATGAACAATTACGAATTGATGGTGATTTTTACCCCTGTGCTGTCTGATGACGACTATAAGGCCGCTCAGACAAAATACATCGACTTCATTAAAAGCAATGGAGGCGAAGTAGTGCACTCAAATCCCTGGGGACTAAAATCACTGGCGTATCCCATCCAGAAAAAAACCACTGGTTTGTACTGGGTGCTGGAGTATAAAGCGCCATCCAGCTTCAATGAGCAATTGAAAATTCAATTGCTGCGCGACGAGCATGTGCTTCGTCAAATGGTCACTGTGCTCGATAAATACGCCGTCGAGTACAATGAAAAAAAGAGAAGCGGCGTACCTACAGGAACTGAAAAAGCAGTGGAGGCATAACGTATGGCAAAAACTAATGAGATCAAATACCTGACCGCCATAAAAACCGAGAAGCGCCAGAAAAAATTCTGCCGCTTTAAGAAATATGGCATCCGGTACGTTGACTACAAGGACGCAGAGTTCCTGAAAAAGTTCCTGAATGAACAAGGCAAATTATTACCCCGCCGCATAACCGGTAACTCGCTGAAATATCAGCGCAAGGTAGCGCAGGCTGTAAAGAAAGCACGCCAGATGGCGTTGTTGCCTTATGTAACTGACCTTTTAAAGTAGGAGGACACCATGGAAGTAATACTGATACAGGACGTAGATAATCTGGGTGCCGCCAACGAAGTGGTGAAAGTTCGTAACGGCTACGCCCGCAACTACCTCATTCCGCAAAAGCTTGGTGTAGAAGCCAGCCCTTCCAACCTGAAAAAGCTGGAAGAGAAAAAGAAACTGCTGCAGAAAAAAGAGCAGGAAATGCTGGCTGCCATCAACGAAGTGATTGCCAAACTGAAGGAAGGCGCATTGAAAATCGGCGCCAAGTCCGGCACCAGTGGCAAAATCTTCGGCAGCGTTACCTCGTTGCAGTTGAGCCGCGCCATCCGCGAACAAAAGGGATATGATATCGACCGCAAGAAAATTCAGATCCCCGAAGAAGTGAAAGAACTTGGCACGTATAAGGCTACCATCGACTTCGGTAACGGACACACCACAGAAGTAGAATTTGAAGTAGTAGCAGAATAATTCATACTGCTATAACGAAATAGTAAACCTGCCCGGATCACCGGGCAGGTTTTTCATTTTTTGCTGACATCAATAGTAAGAATACCACCTGTTACAAGGGAATTATGCATCGTATTTGCTGCCATTTTCGGGGGCGGCATACCGGTTACAGATTTTATTGGTTAAATGGAATTATTTCCTATCTTCATGGTTGATTAATGTCTTAGTTCTCATGTTCTGAAGTGCTTTACCTGATATCCTGGTTTCCTCTCAGTTCATCGTAGCAACTATAAGC
>Ga0164243_10004581_pt1 | contig 21581 bp, 12 predicted proteins | sample OricompcompostOP_FD_108781 | JGI IMG/M metagenome (GOLD analysis project Ga0164243, IMG submission 108781) | Organic Plus compost microbial communities from Emeryville, California, USA - Original compost - Organic plus compost (OP) | ecosystem: Engineered > Solid waste > Mixed feedstock >...
ATATGCCGCTGTACTGGAATTTACCGGCGGGGACCCCTCCTTCGGCACCTGGACGTTTGCCATCCCGGAGAACTTTCCGGGCAAGCAGATTACCTTCTCGGGATATATCAAAACGCAGGACGTAGAAGGGTACGGCGGCCTCTGGATGCGGATAGACCCGCAGGTGGCGTTCAACAACATGAGTCAGGAAGGTATTTCAGGCACGACCGACTGGACACGCTACGAGTTTACGCTGGACATGAATCCCGGGAAAACCGAGCGGATTGTGCTGGGAGCATTGCTGGCGGGAAAGGGCAAAATGTGGGTGGATAACCTGAAGGTGACCATTGATGGCAAAGACATCTCTACGGTGGCACCCCTGGAAAAAGAGCCGGCGAAACGGGATACGGAGTTCGACCGGGGGTCATCCATCGAGCTGCCTACCCTGAGTGGAGACCAGCAGGAAAACCTGAAGATCCTCGGCCTGGTGTGGGGATTCGTGAAATATTACCACCCAACGGTGGGGAGCGGAAAGGTCAACTGGGACTATGAGCTATTCCGTGTGCTGCCGTCCGTCGTAGGCGCGGCTGATGCCGCACAGCGCGATGAGGTGCTGCTGAAGTGGGTATCTCAACTGGGACCGGTCAGCAAGGGCGGCGGGGCCCCGGAGGAAAATGTAAAGATGACGCCGGATCTGGAATGGATCACGGAATCCGGTTTTTCCGAAGAACTGACCGCAATGCTTTGTGAGATCAGGGAAGCCGAACGCCCGGATAAGCATTACTATATCGGGCAGGTGCCGAACGTGGGAAACCCGGAATTCCGGAATGAGGCGGCCTATGAACGGATGGACCCCGACGATGACGGCATGCGCTTGTTGGCTCTATTCCGGTACTGGAACATGATCCAGTACTTTTTCCCGTATAAGTACCTGATTGAGGAAGACTGGAAAGATGTGCTGGCCGAGTTTGTTCCCAAATTTGCGGAAGCCGGTGAGCAGGAAAAATACGTGCTAGCGCTGTTGGAGCTCATCGCCCGTATACATGATACCCATGCTTCCATACGGAATCACCCCCTGCTGAACGCCTTTTTCGGCGCCCGGCATGCGGCGGTGGATGTGTACTTCGTGGAGGGTCGGCCTGTGGTTACTGACTACCGCCATGGCGAATGGGGGCGGGCATCGGGGCTGAGGCTGGGCGACGTGATTACGGCGGTGAACGGCAAGCAGGTGGCCGACCGTATCCGGGAGTTGCAGCCGTATGTGCCGGCATCCAACCGGCGGCGGCAACTGCAGGAAATCGGTCCGTCACTGGTACGGTCAAACGATTCGACGCTCCGCCTGGATGTGCTCCGCGACGGGAAACCATTATCCCTGGAGGTGCCTACCTATCCCGGGGATAAGCTGACGTTCAATAACCCGTTTTATGTGGAAACTATTAATCTGAAAATCTTTGACGATAACATTGCCTATATCAACAACGCCTCCTTTGAGGCCAAGGACCTTCCCGTGCTCTGGGAACGTATCAGAAACCGGAAGGGACTGATCATTGATGCACGGAACTACCCCCGGCATTTTCCCATTCATGAGCTGAGTGCCTACCTGATGGGGCAGCCGATCCCCTTTGTGTCATTCAGCGTGGGCAATGTGCAGCAGCCGGGCCTATTTGTAATGAATACCACACTAAGTGCGGGGGCCGCCAACGGCAAGCATTTTGATGGAAAGGTGGTGATTCTGGTAAACGAAATGTCATTGAGTTCGGCGGAATACCATGCGATGGCCTACCGCGTACACCCTAACGCCACCGTCATGGGAACGCCCACGGCAGGGGCCGACGGAAACGTGTCGCCGATTATGCTGCCCGGCGGCATCCGCACGGGCATAAGCGGCATCGGCATTTATTACCCGGATGGGAGCGAAACCCAACGGGTGGGCATTGTGCCGGACATTACGGTAGAGCCTACCATACAGGGCATCAAAGACCGCCACGATGAGGTGCTGACTAACGCGATAGCGCTGATTAACGGGAAATAAGTTTTCGGGACGATGATCAATCGGACGTCTGCGACGGAAGCTTCCGCAGCAACGCGTAATCCAGGTAGAGCGTACCAAATGGGATGATGCATGCCAACAGCACCTTCCAGGTGGTTTCCCTGAACTTCCATCCCTGCTCTACGCCGACACGAAGTGCGCTGAACACAAATAGCAAGAAAAGGGAACCATGGATGGGGCCCATCGTTCGGACCAGCGATGGGAGACCGTAACCGTACTTCAGTGGAACGGCGATAAAAACCAGGATAAGCAGGGACAGGCCCTCTAAAAAAGCGCAGAGCCTCAAACGTCCGATAGAAGTAGTGAACAACGTTTTCATAATTAAAAAGACCGTAGATAGGGCCTCCCCGAGAGCGGTGAGAATGGCCAGGGGATGGCTATGAAAATAAGAACGAGCGCGAGAGAAAACCAAATCAGCATCGTACGGAATTTATCCCGATCCGTTTTTTTGCGTTTGGCCACGGCCGAGCCGATGGTTAACCCGACAAGGGCCGAAAGCATCAGAACAAGATGGATGACACTGTAAAAAGTAAGATGTAAATTGTGAAAGCCCGTTTGAGGGTGGTGCCAAAAGGCTGCCACGAGCGGACTTTTTGTATAGAGCAGCATGCCGACCATCAACTGGATGTGGGCCGCCGTTGCAGTCCAGTGCCGAAAGGCATTGTCGGTCCTGGTGAAGGGCCGGTTGTTGACCAATCCAACGGCTGCGCGGTAGACGGAATACAAGAGGCAGACCAGAACCAGCCAACGAATGAGGGAATGCAGGATCAATAGGGTAGGGTACATAGCTCGGACGACTTACTGTTTGCTGCGCCAAAGGTAATGTAAAAAACATACCAATCGGTATGTTTTTTGAAAAAAGTTACGATAGACTGGTGAGGTAATTTTTAAGTTCCTTTAAATAAGGAAGATATATAGATTTGCTGTTTTCCAGTTTTCCAAAGTTCCGGATACCCCAATAGCCGGACATTACGAAAAGTGTCACTTGCCGGGCGTCCACTTCTTTCCGGATTAATCCTTTGTCCTGACCGCGTTCAATCGCTGCCACCATAGCGGTTTCCCATTCGTGGGTGATCTCCTCCAGCACCCGGCGGAAATCCGCGTTCCACGGGGTCATCTCGTGGGTAAAGTTGGCGGCTGGGCAGCCGTATTCGACTTTCATGAATTCGTTATCCATTAACAGGCCGTGCATGAGGTCATAAATGGCGTCTAACGGGTTGGCCTGGCTCAGCAACGGCTGGATAAAACTTTCAGTGAGCGCCGGTTTCAGGATTTCCTGCAGGATGGCGAGACCCATTTCATCTTTGTTTCTGAAATGGTAATAGAATGCACCTTTGGTCACTTTCGTGGTGGCGAGGATGTCATCGATGCTGGTTGTTTGATATCCCCTGACGTAAATCAGTTCGAACGCTTTCGTTAGAATCATCAACCGGGTTGCTGCCGCTTTTTTCATAAGACACCATTGGGTAGGTACGCAAAGAAACGAAAAATGAACTATATTTGTCAGATATATTAACATAATAACCCTCTCATGATCGATACCGGTTTAAATCCCATCAGCAGCATTACAATGACCGACCAGGCGGAAGAACAGTTGCGGGATTATTTTGTCAATAAAGGCTTCAGTATTGGAGATACCCTACCTAAAGAGGCCGAACTGGCAGAAGCTCTGGGCGTAAGCCGCAGCGTAATCCGGGAGGCATTGAGCAGACTGCGGATGCTGGGAATGATTGATGTACGCAAGCGCCGGGGGATGATCCTGACCGAACCCGATGTATTAAGCGGGATGTCCCGTATACTGGAACCCAAGCTGTTAAGTAAAGAAACGCTGAAGTGGCTCTTTGAAGTTCGGCTTATGTTGGAAATGGGATTGGGGGAGTTTCTTTACCCCCGGATCACGGAGAAGCATTTCATGAAGCTGGAAGATATTTTAGGCGAAGAAGCGCACGCCGGAACCAAAGCTGAATTGGTGGAGTTGGATATCAAGTTCCATTCTACGCTCTATGAAATCACCGGAAACCCGGTGATCATCCGGTTCCAGCGGATGTTGCAGCCGATCTTTCAATACGGGCTCGACTACCGCGCGGAACTCCATAAGCCGGGTAAACCCCCCAAAGTAACCCACCGTGACCTTGTGGATATATTGAAAAACGGAAACGCCGCCAACTTCAGGGAAGCCATGCGTCAGCATTTTGAGCTTCATTTTCAGTTGCTTAGCTGATCGAAAAAATAATACAGCTGATTATTTGGATTTATCGACGGACAGTTTTTATATTTGCTATAACCTAATATATCAGACATATATGTTTTAAAACACTTGCTGATAAGTTTATAGAACGGCAGTTTGATATGTAGGACATGAGAATAATAAGAGTTTAATCATTTATGAACGCGTTGCCGTAGAATATTGCGGTGCCGGAAGTGGCCCAGATATGATGCCCCATACTACTGATCATCTTGTCCGTACTGTATTCTGTGGACCCCCGCGCGCAGGGTGTTCGTCGGATGGTATGGCGCGAGTTGCCTCCGATTCCTGCTCCCTCGGGTGGCGCGGACGGAGCAGGACTGTCGGGGCACTTCGCAGGCGTACACAGGGGTGTATTGCTGGTTGCGGGCGGGTCTTACTTCAACGACAACGGAAGGCCTTGGAACGGCAGTATGCGGGTCTTGAGCGATGGCGTCCATGTGATGGAGCAGGGCAGTGATGGCGAATACAGGTGGTTGGATACCGTGTTCCGGTTGCCCTCCGCCCGGGCCTACGGCGCTTCGGTGAGTACACCCGACGGAGTCGTCTGTATCGGCGAAGCGGACTCGTCTGACTATACCCGTGGCATTAGGCCAGGCTGCCGGAACGGCCGCGGCAATGTGTGCCGAAAGGGCCATAGCGGTGACGGAATTGGACGGAAAGTGGCTTCGGGATACCTTGCGGGAACAGGGTGCCATCGTATGAAATAGATACAACTAACGATATGAAAAAAGTGATAATCAGTACGGTTCTGTGGTTTGTGGCACTTAATGGCGGCTTCGCGCAGGATCGCTTGGAACGGCAGCAGCCCTTCGAGACGATGGTATGGATGGGCAATGAACGCGGAATGAAAAGTCACCGGATCTTGGGGTTGGCCATGAGCCGTACCGGGGTGCTGCTGGCGTTTACAGAGGCGCGGTATGACGGAAGTGACGAAGGGCCGCACGATCTGGTCTGCAAGCGCTCACTGGACAACGGGACTACCTGGCCCTCGGAAGTCATGATTGAAAAAAGTGACGGGAGCTTCTGGCGGTCGCAGAACCAACCCGACAAGCAGGAATCGTGGTCGAACCCCGTCGCATTGACCGATCGTTCCAACGGGCGCGTGTTCATTTTTTACGTGCTCAACGAGGGGGAATACAAAGGGCACAATACGCAACGGATGACGAGGATATTTTATAGGTACAGCGACGATGAAGGGTTAACCTGGAGCGACCGCGTCGAACTGACCGATGTATTGAACGTAGGCCCCGATGGGAAACCTCACGTAGGCATCAACGGCGCGCCGATCCGCAATGCGGATGGCTTTGCATGCGACTACCTGGACCGGGCGTTCCATATGCCGGGCCCCGGGCACGGGATCCAATTGGATAATGGCCGGCTACTGATTCAGTTCTGGCACCGGAGGGCCATTGGCCGGGTGACAGCCGACGGCACCCATATAACGACACCCATCGGCGATCGCCTTTACAGTTCGTCGGTAATTTACAGCGACGATCATGGACGGAGCTGGAAGAAAGGCCGGGATACCGGGCTCGGTCACCGCGCTACGGAGGCGCGCGTGGCTCAACTGGCCGATGGGACAGTCGTCCTGAATGCCCGCATGCACACCAAGGGGCGGCGATGGGTCGCCCGTAGTCACGACGGAGGAGAGACCTGGCAGGAGGAATACGAAGAAATTACGGCGATGCCGTATACGGCGGTTGACTGCGGGTTGATCCGGGTCCGGTCGGCGGACGAAGCCGGACAGATCGGCGACTGGCTACTCCATTCGCATCCCAACACCGTGGATAAGCGCGCCGGCCTTACCGTCAGCTTAAGTGCTGACGGTGGCCGGACGTGGTCGGTCAGTAAGTTGATCTATGCGTACGGAGCCCAATATTCCGACCTCGTTCAACTGAAAGACGGAAGCATCGGGCTATTGTATGAGAAGAAGAACGATCACCCCGGCAGTGAGCTGGGCGACGGAGTTTCCTTTGTGCGATTTAACTTGGATTGGTTAACCGGCGATAGCCGGTAAAAGCGATTTGAATATGGGACAGATTAGTATAATCAGCGTAGCACTTAGTGTTTTGTTAACTGCGGTGGGCAGTCCGGAACGGCTGAGGCCGCCCCATTCCGATGGGGATCCGTTACCAAATATTGTTGTCATTTTCATGGATGACATGGGGTACGGCGACTTGGGAGCGTATGGCGCAATGGGATACTCTACACCGAATCTGGACCGTCTGGCGACGGAAGGGATGCTTTTTACCCACTTCTATGCGGCGCAGGCGGTATGCAGCGCTTCCCGGGCTGGACTGCTCACGGGCTGTTATCCCAACCGCATAGGCATCACCGGAGCGTTGGGGCCGTCGTCCGCCATAGGACTGAATCCCACGGAAACGACCATTGCGGAAATGCTGCGCGATAAAGGGTACCGCACCGCGGCCATCGGAAAGTGGCATGTAGGCCATCATCTGCCGTTTCTTCCGCTCCAGCAGGGCTTCGATGAGTACCTCGGCCTTCCGTATTCAAATGATATGGTGCCCTTTTACTACGATGGGACACGCAATTTTCCTCCAGGTCAGGAACGCAGGGCAACCTATCCCGAGCTGCCCCTTATCAGGGGAAATGAGGTGGAGCGGATGCTGACGTCGCTGGATGACCAGTCGGCACTGACCACCCTCTATACAGAGACGGCGGTTGACTTCATCGAACGAAACCGGAATAGTCCGTTTTTTCTCTACCTGGCGCATTCCATGCCGCACGTGCCACTCGCCGTATCGGAGAAGTTTGCCGGGAAAAGTGAATGTGGGTTGTATGGCGACGTGATGATGGAGATCGATTGGTCGGTGGGCGAGGTAATCAATGCGTTGGAACGGCAGGGGCTTTCCGGGCGGACGCTGGTTATATTCACGTCAGACAATGGTCCCTGGCTGAACTTCGGCGACCATGGGGGGTCTACTGCGGGGCTTCGGGAAGGCAAGGGTACCAGCTTTGAGGGCGGCCAGCGCGTGCCGTGCATCATGCGTTGGCCCGGCAAGATCCCCGCCGGAACGGTATGCCGGAAGCTGGCTTCTACCATTGACATCTTCCCCACATTGGCCGATATCACGGGCGCCGATCTACCGCAGAAGCCGATCGATGGAGTGAGCATAAGGCCGTTGCTGATGGGGAATGAGGCAGCGAATCCGCGCGATCGGTTTTACTACTACTATGGGAAAAACAACCTGGAGGCCGTGCGACAAGATAGGTGGAAACTGGTGCTCCCGCATACGTATCGATCGTACGAAGACGTGTTACCCGGCCGGGGTGGGATGCCCGGCGATTACAACCGGAAGAAGACCGGGCTTGCACTTTATGATCTGCGGAGGGACCCCGGTGAACGGTACGATGTGTCTTCTATGAATCCCGATGTGGTAGACAAACTGCTCGGATTAGCGGCACAGGCGCGTGCTGACCTGGGCGATGACCTTACGGGCCAGGCAGGGACAAACAGGCGACCGGCGGGAAGCGCAGAAACAAAAAAATAAACTACGAAAAACCAATAATCAATTACATAAATTATGAACGGAAATTTGTTGAAATGGCTGATGTTATGCTGGATGCTTTCGTTGCTGTATCCGGTTTCTGGCCAAAATCCCAGCTATAAGATAGCCGGGAAGGTGATGGATGCCGAGACGGGAGAACCCATCGCCGGAGCAAGCGTTGTGTACCGGGGAAGCTCCTATGCGACGAAAACTGATAATGCGGGCCAGTATACGCTTATTATACCGGGACCTGAAGGCACGCTGAGCTTTTCACACGTGGGCTTTCGTGTCGTTGAAGTGCCAATAAGCAACCGCACGACGATTGACGTGGCATTGGAAAAGGATGTGACGACCCTTGAACAGATTGTTGTTATTGGCTATGGCACCCAGGAGCGGAAGGATCTGACGGGTTCGGTTGCCTCTGTTTCGGCTGAAGAAATAAAAAACCAGCCTGCCGCCAGTATCGACCAGATGCTGCAAGGAAAGGCGGCGGGGGTAACCATCGCACAATCAAGCGGCGCGCCGGGGGGACGGGTGAATATCCGGATACGCGGTGCTAGTTCGATTAACGCGGGGAACGAACCATTATTCGTCATTGACGGCATCCCGGTGTATAACAGCAGCAAGGACCCCAGCGGTACGTCATACGATACATTTACGCCTACAAATGCACTGGCGTCTTTAAATCCCAACGATATTGAGTCGGTGGAAGTGCTAAAGGATGCTTCTGCTACGGCCATTTACGGTTCAAGGGGGTCTAACGGTGTGGTGATCATCACGACAAAACGGGGTAAGCGAGGTATTTCCAAGGTGAATTACACCGGTTATTATGGAACCCAACAGCTGGTTAGAAAGCTTGACCTGATGAATGGTCGCGAGCACGCGGGTTTTTTGAATGATTGGGCTGCGGCCAACAAGCTCACCCAACCTTTCCCCGACCCCGAGGCGATCGGCGAAGGTACCGACTGGCAGGAGGAGATCTTCCGGGCTGCTCCGATCCAGAATCACCAGGTGTCGGTTTCCAGCGCAAACACCAATACCAAGTATTATATATCGGGGAATTACTTCAACCAGCAGGGGATTGCCCTGAATTCCGGCTTGGAACGGTATGCCATCCGGCTGAATGTGGACAATACATTATCCGACAGGATTACCTTTAGTCAGTCGCTTACCTTTAACCGCACCATCAACCGGTCGGTTCCGACCAACAGCGCGGGGGGCGACAACATACGTTCAGTGGCGGACAAGGTGTACGCCACATCGCCAACGATTCCGGTATTTGACGAAAATGGCGTATACGTAGATAACTGGTACGGTGCAACCAAAGCAGAGAACCCTGTGGCCGCCATTGAGACGATTCAGAATAGGCTCCGGGGAGACAATTTGTTAGGCAATATTTCCCTGGATTATAACATCATTAAAGGGCTGATATTTAAAACGTTGTTCGGTGTTAATTTAATGAACCGCGCGAACGAGGAGTATTATCCGCGGGAAACGACCTATATCGGTGGGCTACTTGGCGGCCTGGGCGTGATTTCCGACCGGAGGATCACAAACATTCTGAATGAGAACATATTGCGCTATACCCGGACGTTCAATGAAGTGCACGACTTTGAGGTGATGGGTGGTTTTACCTGGCAGACGGAAAAAATTGCGGGTGCGTCTACCCAACCGTCGGGATTTCCGGACGACCGCCTTGGTGTCAACTCCATAGGAAGTACTACCAACGTTTCGGAAGTAGCCTCGTCGCGCAGCGAATGGAGCCTCGCCTCGTGGTTGGGGCGTATCAATTATCAGTATAATCAAAAATTTCTGTTTACGGCAACGTTCAGGGCCGACGGCTCTTCCAAATTCGGAAGTGGCAACAAATGGGGATATTTTCCCTCGGTAGCATTGGGGTATCGTCTTTCCGAAGAGGCTTTCATCAAGTCACTAAAAGTTATCGATGACCTGAAAATCCGCGCCAGCTACGGGCTTACCGGTAATCAGGAAATAGGTAGTTATCAGTCGCTCGCGCGGTTGGTGACCAGTGATATTTATATTATTGATAACCAATTGGTGTCGGGCGCAAGCCAGGCCGGCCTGGCCAACAGGGAGCTGAAGTGGGAAAAGGCCAGCCAATGGGATGTCGGTCTCGATCTGTCGCTGTTTGGTAACCGGCTGCGGCTGGTGGCCGATTATTACACGAAAAATACAACCGATCTTCTGTTTACAGTGAATTTACCGGCGTACTCTGGCTTCAGCTCCGCGCTGTACAACACCGGCGGGTTACAAAACAAAGGACTGGAACTGAGCCTGGGCGGGGACATTCTTACGGGGGCGTTGACCTGGAGCGTAAGTGCCAACTATTCCCGGAACGATACGAAGGTAACGTCGCTGGGTAGATCCGCCTCCACCACGCTGTTCGTTGGATATGCCCCGGGCGTCATCCGCGGCTATCTATATGACGGTGTTTTCCATAATCAGGCAGAGATCGACGCCCAAACCGCACAGAAGGGAGTAGAACCCGGCGATGCGCGATATCGGGATGTGAACGGTGACGGGGAACTCAATGCCGATGACCGTGTGATTCTTGGCGACCCGCTGCCCGACGATGTGTTCGGGTTTCATAATCAGTTCAGTTACAAAGGGATTACTCTGAGCGTTTCCCTGCAGGGCGAAATGGGAATGGATTCCTTTAACAGCATATCAAGCTTTGACCCCTCTTCCGGAAGCAGTAACAAATCCAGGACCTTGCTCAACAGATGGACGCCCCAAAATTCCGAGAGTGATATTCCGCGCGCGGGGGTGAAGAACTGGTTTGCTAACTCGAGTTATATGCTTGAAGACCGCTCCTATATCAAGATACGTAACATCCAGCTGGGTTATGATCTGCCGATGAATGTATTGCCCTGGACAGGCAATGCCAACGTCTACCTATCGGGCCAGAATTTGTTCACTTTCAGCAACTTCTCGGGATATGATCCTGACGGCGGAAGGCATTACCCGACGGCCCGGACAATTATTTTCGGTGTGAATCTCGGTTTTTAATCAATTTATAAAAAGACCATGAAAAGAAATATTAAACGCGTTAGCGTCTGTGTGTTGGCAGTAGTAAGTTTTGCTACAATGTCATGCGAGAAATTTTTGGAGGAAAAGCCGTACAGTTTTCTGGCTCCGGAAAACTATTATCAGAATGAAAGAGACTTATTCGCATCGCTTATTGGTGTGTACGAAGGTCTGGGCGATAACAGCCAGACGTTCCTGGCACGAAGGCTGCATTACCTGACGTGGTTTACGTCAGGAGAGGCGCTTTCGCCTATTTTGGCCAACCAGCAGTTGCTGACGAACTATACGTTTACGGCCGATCACTCAGACATCAACAGCGTGTGGACGGAAATGTATGCAACCATCAACCGGGCCAACACGGTTATCGGTCGGGCGCCGGGTGTTCCCATGGACGACAACCTGAGGCAGCAATATGTCGCAGAAGCAAGGTTTTTACGTGCCCTGTGCTACTTTTACGGTGTCCGCCTGTGGGGCGCACTTCCCTTGATAACCGAGGAGGTGACTTCATTGGACGATGTGAACGTGGGAAGAAGCCCCCTCGCTGACGTTTACAACTTGATCATTGAGGACCTCCGTTTTGCGGCCGAGTATGTGCCGTCTACCAACCAAGAGGGCCGGGCTATCAAAGGTGCGGTGAAGGGGCTGTTAGCGAAAGTGTATTTAACGAGGGCAACCTCGGAGGCGGCGGGGAACGACGACTATCGGTTGTGCGCCGATCTCTGCAAAGAGGTGATTGATATGCCCGAACATCACCTGATGCCGGATTACCAGCAGGTGTTCGGACCGCCGAACGAGTTCAATCCGGAATCGCTGTTCGAATGGCAGGGCGACCGGATGCTGACACCCGCAGGCGAACACAGTCCGCTCGGTGCGTTTACCATGCCCCGCGGAATCAAACTGTTTGAAGAACAGGGCCCATCTGACGGGGGATCCATTGTCAGCACCGTGGAGTACTTTAACCTTTACGATGAAGAAGATTACCGTAGGGAGTCAACCTTTGTGACCGAAGGAGTTGACTTCGAAGGACAGCAGCTTACCTGGCCGCAATTTACCAATCCCTATCCCGCTCCCTGTTGGAAATATGTGGACCGAACAGCCACCGACCGCAATCAATACGAATGGGGCGGGAATTTTATCGTACTCCGGTTGGCAGATGTTTACCTAATGCGTGCCGAAGCGCTGAATGAAATGGATGGTCCCACTGAAGCAGCGTACGAGATGATCAATGCCATCAGGGAACGGGCAAGGAACCGGAACGGGAACTCGACATCGGATTACCCGATGGATGTGTCCGGATTGGACAAGGATGCATTCCGGGACACCGTACTGCATGAAAGGGCCGTGGAACTGGGCTTTGAAGGACACCGATGGTTTGACCTGGTACGGACCCGTCGGCTAGTGGAAACCATAAAGAGTATCAACGCTAATTATCCGGTTGCGGAAAAACATTTGTTATTCCCGATTCCGCCTGATGAACTGATACTGAACGAAAATTTAACGCAGAACCCCGGGTGGTAGAAGGCCAAACGAATTTAATGTGAATTTTAACTTAATGATGCATAACGAATGGAACATTTAGTTGCCCTGGACCAGGGCTTGAGCAAGTACCAGCCCTTGAAACGCATTTTAGCGTATGATGATTTTGACCGGGGGTTGTGTGGGTGGATTGACCTGCACCCCAATTACGTGGGTAGGGATTTTAATACGTTGCGTTACAGCCTCGTCGACAAAACGCAGTGGGGGCCTATCATGCTTAGCTCGGCGAGCTTCCGGTTGGCAGGCACGCACGGCTCCCTGGACGGTACGTATTCCATGAAGCTATCCACCCGACCGGTGGCACGGCCTTACACGGAAGCTCCCGCGCCGGGAAGCCTGTCGCACAGCATTAAACGGATGACCACCCATCTGCCGAAAGGACTACGCCAGTTCGAGATGTGGTATGCATATACTCCCGAGCAGGACCGCCAGGGAATCAGTGAGCATGCCATGCGGGCATTCGGTTTCTTCTTTGACGTACAGGACGACGATTACCGGTATTTCATCGGGGCGAGGTATCTTAACGCCGTGGACGGCGAGATGGTGAGAAAATGGCAGATTTTCAAAGCAAAAGATGTATCAGATCTGGAATGGGCATATGGCGTGGAAAACGACTGGTGTAAACACGGTATTGATGCAATGTGGTATGGAAGGCGCTATCCGGACGGTTCAACGGACGGTTTTAAGTGGGTAGATAACGGCTATCAGGACCTTTGCTACAACGAGAGCGACGATAAGATTAATTGGGGGTATGCGAGGTTATTGATCGATACACAGAAGCGGGAATATGTAGAACTGCAATCGGGGAGCACCGTTTTCGACCTGCGGGGCATTGCGCCCACATTGACCCCGCCGTATGCGCGGATCAAAGGGTTGTTTAATCCGAGCATTTGGGTAGAGAACGATAGCGACAGGCGGGTATTTTTTTATGTAGACTCTGTAGTGATTTCAGCGGAATAAAATGAGAAATTTTCAGGCATCTGCCGTAGAGCGGCGCATAACGATACAGGGGGAGTTTGCATCCCATCCCATGGAAGCGGGATGGGCTTCGGAAGCTCTGTTTTTTTTGATTGTGGAGGAACTGACCGACGCCGCGGTGTTGCGGGCTCAGGTAGAAATTTCGGCTGACGGAATCAACTGGATTCCGGAGGGGACCGCGTTTGAAGCCATTGGCCGGCCAGGGCATTATTTTGTGAAAGTCAGTCATTTCGGAAATTGGCTTCGGGTAAAGGGTGTGGTAGAGCGCGCCGGCGCGGCGGCGAAACTATCTGTACACCTGCATCTCAAAGGATAATCGATAAAGGATGGGATCATGCATCTAATAGACTATATCATTTTGGTTGGCTATTTCCTGGGCGTAGTGACGCTGGCCGGGTTTTTCGGGAAATCGCAGAAATCGTTGAAGGACTTCCTGATGGGGGGCGGTACCATTCCATGGTGGGCAGCCGCATTTGCGGGAATAGCGACCGTGACCAGCGCCATTTCATACATCGGTGCTGTCGGCTTGGGATTCAGTACGGATTTTTCCTTTCTTCAATACCGGCTCGCATTGCCGATAGCGATCCTGGTGATCTGCGTGATCATCATTCCGTTCTTCTTCAACCTGAAGCTGTATTCGATTTACGAATACCTGGAAAGACGGTTCAACCTGATGGTCAGGTTGGTGGGGAGCGGATTGTTTATCCTTTTTAAAAGCTGCTTTCTGGCGATTAGTATTTATGCGCCGGCGATTATCATCAGTGTGTTGAGCGGTATTGATATCATTTGGGTCGTACTGCTGACGGGCATACTCACCACTGCCTATACCTTAGTAGGGGGGATGAAGGCGGTGATATGGACCGATGTGCCCCAATTACTGATCATGCTGGTGGGAATATTCGTCATCATTGCGGTAGCGGTGGATGGCATCGAGGGCGGTTTCGATCAGGTATTCACCGTTGCCCAAGAATATGGAAAATTTGACTTTTTCAATTTTTCGACCAGCTTTACGGATACCTATACCGTATTGGGAGGCATCATCGGTGGAACATTTTTAATCATATCCCAGTTTGGAACGGATCAGGCGGAAATGCAGCGGTTTCTGACAGTCAGCTCGTTGAAAAAAGCAAACCGTGCATTTGTGGCTTCCCTTTTAGTGGCTACCCTGATTGGCTTTTTGATTTTCTTTGAGGGTGCTGTCCTGTTTGCTTTTTACCACCAAAGGAACCAGACAGGTATAGAAAGTAACCAGGTGTTTATCCGGTTTGTCATTGAGGAATTACCTGTCGGATTTAGGGGATTTTTGATTGCGGCCCTCTTTGCTGCCGCCATGTCGACCATCAGTTCTGTACTGAATTCACTGACCACCGTGTTCCTTTCTGATTTTTACATACGGTTTAAAAAAAGGGAGGCCAGTGTGAAGCTCGCCAGATGGATAACCCTCACCATTGGATTTTTTTCGACAACACTGGCTTGTCTGGGCGGTCTGCTGGGTAATATCCTCGAAGCGGCAACAACGATTATCAACTTTTTTGGAGGTGCGCTGGTGGGGATTTTTTTGCTGGGCATGCTGAGCCGCAGAACAGGCCCTACCGGAGCGTTAGTTGGCTTCGCAGCGGGTTTTACCTTGGTGTTGTGTCTGGCAAGTTTTACACCCATATCTTATATGTGGTATAGTGCGTTTGGAGGGATAGCTACGTGTGCGGCGGGTTACGTGACGAGTAGGGCGTTGGGAGAACAGTTGAACGAGCGCCAATTGAAATTGGTTTATCGCATTAAAAAAGCTTATAAACTCTAACTGCTGCCTTTGCGCAGCAGAATAACGGCACCGCCCGGTTGTCGTGAACAAAGTAATCAGCCGGATTAAAAACTACCCAAAAGGGTAGGTTTTTTCTTAATAGTTATGTCGTTCTTTGCGCCTTGTTTTTTACATCTACTGAACACATTGTATGAAGAACCTTTTCCGGACGGCTGTAAAGCAGCTCACAGCTGTTTTAACTGATTCATTCTCTCTCCACTTTTTTACGACAACTTTACTGCTTGCCTTGGCCTTGGGGGGTGCCGATGCGCAGACGGTTACTACGTTTGCCGGTACAGGCGTGCGGGGCTATTTTCCCGGTTTTGATAACGACGCGCTTACGGCCCAGTTTAAATCCATCAACGGGATAGCTACTGACAAGGATGGCAATGTGTACGTGACTGATTTTCAGAATTACTGTATCCGAAAAATTGACATATACGGAAAGACCAGTTTGGTAGCGGGAATTCCGACCACCGCCGGATCAACGCCACCAACTACGGGAAATGCAAACGCAGGATTGGCCACGGCAACGCCTCTCCCTTCCATATTCGACCTGGCAGTAGCGAACGATGGCACGCTTTATTTTGGGGTGACCACATTCCAGACCGGCAGCATCACGACTGAGGGAAATCTTATTTATCCCCCCCAATTATCACCATCTTTCGGCACAATCACCGTTTATGGAGATTACCTTTACCGCGGTTCGGGAGGTGGGGTTACCGTGGTGAACCGACATACCAACGCCGTAGTGGGTACGATCACCGGCACGGGCAACGTTCGGGGCATAGCCATTGACAGCTTAGGCAACAGTTATTTTTCCAATCAAGAAGGGTTTATTGCCTATGCCGCGGCAGGGGAGTTTACTGCGACCAAGCTTATCCCCGATAACATGGAGTTATTGGTGAATACAGGAGATTTGGCCATCCATCCTGATGGAAGCCTGTATTTTGTGAACAGCACGGGCTACGTGATCAAGATTGATCCTATAAGTAAAACATGGAAGAAAATTACCATCTCCGGCGCGCTATCATTGACGGGTCTGGCGATCGGGCCCAACGGCGACATCTTTGTGGCCGACCACAGCGGGTGTAAAGTGTTCAAAATGTTCACACCATCCAAGAACGCCGATTTGAGTGCCTTAACACTCAGCCCAGTAGCATTGGTTCCGGCGTTTTCACCCAGCCAGCTGGGGTATACTGCCTCGGTGCCGTTCAATACGCCGTCCGTTCAGCTGACACCTACCGTAGCCGACGTAACGGCACGGGTGTATGTGCGTATCAATGGGGGTACCTTTACGCAGGTAAGTAGCGGCACGGCCTCTGCCGCCCTTCCGCTTAATGTGGGCGGGAACAGCATTGAGGTGCGGGTTGATGCACAGGATCCGTCGGTGCAGAAGATCTATCAGCTGACGGTTATCCGGGAAGATCCCATGCCCGGTGAAGCGACCCTCGCTACGGCTCCGGCGACGGCCATAACGGCGTACTCGGTGACCTTGGGAGGCAACATCACGGACGATGGGGGCGAACTCATTACCGAGCGGGGGGTGATCTTTTCGACCGTGAAAGGGTTCGCGCCGGAAAGCGGATCGAGAGTGGCTGCCGCCGGCGGCGGAGCTGGGTTGTATACAGTAGGCGTGACGGCGCTGACTGCGGGGACGACGTATTACGCAAGGGCGTATGCCGTGAATGCAGCTGTGGAGACTTACGGTCCGGAAATCAGTTTTACAACAAATACGCCGCCTGTGGTGACGGACGTAGCGGTGGCCGGTAACGCAACGGTTGGTCGGCGGCTTACAGGTACCTATACCTATACCGACGCTGAAAACAGTGCCGAAAGCGGAACTACCTTTACCTGGTACCGCTACGATGCGGCCAGTGGCGATGCAGGTAAAACAAAAATCGACGGAGCAACTTCTGCCCAGTATACACTACAGCCGGAAGATGCCGATAAATTTATCGCACTGGAGGTAACGCCGCGCGATGGCACGGATGCCGGAACGGCTACGGGAAGTGGCCGGGTAGGGCCTGTCGAAATGGGCATCTTCCCGGATGCTGAAAATAGGCTCTACGTAAAAAAGGGGAACATCGGTGGCAACGGCAGTGGCGCCAGCTGGACGGATGCCCTGCCGGAGTTGGCAATAGCGCTGAATTGGGCGCGCGAGATGTGGCTGGAAAGTACAACAGCAACCGGCTGGCACGCGGAACGTCCCCTGGAAATATGGGTGGCCGAAGGGGAGTACCTGCCGGCATTCAGCGCGGCCGACGATCGGATCGGTCAGCCGGGCGGACGAGACAATGCGTTTATGATGGTGCCATACGTGCAGGTATACGGTGGTTTTGCGGGCATTGAAACCAGCAGGGTGAATCGCGATTGGAAGCAACACCTAACTGTGCTGAGTGGCGACATTGATGGCTCCGGTGGCTGGAGCGACGGCGATGCCTATCACGTGGTCGTCGCCGTGGGGCAAACCGATTATCCGATTGATCAGTATGCGGTGATGGACGGCTTTACCATCAGTGGGGGAAATAGCAATGGCGCCTTCAGCAGTAAGACGACCATAAACGGGGTGGAGCTCGACCAAAATTTTGGCGGAGGTATGGCAAATATCGGCGCTTCGCCGACGTACGCCAACCTGGACATCCGTTCGAACTACGGATATAATGGAGGAGGTGTTTATAATGCCGGTGCATCGCCGCTGTTTACGAATGTGATCATCAGGGGAAATAATGCCTCCAATGGCGGCGGCATGAATAACCGGTCTGCTGCACCCCGTATCTTCAATTCGGCGATTACGGGCAATTATGGCTATGACGGGGGAGGCATGTATAATATGTTGGCATCGGCACCGGTACTGATTAACGTCACCATCGCGGCTAACCAGAGCGGTAAGCCCGATGGTGGAGGAGGAATCAGCAACAACAGTGGTGATAATGTGACCATCCACAACAGCATCGTGTGGGGAAACAACAGCGGCTTATTGGGTCCGGGTTCGGTCTTTACCATTACGCACAGCTTAGTACAGGGTAACTTGGGTGCGGTCAATGGTAATCTGCCGGGCGACACCGATCCTGACTTTGTGGATCCGAAGACTCCGGGCCAAAGTACAGACGGCGATTACCGAGTGGGGGCAACCAGTGCAACGGTGAACATAGGGAATAATGCTGCTTATGCAAACGCGGGCGGCAATCTTGAGGGCGACCGGGACCTTGATGGAAATGCCCGGCTTTCCGGATGTAGTATTGACCTGGGCGCCTTCGAGGTGCCCGGGCAGGTATGCTTCTCACCGTCGGCAGATAACGTGCTGTTCGTGAATAAGGCGGTGGACACCGACGGCGGCTCTTATACCGGACAAGGTGACAGCTGGGAAAATGCCATCCCCGAATTGGCCGATGCGCTGAAATGGGCGCGCGACCAGTGGGGTGAAGATGGCAGTACGGCCGGATGGGATGAAAATTCGCCCCTGCAGATCTGGGTGGCCGAAGGTACCTACCAGCCTTTATACAATGCCACAGATGGTGAATACGCTACAGACGGCGGACGGGATAATGCGTTTGTGCTGGTGCCGTATGTGCAGCTGTATGGTGGGTTCTCAGGAAATGAACAGGCGCTGGCGGAAAGGGACTGGACAAACCATGAAACCGTCTTATCGGGTGACCTGGACCACAATCCCGGTCTGCTGGAAGGAGATGCCTATCACGTGGTTATCGGCGTAAGTTATGGAGGAAAAACGATAGACGAACATACCGTATTGGACGGGTTCACAATAACCGGCGGAAACGCGGATCGACACACCTCTCCGTTGGTGTATGGTATAGGTGTTTTCCGGAATGGCGGCGGGGGATTAATTGTACTGCTCGGTAACCCAACGATAGCGAACGTCACCTTCAGGGACAACAACGCATTTAATGGCGGAGCGGTGTATAATGGCAGTTCATCGCCAAGCTTTACCGACGTAGTGATAGCAGGCAACGTGGCGACGGGAACGGGGGGTGGTATGTTTAATTCAACGGCCAGCCCGGTGCTGAAGAATGTGTCGATCCGTAGCAACACCGCGGCGTTGCAGGGCGGTGGAATGGGCAATATCATGAACAGCGATGCAAAGCTGATTAACGTAACGATTTCAGAGAATGGCGCCGGAGACGGCGGAGCAATATATAATTACAGTTCTTTTCCGGAGTTGACCAATGTGACGATAGCGGGCAACCTCGCGATGGCAAACGGTGCGGGATTCTATAACGCGGGTACGACCTCCGCCGTGTTAACCAATACCCTCGTATGGGGCAATTCAATTAAGGGGGATCAGTCAGTGGCATCGGCCTCTATCTATAACGAATTGGGAGCCCAGACGTCCATCTCCTACAGCTTGGTGGCTCACAGTGGCGGAAGCGGAAGTGGGTGGAACATCCTGCTGGGGGTGGATAACGGCAACAACATGGATATGGATCCGTTGTTTGAAGATGAGCCGACGGGCCAGTATAGGCTTACGACGCTTAGTCCGGCCGCAAATGCAGGTGATAACGATTCGTATACCAACGCTGGTGGCGATGTTGAACACGATCTGGATATGTCGGGAAGCCCGCGGCTGAAGTGGGGTACGATTGATATCGGGGCTTATGAATTCCAGCTGCCTCCCGTGCCCGTGGTAAACACGCCGGAACCGGGCACGTATAAAATTGGGGATGAGCTGGTGTTTTCAGCTGACTTTCATACCCCGGTTTCGGTAAGTGGCGAACCGGTGTTAAAACTGACGGTGGGAGAGACCGAAAAGACGGCCGCATTTGCAGGGCTATCCGAAGACCGGCAAACGGCCATGTTCGTATACACCATTTCAGAAGGGGATCTGGATAACGACGGGCTGGAGTTGTCTGACGCGATCGATCCGGACGGCGGCAGCATCACGTTTGATGACCTCAATCTGGGCAACGTTTCGTTAACATACGCGCCGGTACCGGCCATGGCGGATGTGTGGGTGGATGGCGTACGCCCGACGTTGGTCTCGGTGACTATCGCGTCGGACAATGCATCTGCTACCGCGGCAAAGGTGGGCGATAAGGTGACCTTGTCATTTACGGCAAGTGAACCGATCGAAACGCCGGAAGTCGAAATTAACGGTTCTGTCGCAACGGTAATTGCGGTTGATGAGGATGGACTGGAATGGATGGCGGAATACACGCTAACAGAGGAGGATGAACCGGGCGTGATCGAATTTTTAATTGGGCTACTGTTGGATGGTGCTGGCAACACAGCACCGGATGTGACGACCGTGACCGACGAGAGTTCCGTAACATTTTATCGGGATGCTCCGGTAGTGGAAGGTGTTGAGGATGACGCGTACTATGGTGACGAGGTGATACCGATGTTTGACGAAGGTACGGCTACGCTGAACGGGGAACCCTATGTTTCCGGTACCCCGATTACCGAAGAAGGGGACTATGAATTGGTTATTACGGACGAGGCGGGCAATAAGACGACCGTAAGTTTTGTGATTGACAAAACGGCTCCGATAGTGGAAGGTGTTGAAGATGGCGCGTACTATGGGGAAGAGGTAACGCCAACATTTAATGAAGGTACGGCTACGCTGAATGGGGAACCGTATGTTTCCGGTACGCCGATTACCGAAGAAGGGGAATATGAACTGGTGGTGACGGACGAGGCCGGCAATAAGACGACCGTAAGTTTTGTGATTGACAAAACGGTCCCAGTAGTGGAAGGTATTGAAGATGGCGCGTACTATAGGGAAGAGGTAACGCCAACATTTAATGAAGGTACGGCTACGCTGAATGGCGAATCGTACGTTTCCGGTACGCCGATTACCGAAGAAGGGGAATACGAGCTGGTGGTTACGGACAAGGCGGGCAATAAGACGACCGTAAGTTTTGTGATTGACAAAACGGCTCCGGTAGTGGAAGGTATTGAAGATGGCGCGTACTATAGGGAAGAGGTAACGCCAACATTTAATGAAGGTACGGCTACGCTGAACGGGGAACCGTATGTTTCAGGCATGCCGATTACCGAAGAAGGGGACTATGAACTGGTAGTGACGGACGAGGCGGGCAACCAAACAACGGTGATCTTTACCATTGACAAAACAGCTCCAGTGGTTGAGGGTGTGACCGACAGAGCGTCTTACAACAGTGATGTAACGGTAACCTTCAACGAGGGTACGGCTACGCTGAACGGGGAACCCTTTACTTCGGGAGAAACCGTTACCGACGATGGAAACTATAGGCTGATTGTCACGGACGAGGCGGGCAATCAGACGGTGGTAGACTTTACCGTGGAACGTATGGTGCCGGATACAACCCCGCCGGTTATTACGGGGGTTGAGGATGGCAAGATTTACGACAGAGCCGTAACGCCAACAATTAATGAAGGTACGGCCACACTGAACGGGGAACCGTATGTTTCCGGCACGCCTGTTACGCAAGTCGG
>Ga0164243_10004582_pt1 | contig 21581 bp, 19 predicted proteins | sample OricompcompostOP_FD_108781 | JGI IMG/M metagenome (GOLD analysis project Ga0164243, IMG submission 108781) | Organic Plus compost microbial communities from Emeryville, California, USA - Original compost - Organic plus compost (OP) | ecosystem: Engineered > Solid waste > Mixed feedstock >...
CTCCCCCTCGGCCAGGCGGCACAGCAGCAGCAGCCGCTGCTCGCTGGCCATCAGCTTCATCAGCCGCGCGGCGGCGCCCGCGCTGGCTTCCAGCGCGGCGATCTCTTCCGGAGCGGGCAGGGGGGCCTGCGCAGGGGCGGGCGTACGTCTCATTTGACTAATATATGTCCGCCTCGCTTCCGGCGCACGCGGTTGACCGCAACTGCGTCCGGCGGGAACCTGCCCGCCGCTGCGGGGCCGTTGGGGGCTTGGGCATGCACATCGACGGGCGCGACCTCGCCGCGGTGGCCGGGCTCTGGCGGGAGCTGGCCGAGTTCCCGGCTTCCCGCGCGCTCGAGGCGCGCGCCCACTGCCTCGAGCAGCTCGCCCGGATCCTCGGGGCCCGGAACGGCTTCTGGGTCGCTTCCGCCAGGGACGCCCGGCCCCGCGAGGGCGACGCGCTGGACGGCTGGCGGCCCAGGGCCTGGACCCGTCTGCACGCCACGCCCGACTTCGACCGCCGGCTGGAGGATATCGTGCGCTCCATGGAGATCGACGGCGCCGACCCCATGACCCTGGCCAACGTCCGCCGTGCCGGGGTCACGCGCTCAAGCCTGCGCCGGGAACTGGTGCCGGACGAGGTCTGGGACCGCTCCAGCGTGGTGCACGAGGCCATGCGCCCGGCGGGGGTGGAGGACCGGCTGATCGGGGTCCACGCCCTGGGCCCCAGCCACGAGGCCTATCTGGGCCTGGACCGGGGCAGGGGGGAGCGCCCGTTCGGCGAGCGCGAGCGCGACCTGCTGCAGCTGTTCCTGATGGGCGCCCCGCAGTTCCATCGGGACCAGTTCCTCTCCGAGGGGCTGCTGGGAGGCCCCCTCACGCCGCGCGAGCGCCAGGTCCTGGCGCTGCTGCTCACCGACCGCAGCGAGCGGGAGATCGGCCAGGCGCTGGGCCTGACCTGGCGCACCACCCACCAGTACTGCGTCTCGATCTTCCGCAAGCTCGGCGTGCGCGGCCGCATCGGGCTGATGGCGCGCTTCCTCGGCCGCGACGGTGGGCCAGGACCCCCTGCTATCTAGCAGAATTGGCGGACGCCGCCGCGCGGGCCAAGACTTCGGCCGACTCTGCCGGGGCTAGGGGGCTGGGGGTGGATCGGACGAATTGCGAACGGCGCCGCCGCCGCGCGGGCCTGCCGTGTGGTGCGGCGCTCCTGGCGCTCACTGCGTCGTCGGCCCTGGCCAATCCGCAGGGAGCGACTCTGGTCGCCGGCCAGGCGACGGTCTCGGCGGCCGGCTCGACCCTGACGGTCACCCAGTCGAGCCAGAGGGCGATCGTCAACTGGAACGGCTTCTCGGTCGGGGCCGGTGAGACGACCCGGTTCGTGCAGCCCTCCTCGGCCTCGGCGATCCTGAACCGGGTGACCGGAGCCGACCCCTCGGCCCTGATGGGCCAGGTGAGCGCCAACGGCCGGGTCTATCTGATCAACCCGAACGGCGTCGTGGTGGGTCCGCACGGCCGCATCGCCGCCGCCGGCTTCGTGGCCTCCACCCTGGACGTGAAGGATTCCGACTTCCTTGCCGGAGGCTCGCTGACGTTCCAGGGCCTGGGCGGCGACGTGCGGGTGCTGGGGGCGATCCGCGCGGCGGAAGGGGACGTGCTGCTGCTCGGCCGCGGCGTCTCCAACTCAGGGACGGTGTCGGCGCCGAACGGCCAGGCGCTGCTCGGGGCCGGGAGCGAGGTGTTCTACCAGCCGGACGGCCGGGGCGACCTGGTGATCCGGGCGCCGCTGCACGGCGCGGAGGTCGACAACCAGGGCCTGGTGCAGGCGGCGGCGGTGCAGCTGAAGGCGGCCGGCGGCGCCTATGCCCTGGCGGTCAACAATTCCGGGGCGGTGTTCGCCACGGCCGTCCGGGACGTCGGCGGCCGGGTGGTGCTGGAAGCCGAGGGCGGGGACCTGGAGGACTCCGGGACGATCTCGGCCAAGTCGGGCGATGACGGGCGGCGAGGTGAGGCTGTGGGCCTCCGGGACCACCCGGTTCACCGGGTCCATAGCGGCGGCCGGCGGGGCGGTCGGCGGCGACGGCGGCTTCGTCGAGGTCTCGGGCGGGGCCCTGAGGTTCCAGGGCCGGGTGGACGCGGGCGCGCCCCGCGGGCGGCGCGGCCAGGTGCTGCTGGACCCGGTGAACCTGTCCATCGACGCCGCCGCCGCCTCGGCGATCGTCACCGGCCTGGCGAGCGCCGACTACACGGCCCAGGCCACCTCGACCCTCTCCGTCGACGCGGCGATCTCCAGCACGTCGAACCGGACCCTGATCCTGGACGCGCCGACCATCGCCATCAACCAGGACGTCTCCCTGGCCAACGGCGTGCTGCAGCTGGCCTCGAGCTCGGGCGCGGGCGTGTCCCTGACTTCGGGATCGGGCGTCAGCGTCACGGCCCACCAGGTCAACGTCTTCGGGAACTTCGCCTCGGCCGACCTCGCCGGGCCGGTGGTCGGCTCCTCCGTCGTTCTCGACGAGTCCACCGGCGCCTTCAGCGCGGCCAACGCCTCGAACCGGATCGACAAGCTCGAACTGGTCGGCATGGACGCCTCCAGCCTCTCGGGCGACGTCGAGGTCTCCTCCAGCACGGCGATGCAGGTGACCGGCGGGGCCCTGGGCACGAGCGGCGCCCTCACCCTGAAGTCCGGCGGCGACCTGACGCTCCAGAGCGGCGTGACCCTGTCCTCGGGCGGGACCATGATCCTGGCCTCCACCGGCGGGGCCTTCGTCAACGACGCCGGGTCCTCGGCCCTCTCAGGCGTCGGGCGTCGGCGGATCTACACCAGGAGCCAGTCCCCGCCGTACGACGACGGCGGTCTCGGCTACACCGTGGTCACCCACGTCAACTTCCCCGACGACCCGAACTCGGGCCTGGCGAACGTCATCTATGCCGGTTTCACCCTGCCGCTGCTGACGATCACCGCCAACGACTTCAGCCGCCTCTATGGCCAGCCGGACCCTGGCTTCACGGTCTCCTACAGCGGCGGCTCCGCCTCCGACCTGACCACGCCGGTGGGCTTCAAGATCCTGGAGGGCGCCCACGCCAACGTCGGAACCTACACCATCGTCCCCTACGGCGCCGGCTCGGCCACCCACGAGCTGTCCTATGTGAACGGGATTCTCACCGTCACCCGCGCCCCGCTCGCCATCACGGCCGTCGACGCCTCGCGCCTGTACGGCGCGGCGAACCCGGGCTTCAGCGCCAGCTACTCGGGCCTGGTGAACGGCGACACCTCCGCGGTCGTGTCGGGCCTGTCCCTGTCCACCCCGGCGACGGCCGCCTCGGGCGTGGGGATCTACCCCATCACCCCCTCCGGCGCGAGCGCGGCCAACTACGCCATCAGCTATGTTCCCGGGACCCTGACGGTCGGCAAGGCGCAGCTGACCATCACCGCCAAGGACGCCGCGCGGCTCTATGGCGATCCCAATCCGGCCTTCGAGGCGACCTTCACGGGGCTGGTGAACGGCGACGACGCGTCCGTCGTCACCGGCCTCGGCCTCTCGACCGCCGCCGCGGCCTCGTCGGACGTGGGGACCTACGCCATCACGCCCTCCGGGGCGAGCGCGGGCAACTATGCGATCGCCTACGAGAACGGAGCGTTGCGGGTGACGCCGGCGCCGCTCACCGTGACCGCCGACGACGCGCAGATTGCGGTCGGAACCGCCCTGCCTGCGTTTTCCGCGAGCTACTCGGGGTTCCGCAACGGCGACGGCCCCGGTCTCCTGGACGTCACCTTCGACGTCGATTCCGCCGCGGCGCGGAACGCAGGGACCTACATCATCCATCCGATGGCGCAGCTGTCGGGCGCGCCCAACTACGACTTGGACCTCGTCGACGGAACCCTGTTCGTCGCGGCCCCGCCGCCGCCGATCAAGGTCTCCTCCAACGCGCCTTCAACCTTTTCATCCGGGTTGCAGGTCCTTGTCGGCCCTGTGTCTCCCGGACTGGTGGACAACTCTGCTGCGTTCAACATGACGGTCCTGTCCCTCGGCCCTGAATACGCCGCCAAGCTCGCCGAGCTCTGCCCGGGCTGCGGCGTCAAGACGGACGTGGACGTCTCCGGACCGGCCATCCAGGTCGGTCCCTACGGCGAGGTCACCGTCCAGCACCAGGGGCCGCAGTGAAGGGCGCGGGCGCCCGGACCGGCCGGGCCGAGGGTCCGTGCGGCAGGGGTCCGCCTTGGCAAGGCCCCAGGGCGGCGCGCTCCGGCGCGGCGGCTGCGGCGTGGCTGTGCGGCGCCCTGCTCGCGGCGCCGGCTCCTGGCCAGGCCCAGGCGCCCGCGACGGCGCAGGCCCGGCCCGTGGTCCGGGTCCCGGTCAAGCGGATCGTCCTGCTCTCGCGCATGGATGAAGCCGTCGCGGCCGGCGCTCCTGAGGAAGGGCCGGCCGTGGACGTGGCCCGCACGCCCCTGCTGGCCCAGGCGCCGGCGCTGGAGCGGCTCGGGCGCTATCTCGGCCGACCCATCGGGCCGGAGACGATCAAGGGGCTGCGACTGGAGGTGATGGCGGCCTATGCGCGGGCGGGGCGGCCCTTCGTGCAGGTCGCCGTCCCCTCGCAGGACGTCTCCAACGGCGTGCTGCAGCTGGTGGTCACCGAGGGGCGCCTGGGCAGGCTGAGCGTCGAGGGCGCCCGCCGGTTCGGCGAAGCCGTCTATCGCAAGGCCCTCCGGCAGTCCTCCGGCGAGCCGATCGACGCCAGGCGCCTGCAGGCGGACCTCGACTGGATCAACCGCAATCCCTATCGGCACGCCGCCATCGTGGTGCAGCCCGGCGACCGCTTCGGGGTCACCGACCTCGTCCTGAACGTCCAGGAACGCCGCCCCTTCTCGGTGAATGCGGGCGTGGACGACACCGGCACGGACTCCACCGGCCTGGAGCGGCTGTCGGCCGGCTTCGACTGGGGAAACGCCTTCGGCCGGGGCGACGACCTGAACTACCAGTTCCAGGCGTCGACCGACTTCCGCGCCCTGCGCCAGCACAATCTGAGCTATACGGCGGGCCTGCCCTGGCGCCACAGCCTGAGCCTGTCGCTCGCCTACGCCGCCACCCGCAGCGAGGACCCTCTCGGCGACGTGGGCGCGACCGGCGTCACCAGGATCGCCGCGGTCCGCTACGCCGCTCCCCTGCCCAGGCGCGGTCCGTTCACCCACCATCTCGCCGCGGGCTTCGACTTCAAGAGCACCAACAACGACATCCTGTTCGGAGGCCGCAGCGTCTTCCCCACCACCTCGGAGGTCGACCAGTTCCTGGTCGAGTACGGCGGACAGGCGTCCGACCGACTGGGGGGCGAGAGCTTCACCCTCACCCTGGTCGGCAGCCCCGGGGGGCTCACGGCACATAACGACGACGCGGACTTCCGCAGCCAGCAGCTCGGCGCCACGGCGCGCTACGTCTACGTCCGCCTGTCGGCGAGCCGGACCACGGCCCTGCCGGCCCGTCTGGTCTGGACCGCGCACCTCACCGGCCAGCTGGCCGGCGCCAACCTGCTGGCCAGCGAGCAGCTGGTCTTCGGCGGCTACGCCTCCGTCCGCGGCTTCGCCGAGCAGGCGGCCACCCGCGACGACGGGATCGTCGTCCAGAACGAGATCGGCCCCGGGCCGCTGCGGCTGGACGGCCTGGCGGCGGCCCTGGGCCTCCCCAAGGGTTCGGTCGTGGTCTCGCCGTTCCTGTTCCTCGACTCCGGCGCCGGGCGCAACCACCACGACCCCGAGGGGACCGGGAGCTCCTCCGTCGGCCTGGTCAGCGCCGGGCCCGGGCTCGATCTCCAGGTCTCCAGCCACCTCTCCGGACGCCTGACCTGGGGCTCCCAGCTCCACCGCAGCGGCGCGGCCGGCGCCCGTGTCCCGGTCCAGTTCGCGGTGCGCGGGACGTTCTGAGGCCGCGGATCTCGAGACCGGGGGTGACCCAGGCGGCGGTCAGGCCGCCGCCGCGCCCATGGCCTCCACGGCCGTGGTCTCCGGCCCGTGCTCGTTGACGGTCGTGCGCCGCATGTCGCGCCGGTGCGCGTCGCTCAGCAGGGGCGTGGCCGCGTGCATGGTGCAGCGGTTGTCCCAGATGGTCAGGTCCCAGCGGCGCCAGTGGTGGCGGTAGACGTAGCGGTCCTGGGTCGCGTGGGCGTAGAGCGCCTCGACCAGGGCCAGGCCCTCGTCCCGGTCCATGCCCTTCACGCCCACGCAGTGGCCGCCGACGAACAGGGCCTTGCGGCCGCCCGGCATGGTCCGCACCAGCGGGTGCTCGACCGGCGGGAAGGGGACCAGCCGGCGCTGCTCGGGGGTGATCTCGCCCTTCAGGCCCGCCCTCCTGCGCCCCTCCCAGAAGTCGTGGACGCCGACGAGGCCTTCGATCCGGTCCTTCGTCGCCGGGTCCAGGTCGTCCCAGGCGGCGCGGGTGTCCACGAACAGGGTGTCGCCGCCTGCGCTCGGGGGCGGGGTCTCCACGCCCAGCAGCAGCGACCACTTCGTCGGCATGGCGTGGAAGGAGCTGTCGGTGTGGAAGCGTTCCGCGCCCTTGGACAGGGCCGCGCCCTCGGACCGGTAGGGGATGATGTTCCCGTCCTTGTCGAGGTTGCCGGCGGCGAACAGCTCCGGCGCCATGCGGCGCGGCGGCGGGGCGTCCCTGGGCCGGCTCGGGATCTCCAGGGGGCCGAACGCCCGGCTGAAGCGGATCTGCTGCTCGTCGGTGATCGCGGCGTCCCGGACCACCAGCACGCCGTAGCGCGCCACGGCGTCCTCCACCGTCCGCACCAGCTCCGGGCCCGGCGGCCCGGTCAGGTCCGCGCCGATCAGCTCGGCGGCGAACAGCGGGTGCAGCGGCTTCACGATCAGCATGGGCGTCCTCCACTGGTCCCGGAAGACTAGGGGAGGGATTCAACCATCGCAAAGCGCCGTTTTCGGCCGGGCTGCTGGCGCGGCGGCCGCGCCGCGCCCATATCGGCCGCCAGGGCCGCCCGCGTCCGAGCACGCGATCTGGGGAGCTACCCGATGAACGACTCCGTGAGCTACACGCCGCCCAGGGTCTGGGCGTGGAACAAGCCGAGCGGCGGCCGCTTCGCCAACATCAATCGTCCGACGGCCGGGCCCACCCACGAGCGGGAGCTGCCGGTCGGCCGCCATCCCCTGCAGCTCTATTCGCTGGGCACGCCCAACGGCCAGAAGGTGACCATCCTGCTGGAGGAGCTGCTGGCCGCCGGCCATTCCGGCGCCGAGTACGACGCCTGGCTGATCGACATCGGCCAGGGCGATCAGTTCGGGTCCGGCTTCGTGGCGGCGAACCCCAACTCGAAGATCCCCGCCCTGGTGGACCGTTCCGGCCCCGAGCCGGTGCGGGTGTTCGAGTCCGGCGCGATCCTGCTGTACCTGGCCGAGACGTTCGGCGCCTTCGTCCCGGCCGCGGGGGCTCCCGGGCGGGCGGAGGCCCTGTCCTGGCTGTTCTGGCAGATGGGCTCGGCGCCCTACCTCGGCGGCGGCTTCGGCCACTTCTACGCCTACGCCCCGACCAAGATCGAATACGCCATCGACCGGTTCGCCATGGAGGCGAAGCGCCAGCTCGACGTGCTCGACCGCCGCCTCGCCGAGGTCCCCTTCCTGGCCGGCGAGGACTACACCATCGCCGACATCGCGGTCTGGCCCTGGTACGGCGGCCTGGTGAAGGGGCTGCGCTACGACGCCGGCGAGTTCCTGTCGGTGCACGAGTACGAGCACGTGATCCGCTGGGCTGACAGGGTCGGCGCGCGCCCCGCCGTGCAACGCGGGCAGGTCGTGAACCGCGTGGCCGGCGACAACGCCGTGCGCGAACGCCACGGGGCCGCGGACATCGACGCCGTCCTGCCTCCGCCGTCGCGGTAGCGGCGGCAAGGCGCTCACCCCACCAGCTCGTAAGCCTCCTCGCCCAGCAGCACGCCGCCGGGGCCGAGCGCCCGCAGGCGCAGCAGGTGGGCGCCCGGCGCGGGGGCGCCGCCCAGCCACACCAGCTCCTGGGCCGCCGCCCGGGGCAGGGCCTGGGCCAGCACCGCCTCGACCGCGCACAGCAGCGGCATGCCGCGGCGGCTCGACACCTGGGCCTCCAGCCGGCTCAGTCCGTCGGACGGCACGCGGCCGACGAACCGGCGCACCGCCTCGGCGGCGGCGGTCTCGGGAGTGGGATGGGACATGGTCTTCTCCTTTCGGGCTGGCCCCGGCCGGAGACGGTCATGAAAAACCCCGCGTCCTGGCCGGAGCGGGGTGCAAAGTCCTGCGATCGCGTGGCTGGTTCAGGCCGTGCGGGATCGCCCCCGTCCGTTATGGCGGGTGGTAATCGACATCGCCGCGAGGATGTGGCGCCGAGGGCGCATGCAACTCACCGTCGAAAGCACGCCCCGTTCTTAGCCGATCCTGGCCCTCGACGCAAAGGCGCCGCTGTTGAGCTTGAGCCGGAGCCCGTGTAGGGACCGCGCCATGCGGATCGGGCGCGCACATGCAAATCGGCGGGGGCTGTTCCTGGCCCTCGCCGCGCTCGCCCTGCTGCTGCGGGTGGCGATCCCGGCCGGCTACATGGTCGACTCCGGCGCCCCGGGGGCCAGCCCCGGCCTGGTGATCTGCACCGGCCACGGCCCCCTGCGCCTCGCGCCGGAGAAGGACGGCAAGGCCCCCGCCCACAGGTCGGCCGACGGCGTCTGCGCCTTCGCCGGCCACGGCCTGGCGGCCGCCCCGCCGCTGGCCGCGCCGGTCCCGGCCCTCTTCGCCCCGCCGCCGGCGGACCCGGCGCCCGCCCGGACCGCGGTCCGTCCCGGCCAGGGGCTGGCCGCTCCGCCGCCGCCGCCCACGGGTCCGCCCTCCGTCTGAACGACATGCCGCTCCACGCGCGGACGTCCGCCCGCGCGCGCCCATCGTTCGTCCAGACGGAACACCTGCTGATGCATCCCTTGATTCCCGCCGCGCGCCCCGGCGCCCGCGCGTTCGCCCTGATCTTCGCCCTCGGCTCGCCGGCCCTCGCCGCGCAGCCCCCCTCCCGCCCGGCGGTCGGCGCCGTCACCGTCACTGCCCCGCGCGGCGTCCTCACCCAGGCCGGTCTGCCCCAGCAACGGGCGGAGGTGCTCTCCACCGCCGGCTCGGTCGGCTTCATCGACGCGGAAAGCCTGCAGGGCCGCTACGCCGCCACCCTGCGCGACGTGCTGAAGGACACGCCGGGGGTGTTCGTACAGACCCGCTACGGCCAGGAGCTGCGTCTGTCCGTCCGCGGCTCCGGCATCGCCCGGGGCTACCACCTGCGGGGCCTGGAGGTGCTGCAGGACGGGGTTCCGTGGAACATGGCCGACGGCTCGGGCGACTTCTACGAGATCGACCCGCTCTCGCTGCGGTCGGCGGAGGTCTACAAGGGCGGCAACGGCCTGCAGTACGGGGCCTCCACCCTCGGCGGCGCCGTCAATTTCGTGACCCCGACGGCGCGGACCGTCGTCGCCCCCAACCTGCTGAAGCTGGAGGGGGGCGGGTTCGCCACCTTCCGCGCCTCCGCGACCGTGAGCCGCGCAGCCGCAAGCCGGGACGGCCTGGCGACCCTGACCTACAACCGCGCCGACGGCTCGCGCGCCCACAGCGCCAGCCGCGACCTCTTCCTGAACGGCAATCTCGGCTACCGCTTCAACGACGCGGTGGAGACGCGGCTCTACCTGAGCGTGGACGATACGCGCCAGCAGATGCCCGGCGCGCTGACGCTCTCCCAGGCCCTGGCCGATCCGGGGCAGGCGGCCTACGCCTCGGCCGCGCCGGTCGCCGGCGGGAACCAGCAGCGCAACGTCCAGGTCCAGCGCCTGTCGGACCGCACCAGCGTCCAGCTTCCGGCCGGACGCCTGGACCTGGAGGCCTGGGCCTACCACAAGCACCTCTACCACCCGATCTTCCAGGTCATCGCCCAGGACGGCTGGACCTGGGGGGGCGGCCTGCGCTACCGCGGCGAGGCGTCCCTGGCGGGGCTCCGCAACGAGATCATCGTCGGCGGCCGGCTGGTCGGCGGGCTCAACCACGCCCGTCAGTACGTCAACGTCGCGGGCCGGAAGGTCGGCGGCCCCACGGCGAAGGCCGACCAGAGGGCCCTGAACCTCGACGGCTACCTCGAGGACCGCCTGTTCGTCCGGCCGGGCCTGGCCCTGGTGGGCGGTCTGAAGGCGTTCTCCGAGCGCCGCGAGCTCGACAACCTGCTGGCGCCGGCCCGCAGCGGCGACGTCACTTTCCGGGGTCTGAACCCCAGGGTCGGCGTGCTGTGGCAGGCCTCGCCGTCCCTGCAGCTGTTCGCCGACGCGACCCGCTCGCAGGACGTCCCGGACTTCAGCGACCTCGCCCAGACCAACACCTCGGGCCCATCCTTCGTCCCGCTGAGGACCCAGCGGGCCTGGACCTACGAGGCCGGCGCCAGGGGCGCGGTCGGTCCGGTGCGGCTGGACGTGACCCTCTATCGCGCGGACCTGCGCGGCGAGCTCCTGCAGTTCACCGTCGACCCGAACGTGCCGGCGGCCACCTTCAACGCCGGCCACACCGTCCACCAGGGCGTGGAGCTGGCCGCTGCGGTGGACGTCCTGGGCGACGCCGACATGCCGGACATGGGCCAGGTCCTGACCCTGTCGGCGCTGTGGAACCTCAACGATTTCCGCTTCCGCGGCGATCCGCAGTACGGCGAGAACCGCATCGCGGGCGCGCCCGCCAACGTGATCCGGCTCAAGGCGCGCTACCAGGCGCCGAGCTTCCTCGGCCTGCGCAACGCCTATCTCTCGCCCCAGCTGGACTGGGTCCCGCAGGGCGCCTGGGCCGACCAGAGCAACAGCCTGAGGGTCCCGGGCTACGCCGTCTGGGGCGTGGAGGCCGGCTTCGACCTGGGCCGCCGCGCCAGCCTCTACCTGGAGGGCCGCAACCTCGGGAACGAGGCCTACGTCAGCGACATCTCGACCGTGATCTGCGCCACGCCGGGCGCGGGCGCCTGCCCCGCCGCGGCCAATCCCGCGGCGACCTCCGCCATCTTCTACCCGGGCGACCGCCGCGCCGTGTTCGGCGGCCTGCGCCTGGCCTTCTGAGGAGAGACGACCATGCTCAGGACCACGACCCTCGCCGGCATCGCCGCCCTGATCTGCGGGGCGGCGGCCCAGGCCCACGTCGTCTTCTCCAGGACGGACGCCCGGCCCGGCGGCTACTACGCCGGCGCCCTGCGCGTCTCCCACGGCTGCGACGGCTCGCCCACGACCGCCGTGACCGTGACCATTCCCGAGGGCGTGGCCGTCGCCAAGCCCCAGCCCAAGCCGGGCTGGAGCGTGCGCATCGAGCGCGCGCCCCTGGCCTCGCCCGTGCCGGGGGAAGGCGGCCGGATGCTGACGGAGCGGGTCGCCGCGATCACCTGGTCGGGCCGCCTGCCGGAGGACGAGTTCGACGAGTTCGGGCTCATGCTGAAGCTGCCGGACCGCGCCGGGCCGCTCTACTTCCCGGTGGTGCAGACCTGCGAGCAGGGGCGGACCCGGTGGACCGACGTCCCCGCGCCCGGCCAGGCCTGGCATGACGTCCCCCACCCGGCCCCGGTGCTGGAGCTCGGGACCGGGGAGGGGCCGTCAGGGACGGCCCATCACTGACCGCAGCCGCGCCGGCCGCTCAGGCCGGCGTGGACTCGCGGATGCGCGCCTTGAACCGCTCGGTCTCCTCGCGGGTGGAGTCCGGGCCGGTGTTGCGCTTGGTCAGGCCGTTGCCGACGGCGTTCTTCACGAACGGCTCGGGGTCGCCCTCGCGCAGCTTCAGGCCGAACAGGGGATGCATGCCCGGATGGCGCCCGAGCCCGCCGTAGAGGTCGAAGCCGCGGTCGATCCAGTCGCGCAGGGGATCGTCCTCGGTCAGCACGGGGGTCGTGGCCACCGCGCCCATGAACAGGAACACCGCCAGCGCCCGGTAATCGGTGTAGTTGGGGCTGTCGCCGCCCAGCCAGGGCGTCTCGCGCAGGATGGTGCGCAGCAGCTCCAGCTTCGGCGGGATCAGCGGCAGCCGGTCCTCGCGGCCGGCCTGCATCTCTTCCAGCGTCTTGCCGGGCGGGGTGCGGGTCCTGGTGACGTAGTCCCAGTCCACGTCCAGGCAGTTGTCGCGGTAGTCCCGCACGATGTTGGGCATCCACTCGCGCAGCACCGTGCCCCACAGCCAGTTCTCGATGAACTTGGTGGCGATCTCGACCTGCTTGGAGCCGATCAGGGTGGGACGGTCGGGATAGGTCTGGTCGAGATATTCGGCGATCAGCCAGCTGTCGAGCACCCACTTGCCGTCGTCGACGATGGCGGGCAGGCGCTCGGTCTTGCCGCCGGTGCGCTCCACGATGCCGGTGAAGCCGCCGGGCACGATGTCGATCTCGAAGCCCTTGTGCGCGATGGCGTACTTGGTCGCCCAGACGAAGGGGCTGATGGTCTGCCCGTCCCGCAGCTGCAGGTCGTACAGGGTGATCTTGTTGTCCTTGGCCATGGGCGCCTCCTCGTTACGCGCGGCGCGGCCTCGACGGGGCCGCCTGTCCCAGCGGCCGCACCTGAGCGCAAATCGTTGACGGCGGCAACCGCGGCGTGCCCCATGGAGCTTCGCCGTGGACAGGGGAGGATCGGTCCATGAGACGCCGTCTGCTGCTGACCGCCGGCCTGCTGTTGCTCGCCGCCTGCTCCAGGCCCGAGCCGCCGCGCACCACCGTCCAGCAGTACATGGAGGGCGAGATCAATCCGGCCGCCGAGTTCCTGTTCCACTCGGTGCAGGAGATCGCCGACGAGCACGGGGCGCGGCTCAAGGCCCCGCAGACCCCGGCGGAGTGGCGGGAGGTCCGCGAGCAGGCGGCCGTGCTGCAGCGCGCGCCCGAGCTCCTGACCGCCAGGGGCCTGAAGGTCGCGCCGCCCGGCTTCAAGGCCGAGAACCCCCCGGTCGAGAGCGAGCCGGCATGGATCCAGAAGGCGATGGACGCCAACCGCGCCGACTTCGACCGCCACGCCCTGCGTCTGAAGGCGGCCGCCGACGCGGTGGCTCTGGCGGCCGAGGCCCAGGACCCGCGCGCCATGCAGCGGGCGCTGGACGGCGTCGACAAGGCCTGTGAGAGCTGCCACCTCCACTACTTCTACCCGAACGACAGGCGCGCCTGGCTGCAGGCCAGGGAAGACGGGGTCGAGTAGGCGCGGGGGACTTAGCCGCCGCTTGCCGGCGGGGCGGGCGCGGCGTCCGAGGGGCCCCCGCCGAGGAAGGAATCGAAGTCGATGTCGGAGGGCGGGGCGGTCTCCTTGGCGGCCTCGCCGGTGGTGGTGAACCCGACCGCCCGGCCCATGCCGATCACCGCCAGCCACAGCACGAGCGACAGCAGGGCCGCCGCGCGCGCCGCGCCGGGGACCGGGCCGCCCTCGGCCCAGGTCGCGCCCTTGCGGCCCGCGCCGAGCTGGAACACCAGCATGTTCAGGCCCGCCAGGGCCATCAGGGCGAACTTGACGCGGAAGAAGGTGTTGTCGACGTAGACCCGGGCGTTGGTCGAGAACATCAGCGAGCCGGTCACCACCGCCAGGGCGAAGGCCCCCCAGGTCCACTTCAGCATGTCCTCGGAGATCCGCCCGTAGGAGCGCTCGCGCCCGGCGAGGCCCAGGATGCGCAGGTCCACGATCATGATGGTCCCGAACACCAGGCCCAGGGCGACGACGTGGGCGGCCTCCAGCAGCGGGAACCACAGCAGGGAGTCGCGGATGCCCGTGGCCACCGGCGTGTTCTGCAGCGCCTCGAGGGCGGAGGTCAGGCTCATCGGCTCAGGTCCTCAGGCCTTGGTGGCCGGGGACAGCGGCCCCCACACGTGGTCGTAGGCGATCAGCCGCCCCATCACGACGACCGCCAGCCAGATCAGCAGGGTCAGGATGGCCAGGGCGCGCACCGATCCCTTGCCGGCCAGGCGGTCGTCCCAGGCGGCGGCGCTGCGGCGCACCGACCTCTGGAAGCCCCAGGCGATCAGCACCCCCAGGGCCACCAGGACCATCTTGGCCCAGAAGGAGAAGGTGACCAGCTCGCGCTCCGGCTCGCCGATGATCATCAGCGTCCCGGTCGCCAGCAGCAGCCACAGCGCCCCCGTCAGCCAGGGGCCGAACCGGACCTGGGTCTGCAGCACCGTCCTGTCCGCCTGCGCCCAGCCGAACAGCCGCAGGGTCATGACCAGCACGCTGGCCAGCACCACCCCGATGGCGGCGATATGGATCGACTGCAGGGTCGGGATGACCCAGACCTCGTTCTTCTGGATCAGGACGCTGGGCGGCGTCGCCGCGATCCAGTCCGATACGCCCTTCAGGCCCCCCATCCCCCGGTCCCGTCTAGAAGCTCGTGCCGCCGAGCAGGGTCGCGCCCTTGACCGTGTCGCAGGTCTTGCCCGGCGCGGGCGGGGTCTTCCAGGGGCACTTGGCGAGGGCCGTCGCGCCCGCGCGCGAGCCGAAGTTGGAGCCGTCGCGCATCGGGTTGACCTTGACGCTGAAGATGGTCCCCGCCGGGAAGGTGGCGGCGGTGATGCCCTGCTGGGCCATGGCGGCGGCGCCGGCCATCTCCACCCCGTAGTCGACGTTCTTGCCGTCCTTGCCCTTCACCAGCTTGCCGTCGGGGCCGATCAGGAAGAAGTGCAGCTCGGCGTGGTTGGCCTGGGCGATGTACTGGTTGGTCACGCCCGTCAGGGTCAGGACCTTGGTCTGGTCGTACATGGCGAAGGAGTGGTGGGCCGCCGCCGGCCCCGCCAGGGCCGCCAGGGCCGCCAGGGCCGACGCCGCCGCGAGGGCGGCCGCGGACTTGCCGTCGATGATCTTCGGTCTCTTCACTTGGGTTCCTCCCGGCGCCGGGGTCGCCGCCCCGGTCGCGCGAACAGTAGTCTACTTGAACAGGTCCAGCACGTCAGACGGCACCTCGGTGTCGTCGGGCTTGTCCCAGCCCTTCTCGAACCACTCCTCCCAGTTCTGGGCCCAGGGGCGGCCGTAGTAGTCGACGTAGCCCGGATCGCCCTTGGTCAGCTGCTTGGGCCGGCCGTCCACGTTCTTGATGTTGGACAGGCACTCGATGAAGGTGAAGCGGGCCTTGGGACTGTTCGGCGGGGCGATGCGCAGGTAGCGCTCCATCAGCCGCACCGGCTGCTTCAGGGCGTCCGGATCGTACCAGACCGCCTCGTGGTCGATGCCGATGAACTTGTGCGCCTTGTCGTAGACCGGCTTGAAGGTCTCGACCGCCTGCATCTGGGCGCTGAACTCGAACATGGTGTGCTGGTTCCAGGGCTGGATGTCGGCGGTCCAGGCCACCAGGGTGTCGCCGTCCCAGAAGCCGACCGTCTCGCCGTACCACTGGGGCACGACCTGCACGTGCTGGCGGCCGATCAGCACCTCGCGGAAGAAGTTGTCGGCCACCCCGCCCATGAACTCCACCTTGTAGGGCGTCATGGTCAGCTCGAAGTTCGAGGCCTGCGACGCGCCCGCCCAGAGGCGGATGAAGCCCTCCGGATAGCAGAACGAAGCGTTCCACTGCTTCGAGTTGTTCACGGCCTCATGGTAGAGCTGCTGCACGTAGCGGGCCTGGTAGGCCGGGGTCAGCAGCGATACGACCGTCGAAGCCTGGTCGATGCCGCCCCAGATCCACCGCTCGCCGCGGCCGGGGCCGTCGTTGCGCCGGTCGTCCTTGTAGGCCCCGAGGGGAATGTCGCTGGCGTCAGGGTCGCGCGTATAGAAGCCGTCCCAGTCCGGAGTCGTGGCCTTGGTGTAGACCGTGGGCCCGCCGTGCGCCTTGGCCTTGGCCAGCAGCGCCTCGTAGTGCTCCTGGGCGGTCTTGTACGGATAGGGGCTGACGATCTTCTCGCGCGGGAACTCGTCCTTGCAGGTGTCGCCCCAGGAGGCGGAGGTCGGCGGGGTCTTGCCGATCTTGCCGGATTCCCACATCCACTCGACGATCACCCGCGGGGTGTTGCAGCGGAAGTAGCGCGGATCGCTCCAGTACTGGCGGTCCTTGTAGAAGTTCTTCGAGGTGAACATGTCGACCGGCAGCGGCTCCACGCCCGGCGGCGGGCCCTTGATCTCCGCGGGCCCGTTGTCCAGCAGGTTCGCCCGGCCGGCGAGATAGGACAGGTCGAAGGGGTAGGGGACCCCGAACGGCCCCACCAGCCGCCTCAGCTGCTGCGGCGTGGCCGTCTGGGCCGGCGCGGCCTTGGGCTGCGGCGCGGGGGTGGATCCTGACTGGGCCGACGCCGACGAGGTCGCCGCGGCGAGCGCCACGGCCAGGGCGACGGACAGAGCTGATGATTTCATTCTGGGCGCTCCTCCGAGTCCCAGCTTAGCCGCTGCTCGCCGTTGGGGAACCCGGATTGTTGCGGACTCCACGAACTCCGCGGGCGCCGGCCCGCTACCGCCGCGGCGGGCCGCGCTGGCCGACGAACTGGTAGAAGTAGTCCGTCACCCCGTCCGGGTCGTTCAGCCAGACGGTCTCCACGGGGAAGCCCGGCACGCCGCCCAGCGGCGTCTCGACCGTGACGTGGCGCTGCCTGGCCAGGGCGTCCACGGCCTCCACGTTGCTGACGACGTACTGGATCCCCGCGCTGCCGGTGTCGGCGGGCAGGTCCTTGCCGGCGGACCACAGGCTGACGGTGGTCGAGCCGTTGCGGTACGGATACCGGGTCACGCCCAGGAGGGCGTCCTTCACGGGCGCCAGCTCCTGCAGCCCGACGAAGTCGCGATAGAACGCGCGGCTCTTCTGCAGGTCCGAGACGTTGATGCCCACCTCGACCTTGCCGTAGGTCTCCGGCGGCGCGCCCGGCGCCGCCACCAGCTCCAGGTGGAAGCCCACGGGGTCCTTGACCAGGGCCGCGCGCCGGCCGCCGCCGATGTCCCTGAACTGCGGCTCCGGATAGCCGGCCGCCCTGAAGCGCGCCTTCAGCGCCGCCTCGTCGGGGAAGTAGAGGGTGTAGAGCCGGATGCCGGTGGCCTCGTTGAGTTCGCCCAGGTGGTACTTGCGGTCTTCCTTGAGCCCCGGGGCGAGCTTGATCTGGCCCGTGCCCACCTTGAACAGGATCACCTGCTGGCCGCCGCCCAGGTTGATCGGCGTCAGCGGCTCCAGGCCCAGCGCCTTCTGGTAGAACTCGACCATCCGGGCGCGGTCCTCGATCGGGAAGCGCCGGTAGACGTTCATCGAGGGCTGGGCGAACTGCGGCCGCGCGGGGGCCGGGGCCGGCGCGGGCGCGGTCTGGGCCAGGGCGGCGGGGGCCGCCAGCAACAGGCCCGCGAACAGGGCGGTCTTCAGGGACGTGGGCATGCAAGGGCTCCGGCTCATTGGGGCAGGGCGAAGGCGATCAGGGACTGGCCGTTCTTCTCGGCCGGCGCGGCCCCGCCGGGTGCGACCCCGCCGGCGGCCACCACGGCCACGTACTGGCGCCCGTCCTTGCCAAGGTAGGTGATCGGCACGTCCTCGGCGCTGTAGTCCAGGCGGTAGGTCCAGAGCTGCCTGCCGGTCCTGGAGTCGAAGGCGCGGAAGCGGCCGTCGTCGGCCGCGCCGATGAACACCAGCCCGCCGGCCGTCACGATCGGGCCGCCGAAGGTGTTGTTGCGGCCGGTGTCCTTCTTCCCGTCGGGCAGGGCGTCGGTGACGCCGAGCGGCGTCTGCCAAGCGATCTCGCCGGTGTTGCCGTCCACCGCGATCAGCCGTCCCCAGGGCGGGCGGATGCAGGGCAGGGTGATGGTCCGGCCCGTGGCCTCGTCCTTGTAGCTGGCGCTGAAGGACTGGTAGGCGCCCGGGCCCGCCAGGTTGGCGCGGTCGTAGAGCTGCGGGGAGTTCTCGTCGCCGCGGCCGTAGTTCAGGCCGGGCCGGCGCTTTTCCATGTAGCCGATCGAGGCCCCCTCGCTGGTGTTGATGAACAGCAGGCCGGTCCGGGGATCGGCCGCCGTCCCGCCCCAGAGCGAGCCGCCGTTCATCGGCAGGTTGATCGAGGCCTTCAGAGGCCCGCCGTCCTCGTGCATGAAGAAGGGGGTGAAGGGGCCGGCGTTGAAGAAAGTCCCGCCGTACTGCTTCAGCAGCGCCCGGCAGGCCGCCACGTGGGCCGGGTTGGTGTCCTCGGGGGTGACCACGTCCGCCGGCGTCCAGACCTTCCGGGACAGCGGCTCGGGCTTCACCGGGATCGGCTGGGTCGGGGAGTACCACTCGCCGGGCACGTCGCCCTTGGCCACGGGGGTCTCCCTGACCCCGAACACCGGCTTCCCGGTCTCGCGGTTCAGGATGTACATGTAGCCGGTCTTGCCGGTCTCGGCGAGCGCGGGGATGGTCTTGCCGTCCACCTTGATGTCGACCAGCGTCGGCGGCGCGGGCAGGTCGGAATCCCACAGGTCGTGGTGGATGGTCTGGAACCACCACTTCAGCTTGCCGGTGAGGGCGTCCACCGCCACCACCGAGTTGCCGAACAGGTTGTCCCCGGGACGGTCGCCGCCGTAGTAGTTCGGCGAGGGGCCGCCGACCGACATGTAGAGCGTGCCGGTCCGGTCATCGAGGGTCATGTACCAGACCCAGACGTTGGTCCCCGAGCGGCCCTTCCAGCCGTCGTTCAGCCAGGTCTCGTGCCCGGGCTCGCCGGGCCGGGGCACGGTGTGGAACACCCACAGCTTCCGGCCGGTGACCGCGTCGAACGCCCGGGTGTCGCCGGGCTCCCCGACCGGCATCTCCGCCGTGTTCGCGCCGACCACCAGCACGTTCCTGTAGATGGTCGGGGGGGAGTTGTAGGGCACGTCCAGCTTCATACGGCCGCCCTCGCCGAAGCCGGGGACGGTCTCGCCGGTCCGCGCGTCCAGGGCGAACAGGGCGCCGCCCGTGGAGTAGTAGATCCGCGCCGGATGGTCCTTGTCGCCGGGCCAGTAGGACACCGCGCGCCTGGCGAGGCCGCCGGTCACGGGGCGGCGCCAGATCTCCCGGCCCGAGGCCCCGTCCAGCGCCACCACGGCGTTGCCGACCGGCAGGTACAGCACCCCGTCGATCGCCAGGGGCGTGGCGCTGGAGACGATGATCCCGCCGCCCTCCGGGCGCACCTTGAACGACCAGGCCGGCTGGAGTTTCGACACGTTGGCGGTGTCGATCTGGGTGAGGGGGGAGAAGCGGGTCCCGGCCATGTCGCGGGTGTAGCGCGGCCAGTCGCCGGGGGCGGGCTCGGCCTGGACCGCGGACGCGACGAGCGCGGCGCCCATCGCCAGGGCGATCGGTGTACGCATGGACGGCGGCCCTCCCTGAAGCCGGATGGTTGTAGGCCCCAATAGGGGGTGAATCCAACCATTCCGCACATTGGCGGCTCCGCCGGCCGGCGGCAAGGCCGGACCGGGCAGGGCGCCGCCGGGATCTGCGACGCCGTCGTCCGGCCTCGGACGACAAAGGCCCGCGCCGGGGGGCGCGGGCCTTGCTGAAGGGCGGCGGCCGCTGCGGCCGCCGCCGTGCACGGGGGAAGACCCGCTACTTGCCCTCGGCGGCGGGCTTGCCGTCCTTGCTCTGCAGCAGGTCGCCGTAGACCAGCAGGTCGGCGAAGGGCACGCAGCGGAAGTCGAGGATCTCGAGCTTGGGCTCCATGCGCCGGTACAGCGGCATGGAGATCTTCCACGGACGGGTGAAGACCGTCGGGTCCTCGATGGTCGCGTCGTAGGCGATGTGGTCCTTGTCCACGAGCCTGAAGTGCTCGACCACCTTGGCGTTCGGCGAGATGTAGTTGCCGGACCGGTCCAGCCAGGTCACGCCGGCCTGGCCGCCGCCCAGGGTCGTGACCGTCAGGGTGTCGCCGTCCCACTGGCCGAAGGAGGTGCCCATGTAGGTGTTGATGGGCGGCTCCTCGGGCGCCTTCATGTGGATGACGCGGTTCATCGCGTCATACTCGTAGGCCATCATCAGGTCGCCGTTGTCGCCCTGGATGATCTGGAACGGGTGGTTCAGATAGGTCGCCCGCGGAATGCCGGTGATGTAGCAGCCGGCCTCCGGGTCCTTCATCGGGGTGCTGGCGCGGTAGGCGTCGCGCTGCTTCAGGGCCTCGGGCTTGTAGGGGATCTGGCCCCCTTCGACCACGCCCAGCCCGGGCGGGATCGCGCCGATGGCGCCCAGCTTCTCCGGCGCGGCGGGGGCCTGGGCCGCCTCGTGCGGCTCGAGGTTCCAGTTGGCGTTGTTCAGCACCTGCCAGATGCCGTTCAGGTTCGGGTGGCCGCCCAGGCGGGCGATTCCGGTCGCGCTCGCCCGTGGGGCGCTGCGCGCAGCCTGCTTAGCCTCGGCCGCACCCGCACCCGCGAGCAGGATCGCCGCCGCCGCGCAGGCCAGCTTCAAAGACTTCTTCATCCCCCGTTTCCTCTTCCTCCAGCCGCTGACTTGGCTGTTCATGATCCACTCATAGCGCGCCGACGTTGACGGCGACAAACATCTTTCGCGGCCCACGGCTATTTCGCCGCTCCGGCCGCGCCCTTCCCCCTACCGGCGAACCGCGGGCTGGTCGACCGGATGTAGTCCCCGACCTGCACGTTGCCCTCGTGGCAGGCGTACTCGAAGATCTGGTAGCCGTCGTTCCGCGTCCAGGGAAACGACATCTTCCACGGCCCCGTGAGCACCTCCGGGTCCTCTACCCTGGCCTCGTACTGCAAGGTGTCCGGCCCGGTCGGGGTCAGCCGCTCGACGATCCGCATCGAGCGGCTGGTCGGGACCGGCTGGTTGCCGGGGCCGACGATGACCATCGGCGCCTGGCCGTTGAAGTTCGCGGTTTCGATGACCAGCGTGTTCCCCTCGAAATGGCCGCGCGAGCTGCCGAGCCAGGTGGTCATCTGGCCGGGCAGGGCCGGCCGGCCGTCCAGGGGCACGATGCGGGTCTCGTGGATCAGCTCCAGCTGGATGGCGACATAGCCCGGCGACTGCCAGATCCGCACCCCGTTGTTGTACGGGAACGGCGTCATCGAGGCGGGCATGCCGCGGGTGATGCAGCGGTCGAGCGAATTGAAGTCGTCGAGGCTGTCGAACACCTTCTGCGACCAGCTGCTCCTCATGTTCGCGGCGCGCGCCTTGCCCTCGGCCGTCATCGGCGGCAGGCGCCCGTTGGCGGGCTCGACGATCAGGGACGTCTGCCTGAGCGGCTGTCCCCGCTCGGACCAGTGGGCCACGCCGAGTTTTCCCGCCTTCTCCTCGCGCTCGTAGCCGGCGGCCTGATAGGCCGCCGCCTTGCGGGCGGCCTCGAATTCCGCGTCGGTGAGCCGGGCCCTGTCGCCGAATCGCTCGGGGCGCTGGAGCGGGGTCTGGCCGACCGAGTCGAGCGGCCAGGTCCCGCGCAGGTCCGGATCGCCCCACGAGGTGCGCTTGGGCGTGAACGGCTTGGCGGGGGCGGCCAGCGCAGGCGCGCCGGCGAGGGCCAGGACAGCCGTCGCCACGCCGATCATCGCCTTGCGCCGGATCATGTCACCCCTCCCGGGAACTGTACAAACCCGAGCCGGTCAAGGCTAGAGCACGATGGGGTCAGGCGGAATCGCCTGACCACTGAATCGTGCTCTGGATTCAACGCTATAGAGCGCGTCCGGGCGGAGAGGCCGCACACACCTTCGCCTGACGCGCTCTAGGA
>Ga0164243_10004583_pt1 | contig 21580 bp, 24 predicted proteins | sample OricompcompostOP_FD_108781 | JGI IMG/M metagenome (GOLD analysis project Ga0164243, IMG submission 108781) | Organic Plus compost microbial communities from Emeryville, California, USA - Original compost - Organic plus compost (OP) | ecosystem: Engineered > Solid waste > Mixed feedstock >...
CGATAACCTCAAGGCCTGGTTTGCGGGCAAGGGCCCGCTCACCCCGGTCCCGGAAACCCCTTATCCGCTGACCAAATCACGCTGAACGGGACCTGATTTTGACACGACCGCCGTGCTAAGACGGAAGGCCGGCACCGGTCGCGGCGTCATCCCGGAGATACCCCTCCATGCGCATCATGCTCGCTTGTCTCGCATGGTTTGCGTCATCCACTCTGCTTTGCGCGCAGACGGCGAGCGAAGCCGTGCAGAACATGGCCGGTGCCTGGGAATTATCCAATTCCGAGCGCGACAAGCTGTGCAATCTCACCTTCCGGACCGATGCCGCCAGAAGCGGCTACAAGCTTGATTTTGATCCGGCCTGCGCCACGACCATTCCGGCGCTGAAAGGCGTCGAGGGCTGGACGCTGAACAACGAGACCTTGCGGCTGGTCGACAGCAGGGGCCGGGTGATGCTCGAAATGTCCGAGGTCGAGGTCGGCATGTATGAGGGCGAGCGCAAGGATGAGGGCCTGTATTTCCTGCAGACGGCGGCCTCCGCTGCGGTGTTCGCGCCCAAACATGCGGTCGAACAGATGGTTGGTGACTGGAGTTTGACACGGGGTGAGAAACGGGTCTGCGATCTGACTTTGACGGCGCAGCAGACCAAAGGCTTTGACGAATATGTCATGACTGTGAAATCGCCCTGTGACGCGGCTTTTACACGGCTCAATCCCACCGTTGGCGGGTCGACCGCGGCGAATTGGTGCTAGTGTCACCGAATGGCCAGGTTTGGCGGTTTGAGGAGAGTGAGCCATCGAAATGGCGCCGGGTGCCGGAAGGGGCCGAGGCGATCGGGCTGATCAAGAAATAAACTGAAACGGCATGAGTTTGAAAAAGCTCGGCCTCAAAGACATGGGAAGGTTACGATGGGACTGAGCGTCAAGGATATGATCGAGGCCGCCAATGCTGCCGTGCCGCGGGTGACGCCGGCGGAAGCCACGCAATTGATCGCCAGCGGCAATGTGCTGGTGGTCGATGTGCGCGATCCCGCCGAAGTGCAAAGCAGCGGCAAAGTCGCCGGTGCCATCAATGTGCCGCGCGGCTTTCTCGAATTCCGCGCCGATCCGGCGATGCCGAGCCACGACAAGCATTTCGACAAGACCAAGACGGTCATTCTCTATTGCGCATCCGGCGGACGTTCCGCGCTCGGCGGCAAGACGCTGAAGGATATGGGCTACGGGAAGGTCTATAATCTCGGCGCGTTCAAGGATTGGGTCGAAAGCGGCGGCGCGGTCGACAAATAAGCGCCCACCCTTGCGCGCAGGATCAGATCAGCTTCAGGCCCTTGAGGCTGGCATGGCCATCCTTGCCGACGATGATGTGATCGTGCACGGAAATTCCGAGCGGCTGCGCGATCGTCTGGATCTGTTGCGTCATCTGGATATCCGCCCGCGATGGCGTCGGATCGCCGGACGGATGATTGTGCAACGTCCGACGCAATTCAATATGATGCTGAGTTTACAGTGTTTTTTTGATGCGTTAACTGAATTGGTGCCGGTGATTGGGATCGGTTTTTCTGATCGTCCGTGACCTCACACCTGATCCCTGTCGCTCCCGGTGGATCGCTTCGAAGCACGACAATGAATCTTATTCGTTTCGTCCCAGGCTTCAAGCTCCACGATGGGGTAAAGCACGGCTTTGCCGATCTTCACGAAGGAAGGCCCGATTTTCATCGCGCGCCAATTGCGCAGCGTGCCTATAGACACCTCCCCGCGATAGCGTTCCGCTACTTCCTCAGCGGTGAGAAATTTTCCGTCTGTCATCCGTCCTCCTATCATCGGCGTGAACTTGCCGGTCTTCTGCTGATGGTGGAGCGTGAAACGGTCTGCCAGCTGGAATCGCGATCACTATCGGAACCGCCTGTGCGCATTGCCTCACGCTGCTACACGAGCGACCATGTAGTGACAGCCTTCCAACAGGAAGGGTATTTCGGTCGTAGTAGGGTTGGTGGCTATTCGCGGTTAGAAATCGGCGGGTCAGCCACCGTCAAGGAGGTCGATTTTCGCCAGTGTCGGGCAACCTAGGCTTTGCGGGAAGCCATTCACCTATAACGCCCCGACGATGTTCGCATAACCCGCCGAAAGGTGGTGCTGAATGCGGCTTCAGATTGGTAGCCTACGGCCGCAGCGATGGCGGGAATCCGTTCATTGGTGCGCTAGTGATCTCCGGCATCTGCGGTCACCTCAAAGCGCCAGCGCGCTGCGGTGACACGCGGTTCGAGGCTGAGGCGGCCGATGATCTGCTCCAACGCCCGATCCTGCCGCTGATCGGCACGGACCAGGGCCGAGACCTCTACGCGGTCGGTGCCTTCGATATTCTCGCTTTCGATCTCCTGGATGTGGAGATTGACGGTCAGTTCCCTCAGAAGAAGTGCCCGGACATGCGCCTCCGCCTCCCCGTGGCAGATGATGCTGATGGCGTAGCGACTTTCCAGTTCGGTCGTGCTGAGCGACTGGACGTGGATCAGGCGAACGAGGGGGCGCAGCAGCAGGTTCACGGCAATGACGAATCCCGTGGCGACCGCCGCGAACGGGAAAAGCCCCGCGCCGCACATGGTGCCGATCGCAGCCGAACACCACAGGGTCGCGGCGGTATTCAGGCCACGCACGTTGAGGCCCTCCTTGAAGATGATGCCGGCACCGAGGAAGCCGATCCCGGACACGATCTGGGCGGCGACGCGTCGCAGCCATTCGCCGCCGTTCATGAACTTTTGGTGACATGGACGTATCGGCTTGCATTTCATGCAACGATATTCGATAACGAAAAACGATATTGGAAAGCGATATGATAGAGCGAGCGCAAGGCCGCAAGCTGGAGCATCACGACCTGCTCTCAGGACTGGTGCGGCTGCATGTGCTGCATCACGCCGCAGAGCACGAGATCTACGGACAGTGGATGATCGATGAACTGGCCAACCACGGCTATCGGCTCTCGCCGGGTACGCTTTATCCGATGCTGCACAAGATGGAGCGGGACGGATATCTCTTGTCCCGCGAAGAGCGCTACGGCCGGACGGTGCGCAAGCTCTATTCGATCACCGAAAAAGGTAAAGCGGGTCTGGCTCTGGCCAAAGAGCGGGTGCGGGAATTTACCGGAGAGGCAATGCGAAAATGACCGACACGTCGACGATTGGCCGCGATGCGGCCGCGAGAGGCACATCCGGTGAAGTCCTCACAGCCTTTCTCAAGCTCGGTCTGACCTCCTTCGGTGGCCCCATCGCGCATCTTGGCTATTTCCGCGAGGAGTTCGTGACCCGCCGCAAATGGATCGATGACCGGGGCTATGCCGATCTGGTGGCGCTGTGCCAATTCCTGCCCGGCCCGGCGTCGAGCCAGGTCGGCTTCGCACTCGGGCTTCTGCGTGGCGGCAGGTTAGGAGCGTTGGCGGCCTGGGCTGGCTTCACTCTGCCCTCGGCGATCCTGATCATGCTGTTCGCGCTTGGGGCGTCTGCGTTTTCCGGCCCGCTCGGGGCTGGTGTGCTGCATGGGCTGAAGATCGTAGCGGTGGCGATTGTCGCGCAGGCGGTCTGGGGCATGGCACGTACACTCTGTCCAGACCGGGAGCGGACCGGCATCGCGGTGGCGGCGGTGCTGGCAGCGACCGTCCTGCCCGGTGTGACGGGGCAGGTCGGCGCGATCGTTCTGGGAGCGCTGGCCGGGACCTGGATGTGCCGGAACGGGGGGCAGGCTTTGGGAGGCGAGCTGCATTTCCCGGTGTCGCGGCGTATGGGGGTCATCGCGCTCATTCTGTTCTTCGTTCTGCTTGCAGGTCTGCCGATCGCCGTGGCGCTGATCCCGTCGCAGGCTCTGGCGGTGGCCGATGCCTTCTTTCGCGCTGGCGCACTGGTGTTCGGCGGCGGGCATGTGGTGCTGCCGCTGCTGGAGGCTGAGATCGTGACGCCCGGCTGGGTCTCGCCCGATGCTTTCCTTGCCGGATACGGCGCAGCCCAGGCAGTGCCGGGGCCGCTGTTCAGTTTTGCCGCCTATCTCGGCATGGTGCTCGGGCCATGGCCGAACGGTCTGGCCGGCGCTGCGCTGGCGTTGGTGGCGATCTTCCTGCCGGGTTTCCTGCTGCTGCTGGGCGTGCTGCCGTTCTGGAACAGCCTGCGGGTGCGGCCGGCAGCGCAGGCGCTGATGCGGGGCGCCAATGCCGCAGTGGTCGGCATTCTCGGCGCGGCGCTTTACGATCCGGTCTGGACCGGCGCGATCTTCGGGCCCCCGGATTTCGCCCTGGCGCTGACCTGTTTCGCGGCGCTGATGGCGTGGAGATGCCCGCCCTGGATCGTCGTTCTGTTTGCAGCGGCAGCCGGCGCGGGGCTTTCCCTGATCTGACCATGTCCGAAGGCGGGGGGACATCGACGTGACTGACCGACGCTGACAGCGGGCAAATCGCCTTTCAGCGTGCTGTCAGGAAACTCTGCCACCCAGCCACTGCCGCCTTGGCGGTATAGCCAGGGATCTAAATGACACTCGATCTTTCTTCCGATCGCCTGATGGCGGCGCTCACCGGTCTGACACTTGCAGGCATGGTCTCGGCTGCATTCGACGCCTTTGCGACGCCAGGGCCCTGGGGTTTCGCCGGGCTGGCGCTCGTCTATCTTGCAGGCGGGGTTCCGGCGGGAGGCCGGGCGCTGACGGCGCTGTGGCGCGAGCAGGTGCTCGATATAGACCTGCTGATGGTCATCGCGGCGCTCGCTGCCGCCGCTGTCGGCGCGGCGCTGGAGGGGGCGGTGCTGCTGACTCTGTTCAGCCTGTCCACCACGCTTGAACATCGCGCGATGGGCAAGGCGCGCCGGGCGGTCGAGGCACTGATGGCGCTGCGCCCCGATACCGCGCTCCGGCGGGGCGCTGACGGCAGGGTGGCCGAGGTTGCAGTCGCGGATCTGATCCCCGGTGAGGTGGTGGTGCTGCGCCCCGGCGCGCGGGTGCCAGTGGATGGGCTGATCCTTGAGGGAGACGGATCGCTGGACGAAGCCACCATCACCGGGGAATCCATGCCGGTGCACAAGCGCCCCGGTGCCAAGGTGTTCGAGGCCACGGTGAATCTCGACGGCGTATTGGCGGTCGAGGTCGTGCACGGCGTCGCCGATAGCACGGTGGCACGGATGATTGCGCTGGTGACCGAGGCGCAGGCCGCGCGCGCGCCATCCGAGCGGTTCAGCGAATGGTTCGGCCAGCGATACACCGTGGCGGTGCTGGCGGGGTCGGTGCTGGCGCTGATCGTTTTCCTGTGGCTGGGCTGGGGCATCCATGACGCGCTTTACCGCGCCGCGACCCTGCTGGTCGCGGCCAGTCCCTGTGCCATCGTGATTTCGGTGCCCGCCGCGATCCTTTCGGCGCTGGCTGCGGCGGCGCGGGGCGGCGTGTTGTTCAAGGGCGGTGCGGCGCTGGAAACGCTGGCTGTCGTCGATATCTTCGCCTTCGACAAGACCGGCACGCTGACCACCGGCCGGGCCGAGGTGACGCAGTTCGTGACACTTGTCCCCGAGGCGGGGTTCCTCGCGCTGATCGCGGGGCTGGAGGCACAGTCGGAACACCCGATCGCCGACGCGATCCGCCGCCATACAGGGGAACGGGGCATTGCTCCCGTCCTGGTCAGCGAGGTGCATAGTATCCCGAGCGAAGGTGTTACTGGCATGACACTCGATGGTCCGGTCTGGGCCGGCAATCCGCGTATGGCAGAGCGGATGCGCGCGTGCATCCGTGCGCCGGAGTTCGCAGCGCTCGCCGACGGGACGCAGACGGTCGTCTGGCTCGGCCGGGGCACGCAGGTGTTGGGGGCGCTCAGCGTCGCCGACCGCCCGCGCGAGACCTCGGCCGCCGGGCTGGCGGCTCTGCGGGCGGCGGGCGTGGGCACGATCATGATGATGACCGGCGACCGCCGCCCGGTAGGGCTGCGGATCGGCGCGGAACTGGGTTTCGCGCCGGGGGATATCCATGCCGACCTGCTGCCGCAGGACAAGGTTCGGCTGGTGGGCGAACTGGCCGCGCGCGGCAAGGTGGCCTTCGTCGGCGACGGGGTGAACGATGCGGCGGCGCTGGCGCGGGCCGATGTCGGCATCGCCATGGGTGCGGCCGGCAGCGAGGTGGCGCTTCAAGCCGCCGATGTGGCGCTCTTGTCGGACGACATGGAGCGTCTGGCTGCTGCCCGCAGACTCGCGCGGCGCACCCGGGCGGTAATCCGGCAGAACCTGATCTTCGCAATGGGGGCGATGGCGGTGTTGGTCACCTCAAGCCTGTTCTTCGCCTTGCCCCTGCCACTTGCGGTGGTGGGGCACGAGGGCGGCACGGTGCTGGTGGTGCTGAACGGGCTGCGGCTGCTGGCCGACCCGATCCGCAGCGACAGGCAGGGTGGCAGGAAAAGAGGCGGCACCTGACGTCCTGCATCGATCCGCTGGCGGCTCACCGCCAGCTTCGGCCTGTCGTGATCTCCTGCATCGTCCGGCCCTCGCGGATCAGAAAGAGCGCATCGAGGTTTCTCCGGATCGCGAGCGCCGGACCGTGCCTCTCCCCGAGGACCATCAAGGCCGTCGCCCAGGCATCGGCCTCGCAGCATGTCGACGCCAGCACGGTGACCGAGGCGAGAGCGTTGCCGACCGGGCGCCGCGTCCGGGGATCGACGGTGTGCGAGACGCTTCCGCCTTCATGTTCGACCCGGTGCCGGTAGTCGCCGGATGTCGCGATCGCCCGATCTGAAAGGGAGACGATCCGGGCAATGGTGCGCGCCGTTCGGTCCGGCTGCTCCACCGCGACCCGCCACGGCGTGCCGTCTGCCTTGCGGCCATGCGCGCGAATCTCGCCGTCGATCGAAACGACATGATCCCGGATGCCCGCCCGCTGGAGCACACCGGAAAGCTGATCGACACCGAATCCCTTGGCGATGCCCGAGAGATCGAGAGACACCGGCGCGTGCTTGCGCAGCCGACTTCCCGCGACGTCGATTTCCAATGTTGCCGAAGCCGGGAGTGATGGCCCGGCCGTGGCTCGCGAGATGCGCCCCGCATCGGGCACCCTTCCGCCGGGACCAAAACCCCAGGCGTTGACGGCGTCGCCGACACCAATGTCGAAGGCGCCGCCGGAGGCCATGCCGATGGCAATGCCGACCTCGACCACGGCCAGCAATTCGGCCGGAACCTCGACCCACACGCCGGGTGGCGCGGCGTTGAACCGGCAAAGATCCGATTCCGGCTTCCAGGTCGACATCTGATCGTCCACGGCGCCCACCGCTGCCCGGAGCGCGATCTCGATCGGAGCCACGTCCAGTTGCGCCGGCGCATAAAAGGTCGCGGAATAGCGTGTCCCCATTGTGACGCCGTTCACGGCATATCGCTGTTGCGGGCAAGCGGCGGGCGCAGAGATATTGCCAGAACCGCTCGTCTGGTCATGGGACTCGGCCGTCTCGTCACCGTCAGTAACTGTCTTCGACATAACGCCCTTTCGCTTTCAGAGTGGCGACACTGGCGCCGATCGGCGCGGCGATCTCGTCGATGGTGCTTTGCACGGCCTTGGCCATATCGGAGCCGCCACACACCAGGATCTGCGCGCCGCGGGCGAGGAGGGCGCGAACGGTATTGGCATCCTCGCGAAGGCTGTCCTGCACATAGCTGCCGCCCGACACGCGGGAGAACGCGGTGACGTGTCTTGTCACGCGCCGGTCCCTCTGGAACCACGACAAGAGATCCGCGTAGAGGAAATCGGACTTCGGGTCGCGACCGCCCCAGTAGAGATGCATCGCGCGCTGCCCGGTATTGTTTCGGATAAAACCCAGGAAGGGTGCGATTCCGGTGCCGGCGCCGATCATGATCACGGGTGCTCTACCTCGGGCGGGCCTGAACTGCGGATTGGCCTTGACGAAGGCCTGGATCGAGGCGCCCGGCTGAAGGTCATGCAGGAAGCCGGAGCACAAGCCGCCAGCCTGCTTGCGAACGCAGATCTCGATGAAGCCGTCTCGCGCCCCCGACGCCAGCGAATAGTAGCGTGGGCTGGCGTCGCCGGGTGGAACGATGCCGATGAGATCGCCGGCTTCGCATGAGGGCAGCGAGCGCTTGAAACGAGCGAAAGGAGAATGGCTCTCGCGTCCTGTCGATGGGGCGGCGACGAAGCGCAGCACGGCCGTCGGGGCACCGACCGCCGCGCCATAGTCGATGCGCGAGGCCAGCGTCAGCGTAAAAGTGGCGGGACGCTGGGGCGCGTGGCGCAAAGTCAAGGGTACGCCGATATGGGATCCGGTGGCATCGCCCCATTCTGCGAACGCCTGCGAGGACTGCCGGTCGATCGTCGCCAGCGGCTGCAACGACTGGACGCCTCGGGCTTCCAGAGCGGCCTGGACGTCTGTGGCGAAGCGGCAGAAATGCGGGAACTGCCGATCGCCAAAGCCGAGAACCGCGAATTCCGGCCAACGGGAAATATCCGTTTTCGCCAGCCGGTCCAGAAAACGGTTGGCGGAGGCCGGTGCCGTTCCGTCGCCATAGGTGGCCGTCAGGATGAACAGCCGTTGCGCTTTCGGGTAGGACGAGGCGAACCGGTTCAGGGTGGCGGTATGGACGCGGTGCCCGGCCTGGGTCATGGCCTCGTGCAGGCAGGCCGCGAAGCCCCAGGTCGCGTTTGCCTCGCTGCCGACCAGAATGACGGTGTCCGCGCCTTGCGCCGCTACATTGCGACGCAACCTCGGAAAGGCGCGCCACCTTTTCCACCAGATCACGATACCGCTGACCGCCATCACCGGCACAGCCGTGGCGGCAGCGCCGAGCAGCAGGCCGAGCCACCACAGACCCTGGCCGGTATGGAGCCTGTAGATCGTCTCGTAGACGGTCTGCGCCGTACTGTTCGGCTGGAACGACAGCATGGCTCCGGTCGCCTGATCGATGTAACCTTGGCCTTTGTCGGTGGTGATGGTGAAAACGTCGGTGGCGTCGCCCTCTACCGGAAAGACGAGTTCCCGAAGCGAAGACAGATCGACGGCGCGTAGGGCCGCGAGCCTTGCCACCGGTGCCGGCGTCCCGCCGTCGACACCGGCCGGAAAGGCTGCCAGGTCGCCACCTCCTTCCGGGACGATCCCGAACGTGGCGAGCGTCATATAGAGGCCGGTCACGGTGGTCAGCAGCAGCGCTGGCACGATCGCGCGGCCCGCATCGACATGCAGCCGCTGGCCGACCGTTCCGCGGGCCGCGACAAGGAGCCTCAACCATCCGCCAAGCCGCGCGGCGGTCATAACAAGACCTGAGATCGAGAGAATCAGCAGCGCCAGCGCCCCAAGCCCCGCGATCGCTCGCCCTCCCGTCTTGAGGAACAGCGACCGGTGCAGTTCCGTCACGAAGCCGAAAAACGCGGATCGCTCATAGGGGCCGAGGCCGCCGCCCGTCTGCGGATCGACATAATCCGCACCCTGTTTTCCGTTTGCGCCATGATAGGCGACCAGATTGCCGGAGGCCGACCGCACCAGGCGTTCGACATCCGGGAAACGGGCCGCCACCGCGCCGGCCGTATCGGCGACCGTGATACCCGTTGATGGGATCGCGGTCGCAGGCCACGCATCGATGGCAGGCTCGAAGGACAGGAGCGCACCCGTCACGGCCAGGAAGCCAATCAGGCATGCGGCAGCCAGTCCCGCGATGGAATGGACACGGCGGAGCATCGTCAATCCTCGGATGAAGGCGTCACATCTTGACGGCGAACGTAGCGACGTAGCCGGTCCCGCGGACGGTTGTGCCTGAGCCGCCACTGCGAAGCGGCGCCACGGCGTCGCCCGAATAGTCGCTGCCGTCTTCGACCGCACTGTCGACACGGATCTCGTAGCCGGCGTCGATCAACGCGTCGGCAAGATCGACGTCGATCCTCAACGTCCGTCCGCTACCGACGCTGGCACCGGTAATGGCGTCGATGCTGCCGCCAGAGGTCGAGTAAGCCCGCGACCAGCCGCGCAGGTGCCTCTGGTATTTGGGCTTCTCGCCGGCAACCCAGAGTGTGGACTGGTATTTTCCGTCCGGCCCGACGACATAGATGGCGAGATAGGCTCCTGGTCCCTGATAGGGCGCCATCTTGAGGGCGATGGTCGCGGGCCGCGCCAGGGCGAGCCCGGGTGCGACGATCGACGTCGTGAGCAACAGGGCAAATGCGAGCTTCTTCATGTCTTCTTCCAGCCGATGTTTCGATGCACCGAATAGACAATGCCGATCTGACGTGGATCTGAAGATTTGCGGGACAAATATTCAGATCCACGTCAGGTTCGCGGACCACTTTGCGCCACAGGCTGAACGGAGATGATTTTGCGCGTCTTGTTGATCGAGGACGACCATGTACTCGGTGCCGCCATTCGCGACCACATCGCCTCACATGGCCATGGTGTCGACTGGATGCGGCGGATAGATGATGCGTGCCTGGCCCTCACCAGCGTCGACTATGAATTGATCCTGCTCGATCTCGCCCTGCCGGATGGTCGCGGGCTCGACCTGTTGCGCAAACTGCGCGCCGAGCAGAACCCCGTTCCCGTCATCATTACGACAGCCCAGGATCAGGTCGCGGTGCGTATCGAGGGCCTGAACTCGGGCGCGGACGATTATCTCATAAAGCCATTCGATCTCAGTGAATTGGCAGCCCGGATCACGGCGGTCGCCCGTCGCTACGCCGGCAACCCCAATCCCGTGCTCAGGTTCGGCGCCGTATCGATCGATCTCGCCCGAAAGCTGATCGTCGTCGCTGGCGAGGAGGTTGCGCTTACCGCACGCGAATGGGCGGTCCTGAAACGTCTCGTCCGCGATCGCCGCGCCATCGTCACCCGCGGCGAGATCGAGGATTCACTCTACGAATTCGGCGCCGAGATCGAGAGCAATGCTGTCGAGGTCTATGTCAGCCGTTTGCGCAAGAAGCTCGGGCGTGACTTTGTCACGACGATCCGCGGGCTTGGCTACAGGATCGAAGGTTGAGAAGCTCCCGTCCATCGATCGCCTGGCGGTTGGCCGTCGGGCTGACGCTCAGTACGACGCTGCTCTGGCTTGGCGCTGCGGCGATCGCCGGCACGGTGATGTACCGACAGCTTAACGAGGCGTTCGACGAAACCTTGAGACAGGGAGCGCTCCGCCTTCTGCCTCTGGTCGTGCATGAAACGAGGGAATCCGCCGAGCACGGCAGGCAGCGCGTCCGTGAGCTCGATCTCGAAGCGGACGAAGGATATTTCACCTATTTCGTGCTCGACCGCGACCGCAATCTCATCGTCAGTGCCGACGATGCGCCGCGCGATGTCATGAGCATACCGATCATCCAGGGGTTTTCATCTTTTGAAGGCAAGCGACTGTTCTCGCGAACTGATCGGCGCTCCGGCTTCTCCATCGTTCTCATCGAACGCACCGAACAACGCATCACGGCCCTCAAGGGCGCGCTTGCTGCGCTGTTGTGGCCGCTCGCGGGGCTCATTCCGCTGATCGCGGGCGGTATCTGGATCGCAATCCGTCTGGCCATGCGGCCGGTCAGGCGCCTGACGCAGGACATTTCGGAGCGGAACAGCCAAAATCTCTCGCCTCTGGTGACGGATGACCAACCGGCGGAACTCGCGCCCATCGCCGAGGCCGTCGCCAGCCTGCTTGAACGGCTGCGCGCCGCGCTCGATGCCGAGCGGGCTTTCGCGGCCTCTAGCGCCCATGAACTGCGCACGCCGATCGCCGGCGCCCTGGCGCAAACCCAGCAACTGGCGATCGAGCTCCACGATCAGCCGGTAGGCCTGCGCGTCAAGGAGGTCGAGTTCTCGCTGAGGCGCCTGGCCCAGCTTTCGGAAAAGCTCCTGCAACTCTCCCGCCTCGACGCCGGCTTCGCGCGGGCCGAAACCGAAGAAGACCTTCTTCCGGCCTTGCGACTGGTCATCAGGGACTTTCACTCTGCATCGGGCGCGAAATCACGCGTGACGCTCGAGATGCCGGATGAACTTGAACTGGAAGGCCCGATCAATCTCGACGCCTTTGCTATCGCCGTGCACAATCTCATTCACAACGCCCTGATCCACGGAGCGCCGGATGCACCGGTCGAAGTCATCGCTGGTCCGGGGCGGCAAGTCCGCGTTGTCAATTCAGCGCCGGTGATCCCCGCCGATGTCCTGGCCCGGATCGCCGAGCCCTTCAGCCGTGGGACGACGTCGGCACAGGGCACCGGCCTCGGCCTGTCGATCGTCCGCTCAATCATGGATCAGGCCGGCGGGCGATTGATCCTTCGATCTCCGCCGTCAGGTAGAGACAGCGGCTTCGAGGCGGTACTCACATGGCCGTAAAATGCAGCAGGACGGCCGGCACAGACTGCGCCGGATGGCCGGCGGCCCGTCTTCATCAGGTACATGCTGCGATTGGCACCTTCGCGTGCTTGGCATGCATGTATTGCAACGCTTTTTCTTACTCAACGGAGTCAGATTGACCAATGAGCCGTATACACACTGAAAAACACCTTGTCGGCCGAATCGGATGGCTTCGAGCCGCTGTGCTCGGGGCGAATGACGGAATCATTTCGACAGCCAGCCTGATATTGGGTGTGGCGTCGGCGGCGTCGGCCCAGGGCAATATCCTACTGGCGGGGGTAGCGGGCCTGGTCGCTGGCGCCATGTCAATGGCGGCGGGCGAATATGTCTCCGTCAGCTCGCAGTCCGATACCGAACGGGCCGATCTCGCCCGTGAAAAGCAGGAGCTGGTGCAGGATCCCGATTTCGAGCAACAGGAACTTGCCCAGATCTATGTCTCTCGTGGAGTGGAGGCCGGACTTGCCCGGCAGGTGGCCAGCCAACTGATGGCGAGAGACGCTTTGGGCGCCCATGCCCGCGACGAACTTGGCATCTCGGAGATCACCACCGCTCGCCCCGTTCAGGCAGCACTCGCATCGGCAGCGACTTTTTCCGTGGGCGCGGCAGCGCCGCTGATCCTCGTTCTCGTGTCTCCGGCCAATCTGCTGCTCCCGATCGTGTCCATCGGTTCCCTGGTGTTCCTCGCGCTTCTCGGCACGATCGGCGCCAGGGCCGGTGGCGCCGGCATCCTGAAACCGACGATTCGGGTGACGTTCTGGGGCGCATTCGCAATGGGCCTGACAGCGGCAATCGGCGCCGTCTTCGGTACTGTCGCGTGATCCCCTTGGCTTTCTGGTGACGTCTTCAGATTGGCGTCAGCTTGGCACAGTCTATGGGACTGAACAACAATTCGGTGGAAAGACAAATGGAAAAACCTGTAGTTCAGCATTATTCGAAAATCATGATCGTCCTCCATTGGCTGACGGCGCTCTGCGTGTTGATCGCCTGGCTCCTCAGTGAGGGTGGGCCAAAGATTCTACAGAACCCGCCGATATGGCATTTCGCCTTCGGCCTCGCCGTGCTGATCCTTGTCGTGCCGCGTCTCATCGTCCGCCTGGCCGGCGGCGCTCCGCCGCTCGATCCTCGCAACCCGGCCCTGTTGCAGTTCGCCGCCAAAGCCGGACATGCGACGCTCTATACGTTTCTCTTCGCCATGCCGATCTCGGGCTGGTATGCCGCCTCGGCGCTGGGCATTCCGGTTACGGTGCTTGGTATCACGCTGCCCGCGCTTACGACGCCGGTCGAACAGCCGCCGGGCCTCATAGCAGAGCTCCATAGCAATGCTGGAACCGTGCTCATTGTCCTCGCGGGCCTGCACGCTCTCATGGCGGTATACCATCAGTTTGTGCTGAAGGACGGCACTCTTCGGAAGATGTCGCCTGCCGAATAGCAGGATTTCCGACGCGAGCGACCGCACCAGCACCTTCCTTTTTACGGGCCTTGGCTATACCGCAGCTCTGCTTGAGTCCTGTAACAATCGGTCGGAATGAGCGCATCGTGCCGACCCCATTGTCATATTCACCGATGATGCAGGTGCCCAGCGGCACGGACAGGTTGCGGCACAATGGCGTGGCGGCGCCGGTTTTATCGGTATCCGACAGATTTCCTGCCGCGACCAAGGTGATCGTGCTGGAAGGGGTCGCCGCATAGAACACCATGCCTGATACCCAATTGTATTTTTCCGAATAGAATCCGTCGTTCAACGATACGGAGGCGCTGAAGTGGCCATTGCTATAGTTGACCTGAACCCCCGTTTGATCGAGCAACGCCGCTTGTCCCAGACGGCGCGAGCTTCGGCGATGCCGCAAGGAGGCGAGTTCCTTTTGGGTCAGGCTTCCTCAGCCATCCTGGTTCGTTCTGGCATGCGCCCAAACATCCCTATGAGATTCCTACAAAAATCGCTGTCATATCCTATCGAAATCCTATTTGGTCCTGACTGGAATCTATGTTCAGTGAAGCACTCTTGATCGCCCCCTAAGGAAGTGAGGGATGGTGTCTGAGACTATAGATTCAAGAAATATATGTGAGTCGGCATCTTGCCGAAGACGCTACATCTTGAAGATCGGCGAGAAGGAAGCTGACAGGCGCCCCGTTGCTGAGCCGGTCTCACCCGCGAAGTCTTAAAGCAAGTGGTGACGCATAATCTCGGCATTGAAATTCGTCATTTGCGCTATTTTGTAGCCGCTGCGGAGCATGGCAGCTTCCGCAAGGCTGCGGATGTTATAGGGGTGCAGGAGTCCGCCATCAGTCGCCGCATTCGCGATCTTGAAGACCGCCTCGGCGCGTCCCTCTTCCACCGTCACAGCGGCGGTGTGCATCTTACCATCGCTGGCAGGCGGTTCCTCCAGCGCACCCGCCAGATCATCCGCAACCTCGACGAAGGTGCCAAGATAGTGGATGCGGTTGGCCGTGTGAAGGACGGCCATCTTCGCATTGGCATCTTTTCCTCGCTGTCGTCGGGGTTCCTGCAAGAGTTGTTGAAGTCGTTTCATGAGCAGCATGAGGGCGTGGAGCTCCAGGTTCTGGATGGGAACCCGGCCGAGCACGTTGCGGCCATCCGGCAGTTCAGGCTCGACATCGCCTTTCTGACCGGCACGCAAGAGTGGTCCCAATGCGAGGTCGATCATCTGTGGAACGAGCGCGTGTTCGTGGTGTTGCCGGACTCGCACCCGCTGGCCGGGAAGGATGAAGTGAGCTGGCACGAAATCGTCCATGAGAAATTCATCGTGATGGATTCAGCACCCGGCCAGGAGATCCACGATTATCTCGTGAAGCATGTCGGCAGCCTCGGGCACCATCCGCGTATCGAGTCGCAGTTCGTGGGCCGAGACAGTCTGCTGACCATGGTTGGGCTCGGAACCGGACTGACAGTGACCAGCGAGGCGACGACGGCCACTCAGATACCGGGTATCTGCTATCGGCCGATTATAGGGGAGGTGCTTCCCTTCTCGGCCGTGTGGTCGCCCAAGAACGATAATCCGGCGCTCCGACGTTTCATCAGTATCGCGAAGGTGCAGTCGAAGCGTCAGGCCGTGATGCCTATGAACCGGCCTTACCCGCCACCATCTGGCGACGGGCCTTTGCAAAGCCGCGATCAGTTCCAATAAACCGTTCGAGCATCGGCACGATCAGTTTCATCGGATCGGCGGCGGGCTGGCCCGTCTCGCGGGCCAGCACCTCGGCATAAGCGACGAGATCGCGATGGAGGTCGGCGGGGAGCTCTACCGTCGCCTTGATGGGTTTGTCGTCGGCGATAGGGCCGAGTTTCAGCTTGGTCATGGTCAGTTCCTGTAGGGTTCGAGGACAAGATCGCGCGTCACCACAATCCTGACCGGGAAGCCCGGCCGGATAGTCAGCGTCGGCGCGACATTGAGCTGGCGGCGGACGATCTGCTGGCCGGCATCATTGATCGTGTCCTGCCCCCCATTGCGGATCGCGCGCAGGAGGCGATCCTGATCGTCGACGGCAAGCTCGGCTCCAACCGAGAGTAGCGTCGAGAGGCCGGCTGCCTTGGCGAGATCCCACCAGTGATAGTCGACGCCATCCTCAAGCCCGGCATAGCCCTGCGTATCGGTCCCAGGCTGGCGTTCGAGAACGATCGAGCGGCCATTCGGCATGATGAGCCGGTTCCACACGAGTAAGACTCTGCGTTGTCCGAACTGCACATTGTTGTCGTACTGGCCGATGATCCGCGTCCCCTGCGGCACGAGCTGGATGCGCCCCGTGGGGCTGTCATAGATCGGCTCCGTGACCTGGGCGATGATCTGGCCGGGAAGATCGGAGCGGATGCCGGTGATGAGGGCGCCTGAGATCACGGCTCCGGCCTGAAGCACGTAGGGCGATGCCGGCGGCGTTACGCGATCAGGAGTGACCGTGCGCCGGTCGGCTGCCGCGTTGAGGAAAGCAAGCTGCCTGTCCTGCGCGGTAGTCGCCGGTCCGCCGGCGCCAGTGAGATCGAGGCCCGGCATTGCGCCCACCGGCGCGGTGGCGGTCGTGCTCTGCCGCGACTGGAAGAAGACAGTGCTGAGGCGCGCGGCCTCTTCCTCGGCGCGGCGGCGCTGCTCGGCCTCGCTGAGGCCGGGCGTGGCGACCACGGGGGCCGCGACCGGTTGGCCATTGTTCTGGGCGCCGAGGATCGGGCGGCCGAGATCGCCGGGAAGTGCCGGGCCGAGGACCGGGCCGGTATAGTCGCGCGGCAGCCCGGCAAGACCATCGGCAGTCTGCCGGTTCGAGGTGGAATAGAGTTCTTCCCCGCCATCACCGGGACCACGGGTCTGAAGAGCGTAGATCAGCGCGCCGCCGATCCCGACCAGGGCGATGGCGGCGGCGCTCGCGAGCATCTTGCGCGACAGGCGTGTGACGCGCGGCGGTTCGGCGCGAAGCCGCATTGGCGCGACGGGGGGACTGGATTCGGTATTGGTCGCGGTATCGGTCATTATGACGGCCTCCCGTCGGTGCGGACGATCCTGACGGTCTGCTGACGGTCGCCGGCACCGAGGCGCAGTTCGGCCGCGCCGAACAGGCGATCGACGATCAGGATGTGTTGATAGATGCGGCTGTTGGCGATCTGGGCTTCGCCTTCGGGACCGATGACGAAGAGCGGCGGCATTTCGCCTTGGACGATGCCGGCGGGGAACTCGACATAGACATGCCGGCCATCGTCATAGACGGTGATCGGCTTCCACGGCGGATTCCCGGTTGCGGTCAGGCCGTAGCGATAGTTGCGGGCGGCCACGGCCGGAATGACCGGCGTGGCCGGAACGCTCTGACGCTGGCTGGCCGGCGGTTGCGGATAGGCCCAGGCGACCGATGGCATGTAGGGTTTCTCGCCGGAGCGCAGCTCCAGCATGTAGGTGCGCCGGTCGGTCGTCACGATCAGGTTGGTGGTGATGTCGGGCCGGGTCGGCTTGACGAGGATGTGGACGCGACGCGTGACACCGGAACCGCTCTCGGTATCGCCGATGATCCAGCGCGCCGTGTCGCCGGCCGCGATCGGTCCCGCGCCAGTCAGGCTTTCGCCCGGCTCCAGTGCGATGTCGGTGATCTGACCGGGAACGGCATAGACCTGATAGAGCGCGCCTTCCGACCATGGATAGACCTGAATGGCGTTGAAATAGCCCTCGCGGCGCGGCTGCACGCGGGCAGCGGCATTGGCGTTCTCGACGCGGCCGGTCGGGGTGCCCGCGGTCTCGCCACCGCGTGCGACCGTCCAGGCCGGCGGGATCAGCACCGGCTTCGGCCGGTCATCGATGACGGCGGCGGGAATGGCCGGCAACGGCGGCACGCTGGCGTCATAGCTGATCGACGGCGGCTTGTTGGTGGCGCAGCCCGCCAATGCGGTCGCAGTCAGCAGTACAGCCGGAATTACGGATTTACGGAAAGCCGATTTCATTGGCCGATCTCCCGCGACCACGAAATCGCATTGACATAAATTCCGAGGGGATTGGCCTTGAGACGTTCGGCATCGCGGGGCGGCTGAACGACGATGGTGAGGATCGCGGTCCAACGCTCGGTCGCGGAAAGTTGCCCGTTCTCGTAGCGTCGTTCCGTCCAGGCGACGCGGAACGAATTCGGTGACGCGCGGATGACGCTGGAGACGTCGACAGCGATCTGCTGCTTGCCGACCTTGGTGAACGGGTCGTTGGTTCGGGCATAGTCGTTGAGCGCGCCTGCGCCGCGATCGGTCGTCCACTCATAGGCGCGAAGCCAGTTCTGACGGACGATGATCGGATCGGCGGGAATCGAGCGGACCTGCTCGATGAAGCGGGCGAGATGCCAAGCGATTTGCGGATCGGTCGGGCGATAGTCGGCGGTGGCCGGCGCGACGCTCTGCGCCTGGCCGAGCTTATCGACCTGGACAACCCAGGGCACGACGGTCCCGCGCGCCGACTGGATGACGAGCGCGCCGGCGAAGCCCGCCGAGAGGATGAGCGAGCCGAAGGCCATATAGCGCCAGTTCTTGGCCTGGACGCGAGCCGAGCCGATGCGGTCGTCCCAGACCTGCGCGGCCTTCTGATAGGGCGTTTCTGGTTCGGGCGTCTTGCCGTAATGCACGGCGGGTCGCTTGAAAATGCTCATGAGCGGTCGCTTTCAGAAAGATTGATTGAGGAGCCGGAGCCGTGGCTGTCGCCGGAACGGACGGCATGGGCGGCGGCGCTGACGCCGTGAGAAAGGTGCTGGCTGCGCTTCATGCGCTTGGCCCAATCCGGGGCGCCCGCTGCCGCGGCTGTTGGCGCGGACGCGGCCTCGGCGGCTTCACCGCCGACCGTTCCCATGGTCGAGGTGCCGCCGGTGGCGCCGAATCCGGCCTTGGCGCCATCGGAGAAGCTGGATTTCATGCTTTCGGAAGCGCGCGCTATGGCGCGCTTCAGCGGCGAGACGGCTGTGGAACCTGCGGCGCGGGCGACGCCGCCCATGCCGGAGGCGACGCCCGCTGCACCGGATTGCCCCATGGACCCGAGCGAATAGGCGGTCGATGCCGCGCCTGCCGCCGTCGCGCCGCTGCGTGCCACGGCAGCGCCACCGGAGAGCGCCGCCGATCCGCCTTTGAGGGCGAGACCCGCTGCACCGCCTGTCGCAAGGGCTGCGCCGCCGACGGCAAGGCCGGTGCCCACCGCCGCACCCGCGCCAAGCTGTGGACCACCGGAGACGAGGCCGTTGGCGATGCCGGGGCCGAAGATGCCGAGGCCGAGCAAGGAGAGAGCGGCGAGCACGATCGCCATGGCGTCGTCGACGGTCGGGGTCGTGCCACCAAAGCCCTTGGTGAACTCGCCGAAGAGGGTCGAGCCGATCCCGATGATGACGGCCAGGACCAGAACCTTGATGCCGCTGGAAATGACGTTGCCAAGCACGCGCTCGGCCATGAAGGCGGTCTTGCCGAAGAGACCGAAGGGGATCAGCACGAAGCCTGCCAGCGTGCTCAATTTGAATTCGATCAACGTCACGAAAAGCTGGATCGCCAAAATAAAGAAAGCGAGGATCACCAGCGCCCAGGCGAAGAGCAGGCAGACGATCTGGATCAGGTTCTCGAACACGGAGATCCAGCCCATCAGTGGCGAGATCGCCTCCAACAGCGGCCGGGCGGCATCGAGGCCGGTTTGCGCGACCTTGCCGGGGCGCATCAGGTCAGCCGCGGAAAATCCGGTCCCGCTCGCCTTCAGGCCGAGCCCCGCAAAGCTGTCGAAGACGATCTTGGCGAGATTGTTCCAGTTGCCGATGAGATAGGCGAAGACGCCGACGAACAGCGTCTTTTTGACGAGGCGCGCGATGATGTCGTCATCGCCGGCCCAGCTCCAGAATAAGGCCGCCAGCGTCACGTCGATCACGATCAACGTGGTCGCGATGAACGCTACTTCGCCGGAGAGAAGGCCAAAGCCCGAGTCGATGTATTTGGTGAATACGCCGAGGAAATTGTCGATGACGCCTGCGCCGCCCATGGCTCACCGCCCTTCCGGGGTGGCGGGCGTTGCCGGTGCGACCGGCGTCGGTGCATGGCCGAGGAAGCGGTCGCGGGTTTCAGCCCAGACGCGCAGGCACTCCGTATCGCTCGCGGCCTGTTGACCAAGCTGCTGGCACCGGCGCTGGCTCTCGCGCAGCGGATCGCCTTCGGGCTGAAGCTGACGCGCCGACGGCGATGCCGGCGCGTCCTGCTTGCGGGTCATTTCGATCGCCGTCGCCGTGACGGCGACCGCGACGAATACGATAGCGCCCAGCCGGGCCAGCATCTTGCCGTCCATGAGCCTGCTCCTTTCCGGCGCTTACTTGCCGCTGTTGAACATCTGCGCGTTGCCGGGCGTGTAGCCCGAGCCCGGCGTCAGGAAGCGGCGACGCTGTTCGCGGCCCTGTTCGGCGGCGGCGGTGCGTTCCGCCTCGGTGAGCGCGCTGGCACGGCCATTGGAAGCGAGCAGAGCCACGAGATCTGAAAGCTGCTGCGATTGCAGGGCGAGGATCTGATTGCCGGCCTGCGTCGCCTGAAGCGCGCCGGTCGCGCCCTGGCTCTGGCTGACCAGCGCCGACATCTGCGTGCGGTTGGTGTCGATGTTGGAGACGACGCCGGCCTGCACGCGCATCGCGTCCTGCAAGCCGCCGACGGTATTCTGCCAGCGCGAGCGCGCATCGGCGACCATCTGCTGGTCGCTCGTCGACATGGAGATGTTGCCGTATTTCTGGCTGAACATCTGGTCGATCTGCTGGACGTTGAACGCGATGCCCTGAGCCTGCTGAAGAAGCTGCTGGGTGCGCTGCACGTTCTGCTGAAGCTGCTGGAGCGCTGAGTAAGGCAGGCTCGCGAGATTGCGGGCCTGGTTGATGAGCATCCTCGCTTCGTTCTGGAGTGAGGTGATCTGATTGGTGATCTGTTCAAGCGTGCGCGCGGCGGTCAGGACGTTTTGCGCATAGTTGGAGGGATCGAAGACGATGATCGCGTGGGCGGGCGTCGCCACCATCGGCGAAAGCGCGAGCGGGGTTGCCGCCAGCATGGTCGCGGCGAGCGCCATGGCGCGCGAGCGGAAACGAAGTGTAGTCATGGAAGGGGCTCCTCTTCGGTCTGGGGGATGAGCGTCGGAAAGGTCGGGATGAGGTCGGCCGCCCAGCCCACGTCGCGGGCGCGCAGCCACGCAGCGAGAAAGCCGTCGCGGCCATGCTCGGCGACGAGGTTGGCGATCAGGTTCTGGTCGGATTTCGAGGATGCCGCGCAGAGCGCGAGGCCGACTTGCGCCAGGCCCAGTTCGAACAGGCGGTTGCCGCGGCGCGACTGGCAGTAATAGTCGCGCTTGGGGACGGCCCGCGCGAGGATTTCGATCTGCCGGTCGTTGAGGCCGAAGCGGCGATAGATGGCCGTGATCTGCGGCTCGATCGCGCGCTCGTTCGGGAGCAGGAGTCGCGTCGGGCAGCTTTCGATGATGGCTGGCGCGATGCTCGAATTGTCGATGTCGGACAGCGACTGCGTGGCGAAGATAACGGATGCGTTCTTCTTGCGAAGCGTCTTCAGCCATTCGCGGAGCTGGCCGGCGAAGCCTTCATCGTCCAGCGCCAGCCAGCCCTCGTCGATGATGAGCAGCGTCGGCCGCCCGTCGAGACGATCCCCGATACGATGGAAGAGATAGGAAAGCACGGCGGGCGCCGCGCCGGTGCCGATCAGGCCCTCGATCTCGAACGCCTGCACGTCGGCGGAACCGAGATGTTCGGCCTCGGCATCCAGAAGCCGCCCATAGGCGCCGCCGACGCAATA
>Ga0164243_10004584_pt1 | contig 21579 bp, 19 predicted proteins | sample OricompcompostOP_FD_108781 | JGI IMG/M metagenome (GOLD analysis project Ga0164243, IMG submission 108781) | Organic Plus compost microbial communities from Emeryville, California, USA - Original compost - Organic plus compost (OP) | ecosystem: Engineered > Solid waste > Mixed feedstock >...
AGTCCAGACTGTAGGCTCGCGCCATCCCATGGCTCCTTCCCCAATCACATACGAGCAGGGAATCAGAACAACCACTCAAATGCAAACCCGCGACTCCGTTTAAGGCGAAACGGCTCTAGCGGTGGCGGGTCGGCGAAGAGGTTTGCGAGGACCAACCGTCGATGGTGTCGGTCCCGACGACGGTTCCGGGCGGGGCGGCCGGCTCACCTGCACGGCCGGTGTTACCGATGGTCGCGCTTGATGCGCGTACGTTTTCCTCGCTACCAGCCATCGTGTCATCGTCGCGACGCTGCACCTTCGGATCGAAGGGCGTCATCTGAAAGATGTCGCGCAAGATGCCGATGCCGAGGATCGACAGCGGATTGACGATCACCTCGGGGCGGTCCATCGAGCCCTGAATGGCGAAGGTCATGCCGGAGATACCCTCGCACTTCGGCCCAGTGATAATTTGCCCGAACAGCGGAATCTCGCACAGGGCGCTGTTCAGCCCCTGCAGCGGCACGTAGGTGCCGCCGAGGTCGACGCGGCGCATCTTGTAGTCGACCTTGCCGCGCAGCGAGACGCCAAGCATCGGACCACGCAACTGCGAGTCGCTCATGACGAATTGGCCATAGCCAACCGAGAACGGCACGCGCATCAGGGTGAAGTCGAACACCTCGCGCACCACGCGCTTGGCCGGCCGGCCGGTGCCGTCGATCGCAGGGCGTCCGTCGTCAGCACTCGAGAACACCTCCGACACCACGGGGTCGCCGAGGATGCGGAACTCCTCCACCCACAGTATGCCCGTCTTCTCGGCCGCGCCTTTGCCCTCGAGGTTGACCTCGAGGCGCACACGCCCTCCCTGAATGCTCGGGTAGAAGTCGACCAGCCGGAAGGCCTGACCGGCGTCCGTCGAATCGGCATAGAGCCTGCGGGGCTGTCCAGGCTCCTGGCGCAGCACGACCGCCAGCGGCTTGCCGCCGTCGAGCGTGCCACGTACGTCGAGCGCGGTGAGCTTGTCGCCGCGCTTCGACAGCTTCACCTTGAGATTGCGCAGCGATACCTCGCGATGCCCGATGACGGTTCCGATCTCGGCTTCGAGGTCCATGCCTTCGCGGGTGTTCTTCTTAGGCGCCGCCTTGTCGGCGAGCTGGCCGAGCGAGAACAGCGAGCGGAAGAAGTCGCGCCCATCGAATGTCGGCCCGCGCGCCTTAACCTTCCAGATGTCGTCGCTACCGAGTGTGCCCTGCACCTCCATGCGCGTGACGACGTTGAGCGAAAAGTCTGGGAAGTTGAACTCACGCAGGCGGTTGTCGGCACCGATGGCGAGCCAGCCCTCAATGGCGATGTCGTCGCCCGCCACCTTGAAGTTCTGCAGCTCGGTCTGGTGCGTCTTACCGCGCGCGATGTCGAACTGGAGCGTTGCTGCGCGGCCCGGCGGCTTGCGCCAGGCGACGCCTTCCAGAATGAGATCTGCGTTGGTGAGGTCGCCATGCAGGCGCACGAGCGGCTCGCCTTCCGTGCTGTGCCCGACCGTCAGCTCGATCGGCACCTCGCCCTGGACGATGTGATTGATGTCGAGCCCAAGCTGACTGCGATCGGTATTGTCGAGGGTCGCGGTGAGGCGCAACGGCGGCTGCTTGTCGAGCGGCGCATCAAAGATGCGCTGCCAGGAAAGCTTGGCGAGCACGCCGTTGACCAGCATTTGCCCGTTGGCGCCGGCGGCCTTTTCGTTGATGTCGAAATCGACGCTGGCGCTCTGTACCTGATAGGCGCCGGCAAACTGCTTGATGCGCCCGTCGGTGAGACGCCCCTTGCCATCCACTCTGACCGAGCCATCGGGCAAATCGGCGAGCAACGGCAGGCCAATCTTGAACTTCGCATCGACCTTGCCATCGATGCCTTCACGCGGGAGCCCGGTTTCGTCGAGGAACGCGGGCCGCGCATGGCCGATCAGCTCGATCAGAGCGCTGAGGCTCGGCTGCGAGGCAAAGACGATCTCGCCGGTCGGCACGTCGCTCATGATGTCGACGGCGGTGAAGCGGCCGCCCTCCAGCGGCAAGTGCCGGTCGGGCGCGAGAACGATGCCCGCCTCGGGAATGCTGACCTCGAGAGCGTCGTTCTCGATGCGCATCGTGGCGCGGGCGGCAACGATCGGCGGCAGGTCGTCGATGACGCGCATTTCGATGTCGGCGATATCCATCGAGAAGGAGAGCTGATGCTCCTCGGCCCCCACGCTGATGTCCGCGGAAACCCGCTCGCTGCTGAGGTGCTCGCCGCTGAGGAAGCGGAACCTGCCGCCGAGGATAGAGGCGCGATCCACCCGCTCGCCCACCCAATCACGGGCGCCAGGCGCAATCGCCTTTGGCCACAGGGCCTTCAGAGTGTTGAGCGGCATGGCGCCAAGCGTGCCCTCAAGGCGCGTGCTAGCCGGCTCCGCACCAGTAACGAGGTTGCCTGACATGGCAATCTCTGCACCACCAGCACGCAACCTGAACTCGCTGAGCGCTACCTCGCCGCGATAGGGCAGAACACGCCCGCTGGCACGAAATTCCTCCAGCGCCACGGGGGCAACGTTGAACTCCTGCGCCGCGAACGAACCTTTGTCGGCGTGCAGTTGATAGCTCCAGGCCGGGTGCTCCGCATCCGGGCTGTCCGCCTCGGCGAAGCCCGAAATGGTGACGCGGCTGCCGCGCCAGCTCAGCGTCGAGGGTGAGAGCGTCACCTTCTCGGCGGTGCCATCATAGGCGAGGTTGATCGAGCCGCCGTCGACATCGAGCGGCGCTTCGGGGAGCGCGGGCAAGCGCAAGCTGCCATGGCCGAGCCCGATGGCGAGCGCAGCGGAACGGACATCGCCGTCGCTGCTCAGCTCCAGCGTTGCTTGTCCGTCGACGGGGAGATCGAGCGCCTGGAGCAGGCTGAGCTCGGGTACGGTACCGGCGATGGTGCGTGGAACGAGACCATTGATCGACGTCTTGAGCGTCAGGGTACGGCTGCGCTCCGATTCATCGGTCTCGAAATTCAGTTGCCAGGGTTTGCCGCCGCCCGTGGCCACGCTGGCGCGCCCGGTGATGACGCTGCGGGTGCGGCCATGCATGAGGCCGACGGCGAGGCTGGGTACGCGCCACTCCGTGGTGTGGCCGGCATAGTCGAGCAGCACCGTCGCGTTGCGCAGGCCGATCTCGCGCAAGAAGGAACTCGCATCGAGACGCTGACGGGCGCGCGAGGACATGTCGGTGAGGACGCGCGCCAGGTCGATGCGCTTCAGGGGGCCGGCAGCCTCGGTTGCCGGCGCGGGAGTGGACGGTCTCGTCGCCGCCACTGGCGCCGGTGGCACGGGAGACGCTGGCGCCGGAATGTCGACCTTGCCTCCGGCTGCGATGGGCTTGGAAAAGCTCATCGCCAGACCACCGCTCTCCGAATAGTAGAGGAAGAGTCGAGGCTCGATCAGCTCGATGCGCGCCGGTACGACCCGCAGCGACCAAAGCGCCGAGGTGGCAAGCTCGACGGCGGCGAACGGCGCCGAGGCGACGACGTCGCCGTCGGCTTCCTGCACGCGGATGTTGCTGAGGCGGAACTCGAGGCCACCCGTCTCCGACAGCGAAACGACCGCATCGTCGATGCGCACGGTGTTGCCGCCGAACTCGGCGTTGATGCCGCGCTCGATCGGCTCGACGAGGAACTCGAGCGATATGGGACCGTGGCGCAGGCGGACGTAGCCCAATCCAGCGACCAGCACGGCCAGCATGATGAATGGTGCAAGGATGAATACCGAACGGCCAACGCCGTGAAGCACGTGATCGCAAGCGACGGCAGCAGTCGTCACCGTGCGCTTCAAGTTCGAGGTCGATTCCTCGCTACCACGCGCCTTTGCGTAGCCGGATTGTGTTCTTGGTCTACCGGTCGTCTGCAAGTCCGGCCCCTAGACAGTTACGAGACGCAGTCCGACGCAAACAACGAATGCGAGATGCCTCACCGTCCGGCGGCCCCATTGCCACCCGGCAGCCCCGATGCCGGCCGCACGAGTCGTTCACCCCTTAGCACACGACTGCTCTTGCGCGGCCCCGGCTGCGCCGCTAAGCCTCAGGCAGAGCGAGCATTGTTTCGTGCGACGGGGGCCACGTGCGCGCGGAAAAGCGACAAAAGAAAGGCATTTCGGTGACGATCGAGGATGGTGCAGCGGCGCCGGATTTCGAGCTTCCGGACGCCGACGGCAAGACGGTGAAACTATCGGCTTTGCGCGGGCATCCCGTCGTCGTTTATTTCTATCCGAAGGACGACACGTCGGGCTGCACGGCGGAGGCAAAGGACTTCACCGGCCTCGCTGGCGACTTCAAGAAAGCCAGGGCCACGCTGCTCGGAATCTCTCCCGACAGCCAAGCGAGTCATCGCAAATTCCAAGAGAAGCACGGCCTCGAGGTTCGTCTGTTGTCGGATGAAGGCCACGCCGTTGCCGACAAGTATGGCGTATGGGTCGAGAAATCGATGTACGGGCGCAAGTACATGGGCATCGAGCGCGCCACATTCCTGATAGATAAGTCGGGCAAGATCGCACGCATTTGGCGGAAGGTGAAAGTGCCCCGGCATGCCGAAGAGGTGCTGGCTGCTGTGCGCGCGATGAAAGGTTGAGCGCGCGCCTCATTGGGTTGCACACAATTTGTGCCACCTCCGGCGTCGCGGACGATGACCCGCAGCGGGATCTGTGCTTAGATGCCGCGCGTGGGGGGATTTCTCGGCACCTTGAGCCGCATTGATCCCTATCGTTTAGCCAAGCCTAACCGTTGCGGTCGTTGCGTCAGAGCAGAGGTGCACGCTTATGTTGCCGAATTTCAAGAGATCCGAGACGGAGCCACCGAAGGTCAGCCCGAGCTTCGCGTCCGCGGGCGCGCCCCCGGCGCCTGGAGCCTCCTCCTCTCGCCCGCTCGGTCTCGCCCGGTCTGCCGAGCGGAACGCGCCCTCTGTCATCGGTCCCGATCTCACCATCAACGGCAACCTCGTCTCGCGCGGTGAAGTGCAGATCGACGGCGAGATCCAGGGTGACATTCAGGGCACCTATGTCGTGATCGGCGAGAAGGCGCGCATCACGGGCGGCATCGTCGCCGAGGAAATCGTCGTCCGCGGTCACGTCATGGGCTCGGTGCGCGGCAAGCGCGTCATGCTGCAGTCGTCGAGCCACGTCGAAGGCGATATCTTCCATCAGGCGCTGGCCATCGAGCAGGGGGCCTTCTTCGAGGGCAAGTCACGCCGCTCGGAAGATCCCATGGCGGAGGCCCCGCGTCCGGAGATTCCCTCGATGAACGGCGGCCTGAGCAGCTAGCTCGTCCTGCGGTCGTACAAAGAGATTCTGGTCCCGGCCTGTAAATGCGGCCGGGGCTTTTTCGTGTCTGGCCGCAATGGCAGACCTCAAGCAGCGGCGCGCGCGTCCTCCCAGGTGGCAAGCGCTATGCGCCGGCCGCCCAGATGCTCAAAGTCACGCTGCCGGCAGGTGAGCACCAGCACCTGATGGCTTTGCGCGGCGTGTCGCAAGGCCTGGAACAGCCGTGTCAGACGTTCATCGTCAGTGTTGACGACGGCATCGTCGATGATCAACGGGGCCGGCACACCGGTGTCGGCCAGCAGCCGCGCAAAGGCGAGGCGCACGAGAAGGCCGAGCTGCTCCTGCGTGCCGCCGCTCAGCCGGGCGAAGTCCTCGCGCGCACTCCCGCGCTCCAGGGCTTCGGGTGCCAAGTCCTCGCCGAGCACGAGGCGTGCCTGAGGCAAGATGAGTTGCAGATAAGGCTCCAAGCGCTGCACGACCGGCTTGGCAAAGCGGTCGCGCGCACGCGTCCCAGCGGCGTCGAGTTCCTGCGCCAAGAGCTGCAGCGCGGCCGCCTCCTCCTGCAGGTCACAGCAATGCGCATCGGTGATCGCGAGTTGCTCGCCAAGCTCGGCGCAAAGCGCAGCGACGTCGCCGCCGCGATCCGACCGCAACTCGCCTTCTACGCCCGCCACGTCATTGCGCAGCCGTGCCAGCTCATCTCTGACGCGCTTGTGGGCTGTTTCAGCGAGGTCGGCAGTATGTTTCAGATCCGATAGGCGGGCGTTATCGGGCGCGCTATCGCGCCAGGCCGTCGCCTCGCGTACAGCGGCATTGAGCGCCTCACTCGCAGCCGTAAATGCCGCGAGCTTCTCTCGGCGGGTATCCGTGCGCTTCTCGGGCGCGCCCAGCGTTGCGATGAGCTGCTCGATCTGCTGCGCCCGTGCGTCGTGGTGCGCACGCAAATCCGCGAGCGCGTCGCGGGCCGCGCGCTCTTCGCGCATCGCCTCGGCCAAAGTCTTCTCGGCTGCGGCGAGCCCATCCCCAAGCTCGGCACCCCGCGCTTCGAGATCGTCGAGCGTGGCCGTCTCCGGTGCACCGAGTGATCTGACCTGTGCGAGGAGATCGTCGTAGCTGCGTTGCAGACGCTCCAGACCTTCGGGCGCCGCGGCCTTCAGTTGCGCGGTCGCCGCAGCGACGTCGGCTTCAAGCGATCGACGGCGCGAGAGCAACTGCTCGGCGTCGGCGAGCGACGTGGCGCCGGCACGCTGCAGCAGGCTCGCCAGTTGCTCCTGACGCGCGGCGAGGTCCGCCGCGTCGTGCGCGTCATCGCCCGACTGACCCGGCGCGATGGTGAGCACACCGATGCCCTCGATCTCCAGCGTCAACGGGCGCCGTGGATTCAACACTTCGCCGTCGCCGAGCATACGGCCTTCGACGGTGACCTTGCCGGCCCCTCCGGCGCTGTAGCGCATCGTGACGCGAGGGGCAGCGGCGCAGAGACGCGCTTCGAGCTTGTCGATGCTCGATGCTTCCCGTCGCGCGGCCTCGACGATCTTTTCCTCGGCCGCATTCTCGCTCAGCAGATCGAGCGCGGCGACGCGCCTCTCATGTGCGGCTTGCGCCGTTGCCAAGCGCTCGGCGCATTCGATGGCGCGACGGCTGCGCTCCAGCGCCGCGAGCGCGCCTTTCATAGCGTCGCGCGCGTCGCGTGCCCTGGCAAGACGATTGGCGCATTCCGCTGCGCGCTCCTCAACCTCGGCGCGCATCGGCAATGCGTCCCGCGCCGCCGCTTCGAGCTTCTCCAATGTGGCCGCGTCTCGGTCGAAGATCTCCAGCGCGAGCTTAGCCGAATTGAGCTGCTGCTGGCAGGCAGCGACCGATTGCTCGGCAGCCGCATGCTTACGGCGTGCCTCGCGGGCTTCGTCGAACGCGTGGCGTGCCTCGGCCGCCAGAACTTCGCCCGATCGGGCAAGCTCGCTGTCCGCCACCTGGGCGAGCTCGTTACGCAGCGTGCCGAGCCGGTCGAGCCGCTCCTGCGCGCTCGCAAGCCGACGCTCGGCATCGGCATGGCGGCGGGCAAGATCGTCACGCGCATCGAGCGCCTTCTTCAACTTTCCGGTCGGGCGCGGCGGATTGTGGCTGGTGTGTAGACCGGCCAACTCCTGCCTGACGCGGTCGGCAACGAGGCGAGAGACGTTGCCGTCGGCGATATTCTCAACCTCGCTTTCGATAGCGGCCATGAAGGTTGCACCGCCGGTCCTGACGGGCGCCATGCTGGCCATCGCTGCGCCCTGCGCGACGCACAGCAAAGCGAAATGTCCACTGGCGCCAAGAAGTGCCGCGAGCTGCGTCTCGGCGTCGGCGCCGCGGGAAAGCTGTCCGGTCGTCAAGTCGCGCAGCTCGGCGGAGCGCGACGACAGGTACTGCTTACGCAGCCGCCAAGGGCGGCCGCGGGTCTCGATGTCGAGCTCGATCAGAGGTGCACCGCCGGCATAGGGGCGCAACTCCTCGATCTCCTGCTTCTTGGATGTGTGCGGCACGAACAACGCCGCGTTCACCGCCTTGAGGATGGTCGACTTGCCGAGTTCATTAGGCCCCGCGAGCACATCGAGACCGCCGGACAGCCCCTCGAGCGCAACGGGCGCGCTGAAACGGCCCACCTCCTTCAGGCGAATGGCGTGGATTTTCATGAGTCGGCTCCCTCCGCTTGCCGGGCGAGTGTGAACAGCCGCCGCAATGCGCGTTGCGCCACGGCAGCGCTGGCGCCTCCCTCCTCGCCTGCCAGCTTGAGACGCTGCGCGATGTCGGCAAGCACCGGAGAGCCCAGCGCCTCAATGTCGTCCGCCGCGGCGAACGTCGCGAGCCCCTTCAGATCGCGCGCGAGGTGGAACAGGTGCGGCTCTAGCTTGGTGAGGCGCTCCTCGATGCGCGCACTCTCGGCGAGGGGCACGAGACCCTGCAGCTCCAGCGCCAGCAGGCTGCGCACTGCAGAGGCACCCAGCGCAGCGACCTCCGCCTCGACCGGCGCCAACTGATCCGCGCCGTCGAGCTTCAAAGTGCGCCGCGTCCAGGTGAAATGCGCCGTTCGAACAACTTCAACCTCGGGTGCGCCCAGCCCATCGATGCGTACGATAAGCGCATTGCCTGGATCGTTGTCGCGAAAGCCATCCGGCTCGGGAGTTCCCGAGTACCAGGCGCGCTCGGAAATGCGCGTCGTACCGTGCCAATCGCCGAGCGCAAGATAGTCGAGCCGCGCCGACTTCACACGTGCGGGATCGATGGACACGTTCGCGTCGCCAGCGCTACCAAAACCCTGAACCGAGCCATGAGCGAGACCAATACGTATCGCGGGGCCCGTGTCGACGCCGTCCCACCACGCGGTCGGGTCGCTCTCGGTGCGCTTGGAGGCGAGGGGCGCAGGCAACAGCACAACGCCGGGCGCGATCTCGGACGCCTTCGCCTCAAGATGAAGATGCACGTTCTCCGGAATGCCGCTGGCCGCCAGTCCGCTCCAGACCCCGCCGGCACGCGCCGGATCATGGTTCCCGGGCAGCAGGTGCCAGGCAAGACGCGGGTAGCCTTTAAGGCGTGCGAAGAGATGCCCGCTCAACGCCTCTGGCACGGTCTCGGTATCGAAGACATCGCCAGCCACGAGAACCGCCGTGCAACCGCCAGCGAGGGCCGCTTGGGCCAGCCGATCAACCGCCTGCAGCCGCTGATCGCGCAGCACTGCCGGCTTATCGTCCGGAAAGGACCCGAATCGCTTGCCGATCTGCCAGTCGGCCGTATGGAGGAATGTGAAGCGCATGGTCGCATATTGTTCTATATTTGTTCCCTAAACAAGCAGCAAATGATCGGGAACAAACAGTTATCCACAAGCCTCGGGGAGGGGCTGGCGGCTGCGCAAGGTTGCACCGCCAGCCATGGTCGTCATCGGGCGAGCACACTCATTCGTCGTCGTCGTCGCCTTCTTCCTCGTCGTCATCGTCGACGAGGCTCTTCAAGGTCTCGACGATCTGCATCTCGCCGTCCTCTTTCGACTCCACCAGCCATTCGGTCAGGATCGTTTCGCCCTGCTTGAAAATGACCTTGAAAGGCATCTCGTCGCCCGTGACCGGGACGACGTCGCCAGTAACAAAAGCCATGATGACCCTCCATGCGTTTCGCCGGGCACGGCATCAGACGTGCGCAGCCAGCGAACCCTAATTAGGATTCGAAATATTTCGAGCGTGCCGCGGGCTTTGAATCCGTTGTGGAAAATCAGGCGCTGACAAAATGCTGGCACAATGCCGGCGCGTGCGCCGACCGCTGCACGGCCCCGCGCGAGGCGGCGTAGCGAGGCGCGTGCGCAGGTCGGGAAACCGCCGGACGGCGGTGCAGCGATTTATCGTGCGTGTCGTTCGATGCGCCCCTAGGTTAGCGCCGCTTTCAGCGAGCGCGGCAAAGTCGCCGCCAATTTTTTCTTGGGGGTTGCGATGGCCCGACTTTTCTTGGCTTCGCTGGTCACGGTCGGCTTGCTGCTCGGCATGGTGTGCGGCGTCATCCTTGCTGCGCTCGTCTACACCGACAACGTCAATCTCGGCTTTGCCATCACGCTGACACTCATCCTCAATGGCGTGATCTGGCTCGTCAGCCCATGGATCAGCGACTGGTCGCTGCGCTGGTTCCACAAGATGACGTTCCTCGATGACGCCGAGGTGAAGACACGGTTCCCGGGCGTGCATCAGCTCATCCATGCGGTTGCAGATGAGTACAGGTTCAGCGCGCCGAGCATCGGCCTCATCCCCGACCGCAACCCGACCGCATTCACTTACGGCCTCCTCCGCTCCAATGCACGCATCGTCGTCACGGACGGGATCTTCGAGTTCCTGAACGAGGATGAGCAGCGCGCCGTCATCGCGCACGAGCTTGGCCACATCGTCAACCGCGACTTCATCGTCATGACGGCAGCGGGAACGCTGGTGCAGATCCTCTACCAGGTCTACGCGGCGATGATGCGCTCTGGCAGATCGGGCGGAAAGAACAAGGGCGGCCAGGCAATCATCGGCATCGCTGCTCTGATCATGTACTACGTCGGCATCTACCTTCTCTACTATCTCAGCCGCACACGCGAATATCTCGCCGATGCCTTCTCTGCCGAGAAGGTCGAGGCGCGTCACCTCGCCTCCGCGCTGGTGAAGGTTGCCTACGGCATCGTCAAGGTCGAGGACACCGAGGCAACGCAGAGCCTGCTGCAGTCCACGCGGCACATGGGCGTCATCGACGTCAAGAACGCGCGCTATTCCGGTCTCGAGGCGGAGAGCGACCTGCAGACACCCGAGCGTGCATCGGAAGCCATGCTGTTCGATGCGCACAATCCGTGGGCGCGGCTCATCGAACTCAACTCGACACATCCGCTCACTGGCATGCGCATCGCTCACCTCGGCGACATTGCACGCGAGAAGGCGCAGCCGTTCCCCGCGTACGACCTCAAGGCCGCGGCGCAACGCGTGCGCCTCAATGAGGGTGCCTTGTGGCGGCAGTTCTGGTGGGAGCTCGGCGTTCTCGTGTTCCCGGTCGGACTTGCCGTGCTTGCCGCCTTCCTCGAAGCTTGGCTGTTCATTCCCGCGGCGTTCGCGCTCGGCGTGCTCATCACGCTGCCGCTGCGCTTTCCGTCCACCGATGCGTCGGTCACGACCGTCGCCGCGCTGATGACGAATCCCGCCGCCTCGCCCGTGATCGGCCGCCCGGCGCAGCTCACCGGCAAAGCGATCGGCCGCGCCAACCCCGGCTTCATCGCCGGCGAGGACGTCATCTATCAAGACAAGACGGGGCTGCTCACGGCGGACTTCCGCTCCATGCTGGGCTTCATCGGCGATCTCTTCGCGGGATGGCGACGGGTGCCGAAGCACCTCGGGCAGGATGGACAGCTCACCGGCTGGTTCCGCCGCAGCATGGGCGGCTATATCATCATGAAGGAGCTTTCCTCCGCTGCAGGCGTGCTGCGCGCGCGGCCGTATTTCTGGCAGGCCGCGGTCTCGGTGGCGGTTATCCTCATCACCGCCTACGTTGCCATCGTCGGGCTTGGCAACGTCACCCGGCAATTCGGCTATGACATGCACCGCGTTGGCCGCGAGATGCACATCGGCCACGGGCAGCGCGAAAGCGAGCGTCAACGGAGCCAGGAGGAGTGGTCGCGCAGTTACGAACTGGAGCCGTATCGGCCACAGCGATAGCCGCATTGATGCCCAGAGTGCGAGGATAGATTGTCGACCGGCGCTCGTTGGTGCAAAAGTTTCGACGGGGCGAATCGATTTTGGAGGGGTGATACTCGACATGCGGCCCGTCGCGCTGTGCCTTGCGAGCTTCGTTGCAGCCCTTTGGCTCACGACGATAGGCGTGCGCGCCCAGAACCTCGACGGCTATTGGATGGACTCCCACGGCGAGGTCATTCTGCAGTTCGGCTCGTGTGGCAGAGAGCTGTGTGGACGGGTGGCGTGGCTGAAGAAGCCGCGCGGCCCCGATCGCGGTCCCTTGCGCGACTTCCGCAATCCCGACACCAAGCTGCAGTCGCGCTTCGTGTGTGGGTTGGTCGTCGTCACGGGCTTCAAGAAGCAGCCCGACGGCACCTGGGCCGACGGTAACGTCTACGTTGCCGATCTCGGCATGAACTTCACGGGCTACGCCGAGGTGCTCAGCCGCGACAAGGTGAAGGTCTCCGGCTACATGCTGCTGCCGATCTTCGGATCGGCGGAGGTGTGGACGCGCTTCAGCCGCAAGCCGCCCACCTGCGAGGAGCAGGCGAAGATGATCGCCGAAGGCCGCTGGTCGGAGGACACGTCTGGCTGGCCGCCCGTGCCGCCTCCGGTGGCCTCGCGCTAGGCCAATCACGCGGAGCACCGCGATGAAACCGCATGCGGCGCGCGTATTGCTCCTTATTCTCGTTGCAGCGTTGCTGCCAACGCTCGGCGGCGCGCAGACCATCCCTAAAGACAAGGGGGCAGCGCGCACGTTCGCCCAGTTTCATTTCCTCTGCCTGCGACACCTTCCAGATCTCGACGGCGTCGAGCGTGCTGCCGGCTTCGGCGAGTACGATCAATTGCTCGGAGAGGACCTCGCTCCCTACACGCCGGACGAGCCGTTCGAAAAACTGTTCGGCTGGCGCTTTCACGATCACGGCGATGAGCTCATTCTCACGGCAATGCGCTCCAAGCCGGACGAGGCGTTCAAGAAGGAGATGCCGGCGTATGCGGCCACGACGCGCAACGAGTGCGCACTGCGCGTGCCGAACAAAGGAGCTGAGCTGCTGCTCGGCGAGCTGACGCGCTCGATCCAGCGCGCGCCGGATAAATCGTGGCGGGAGAGTGGCTTGCAGGTGTACTCCTGGACGCATCAAGCGGCTGATGCGCTAAGCAATATTCAGTTGCGGGTGCCCCAAGGGGCTGACGCAAAGGCTGTGCTCGAAGCGAGCGTATACTCCAACAAGTGAGAAAATACGCCGCGCACGTCGCTTGTTCCAGGCGGAACAGCAGACGTGTGGCGCGCAGTGGAGACTGCGCGTCGAAAGTCCGCTTGCGTGCGGACCTGCATTTGCCTAGGTCAAGATCAACCAGACTTGGAGGTATTCATGCGTTCTGATCGGATCGCCTTGCATGCCGCCGGCCTCGCGCTCGCGACGCTGTCGGCCGCGGCTGCGCATGCCGACAACTCGCCGTTCGGCGTGTGGATAGATCACACCGGTCGCGGTGCTGTCGAGATCACAGAGTGTGGCGGCAAGCTGTGTGGCCGCGTCGCCTGGGTGAAGGACGCCGAGAACGGCAGTGAGTGCGGCAAGCAGATCATCGGCAACGTCGAGCCAGTCGGCACCAACAAGTGGGACAATGGCTGGATCTACGACCCCGATCGCGGCAAGAAGTTCGATGTCGAGGTTACGGCGCTCGACGGCGACAAGCTACGCGTCAAGGGTTACGCCGGCACCAAGTGGCTAAGCGAGACGTATACCTGGAAGCGCGCGCCTGCCGATCTGCAGAAATGCTCGGCGGGTGAGGCGGCTGAGGCAACGACGCCCGCGGCCAACAAGGCTGCGGAGACAGCAAAGTCCACGACCGACGACGAGGAGCCGGTCGAGCTCAACGCTGCCAAGTCGGACACCGGCGGCAGCAAGGCCGATACGGGCAAGGTCGCCAAGTCGGATCAGGTCGCGCCGCAAGACGATGACAAGAAGCGCGATACGGCCAAGGCCGACCCGCAAGAGGATGAAGGCGACGGGCCGCCTGCCGCCGGCAAAGGCGACGGCAAGAAGGTCGTCGCGCGCATCATGGAGCAGCTCGAAAGCGGAGATGGCCCTGTCAAGCTGAAGCGCACCGGCAAGACCTGCAAGCTCAACGTGCCGTACGTGGACATGGTCGTCTCGTTCCGCTGTGACAAGGACGAGTAAGCGACGCATCAGAAATGCGTTTGGAAGCCCACGCACACCGCGTGGGCTTTTTCATCTTCGGGCTCAGAGGGTGCGGCCGAGGAAGACGAGCTCGTGGTCGTTGACGGCCGTCCTGGCGCGCGGCTTGAAACCCACGCGCTCATAGAAGCGCACGTTACGTGCGTCCGCCGAGGTGACGACATGCACGCCCTTGGCACCGGCACGCGCCGCGTCGGCCACGAAAGCCTCGATCAGATCAGCGCCGATGCCGCGGCTGCGGAACTGCGGGGCAAGATTGATGTGAAGGTGGGCTGGGAAGGCCTGCGCCGCTGACGCAAAGTCGTCAAAGCCGCTTGCCTCGTCAAGCGCTCCAACGAGATAGCCTGCCACGGTGCCGTCGGCCGCCTGCGCAACGTAGGCCCACTGCGGATGCTGCTCAAGATAGCGGCCGAACCACCGCTCGCGGAAGGCGAGACGCGCCTCCTCGCTCGGGAAAGACTTCGTATTGCTCGCCTCGAAAAAGATGGCATCGAGGTCCTTGATGAGCCGATCCTTGCCCGGCACGTCACGCCACCGCCGGATCGCGACGGGGGAAGCTGCAGGGTGGGGCTGAGGCATCATCGGGTCACGCCCATCGTCGGGAAGCACAAAGGGCCGGAGCATGTCCGGCCCTCCGTATCCTCGATCGGGGCTGATTAATCTTCGATGCACGCGTAATAGCGGTTCCACCAGTAGCGCTTGCCGGTGGCCTGTGCCCGCCGACGCAGCGGCTCGCACGAGCTGTAGTCGCCGAAATCATCGTCATAGTAATAGTAAGGATAGGCGGCGAAGCCGTAGCTGTAGGGGTAGAAGTTACGGAACCGCGGGCGGTGGTGATGGTGGTGGTGTCCATGCGACCCGCCACCTTTGAAGCCGCCTTTGAAACCACCCTTAAAGCCGCCGCCTTTAAAGGCACCGCCCCTAAAGCCGCCTCCCTTGAATCCTCCGCCTTTGAAGCCGCCGCCCCTGAAACCGCCGCCACCTCTGAAGCCTCCTCCTCCGCCGCCCCGGCGGACTTCATTGACGAGGCTTTGTGCGGTGCTGGGGGACTTGTCGAAGGGAATTGTGCCTGCCGAATAGGCCGTGCCGGCTAAGACGGTCACCAAGCCAGCTCCTGCAAGCGCTGCTGTCAGTACGCTTTTCATATCATTCTCCTCGGGGTCAAGCCTCCGGGGCGTCGCTTCGGCCGCGCCGACGGGTGCGGGGAAACCGGCGTTCGGAAAGCATTAACTATGTGGAAACGTCCTCGCGCCGTTCCAAGATCCTCCTCGGTGCGACGCTGCACCAAGGACGGTGCCGCTCACCTCAGGCAGGCGCGATAGCGCGTCCACCAATTGCTGTTCTTAGTGGCGATGGCCCGCTGGGCATAGCGGCGGCAGGAGCCTGGCGAGCGGTCAGTGTCGCTATAGTAGCGGTAGTTGTAGGGCGGCTTCTTGCCGATGTCGCGCGCGTCGCCGGCCCCGCGCGGCGGATTGGACTTAAGGCCGCCGTAAGTACCCCCCGGTCCAGAACGATGCGCATCGCTGGCATACGGCTGCGTCACGCCTGGGCGCCGATCTGGCGGTGCGGCGCCGGCAGCGAACGATGCGCCGAGGATAAGGACGAGTGCCAGAGGAAGTGCCCAAGAATGCATAGATGTCTCCGCTGCGGACCTCCTTAATATAGGAGGTCGCCGCCGGAATTTTGCTTATGCAGGCGCAGGCGGACCATCGCTGTTGGCGTCGTCCGGGGACTGCGGCAAGGGTATCTCGCCGTAGTTGGGGCTAAACGGCTGCGTTGGATCGTCAGGCTGCGGGAACATGCGCGCAAGCGGCGGGCGCTGCGCTTCGCGGCCATCGTCCTCGACCTCGACGGGCGGTGCTGCTTGGCGTGGCGCGGCCGCTGCGAAGGTGCTGATCAGACCGCTGTTCGGCAGCGGCGCCGCAGTACTGCACCCCGCAAGGGAAAGGGCGGCGAGCGAGATAAGGAGCGCCGCGCGGGCGCACGACGCTCCTTTTCCGGCCGCACAATGGCCGGTACGCTTGATTACAGAACGCGACGACCAACAGGACAACATGGGGGCACGCCTCTCAACAAACGCGACTGTCCCGATTCTGCTCCCTGTTGGTTAATGCCGGCCTAATCAGCGTCCTGAAACGACGCTCACGCGACGGCGCGCAAGAGGCCGCTAGAGCCGAGCCCGTTGAATACGGACTGCATCGCAATCCCAGACAGGAGAATACCGAACACGCGCATCAGCACCCGCTGCGCGGTGATGCCTATCATTTGATTGATACGCTGCGACAGGAGCAGCAGGGCAAGCGTCAGCAGCATCACCGCTGCCAGCGCGCCGACCGTCGTCGCCAAACGCAGCGCATTTCCCTCGGCGTTCGCTGCAAGCAGGATACCGGCGCTCATTGCACCTGGACCAGCAAGCAGCGGCATGGCCAGCGGAAAGACCGCAATGTCATCCTTCGAGTGCGCTTCCTCGTCCTCGGGCTGCGTCAGCTTGAAGGCACTGGTCGGCTTGGCGAAGATCATGTCGAGCGCGATGATCAGCAGCACGATGCCGCCTGCTGTCTGCAACGCGGCGATGCTGACGCCAAGCTCGTCGAGCAGGGGCTGGCCGAAGAGCGTGAAGATCAGCAGCAGCACGCCAGCAATGGCCGTGGCGCGGATGGCGATCGCGGCGCGATCGGCAAACTCCATCTTGGGCGTCAAAGTCGCGAACAGCACCGCCGCCTCCACCGGACCGATGGTGGCGAAGAACGTGGCAAAGCTCGTCAGAGCGGTCTCCAGCATGGCGTTCTGCCTAGGTGTGCAGCGATTTGGTGTGCCCGTTGCGCAGTTTCTCGGCGCCCTGTCAGCAATCCGTCAAAGAGGCTGCTAACTCACTAAAGTAGCGGAACAAATTCGTTGTCAGACGCTTTCACTTATCTATCATTTGGGGGGTGAGTCCGGGGGACTGGCGAAACTTCGGGGGAAAGGAATGCACAAGCCCGAAATGGCATCACTGCTCAAAGGATACAGCCTGACGACGGCGGAAATCCTCTACCGACTGCCGGATCATCCGGCGCTGCTGCAGAGCTACATCTGGCAGGACTACGATCTCCATCCGCGCTTTCCCAAACTGACGAACTTCCTCGATTTCTGGGTGGCGAAGCTGGAAGGCAAGCTGTTCAAGGTGACAGTCGCCCATTCGAAGCTATTGACGCCTGCCGAGGTGCGCCTCGTCGGTGCCGAGTTCAAGGTGCACTGAAGGGGAAGAAGACGCCGCCACTCCACACGCCGGGCACGGGCGCGTCTTGATGCTGCTCCTCGACGGCCAGCGCGACAAGGTCGTGCACAAGGGCCCGCGTGAGCAGCGCCTCGAGTCGCCCGCGCACGTGCAGATAGGGCTTTAGCCCGCCGCCCGGCTGCTGCTCGGTGAAGCGCAGCGGGTGGTCCGATCCACATGCGACGACGTCATCGACATTGGTGCGAAAGACGAGTTGCTGGTCGCTCCCCATGCCCTGCACCTCCATCTCGACGGCGAGAAATGGAGCATCCTCCACCTCGACATCGATCTTCTCAGTCGGCGTGACGAGATAAGTGCGCCCGTCTGGATCCTTGCGCAGGACTCCGGCAAACAGCTTCACGAGCGTCGGCCTGCCGATAGGGCTATCCTGATAAAGCCAGGTTCCATCGCGGCGGATCTTCAGGCCTATGTCGCCACAATAGGGCGGATGCCAACTTTCCACCGGAGCCGGACGCCGCTGCGGCGTCGCGTTGGCCAGACCTTGTAGCCTCTCAAGCGTGCCCAAATTTCCTGCCGTTCTATCGTCCATAGTCACATCAATGCGCCACACATTCACCTGTCCCGGCGCCTGGCGGGACTATGTGTGACACCCTTACCCCCAATCTAACGTAACATTCACTTGACCCAGTGCATGCCGCCTTGGATCGTTCCATTGAATAATATTGTTAAGCTGGCTTAAGCGCTGCCGAACACAGCCCCCAACAACGACAAGCGAGCCGCAGTCATCATGAGCACCGTCACCGACACTCACGTCGATATCGTCCCCCGCCTCGAGGCGGCTTCCGAGCGGGTGCAGCGGGCACACAAGGCGGCCGCCTCGGTCATCTTCGGCCAGGACGTTGTCATAGAGCGAACGCTGATCACCATCCTCTCGGGTGGTCACGCGCTGCTCATCGGTGTCCCCGGTCTCGCCAAGACGCTGCTGGTCGAGACGCTGGGCAAGGTGTTGGGCCTCGACGCCAAGCGCGTGCAGTTCACCCCCGACCTGATGCCGTCCGACATCATAGGCTCTGAGGTGCTCGAGGATGCGCCGGGCAAGCCGCGCTCCTTCCGGCTGGTCAAGGGTCCGATCTTCACCCAGCTCCTGATGGCGGACGAGATCAACCGCGCCTCGCCGCGCACCCAGTCGGCGCTGCTGCAGGCGATGCAGGAGCATCACGTCACCGTCGCCGGCGTCCGCTACGATATCCCCTCTCCCTTCCACGTGCTGGCGACGCAGAACCCCCTCGAGCACGAGGGCACCTATCCGCTTCCCGAAGCGCAGCTCGACCGCTTCCTCCTACAGATCGACGTGACCTACCCTGACGTGCTCGCCGAGCGGCGCATGCTGTTCGCCACCACCGGCACCGATGAGAAGCATCTCGAGGCCGTCATCACCGGACCCGAGCTTCAGAGCATCCAGCGGCTGGTGCGACAGATCCCCGTTCCTGACAAAGTCGTCGATGCCATTTTGAAGCTCGTGCGCTCGGCGCGCCCGGGTACCGGCGTCAGCGAGGAGACGGACCGCTACGTTGCCTGGGGCCCAGGCCCACGCGCCAGCCAGGCGCTGATGCTTGCCGTGCGCGCCAAGGCGCTGATCGACGGACGCCTTGCACCTTCCGTCGACGACGTGCTGGCGCTCGCAGAACCGATCCTGAAGCACCGCATGGCGCTGACGTTTGCCGCCCGTGCCGAGGGCAAAGACCTCGGCGCCATCATCGGGCGGCTCGTCGCGGCGGTGGAGTAAGGAATGGCGAACGCCGCGCACTCCCGTCAGGAGCCTGCCGCGGCGGCTGGGGTTCTAGCGCTCGAACGCGAAGCGCATGGCCTTGCCGACCGCTTGCCGGAGATTCTCGTCGACGCCCAGCGCATCGCACAGACGGTCGCGCACGGCCTGCATGGCCGCAGGCGCGCGGGGCCTGGCGAGACGTTCTGGCAGTTCCGTCAGTTTCAATCGAGCGACACGTTGCGTCAGATCGACTGGCGGCGCTCAGCAAGCTCCGATCACCTCTATGTCCGCGAGCGCGAATGGGAGGCGGCGCATACGGTCTGGCTGTGGCCGGACCTGTCGCCGTCGATGAACTTCCGCAGTCATCTGGCACCAACGACCAAGCGCGACCGCGCGCTGCTGCTCACGCTGGCGACAGCAGAGCTCCTGGTGCGTGGCGGCGAGCGCGTGGCAATGCTCGGGCTCACCGCGCCAAGCGCAAGCCGCAAGGCGACGACGCGCATGGCCGAAGCGATCCTGGCGCACGAGGGCGCCGAGATGCTGCAGGTGACGCAGCCGCCCAAGGTGCATCTCGCGCGCTTCTCGGGCGCCATCCTCGTTGGCGACTTTCTCGATCCTATCGAGAAGACACGCGAACACATCGAGACGCTGGCTGCGGACGGCGCCGTCGGGCATCTCGTCGTGGTCGTCGATCCCGCCGAGGAAACATTGCCCTATGAAGGACGCACTGAATTCCTCAGCCCAACCGGCAGTCAGCGTTGGGTGGCCGATCGCGCGCAGAGCCTCAGGGCCGAGTATCAGCACAGGCTCGAAGCGCACCGCGCCGAGCTGGTCGCGCTGACACGCCGGCTTGGCTGGTCGTTCATCGTCCATCACACCGACCATTCGCCGGCCGAGCCGCTGTTGTCGCTCATCATGCGCCTGCAAGGCGGAGTCGCCGATCCGCGCTGGCAGGTAGCTGCCAGCGACGCAACAAGCCAGGCCGAGGTCCACAGATGAGCTTCGGCGCACTGGCGTTTCTCAATCCATGGCTCCTGGCGGCGCTCGCGGCGCTGCCCGTCATTTATTGGTTGCTGCGCACGGTGCCGCCGAGTCCGCGGCAAGTAACCTTCCCGCCGACCCGCATTCTCGTCGGCATCGAGAACGCGGAGAAGACACCAGCGTCCTCGCCGTGGTGGCTAACGCTGCTGCGCCTGCTCGCTGCAGCGCTGCTGATCCTGGCGCTCGCGGAGCCGGTGCTCAATCCCTCGCGCGAAGCCGCGCTGAAAGGCACCGGGCCGGTCGCCATCGTCGTCGACAATGGGTGGGCGTCGGCGGCGCACTGGAGTGAGCGCCAGCGCATGATCGACCACGTGATCGCCGAAGCCGAGGCACAGAATCGGCCACTGGTGATCGTACCCACCGCCAGCTCGACGAAAGGCTTCAGCGCGCGCATCGAAGCGCCGACAGACGCGCATTCGACAGCGGGCGCGTTGGCGCCACAGCCCTTTGCGCCCGACCGCGCGGGAGCGGTGGACGCTCTAGCCACGGCGCTCGCCGGGGCTAGCGGCAGCGCCAGTATCGTGTGGCTGAGCGACGACATCGACCACGACGGCAAAGCGGCCGATGTTGCCGACAAGCTGCGCCGGCTCGCCGAGGGTGGCACTTTCGCCGTCATCGCCGACGCGCGCGCGTCGGAGCCGCTCGGTATCAGCGCCGGCATCGGCGAGAGCGGCAAGCTCGAAGCGAGCGTGTTGCGTCCCGAAGGCGGCGCGCGCAACGGCTTCGTGCATGCTATCTCGACGCGCGGGCAAAGCCTCGCTGAAGCGCCGTTCCAGCTCGCGTCAGGCGAAACAACCGCAACGGTGGCTTTCGAGCTACCGCTCGAGCTGCGCAACCAGGTCGGGCGCGTCGAGGTCGCCGGCGAGCGCTCCGCCGGTGCCGTCAGCCTCATCGACGAGCGCTCGCAATGGCATCGTGTGGCGCTGATCTCCGGCGAGAACCGCGAGCAGGCGCAGCCGCTTCTCGCCCCGCTCTACTACATCGAAAAGGCGCTCACGCCCTATGCCGAGCTGATCCGGCCGAAGGGGTCCAACCTCGCGGCCGGCATCCAGGATGCACTGGCACAGAACGCCAGCGTGCTGATGCTGGCCGACATCGGCACTTTGTCCGGCGAAGCAGCCAAGCACGTCGAGGAGTGGGTGAAGAAGGGCGGCGTCCTCGTGCGCTTCGCCGGTCCGCGGCTCGAGAACGGTGGCGATGACCTCTTGCCAGTCCCGTTGCGCGTCGGCGGCCGTACGCTGGGTGGCGCGCTATCATGGTCGACGCCGCAGAAGCTCGCACCCATCGAGGACCAGAGCCTGTTCGCTGGCGCGACGGTGCCGCCCGAGGTGACGGTTAGCCGACAGGTTCTTGCTGACCCAGCCATGCTGGGACCTGACGTCCACGTGTGGGCACGCCTTCAGGACGGTACGCCGCTCGTTACCGAGCGCAAGCTGGGTGAAGGGCAGATCATCCTCTTCCATGTGACGGCCAACTCGGACTGGTCGAACCTGCCGCTCTCCGGCTTGTTCGTCGAGATGTTGCGCCGCATCTCGGCGCTCGGCACGGGCGTCGGCGACGGCGCCACAGCCGGTGGCGTCAACAATGCTGGTGCGCCGGATATGCCTTCGGTTCTGCCGCCGCTGCAGACGCTCGATGGCTACGGAGTTCTCGTGCCACCACCGCCCACAGCACAGCCGGTCGCCGCCGCCAAGGTGCATGACCTCGTGCCGAGCCTCGACCATCCGCCTGGCTACTACGGCGCCGGCGCGACGCCGCGTGCCATCAACGTGCTCGGGCCGAAGAGCAAGCTCGCGCCGCTGCCAGCTCTGCCTAGCGGCACCGAACGGCTCAGCTATGCC
>Ga0164243_10004585_pt1 | contig 21575 bp, 20 predicted proteins | sample OricompcompostOP_FD_108781 | JGI IMG/M metagenome (GOLD analysis project Ga0164243, IMG submission 108781) | Organic Plus compost microbial communities from Emeryville, California, USA - Original compost - Organic plus compost (OP) | ecosystem: Engineered > Solid waste > Mixed feedstock >...
CACCTGATGACGACGCCGGCGATCAAGTTGGCAGATGGCTCCGAAGTGCCGGAAGGTTTGCTCGATGCGATGGTGACCGCGCTGATCGGCATGCGCGATCTGAAGGGCCTCGGCCGCTTCCGCAACAGCCGCAAGGGCTCGATCTATATCGTGAAGCCGAAGATGCACGGACCGAAGGAGGCGGGCTTCGCGAATCGCGTGTTCGATGCCGTGGAAGATGTGCTCGGTCTCGCGCGCCACACGCTCAAGCTCGGCCTGATGGATGAGGAACGGCGCACCTCGGCGAATCTCGCGGCCTGTATCGAAGCGGTGAAGGGACGCATCGTGTTCATCAACACGGGCTTCCTCGATCGCACCGGCGATGAGATGCATACGTCCATGCGCGCAGGTCCGATGATCCGCAAGGGCGACATGAAATCCTCCGTGTGGATCAAGGCGTATGAAGATCGCAACGTGAACATCGGCCTCGAGTGCGGTCTGGCCGGTGTTGCGCAGATCGGCAAGGGCATGTGGGCCGCGCCCGATCGCATGGCGGACATGCTCGCGCAGAAGATCGCGCATCCGCAGGCGGGCGCGTCGACCGCGTGGGTGCCGAGTCCGACAGCCGCGACGCTGCACGCGCTGCACTATCACCAGGTCGATGTGTTCGCGCGTCAGCAGGAGCTTGCGCATCGTCCGACGCCGGGCCTCGACAAGCTGCTCACGATTCCGCTGCACACCGGTCCGAAATGGTCGGAGGCGGAGATTCGCGACGAGCTCGACAACAATACGCAAGGCATTCTCGGCTACGTCGTGCGCTGGGTCGATCAGGGCATCGGCTGCTCGAAGGTGCCGGACATTCATGACGTCGGGCTCATGGAAGATCGCGCGACGTTGCGCATTTCATCGCAGCACATCGCGAACTGGCTGCTGCATGGCGTGTGCACGGCGCAGCAGGTCGACGAGGCGTTGCTGCGGATGGCGGCGAAGGTCGATGCACAGAACGCGGGCGATCCGCTGTATCGACCGATGGCGCCGAATGGGGACAAGAGTCTCGCGTTCCAGGCGGCGCGCACGCTGATCTTCAACGGCGTGCAGGAGCCGAACGGCTACACGGAACCGGCGCTGCATCGGTTCCGCGCCCAAGTGAAGGCCCAACGCCGCTAGCCGCACGAAATCTTAAGGAAGGAACTGCGCCTAACCTCCGCGTGCCAGTGTCCGCGTGAGCATCCACGCCATCCAGGCCGCCGCGAGCATGGATTCTTTGACGCAACTGCGCTACTTCTATGCCCGGCCCGCGAGGCCATTGCGAGGTCAACGATCGTTCAACTGCCGTCAAGAACAATACCGGGAGATTCGTCATGCGCTCATGGTCGAAACGGTTATACGTCTTCTTGGGATCGTGCCTGTTGTTGGGTTGCGCAGCCGGGGGCGGCAGTGCCGGTCATCAGGCAACGGGTGCGAAGCTGTCCGCCGCGAGCTGCTCCGCTCAGATCGAGAGCCAACGGCAACAGTGCGAACAAAAATGCCCGACGGCCACGGGCAACGAGCACTTCTCGGTCCAGCACAAGATTGCAATGGAGAATGCAGCCTGCAAAGACAGCTGCGCGGAAGCGAGCGAGCAGCAGGGGATGAGCTGCAAAGCGACCCGCTGATCCTAAAGCGTGCAGACCGCGCCCGCCGAGCGGATGAACTAGCGGCTTGGACAGTGAAAGCGTCCCTTCCCCCGCGAACGCGGGGGAAGGACAGGATGGGGGCCGCAAGACGTGCAGCCCCGCGCGACCGCCTTACGCAGCTGCCGACTTCTTCACCGGCAGACCTTCCGCCTGCAGCGCCGCCTGGACCGCGCTGCGCTCCGCCACCCGATTCAAAAACTCCTGCACCGGCGCGAGATCCGTCAGCTCGACGCCCACGTTGCGCGCCCAACGCGTCACGACGAACAAATACGCATCTGCAGCCGTGAAATCCGCGCCCGTGAGGAACGGCTGCTTCGCAAGCCGCGCGGCGACGAGCTCGTACTTCTTGCGCAGCGCGGCGCGAAACCACTGCTTCGCCTCCTCATTCACCTGCGGGCTGAACAGCGGCGAAAAGAACTTGTGCAGCTCGGCCGTCACGTAGTTCTGCCATTCCATCACGCGATAGCGCGCCATCGTGCCGGCCGCGGGCATGAGATCGGTACGGCCCGCGCGGTCGCAGATCCATTGCGCGATGATCGGGCCTTCGGTCAGGCGCTCGCCGTCGTCGAACTCGAGCACCGGCACCGATCCTTTCGGATTGATCGCGTAGAAGTCGGCGCCTTCGGTCGTCTTGCGAGCCTGCAGGTCCACGCGTGCAAGCTCAAACGGCAAACCGGTGTCGCGCAGCAGAATGTGCGGGGCCAGCGAGCAGGCCCCGGCCGAGTAATACAGCTTCATGAAATCTCCTTGAACGAGCTTACGAGCCGCGATGAGGGTATGCTGTAGCTCACTGGCTGTTAAGTACGCACCTTTTGGTTCCTACCCCCATGCCAACACCGCGCGCAAACCTCTACAACCCCGCATGCCCGTCGCGAAAGATTCTGCAGCTCATCGGCAGCAAGTGGTCGATGCTGCTCCTGTGCACGCTGCGCGAAGGGCCGGTGCGCACCGGCGCCTTGCGCCGCGAGGTCGGCGGCATCTCGCAGAAGATGCTCACCCAGACCTTGCGCGAGCTCGAGCGTCACGGCCTGATCGAGCGCATCAGCTACGAGGAGATTCCGCCGCGCGTCGAATACAAGCTCACCCGCCTCGGGCGCTCGCTCAGCGATCTGGTGGAGGGGATCGAGCAATGGATCGAAGGCCACTACCCGAGGCTCGCCGACGAGTCGCGCGCGTTCGATGCGCGCAATAGCGCTTAGCGAGATTGCAATTCGCGGATCGCTCGGCGCCTTCCGACGACCTGCCGGATCCTTGGGGCCTACGCGCCGTGGGATCGCCGCCGGAGCGTGCGGCCCGGAACTCGGCGATCGAAGTGGCGTTGGAATTGCACCCGCCCCGATCGAACTGCAGGTGGCTCATGAGCTCGCAACAGATGATTGCCTCGCATCCCGACGTGAAGGGAAATTTCAACGCGGCGCTCGCGAAATGCATCGACGAATGCTTCTCGTGTGCGCAGATTTGCATCTCGTGCGCCGATGCATGCGTCGCCGAGCCGATGGTGGCCGAGCTGCGCCAATGCATCCGCCTGGATCTCGACTGTGCCGATGTATGCGGCGCCACGGGTGCGTTGGCGTCGCGTCGGACGGGTTCGAACGAAGAAGTGCTGCGCGGCGCCCTCGAGCTGTGTCAGCTCGCATGCGGCAGGTGCGCGGAAGAATGCGAGCGCCATGCGAGTGAGCACGAACACTGTCGCATCTGCGCGGAAGCATGCCGGCAGTGTGAGGACGCTTGCCGCGCGGCCATCCCGACCGTGGGCACCGGCAAGCGGGCATCTGCATCCGGACGGCACTGAACTCGGAAATGGCCGATATTCCCAGGCCGGGCGGCATCGACGACACGCTCGCGTTCAAGCGCGAACCTTACGACTACATCTCGCGGCGCTGCCGCAGCTTGAACACGGATGTCTTCGAAGCGCGGCTGCTGGGCCGCAAGACGCTCTGCATGCGCGGGCGCGCCGCCGCGGAGCTGTTCTACGATCCGCGCTATTTCATGCGGCATGGCGCCGCGCCCGAGCCGCTGCAGAAAACGCTGCTCGGCACGACGGGCGTGCAAACGCTGGACGATGCCGCGCATCGCCATCGCAAGGCGATGTTTCTGGCGTTGCTGTCGCCGACGCGCATCAGCACCCTCGGCGCGATCTTCCGGCAGGACATGCAGCGCACGGCGCACGCGTGGACGCGCCGCCCGCAGATCGTGTTGTACGACGAAGTTCAGCAAGTGCTCACGCGCTGCGTGTGCGCGTGGGCGGGCGTGCCGCTCGAGCCGGCCGAAGTCCCGAAGCGCACCGCTCAGCTCGCGGCGATGTTCGATTGGGCGGCGCGCGGCGGAATGAAGCATTTCCGTTCGCGCCTCGCGCGTCGACAGGCGGAGCAGTGGGTCGCGGCCATCATCGAGAGCATTCGCGCGGGAGAGTTCAAGCCCGTGGAGGATTCGGCGATCGATCGGATCGCCTTGCATCGTGACTTGAGCGGCAACGTGCTGCCGCCGCAGGCGGCGGCGGTGGAGCTGTTGAACGTGCTGCGGCCGACGGTGGCCGTCTCGGTCTACATCGTCTTCATCGTGCATGCCCTGCACGAGTTTCCGGATGCGCGCGACCTGTTGCAGGCGGACGGCCCGTTCATCGATGCGTTCGTGCAGGAAGTGCGCAGGTTCTATCCGTTCTTTCCCGCCGTGCCGGCGAAGGTGCGCGCGGCGTTTCGGTGGAACGGTTACGAATTTCCGGAGGGCACGCGCGCGCTGCTCGATCTCCATGGGATCAATCACGACGAGCGCATTTGGGATGCGCCGGATGAGTTTCGTCCGCAGCGCTTCCTACGCTTCGATGGCAACGCGTATGAATTCGTGCCGCAGGGCGGCGGCGATCATCTGAAGAACCATCGCTGTCCCGGCGAATGGCTGACGATCGAGCTGATGCGGCAGGCGCTCGAGTTCTTCACCGGTGACATTCGCTACCGCCTGCCGCCGCAGGATTTGACGATCGATACGCGGCGGCTGCCGGCGCTGCCGAAGAGCGGGATCGTCATGAGCGACATCGTGTTTCCAATCCCCTCTCCCGAAGGAAGAGGGTTAGGGTGAGAGAGCGCGCGCGAGCGCACGCGCTCTGGAAACTGCGCAGCGCTGCTGCGCTCCCTCACCCCGGCCCTCCCTCCGGGAGAGGGGGCCTCACTCCGGCACTTTTCCTTCGGGAGACGGGGATGCGAAGGTGGGTGCGATATCGATCGGCACCGTCACGAGCTTGTCGATCACACGCTGAACCTCCGGCCGGATCACGACCATCTTGTTCATCAGCTGCTTCACACCCGCGTAATCGCCATGCGCCTGCAGCGTCATGATCTGACGCGTCAGCGCGGTCACCGCCTTCTTGGTCTTGGCGAGATCGAGCGAGAACCGTCCTTCCGCATCGACCTTCACCGCGCCCGCATCCAACAGATGATTCAGCTGCAGCGCCATGCCCTTCGCATGTGCTTCATTCAATCCGAAGCGCAGCGTGCGGAACGATGAGGCAAGGAACGTCACGTACATGCTGCGCTCCTGCTTCTTGTCGATCACGCCCTTGTCCATCAGGTATTGCAGCGCCCACAGGCCCGAGATGTCCGCCTTCGCTTCCTCGAGCGGGCCGTTCAGCTCCTTGAGCTCCTGACGGACCGTCGACTGCTTCCCGTTCACGCGAATCGTCTGCGGCCCGAGGCCGTGCATCAGCTCATGCATCAGGATGTGCGTGAAGAACGGCTCGAAGGACACGAGCCCGCGATCCGCCGGCGCGAGCGCGATGCCGGCGATCGGCACGAGAACCTTCGTGAACTTCGCGTCCTGAAAGTTCTTGAGCAGCACGCGCTTCGAGCCTTTCTCGGCGACGACGCGCTCGTCGTTCGGCAGGTTGTACGCGGCGGTCTGTACGCCGTGATTGGCGTCGCCCGCCGCGAACACGACGTTCACGACCCGGATCGGCGAATACCCGCCGAGCTGCTTGCGGCGGAACTGCGGATCGATCGGCAGATGATCCTCGAGCTCCTGCAATTCATGGCTGAAGCGCGCGAGCTTGTCGGATTCGGCGGCGTCGGTCAGCGTGATGAAGGCTTCGAACGCCGCCTTGAAATTGAACCACTCGTCCTCGTAGACCTCGTACGGTCCGATCGTCGGCTCGATCGTCGCATCGAGCTCCATCCACGCGACGTCGCTCGCGTAATAGTCGTTCGAGATGAACGCATCGGCGCGCTTCGTGAGAAACGCCTTGAGCGTCGGCTGCTTCGTCAAGGCGGCGGCTTCGCGCAGCAGCCGCGCCATTTCGACGAGCTCGCCTTGATACTCGAGCGAATAGGGCACCATCGTGAGCTGGTTCTCGGGCGTGCGGCGGATCGTCGTGAAGAATCCGGTCGCGGGCGCGCGTTGCGCTTCAGGAAGGCCTTGCATCCACGCCTCGACTTCCTCGCGCGTCGCATCCGCCGGATAGAAGTTGCCGCCCGCCGGCTTCGGCCCGACGCCCGGCAGGAACGGCGCATCCTCATCGAGCTCCGACCACGGGCCTTTATTGAGGAGGAAGTAGCGGAGGCGGGCGCGGCCCAGAGGGCTCGTATCGTCCAGCAGCGCGAGCAGCCGCGCGCTGTTGCTCGCCGAGCGCTGCCGCATGAAGAGCGCATCGACATAACGCGATGCTTCGACCAGCTTCGCGAGCGCTGCACGCTCGTTCGCCGGCAGCGACGAAAGGTCGACCTTGACCTCGACCGGCGCGAACCGCGCCGCCATTCGATCGAGCTCGCCCGCCGTCGGGACGGACTCGGCGGCCGAAGCGGCGGTCGATACGCAACAACCGCAGGTGAGCATCACGGTCGCGCAAGTACGGACGAAGAAGCGCATGTGCAGTCCTTTAGAGCCAAAGCGGAGCGAATTCTAGCGGCATCGGCCCGGCCGGTTCGCTCGGATCGTCGTACCGGCGCGGTCGCCCGCCGCGTTTTGAATCCAAACGGAGAATTCATCGCCGCGAACGGAACCCGAGGGGGCATGTCGGTAGTTATCGCAGGCAATGACTGCGGCAAGCACATCCTTCTGGCATCGTCTCGCGTGGTATGTCCCGGCCGGAGCGCTGCTCATCCTGCTGCCGGTCATCAAGTATTCGCAGCTCTGGTGGCAGCTGCCGCGCGAGCAGAAGATCGCGCTCGTGTTCGTTGCCGCGACCTTCGGCGCGGCGTGCCTCGTCACGCTGCTGTTCGAGCGCGAGCACGACTGGCGGGCGGCGCTGCGCGCGCTCGTCTCCAGCCTTGCCGTTCTCGGCGTATTCCTGGTCGCGCTCGTCGTGCTTGGCCGCGAGCTGCCTGCCTATCTCGCGGCGCCGCTGTTTGCATGCCTCGCGATCATCATCCCGCTATCGGTGAGCCCGCTTGCGAGCTCGCGTCTGCCGGCGCTCGGGTTGGCGCTGCTGGCGCTGCTCGGGATGGGGCTCACGTATCGGCAGGTCGCGAGCCGGCATGTCGGTGAGCAGGTCACGAACAACTCGCTCCTGCGCACGGCGTTCTACACCTTGCAGGCCACCCGCTACGAGGGTTTCGTGCCTAGGCCGGCAACGCGCGGCGGCGGCCTCGACCGGCTCGGCGATCGCGTTCTGCTCGGCACCGGCGATGGTTATCTCTATCTGCTCGACGTACCGACGGACGGCAAGGCGCCGAAGATCCAGAAGCTCGCGACGCGGGTGCCGCACAACCGCGACGAATTCGCCGCGGCGTTCGGCGGCAGCGCGACGGCGCCGACGCGCTCGTCGGAATATTCCGAAGCGGGTCCGCCGCGCGTGCAGACGTGGCGCTTTCGGGTCGCCGATGTCATCGCGCAGACGAAGGGCGACGAGGTTCATATCTTCGCGTCGCATCACTGGTGGAAGCCGGAAGGCAAGTGCTTCGTCGTGCAAGTTTCGGAGCTTGCGTTGTCGGCGGCGCAGATTCCGGCCGATGTCGGCAAGGCGCAATGGCGCACGATCTTCGAATCCTCGCCGTGCATTCCTCTCGTCGGGCCCGAGCGCAAGCGCGGCAAGAATCCGTTCAAGGGCGAGGAGGTCGGCGGGCGGCTCGCGCTGCTGAACGATCAGACGCTGCTGCTCACGCTCGGGGATCAGGGCTTTTCGGGCATCGAATCGCTGCAGGCGTTTTCGCAGGATCCGGCCGCGTCTTACGGCAAGACGATCCGCATCGATCTCACGAACGGAACGAGCAGCATCTTCACGATGGGCCATCGCAATCCGCAGGGCTTGTATGTCACGGGCGAGGGCGAGATCTGGGAAACCGAGCACGGAGCGCAGGGCGGGGATGAGCTGAATCTGCTCGCCGACGGGACGAACTACGGCTGGCCGCTCGTGACGTACGGGACGGATTACGGCTCCTCGACGTGGCCGGTGAGCCGCACGCAGGGGCGTCATGCGGGATTTCACCAGCCGCAGCATGCGTGGTTGCCGAGTATCGGCGCCTCGCAAGTCATTCGGATCGAGCGCGATGCGCCGTTCCCGGTCTGGCAAGGCAATCTGCTCGTCGGCTCGCTTTCGGCGCGCTCGATCTTCCGCGTCGTGACGGATGCGGGGCGTGTGGTGCTCACGGAGCAGATCAATCTCGGGGAGCGCGTGCGCGATCTGCTCGAGCTTCAGGACGGGCGCATTCTCGCGTGGACGGACGATGCGGACCTCGTCACGCTCGAGCCCGCGAAGGGCAATGACGGCGCGACGCTGTTCGCGACGCAATGCTCCGGTTGTCACTCGATCGCAGACGGCATGTCGCATCGTCTGGGTCCGGATCTGCATGGCGTCGTCGGCCGTCAGGTCGCCGCTGCGAGCGGTTTCGGCGAGTATTCGGAGGCGTTGCGCGCACAGAAGGGCGAGTGGACGAAGGAGCGGCTCGAGGCATTCCTGAGCGATCCGCAAGCGGCGGTGCCGGGCACGAGCATGGGCTTTGCGGGCGTTTCGGATGCAAAGCAACGTGCGGCGTTGATCGAGTATCTCAGCCGCTCGGAAAGCAACCAGCATTAGCGTCCCCTCTCCCGAAAGGAGAGGGACAGGGTGAGGGGATTTCGACGGGCGCGCTCGCGCGCCCGCTCCCTCACCTGCTGGGCACGATGCCCGAATGCCGCGAGCGCATGGATGCGCAGGAGCGGCCGCGCTGGCGCGCGACCTCTCCCTCCGGGAGAGGTGGGGATGGCAACCATCGAGGTGGATCATGCAGCTGCATCGGGGACGAGCCTTGGATCACGTTCACCTTCACGCGAAGGACCTGGCCGCGAGCAAGCTCTTCTATAAGGCCATCGCGACCGTTCTCGGGCTCGAGAACGGCTTCATCGAGTTCGATGATCACTTCATCCTCGACGAGCTCTACGTCGATGGCGACCGCAAGGCGCCCGACACGCACATCCATCTCGCATTCCAGGCGAAGGACCGCGATACCGTCGAGCGCTTTCACAAAGCCGGCCTGACCGCCGGCGGTAAGGACAACGGCGCGCCGGGCGAACGCCCGTATCACCCCGGTTACTACGCAGCGTTCCTGCTCGACCCGGACGGCAACAACATCGAGGCCGTCTATCACGGTGAGGCGAAGCGCAGCGCCGCCTCCGTCGTCATCGATGTGGCGTGACGGTTTGCTGCGCCGCACTTCACCGCGCGGCGATCCCTCGCAGTGCGACAGATGGAGTATCGTCGCGCCATGCACGGCGAACCTCTGATCGAGCCTGGCCCGAACTCTCGTTCGCATCGTGCGTCAGGCTGCGCCGCGGCCGTCATCCTGTTGACGAGTTTTCTGTGCGATTCCGTACAGGCCTTCAGCTTCGATGACGTCGCCTCCCGAGCGCAGGCCCAGGCGCAGCAGCCGTACCGGCTAGCCACGCGCAAGCCGCCCGCCGAGCTCGCCGCGCTCACCTATGATCAGTACCGCGATATTCGCTTTCGCCCCGAGCGCGCGCTCTGGCGCAACGAGAACCTGCCGTTCGAGTTGATGTTCTTTCATCTGGGTAAATTCCAGACCGACCCCGTCCTCATCAATGAAGTCACGCCGCGAGGCGTGAATCACATTCGCTATCGCAGCGCCGAGTTCGATTACGGCAAGAACAAGCTCTCGCCCGAGCGCTGGGGCGACATCGGCTTCGCGGGCTTTCGCGTGCATTACGCGCTCAACAACAGCCGCTATAAGGACGAGCTCGTCGTGTTCCTCGGCGCGAGCTACTTCCGCGCGCTCGGCGCCGGCCAGCATTACGGCTTGTCCGCGCGCGGGCTCGCGATCGATACCGTCGGCGGCGAGCGCGAAGAGTTTCCGCGCTTCAGCGAATTCTGGATCGTGAAGCCCGCCGCGGACGCAAGGACGCTGACCGTGTTCGCGCTGCTCGAGTCGGCGCGCACGAGCGGCGCGTATCAGTTCGACATCCAGCCGGGCAAGACGACGACCATGAACATTCGCGCACGGCTGTATCTGCGCGCGCCGGTCGCAACGCTCGGGCTTGCGCCGCTCACGAGCATGTATTTCTTCGGCGAGAACCAGCCGCATCGCAGCGACTTCCGGCCGGAGGTGCACGACTCGGACGGCCTCATGGTCGCAACCGGGACGGGCGAGTGGATCTGGCGTCCGCTCCTGAATCCCAAGCAGACGCTGACGACCTCGTTCTCGATGCCGCAGCTGCGCGGCTTCGGCTTGATGCAGCGAGATCGGAATTTCGCGAGCTACGAGGACCCGGAGGCGAAGTACGAAGCGCGGCCGAGCGCATGGGTCGAGCCGATCGGATCGTGGGGCCCGGGGCGCGTGGAGCTCGTGCAGTTGAGCACGCCCGATGAGACGAACGACAACATCGTCGCGTACTGGGTGCCCGAAAAGCCGCCAGCCATCGGGGAGCCGCTCGATTTCGCGTACCGCCTGCAGTGGCAAGGCGCCGAAATGACCTATCCGCCCGGCGCATGGGTGGTGCAGACGCGCGCCGGCCGCGGCTTCGCGGAGCTCGCGCCGGACGAGCAGCAGTTCATCGTCGACTTCAAGGGACCGTCGCTCGACAAGCTACCGGCGGACGCGGGCGTCAAAGCCGTCGTGTCCGCCCCGTTCAACGGCGAGGTGCTCGAGAGCAACGCCTATCGCGTCGAGGCCACTGGCCAGTGGCGCATGGCCGTTCGCGTCAAGCAGCTGGATCCCTCGCAACCCACCGAGCTGCGCGGCTTTCTCCAGCGCGGCGAGGACGTGCTGACCGAAACCTGGAGCAATGTTTTGCCGGCGCGCTGAACCGGGCTAACCTTTTTCGGTCCCCTCCGTCTAAGGTTCGTGCTGACATTCCTCAAATCCTGGGTTCGGCCCGACCACTTCCACACTGTGCTCAGCGAGCGCAGCGGTCGTTGGTACAACGCCTGCCTGCGCATTACGGGAGACCCCGATCTCGCGGCCGATGCAGTCCAGGAAGCGCTGTTGAAGGCCTGGGACCAGCGCGCCGAGTTTCGCGGCGAGTCCGATCTCGACACCTGGATCCATCGCATTGCCCTGAATGCGGCCATCGACCTGATGCGCCGGCGCAGGCCGCATGCGCACGATGAGCTCGACGCCGATCTCCTGATCGCGCCCGCGGCGTCGCCGGAGAGCGAATACAGCGAGCACGCTCTCGGCAAGGACCTCGCGAGCGCAATGCAGCGGCTGACGACGATGGAACGGCAGACGTTCCTGCTCAAGCACATCGAAGGCTGGCGGCTCGAAGAGATCGCGGAGCGCCTGCAGACGAACGTCAACAACACCAAGCAGGCGCTGTTCCGTGCCGTGCGCAAATTGCGCGTCGATCTGCACGTATGGCGAGGCGAATCATGATTTCCGACAACGATCTCCTGCTCTATTACTACCGCGACGGCCTCGATGCCGCCGAGCGCGCGCGCATCGCCGCTGCACTCGGCGAACAGCCGGAGCTTGCGGCGCGCCTGCATCGGCTCATCGCGCGATTGGATGCCGCGGCGGCGACGGCCGACGTGCCCGTGCCGGAACAGGTGCAGCAACGCTGGCAATCCGCTCTCGATCGCGCCGCTAGAGGCGAAATGCCGCAGCAAGTGCAGCCGCGAGCCCATTCGTTCACTGGTGCTCGTTGGCGCATGGCCGCTGCCGTTGCGGGCGCGCTCGTGCTCGTTGCCGTCGGCGTGAGGCTAGGGATGCAGCCGGCTCCCGATCGCGTCGCGCTCGAGCCTTCGACCGCACAGACGCGGACCGATGCCGGCGCGAATGACGCGCTCGCGTACGAGCGTGGATTGCGCTGGCATCTCGCGAACACCGAATGGCAGCTCGCGAGTCTCGAGACGACGAGCGGCGACGAGCGCAACCGTCTCGTCGAAACCATCATCGCGCAGAACCGGCTGTACGCGATTGCGGCCGAACGTGCGAACGAGCCGCAGCTCGCCCGCGTGCTGCGCTCGTTCACGCCGATCCTCGAGCGCCTTGCCGACGGCCGCGGCGATGCAGCCGCCGAGATCGCGCAGCTGAATTTCGAAATGAATGCGATGCAGGCGCGCTTGAACGCCGCGACCTCAAGCGAATCCACCGCGCGCTCGCTCGCGCTCTAGCGTCAGTTTTGGGAGAGAGCTCATGCAGTCATGCCACACGATCCTGATGTCGTTGCTGGTGGTCAGCAACGTGATGTCCGCCGAGCCGCCAGAAGATCTGCCGGCGCTCGAACGGGTGCAGCGTATCGACCTTGCGCAGGTGCAGGCTCAAGCCGAGCGCGCGCGCGATGCCGCCGAACGCGTGCGCAGCGCTCGGCGCGCGCCGACGGAAGAGGAGTCGCTCGCGCTCGCCGCCATGGAGGGCCTGATGACGCAGCCGCCCGAGCGCGCGCTGCCGATCATCAGGAAGGTGTTGGCCGGCTCGCAATCGACGCTGATCAAGCAGCGGGCGCTGTTCGTCCTGAGCCAGATCGACGCTCCGGAAGCTCAGGATCTGCTCCTGCAGGCGGCGCGCTCGAGCGATCCGGATCTGCAGCGCGAGGCGATTCGCAACATCGGCATCGGCGGTCAGCCCAAAGCGCTCGCCGCGCTCCAGCAGATCTACGACAAGGGCGATGATGCGGTGAAGGCGCAGGTGCTCGAGGCATGGATGATCGCCGACCGCAAGGAAGAGGTGTATCAGGCGGCCGTCAAGGCGAAGTCGGAAACCGAGCTGAACGAGGCCATCCGCATGCTGGGCGTGATGGGCGCGGTCGATGAGCTGCGCAAGCTCGGTGATCGCCCGAATGCCGGCAGCGGGCTCGTGAATGCGTATGCGATCAGCGGCGATCTCGCGAGCTTGCGCAAGATCGCGGAAGGCAGCGGCGACATCGCGGTTCGCAGCGAAGCGGTGCGCAAGATGGGCATCATCAGCAATGATGCCTCGCGCACGGCATTGCGCGAGATCTACCAGCGCAGCGCGGACGCAGCGATCAAGGACGCGGCTCTGCAGGGCCTCTTGATCAGCGGCGATGAGCAGGGCGTGCTGGCGCTGTATCGATCTGCGAAGACGACTGAGGAGAAACGACAGCTGCTGCGCACGCTTTCGATGATCGACGGCGATGCGGCGCTAGAGGCGATCGATGCCGCCCTGGAGGAAAAGAAATGAACCGCCTCACGGTCATGTCGCGCGCCCTCGCGGTGTGCGCGATCGCATCGGCCATCGCTTCGCCTGTATCGAGCGCCGAGCTGGCGTTGCCGCGAGACGGCTGGGTGAGCTGGGAAGTGGCCGCGGTCGACGACGCGCCGAACTGGTGCTGCTGGAGCGACTCGCGGCCTGGCACCGCGCCGAAGCCATGCCGTCTCGACGGTTTCCGCGACGGCTACAGCAGCCGCGACGGCGAGACGACCGACACCGTTCGGGTTTATGCGCGATTGAACGGCGGCAAGGTCGAGCGTGTGCGAGCGTTGTCCGCAACCTGCCCGGTTCATGCCGGCACGGAGATTCAGGACATCGGCAAAGTCGCGGCAGACGACAGTGCTCGCTGGATTGCGATGCTGCTGCAGCCCGCGAATGCCGATATCGTGACCCGGCGGCTCATCGGTAAGGACGCGCTGGCTGCGCTCGCGATTCATGAAGGCAACATCGCCCAGCAGGCGCTCGCGACGATCGCTGCAAGCGACGCGCGCGATGAGACTCGCAAAGAAGCCGTGTTCTGGCTCGCACATCTGCGCGGCCGCGAGGGCGCAGAGGTCGTGACGGCGATCATGTTCAACGACAAGGATCCGGATGTTCGTGAGCACGCGGCATTCGCGGTGTCGCTGTCGAAGTCGCCCCAGGCGGCGAGCGATCTGATCCGCCTCGCGAACACCGATCGGAATGCGCAGGTGCGCGGGCAGGGCTGGTTCTGGCTCGCGAAAACCGAAGCCGCAGGGGCGGAGCGCGCGATCGATGCGGCGCTACGCAAGGAAGGCGAGGACAGCGTTCGCGAACAGGCCATCTTCGCGCTCTCGCAACTGCCGGAGGACCGCGCGACGCGTGCATTGATCGCGGTCGCGCAAGACAAGTCGCTCCGGCGCGAGGATCGCAAGCGTGCGGTGTTCTGGTTGTCGCAATCGGAATCCGCCGCGGCGCAGGCCTATCTGGAACAGGTGATCACGGCACGGCGGGGAGATTAGAAGGCGCATATCACGCCTGCATCCTTGCCAGGCACAATGTCGATACGGCCACGACGCGAGGCATCGACATGGGTAAGAGCAGGCTCGAAGCGTTTTCGGATGGCGTTCTCGCCATCATCATCACGATCATGGTGCTGGAGCTGAAGGTGCCGCACGGAGCGGACGCTGCGGTGCTGGGCCCGCTGATTCCCGTCTTCTTGAGCTATGTGCTCAGCTTCATCTACGTCGGCATCTACTGGAATAATCACCATCACATGCTGCACGCCTGTCACACGGTGACGGGCGCGGTGCTCTGGGCGAATCTGCATCTATTGTTCTGGCTGTCGCTCGTTCCGGTGACGACCGGCTGGATGGGCGAGAACCACTTCGCCACCTTGCCCGCCGCGGCCTATGGGTTCGTGCTGCTGATGGCCGCGATCGCTTATTGGATCCTGCAAGGGCGCATCATCGTCGCGCAAAAAGATGATTCGACGCTGCGGCGCGCGATCGGGCATGACTGGAAGGGCAAGCTCTCGCCGTTCCTCTATATCGCCGGGATCGCGCTTGCGTTCGTATCGTCGTGGCTGTCGGTCGCGGTGTACGCGCTCGTGGCGCTGATGTGGGTCATTCCCGACCGTCGCATCGAGCGCATTCTGACCGGCAACGAAGCCTAGATCGCGGCGCGCGGGATCAGAGCCCGCTCGCGAGCTGTTCGGTCAGAACGCGGGCCGGAATCTCCTTGCAGCCGCTCGCATTCTGTCCGGCCCACAACGGCGAGAAATCATCTCGGCCCAGAGATTCGGCTTTGGCCCGAAGCGGGGCGATGGCAGCCGTCGCGAGCGGAAAGGCCGGCGCGAGGTCACTCATCGGCCCGAGCTCGCGGATGACGCGATTGACGATGCCCCGAGCGGCGCGTCCGGTGAACACGTTCGTGACGGCTGTCAGCCGCGCGGCTTCGCTCTTGAGCGCCGCCCGATGCACGCCCGTGGTCTTCGTCTCGGGACACAACAGATAAGCCGTGCCGATCTGCGCTCCCGCTGCGCCGAGCGACATCGCGGCAGCGACACCCTGCGCATCCGCAATACCACCCGCGGCGATCACGGGGATGTTCACCGCCTGAACGATCTGCGGGACGAGCGCGAACGTTCCGACCTGAGTGTTGAGGTCCTCGGAGAGAAAAATGCCGCGATGGCCACCCGCCTCGAATCCTTGCGCGATGATGGCGTCGACACCTCGCGCTTCCAGCCAGCGCGCCTCATCGACGGTCGTCGCGGAGGCCAGGATCTTCGCGCCCCAGCCTCGAACGCGTGCCATCAGATCCTCGGCAGGCAGGCCGAAATGGAAACTCACGACCGGCGGCTCGAACTCGTTCAGCACCTCCGCCGCTTCGTGACTGAAGGGCGCGCGGCCCGGCCCCGCGCTGATCGAGCCCGGGTCGATGCCGAGCTCGGAGAAGTAGGGCGCCAGCGCGCCCCGCCAGCGCCGCTCCCGTTCGGGATCCGGCGCTGGCGGCGTATGACAGAAGAAATTGACGTTGAACGGCCTCGAGGTCTGCGAGCGTATGAGCGTGAGCTCCTTGCGCATCGCCCCCAGGCTCAAGAGGGCGCACGGCAATGAGCCGAGTCCTCCCGCGTTGGATACGGCGATCGCGAGCGCGCTGTCCTGCACGCCCGCCATCGGCGCCTGGATGATCGGCAGAGAGATTCCGAGCAGGTCTTGAAGCGTCATGCGGCTCGCGGCTCGAGGGCGACGATGTGTGTCGCACTGAGTCTAGCCGAGCCGCCGACCCATCGCTGCTCAGCCCCGCAGCCGCAGCTCCTCCTTCGTCTCCTGCGCAATACGGCGCACATCCTTACGCAAGTGCCGCGATGGTGTTCTCACCGGCGAGCGCAGCAGCGCCTGCTCACGGCGCCGCGCCTGCCGGGATTTTTCGATCGCGTCCTCGCGAGCCTCGCGACTGGTCAGATCATCCACGCGCATGCCAAATACCTCCGAGACGGCTCACCAATACTTCGGTGCGTTGTAGTAGTCGTAGACCTGCGTGCGGAACTGAGTGCCGTCGCCGGCGGTCAGCTCTTCCATCGAATACGCAGGCGCCGCTTGCAGCTGCTCCTTCGTCAAGCTCACGACATACCCGCCCGCGTTCTCGTCATAGTCGAGCACGCTCCAGGGCAGCGGATGATACTTCTCGCCCATGCCGAGGAAGCCGCCGAAGCCGACGATCGCGAACATGATGTTGTTCGAGAGCTTGTCGAGCACGATGTCCTCGACCTTGCCGATCGTCTTGCCGCTCGTGTCCTTGATGTTCGTGCCGATGACTTTCTTGGCGCGAATCGCCTGGGTGTGTCCGCTCACGGTGGTCATGATGTTCACTCCTCCAACAGCTGGCGTGATGGCCTCGCGCGATCGCGAAGCTGATATGCGAACAATGAAGCGGTGCGCGCAAGGTTCCGCCACGCCGATGTGCGAATCCGCTGAAAGCCCGAGGTTCGCGCCGCACCGGCCGGCCGCGCCGGGGCTGTAGAATGCGCCGCATGTCGCGCGCCGCCGTGCCCGTATTTCATCTAGTCGGCCTTCGCAAGACCTACGGCGAGGGCGAGGCAGCGGTTCACGCCCTGCGCGGCGTCGATCTCACGATCGCCGATGGCGAACTCGTCGTCCTGCTCGGCCCCTCCGGGTCGGGCAAGTCGACCTTGCTCAACGTGCTCGGCGGGCTCGACCGGCCGAGCGCCGGGCAATGCTTTTTTCGTGAGACCGATCTTGCGGCCGCCGCCGACGCCGACGTCACTCAATACCGCCGCTTGCATGTGGGATTCGTCTTCCAGTTCTACAACCTGATCGCGAGCCTCACGGCCGAGGAGAACGTCGAGCTCGTGACCGAGGTCGCGACCGATCCGCTGCCCTCGCGCGAGGCGCTGGAGCTCGTCGGGCTCGGCCGGCGCCTGCATCACTTTCCGGCGCAACTTTCCGGCGGCGAGCAGCAGCGCGTCGCGATCGCGCGCGCGATCGCCAAACGACCGACCGTCATGCTGTGCGACGAACCGACGGGCGCCCTCGATGTCGCGACCGGCGTGCATGTGCTCGAAGCGATCGTGACCGCGAATGCCAAGCTCGGCACGACGACGCTCCTGATCACCCACAACGCCGACATCGCACGCATCGGCGACCGCGTCATCCGGTTCGCGGACGGCCTGATCCGCTCGATCGAAGTCAACGAACGGCGGATCGCGCCGGGCGAGCTGCGCTGGTGATGCGCCTCTCGCCCCTCGATCGCAAGCTGCTGCGCGACCTCAAACGCCTGCGCACTCAGGCGATTGCGGTGTCCGCGGTGCTCGCGTGCGGCGTCGCGCTGTTCGTCATGGCGACGGGCATGTACGACTCGCTCGAGCGCGCACGCGATCAGTACTACGACTCGGCGCGCATGGCCGACCTCGCCGTTTCGGTCGTGCGCGCGCCGGATCCGGTCGCGAACGAGCTGGCCGCGCTGCCGGGCATCAATGCGTTCGAGACGCGCGTGTCCGGCGTCGGGCTGTTGAATCTCGAAGGCAAATCCGATCCGGTGTCCGCGCGGCTCATCTCGTTGCCGCCCGACCGCAAACCGCGGGTCAACGACGTGCTGCTGCGCGAGGGCCGCTGGCCCGATGCGACGCGCGACAATGAAGTGCTCGTCAACGAGGCGTTCGCGGAAGCGAATGCGCTGGGTCCCGGCGCGAAGGTTCGGGCGCTCATCTACGGCCGCTATCGCGTGCTCGATGTCGTCGGCATTGCGAGCAGCCCCGAGTTCGTGTTCGCCGTTGCGCCGGGCGCGCTGCTGCCCGAGCCCGAGCGCTTCGGCGTCGTGTGGATGAATCGCGAGGCGCTCGGACGAGCGTTCGATGTCGACGGCGCATTCAACGATGTCGTGTTCCGGCTCGCGTCCGAGGCCGATGTGCACGATACGAAGTTCGCCGTCGACGCCGTGCTCGCGCGTCACGGCGGGCGCGGCGCGTACGGCCGTGACCGGATGCTCTCCGCGCAGTTTCTCGCGGACGAGCTCAACTCCCTGCAGACGATGGCCTCGATCCTGCCGCCCATCTTCATGCTCGTCGCGGTGTTCCTGCTGAACGTGTCGCTGTCGCGGCTCGTCGCGACGGAGCGCTCGAATATCGGGCTGCTCAAGGCGTTCGGCTACGCAAACACCGCGATCGGCGTGCACTACGCGAAGTTCGCGATCGTGTTTGCGCTGCTCGGCGCCGCAGTCGGCATGGTGGTCGGGCGCTGGATCGGGCAGTACATGGCGCAGATCTACGCGAACGTGTATCGCATTCCGGGGCTGGCCTTCGATGCCGAGCCGCATGTCTATGTGTGGGCCGTCGTCGTCGCACTGATCGCCGCATTGCTTGGCGCGTCGCAGTCCGTCTATCGCGCGACGCAATTGCCGCCCGCGGCGGCGCTCGCGCCGCCTGCGCCCGTGAGCTTCGGCCGGCTCGGTGCGGGCATCGAGAGATCCGCACGCAAGCTCGACGGCAAGACACGCATGGTCGTGCGGCGCATCGTGCGTTTTCCGCGGCGTTCGGCGACGACGGTGATCGGCGTCGCGCTCGCGCTCGCATTGCTGATCACGTCGCAGCACTTTCCGATCTCCATGAACCACATCGTCGACGTGACGTTCGGCGTCGCGCAGCGCATGGACGCGACGCTGACGTTCGCGGAGACGGCGGACGATCGCATCCTGTCCGAAGTACGCCGCCTGCCGGGCGTGCTGGCCGTCGAGCCGCTGCGCGGGATGGAAGTCATTCTCACGGCGGGCAGCCGCGAACGTCGCGATACATTGATGGGCTTGCCGGAAGGCGGATATCTGTTTCGGCTGCTCGATCAAGACATGCAGGCCGTCGCCGTGCGGCCGGATGGAATCACGCTGTCGCGCAATCTTGCGCAGAAGCTCGGCGTCGATGTCGGCGACGTCGTCACCGTGCAGGCGACGGATGGGCAGCGCGCGACTGCCAATCTCACGGTCGTTGCCGTCGTGAAGCCGTATCTCGCGGGCGTTGCCTACATGGAGCTCGATGCGCTCAGTCGCGCACTGCGCGAACCCGGACGAGTGACGGCGGCCTACGTCCTGATGGACCGCCGCGGCCGCGCCGCGCTCAACGAGAGAGTGAAGGAGCTGCCGATGATCGCGGGCGTCTCGTATCTCGACAACGCGTCCGCATCGATGCGCAAGATGTTGAACGAGGGCTCGGGCTTCTTCGCGTACATGTTCGTCGTGTTCTCGTGCCTGATGGCCGGCGGCGTCGCGTACTCGGCGGCGCGCGTGACGTTCGCCGAACAGGAGCGCGATCTCGCAACCTTGCGTGTTCTAGGATTCAGCCGCCGCGAAGTGTCCTACGTGCTGCTCGCCGAGATCGGCGCGCTCCTGCTCATTGCGCTTCCCGCGGGCGCCGTGCTCGGCAATCTGTTGTCGCAATGGCTGATGGCGCAGTTTCAAACGGATCTGTTCACGTTTCCGTACATCACGCAAGCCTCCGCGTATGGAAAGTCCACGCTGTTCGTCGCTGGCGCCGTCATTGCGGCGGCGCTTGCGGTCCGGCGCGGCGTGGATCGTCTGGATCTCGTGGGTGTCCTCAAGTCGAGAGAATAATGGCAAACGAAGAGCTGCAACGACGCTCGCGCCGGGTGCGCGTGTTCTGGATCGCCGCCGCCGTCGTGGTGCTCGCCGCGATCGTCATCTCGCTGCTGCCCGACGCGATCGAGGCGGACATCGTGCGCGTGGACCGAGGCGACGTACGCGTCGAAGTCGTGGACGAAGGACGCACGCGCATGCATGACGTCTATGTGATCAGTGCGCCCGTGACGGGCCGGGTGCTGCGCGTGGATGTCGAGCCTGGCGATGAAGTCGCGGCGGGTGAGGTGATCGCGCGCATGTCACGGGCCGCCGCGGGCTTCCTGGATACACGCAGCGCCATGCAGGCGCGGGCGGCAGTGAACTCGGCCGAAGCGCAAGCGCGTTCCGCCGCGGCGGATCTCGCGCTGGCAGAGCGCGAGCATTCGCGCAACATCGAGTTGTCCGCTCGCAAGCTGATTTCGCAGGCGGTGCTGGATCAATCCGAGGCTCGTCTTCATGCCGCGCGCGCCGCGCGTGACGCCGCGCAGGCCGAAGTCGCGCGGGCGCGCAGCGCGCTGCTCGAGGCGGACCGAATCGGCGAGGGCAGCATGGTCGATGTCACGAGTCCGACCGCAGGCCGGGTCTTGCGCGTACCGCAGGAAAGCGAAGCGGTCATCAACGTCGGCACTCCGATCGTCGATGTCGGCGATCCGCAGCACATCGAGATCGTCGGCGACTTTCTGTCGCAGGATGCGGTGCGCATGAAGCCCGGTGCGCGCGCGCAGGTCGAGAACTGGGGCGGGCCGCCGCTGCCTGCCGTCGTCGATCGTGTCGAGCCGGTCGCACGCACGAAGATTTCGGCGCTCGGCGTCGAAGAACAGCGCACGTACGTCATCCTGCAATTCACGCCGGAGGCTCACGACTATCCGCGCGCGCATGAATTCCGGGTGGACGTCCGCGTCGTCATCGACGAGGCAAAGAACGCGGTGCGCGTGCCGCTCGGAGCGCTGTTTCGTCGCGGCGACGGCTGGGCCGTGTACAAGGTGGTCGACGGGCGTGTCGCGGTGACGCCGGTCGAAGTCGCGCAGGCCGACGGCCGCTATCGCGTGGTCACGCGCGGCGTGCAGGACGGTGACTCGGTGATCGTCTTCCCGAGCAACGCGATCACTGACGGCACGCGCGTCAAGCCGCGGTCCGCAATCACGGACGGCACGGAATGATTCTCTCCCCCTCCCGAAGGGAGAGGGCCGGGGTGAGGGACAGATCGCGCGATCGCATCGCGCGCGCTCAATCCTCGTGCTCGCTTCGCCTGAGCGGCACGAACCGCACCGCCGAAACATTCACCGTGTGCAGCGCCCCGTTTGCATCTTTCTCGATGAGCCGCAGCTCCTGAGCCGATGTGATCGGCCCGACGGGCACGATCATGCGTCCGCCCGGTTTCAGCTGATCGAGCAGCTGTTGCGGCACATGATCCGGCGCGGCGGTTACGATGATGATGTCGAAGGGCGCGTGCTCGCTCCAACCTGCCGAGCCATCGCCCTGGCGGGCAGTCACGTTGTCGTAACCGAGCTCCTTCAACACGCGTTGCGCAGTCGCGGCGAGCGTCGGCTCCAGCTCCACGGTGTACACATGGCGCACGATTTCAGCGAGCACTGCAGCCTGATAGCCCGAGCCGGTGCCGATCTCGAGGGCCATGTCGTTCGCGGTTGGGCGCACGAGCTGCGTCATCAACGCGACGATATAGGGCTGCGAGATGGTTTGACCTTCGCCGATCGGCAGCGGCGTGTCG
>Ga0164243_10004586_pt1 | contig 21572 bp, 20 predicted proteins | sample OricompcompostOP_FD_108781 | JGI IMG/M metagenome (GOLD analysis project Ga0164243, IMG submission 108781) | Organic Plus compost microbial communities from Emeryville, California, USA - Original compost - Organic plus compost (OP) | ecosystem: Engineered > Solid waste > Mixed feedstock >...
AAGCGTCCCGCCCGGGAGTACGCGCGGCGTCATCGGCGACGGCCGGGTCTTCCAGGCGAGTTGCCCGCGCCTCGGTCATCTCCGGCGTGACCGTGCTGCCATGCCGTTCCAACGCGTGGCCGCCGCCCTTGTCGACGGCGGCGAGCACCCGGCCCGTGTCCGGCCCGACGTACTGCGCATGGTTCAGCCACGGCCGATCCGCGACGTTCTCCCGTACGTACTGCTTCGCCTCCGGACCCGTGATCGGCTCCAACCCCGCCCGTTCCGGGGCGAACCCCCGGATCGCCTCACGAGGGGTATCGCCAGCGGGCGGGTCCGGCCGGTCCAGCCGCCGCTGGACAATAGTGGGCGCGGCCGATTCCCCGAAGCAGACGGCCCGTTCTGGTCAGCGACGGACAGACTCACGGCTTCGATTTCGACGAGCTGGTTGTAATGATCACGAGCGTTGTTGACACGCTCGTGGTCAGAACACCTGGGATGTCCCTGCGCGTTACGAGCGCGTCAGCGCGATCCCGGCAACGGGATGGCGTGGAATACGGCGTCGGGGTCGAACCGGCGCTTGACGCCGAGCAGGCGTGCGCCGTTGGTGCCGTAGGCGTGCGCGGCCTGGTCGGTCGCGTCGGGCGGGAGCAGATTCGCGTAACCACCCGGCAGCGCGTGGGGCGCCAGCGACCGCGACACGTCGCGGGACCAGGACCGATGCCTCGCGGGCGCGGGATCGTCCGGTTCCCAGATGGCGATGATCTCGGCCATGAGGTGCGTGGCACGTTCGCCGAACGCCGTGTCAGCGGCGGGGACCCGGGTGGCGGCGCCGTGCAGGCTGTGCAGGCTGAGCGCCGACAGCGGCGAGGGCAGCGCGCCACCGCCGGTGGCGAGCGCGGCGCGGATCTCGGGGGTCAGTCCGGCGAGGGTACGGGTGGTGATCTCGACGTGCCGGCCGGCGGGGAACATTGCGTCTGTCCCTGCCAGCGACTCGGCGAGCGTGGTGGGGCCGAGCCGTGCCAACAGCGGGTCCCCGAGGCGGGTGAGCGGTGCCATGGCGCGTTCACCCGCCTCTGCTTCACCGCACCAGGTCGGCGCGACGAAGACCACGGGCGTCCCGTCCGGCCCGGCGACGAATCCGCTCTGCACGGTCAGTTCGTCCGGGCCGCCCGCCGGCACGTGGCCGGCGAGCCCGGCCAGCACCGAATCGGCCTGCGTGGCGGGGTACATGACCATGCCGGACAACAGAGCCGGAATCTCGTGCAGCCGCAGCCGCATGCCGGTGACCGCACCGAAGTTGCCGCCACCGCCACGCACCGCCCAGAACAGCTCGGGCTCGTGCTCGGCGTCGGCGGTGACCAAGGAACCGTCGGCCAGCACGACATCGACGGACAGCACGCTGTCCACCGCGAGCCCGAATCGGCCCGACAGCGGACCGTAGCCACCACCGAGCGTCAGCCCCGCCATCCCGACCGTGCCGACGGTGCCGGTCACCGCGACCAGGCCGTACGCCCCCGCGGCGCCGACAACATCGGCGGCGGTCGCACCACCGGCGACGCGCGCCGTCCGCGACCGCGGGTCCACCTCCACCTGGCGCATGCCGGACAGGTCCAGCACCAGGCCGCCGTCGGCCAGCGCACTCCCGGCCCAGCCATGACCGCCACCGCGCACCGACAACGGCACGCCCGCCTCGCGCGCGGCGCGTATCCCCGCCTGTACGTCGGCCGGGCCGAGACAGTGCACGATCACGCGCGGCCGAGCCGTCACCGCCCCGTTCCACAGGGCACGCGCGGATTCGTAACCGGGACCGGCGGTCCACACCCGGTCGGCGGGAATCGCGCGCCGCAGGGCTGCGGTCAGCGCGGTGGTCGGGTCAGCGGTCGATGCGGTCATGGGCACCTCGATACGGATCTCGGCCGCCGGGAGAGGCGACGCCATGGCGGGGCAGAGCAGTCACGCATTCATCAGAGCCTACCTCTGATCAATGGATGGAGGCTCTGATGAACGTTGGACGGCTACGATGAGGATCCGTGACCGAACCGCCCAAGACCCGTCGGGCCGAATACGCCGAAGCGACCCAGAGCGCGATCGTCGCCGCGGCCCGTGAGCTCTACGCACGTCAGGGCTACTTCGCGACCACGGTCGAGGAGATCGCCAAGCAGGCGCGGGTGGCACCCGCGACCGTGTACGCCGTCGGCGGCGGCAAGCAGGGGCTGCTGCGCACGCTGGCGGACCTGTGGAGCCAGGCGCCCATCGTCGCCGAGACGATGGAGCGGCAATCCCGGATGACCGACCCGGAAGAGATCCTGCGGAACACGGCCGGGGTGGTCCGGTCGATGCGGCAGGACTACGGCGACATCATGCGCGTCGTGCTGGCCACCGCCCCCCACAACCCCGCGGCGAACGAGGCGCTGCGCCTCGGGACGCACCGCTACCGGGACGCGGTCGCCACCGTCGCGGCCCAGCTCAGCGAGGCGGGTGGCCTGCACCCGGACATGACCGTCCAGCAGGCCACCGACATTCTCTGGTTCTTCTTCGGCTACGCCGGCTTCACCACCCTCGTCGAGGACAACGGGTGGACCTTCGAGCGGTCTGAACACTGGCTCGCCCAACAAGCCCTCATCGCTCTGCAGGCTCCGGCTGCGTGATGGCGTTCGGACGTTCCGCGCACGCCGTGGACCTGCCCAGCTTGCGACTCGTCGAGAAGGAGCAGCGAGCCGGCGGCCGCCAGCGGTCAGGTCGGACGGGCCCGCGGGCTGTGGCGCTCAGATGTTCAATGCGAATCGTCGCGACCCGGGAGCAGGTGATGTGAGTCGCCTACAAACGATCAAGGCCCGGTTCCCATCTCGGAGAACCGGGCCTTTCACTTGGTAGCGGGGGCAGGATTTGAACCTGCGACCTCCGGGTTATGAGCCCGGCGAGCTACCGAACTGCTCCACCCCGCGGCGATGTCTCAACTATAGCGGGTTCAGGGAGTGGTCGGGTCCAGTACGGCCAGGAGGTCGCCGTCGTTCACCGGGTCGCCCTCGGAGACGTGGAGGGTGGACAGGGTGGCGGGGGCTTCTGCCTCTACGGGGATCTCCATCTTCATGGACTCGATGATGACGATGGGGTCGCCGGGTGAGAGGTGGGTGCCTACCTCTGCGGTCTTGCGGACGGTGCCGGTCATTTCGGAGTGGATCTGCATCAGGGCTCCTGGAGGCCTAGTTCGGTGAGGATCTCGTGGGTGTGTTCGCCGATACCGGGGGCGGGGAGGCCGGCGGTGGGTGACGGGGTGGCGGAGAGTTTGGCGGCCACGCCGGGGGTGGCGATGCCGGGGACGCCGGCGTAGGTCATGCGGGGGGCCTGGGCGCGGGGCTCGGCGTCGGGGTCGGTGACCAGGTCGGCCGCCGCGCGGGCGGGGCCGGCGGCGATGCCGTGGGACTGGAGGTACTCGGCCGCCTCCGCCGCCGTACGGGATGCGGCCCACTCCCCGATGGCCGCGTTCAGCTCCGTACGGGCGTCCATGCGCCAGCCGGGGCACGCCGCCTCCGCGTCGGACCATTCGGGATGGCCCAGGGCGGCGGCGAAGCGATGCCACATGGCGGGGGCGACGGGGGCGATGTAGACCCAGCCGTCCGTGGTCGGGTACAGGTCGGAGAACGCGGTGGGCAGGGTGTTGCCGCTGCGCGGGGGCGCGGGCAGGCCGGCCGCGGCCAGGCCCACGAAGTGGGACATCAGCGGGAGCATGGCGTCCAGCATGGCCACGTCGACCACCTGGCCCTCCCCCGTACGGCTCCGGGCGGACAGGCCCAGCAGGACGCCGATCGCCGCCTGCAGCGCGGTGACCTGGTCGGCGACGTAGATGCCGGACACCGTCGGCGGGCCGTCGCCCTCCCCCGTACGGTCGGCCAGGCCGCTCATCGCCTGGATGACGCCGTCGTACGCAACCCAGTCCGAGCGCGCGCTCTTCAGGCCGAAGCCGGTGATGTGCACGATCACCAGGCGCGGGTTGAGGGCCAGCAGGGTGTCGTGCGCCAGGCCCAGGCGGTCCGCGGTCGCCGGCGTGTAGTTGGTGACCAGCGCGTCGGCGGTGGACAGCAGGCGGTGCAGCACCTCCTGGCCGGCGGCGTCGCCCATGTCGAGGGTGATGCTGCGCTTGGCGCGGTTGTTGGCGGCGAAGTACAGGCTGGCGCCGTCGTGGACCGGCGCGGCCTGCCGACCGCGTTCGCCGCCCGGGGGTTCGACCTTGATGACGTCGGCGCCGTGGTCGGCGAGGATCTGCGCGCACTGCGGGCCGGCCACGTAGTGGCCCACCTCGACGACGCGGGTTCCGGCCAGGGCTCCCTCGGTCGCGGGCATGCGGGCTCCTATCGCTGAGGCGAGGGCGGGGCGCGTACGGGGTCAGCCGCGGAAGCCCCATGAGCTGGGGCCGGCGGTGCGCAGCGGGGCGGCGAGGTCGGCGAACTCGCAGAGCAGCGGACGGGTGTCGCGCGGGTCGATGAGGTCCTCGACGCCGAACGCCTCGGCCGTGCGCATCGGCGACCGGATCGCGTTCATCTGCTCCTCGATCTCCGCGAGCAGCGCCTCGGGGTCGTCGCTGGCCTCCAGGTCGGCGCGGTACGCGGCCTCGATTCCGCCCTCCAGCGGCAGCGAGCCCCAGTCGCCGGACGGCCAGGCGTACCGGTAGCGCGTACGGGCCGCGTTGGTGTGCGCAGCGCCGGCCACGCCGAAGACCTTGCGCAGGATCACCGAGCACCACGGCACCCGCGCCTGGTAGACGGCGTTCAGCACGCGGACGCCGAAGCGCAGCGTCGCGGCCTTCTCCGCCGCCGTGCCGATGACGAACCCGGGCTGGTCGACGAGGTGCACCACCGGCAGGTGGAACGTCTCGGCCAGGTCGACGAACCACTCGATCTTGCGCGCGGCGTCGGCCGTCATGCCGGCGCCGTAGAACATCGGGTCGCCGGCCAGCACCGCCACCGGCCAGCCGTTCAGCCGGGCCAGGCCGGTCACCGAGGAGCGGCCGAACAGCCGGTACGTCTCGGTGAACGAGCCGCGGTCCACCACCGACTCGATGATCTTGCGGACCTTGTACGGCTTGCGGCGGTCCCGCGGTACCGCGCCGATCAGCCACTCGTCGCGCCGGGACGGGTCGTCGTCGCAGGCCGTACGGGGCGGCAGGTCGTGGACGGAGGACGGCAGGTACGACAGGAACCGCCGGGTGGCGGCGAACGCGGCCTCCTCGGACTCGACCACGTCGGTGACCATGCCGTTGCGGCCGTGGATGTCGCTGCCGCCGAGCTCCTCCTTGGTGACCGGCTCCCCCAGCCGCGCGACCAGCGGCGGCCCGGCCGCGAACACCTGGGACTGGCCGCGCACCATCACCGAGTAGTGGCTGGCCGCGACGCGCGCCGCGCCCAGGCCGGCGACCGGGCCGAGGGCCAGCGCGACGACCGGCACGGTGGCCAGGTTGGTGACGATGTGCTCCCAGCCGGGGTTGCCGGGCACGTACGTACGGCCGATCTGCTCCAGCGACCGGATCGACCCGCCGCCGCCGGTGCCCTCGACCAGCCGGATCAGCGGCAGCCGGTACTCGTGGGCGAGCTGTTCGGACATGATCTGCTTCTCGCGGATCGAGGCGTCCGACGCGCCGCCGCGCACGGTGAAGTCGTCGCCGCCGACCGCGACCGGCCGGTCGTCGAGCCGGCCGCGGCCGAAGACGAAGTTCGCGGGCTGGAAGTGCTCGCCGTCCGGCGCGTCGAGGAACCGCCCGGCCAGCACGCCGATCTCGCGGAACGTACCGGGGTCGAGGAGCTTGTCGATGCGCTCCCGTACGGTCATCCGTCCGGCGTCGTGCTGCCGGGCGATCTTGTCCGGCCCGCCCATGCCCCGGGCCAGCTCGGCGCGGCGGCGGATCTCGTCCACCTCGGGCTGCCAGGTTTCATCATCGGGCATGGGGCCCCCTCGGCGAGCATTCCGACCGGTTGGTATGGGGTTACCGTAACCCGGCGTTCACGCCCTTGTGAAGGAGCCGGTTTCTAGAACGTCCCTCCGTCCACCACGATGCGCTGGTCGTTCACGTAGCCGGCGGTGACCACGAAGCGGACCGCCTCGGCGACCTCTTCGGGGGTGCAGACGTGGCCGAACGGGGAGTTCGGGTCGTGGTCGCGGATGTTCTCGACGCCGGCGGTGGCGCGGATCAGCCGGCGGCCCATCTCGGTGTCGACCAGGCCGGGCGCGACGATGTTGACGTGCACGCCGTTGCGCCGCTCCTCCTTGGCCAGGGTGTGCGAGAGCGCCTCCATGGCCGCCTTGCCCATCGTGTACGGGGCGCCGTTCGCGCCGTACGTGTGGGCCGCGACGCTGGAGATGAACACGACGTCGCTGCGCCCGGCCTCGCGCAGGTACGGGAGGGCGGCCTGGGTGACGTGGTGCGGGCCGAGCGCGTGCACGCGCAGCACCCGTTCCAGCTCGGCCGGGTCGGTGTCGGCCACGGAGTTGCCGCGGCTGGCGATGCCGGCGCAGTTGACCAGGATGCTCAGGCCGCCGAGGTCCGCGGCGATCGAGGAGACGAGCGCGCGGCAGTCCTCCACGGAGTCGACCGAGGCGTGGTACGCCCGGGCCTTCGCGCCCAGCTTGGTGAGGTCGTCGACGGTCTCGGCGGCCGCGGCCTCGTCGCGCCGGTAGTTGACGGCGACGTCCGCGCCAGCCTCGGCCAGGGCCAGGGCGATGGCCCGGCCGATGCCGCGGCCGCCGCCGGTGACGAGGGCGACGCGCCCTTTCAGATCGGTCATCGAGGTGTCCTTCGTGTCGTACGGGCGGAGGTCAGCGGCGGCCGATGAAGCCGAACAGCTGGCCGGCGACGCGGCGCATCTGGATCTCCTCGGAGCCCTCGGTGATGCGGTACCGGCGGTGGTGGCGGTAGATGTGCTCGAACGGCTTGTGGCGGGTGTACCCGAGCCCGCCGTGCACCTGCATGGCGCGGTCGGCGGCCTCGCAGACCAGCCGGTTGGCGCGGTAGTTGCACATGGACACCTTCGCCGACACCTCGGCCCGGCTGTCGCGTACGGTCTTCGCGCTGTCCAGCTCGAACGCGGTCTTGCGGACCAGCGTACGGACCAGCTCCGCCTCGGTGTGCAGCTCGACCAGCGGCCACTGGATGGCCTGCTTCTCCGACAGCGGCTTGCCGAACGCGATCCGGCCGTTGGCGTACGCGACCGACTCGTCGATGCAGAACTGCGCGGCGCCGACCCCGGACGCGGCCTGGCGGATGCGGTTCTCGTGCACGAACGTCTGCGCGATGGCCAGCCCCTCGCCCTCCTCGCCGAGGATGGCGGCGTGCGGCACGCGGATGTCCTTCAGCTCGACCTCGCCGTGGTCGGTGGGCATGTTCAGCGTCCACCAGTAGAACGGCACGTGGAAGCCGGGCGCGTCGGTCGGCACGATGAACGCGGTGATGCCGCGCGCCTGCCCGGGCTCACCGGACGTACGGGCGAAGATCAGGTCGTGGGTGACCCGGTGCACGCCGGTGTTGAACCGCTTGCGGCCGTTGATCACCCAGTCGGCGCCGTCGCGTACGGCGGTGGTCTCCAGCCAGGTGGCGTCGCTGCCGTGGTCGGGCTCGGTGAGGCCGAAGGCCAGCGAGCGCTCGCCGCGGATCTGCGCCTCGAGGAACTCCTCCTTCTGCTCCGGCGTGCCGTAGTTCAGCACGAGCAGGACGGAGGGGAAGTTGCCGACGATGGACGACTCGTTCTGCAGGTCGTTGTGCAGCCCGAGGCCCTGGTGGGCGAGGTGCTCGCGGATCAGCGCCATGCCGAGGTTGGAGCCCTCGGACCCGCCCAGCTCCTTCGGCAGCGCCCAGCGCAGGAACCCGGCGGCGTCGGCGCGGCGGCGCACCTCGCCGAGCAGGTCCTCCCACTCGCGCCGCGGTACGCCGTCGTGCTCGAAGTCCGTACGGGCCCACTCGCGGCGGTGGTCGAAGAACCGGTTGTTGTCGTCGCGCTCCTGAAGGGGCTTGATCTCCTTCTCGATGAACGCATCGAGGTCCGCGATCAGCCGCGTCAGCTCGGGCGGGACAGTGAAGTCCACGGCCGGCTCCTTTCCCTGACCCTTTGAACGATTGTTCACTTACGCTAGGCATCCCGGCCGCCGACTTCAAGAGCCGGAATCCTTGACGTACTGAACAGGCGTTCAGTACAACCGGTGGTGTGATGGCTGAACGCAGGGCCGCCCCTGCCGCGAGCACGGTCGTGACCGACGCCGACGATCCGACGGCCGCGGCCATCCTCGGCGCGGCCGTCGCGGTGATGGCCGAGCACGGGTACCACGGCACGTCGGTACGGGACATCGCCGCGCAGGCCGGGGTGAGCCCGGGCGCGATCTACCACCACTTCGGCTCCAAGCAGGACGTGCTGGTCACCATCCTGGACCGGGGCATCGACCGGCTGGTGCGGATGACCGAGGACGCGCTGTTCGCGGCGGGCGACGACCCGGCCGAGCGGCTGCGCGCGATCGTGGAGACGCACGTGCTGGCGCACGCCCGGGGCCGCCGCGAGTCGTTCATCGGCAACAGCGAGCTGCGCAGCCTGGAACCGGTCGGCCGGGCGCTGATCGTGACGAAACGGGACGCCCAGCAGCGCATGTTCGACCGGGTGGTCGCCGACGGCGTGACCCGCGGCGTGTTCACCACGCCGTTCCCGGTGGAGGCGGCGCGGGTGATCGTGTCGGCCTGCACGGCCGTCGCCACCTGGTTCCGTACGGATGGGCCGCTGTCCGCCGAGGAGGTGGCCCGGCGATATAAACGGGTGGCACTGGACACGGTCGGCTACGTCGGGGAGCGCGGTGAGTGAGAAGCTGGCGGGCCGGATCGCCGCGCGGCTGGCGGAGCTTGACGGTGTCCCGGCCGAGGTCGCGGACCTGAAGCGGCTGTCCGGCGGGGCGAGCCGGGAGACCTGGAGCCTGGACGCGGTACGGCCGGACGGCACGCGGCGCGGCCTGATCGTCCGGCGCGACCCCGAGGACCTCCCCCGGCCCGAGCAGATGGCGCGCGAGGCGGCCGCGTTCACCGCGGCGCGCGAGGCGGGCGTACCGGAGCCGGAGCTGTACGACCACGGCGACGACGCGCTGGGCTCGCCGTACCTGCTGATGGAGCGGCTTGAGGGCGAGACGATCGCGCGGCGGCTGCTGCGCGACGACGCCTACGCCGAGGCGCGCCCGCGGCTGGCCCGGCAGTTCGGCCGGGTGCTGGCGCGCATCCACGCGATCGGCCCGGAGCGCATCCCCGAGCTGGAGCGGGTCGACGCGCTGCCGCTGCTGGTCCAGCTGTACGAGGGGTTCGGCGAGCCGCGCCCGGCCATCGAGCTCGGCCTGCGGTACCTGGCCGAGCACCGGCCGCCGCCGGGCGGCGACACGCTGGTGCACGGCGACTTCCGTACCGGCAACCTGCTGATCGGCCCGGACGGGCTGCGCGGCGTGCTCGACTGGGAACTGGTGCATCGCGGCGACCCCATGCAGGACCTCGGCTGGCTGTGCACGAAGGCGTGGCGGTTCGGCTCGCCGCATCCGGTCGGCGGGTTCGGGCCGCGCGAGGAGTTGCTGGCCGGGTACGCCGAGGCGGGCGGCACGCCGCCGTCGCTGGAGACGCTGGCCTGGTGGGAGCTGTACGGGACCGTGCGGTGGGCGCTGTTGTGCCGGCGGCAGGCCGAGCGGCACCTGTCCGGCGCGGAACCGTCGCTGGAGCTGGCCGTGCTGGGCCGGCGGGTGTGCGAGCAGGAGCACGACGTGCTGCTGGCGCTGGGCCTGACCGGGCCGGTCACCGTACGCGACCCGCTGGAGGAGGAGTACACAGGGCCCGCGCGGCTCCCGCACGACCGGCCCGGCGCCGATGAGCTGCTGGCCGTCGCCGGGGAGTTCCTGACCGGCGAGATGTCCGCCGGGCACGACGCCCGGATGCGGTTCCACGCCCGGGTGGCGGCCAACGCCGTGAAGATCGCCCGCCGCGAGGCCCGGCTGGGCGCCGCCCACGACGCCGCGCATAAAGAACGGCTGGCGGCCCTGGGCTGCGCCGACGACGCCGCCCTGTGCGCGGCGATCCGCGACGGCTCGCTGGACGACCGCGCGGACGAGGTCGCCGCGGCCGTACGCGCGGACGTCACCGACAAGCTGATCGTTGCGAACCCCAAGCACCTGGCGATACCCGGATGATTACGGAGGAACGCGTGCCCGACGAGAAATACACCGAGATCGCGTATGAGGTCGCGGACGGCGTCGCGACGATCACCCTGGACCGCCCCGACCGGCTGAACGCGTTCACGCACGTCATGCGGGCCGAGCTGATCGACGCGTTCGACCGTACGGACGCCGACGACGCCGTACGGGCCGTCGTGGTGACCGGGCGGGGCCGCGGGTTCTGCGCGGGCGCGGACCTGGCGGCCGGCGGCGAGACGTTCAACGCCGACGCCCCGCACCGCAAGGCCGGGCGGGACGCGCTCGGCACGATCAACGCGTTCCCCCGGGACGGCGGCGGCACGGTGTCGCTGCGCATCGCCAGGTCGCTGAAGCCGGTGATCGGCGCGATCAACGGCCCGGCGGTGGGCGTGGGCATCACGATGACGCTGCCGATGGACATCCGGCTCGCGTCCACCTCGGCCAAGATCGGGTTCGTGTTCTCCCGCCGCGGGCTGGTGATGGAGGCGTGCTCGAGCTGGTTCCTGCCGCGCATCGTCGGCATCCAGCAGGCCATGGAGTGGGTGGCCACCGGGCGGGTGTTCCCGGCCGAGGAGGCGCGCGCGGGCGGGCTGGTGCTGCGCACCTACGAGCCGGACGATCTGCTGCCCGCCGCGTACGAGCTGGCCCGGGAGATCGCGGACAACACCTCCGGCGTGGCGGTGGCGACGTCGAAGCAGCTGATGTGGCGGATGCTCGGCGCGGACTCGCCGTGGGACGCGCACCGGTACGACTCCGCGGCCATCAACCTGCTCGGCAAGGAGGCCGACGTCCGCGAGGGCGTCGAGTCGTTCCTGGAGAAGCGCAAGCCGGACTTCCCCATGAAGGTCAGCGAGGACATGCCGATCGTGCCGCCGCGCTGGCCGGACACCCCGATCGACGCCGTTGGAGGCAACTCGTGAGCGACGCACCGGTACTGGTGGAGCGGTCGGACGGGGTCGTGACGATCACGATCAACCGGCCGAAGGTGAAGAACGCGATCAACGGCGAGGCCTGGGAGCTGCTCGGCGCCGCGTTCGCCGAGGTGGGCGCGGACGACACGGTACGGGCGGTAGTGATCACCGGCGCCGGCGACGCGTTCAGCGCGGGCGCCGACCTGTCCGGTGACCGCGCCGCCGTCCACCCGCTGGACTCGATGCGCGCGGTGAACCGGGTGGCCACGGCGCTGTACGAGCTGCCGAAGCCGACCGTGGCGAAGGTGCCGGGCGTGGCCGTGGGCGCGGGCTGGAACCTGGCGCTGTGCTGCGACCTGGTGGTGTCGTCGTCGGCCGCGCGGTTCTCCCAGATCTTCGCCAAGCGCGGGCTTTCGCTGGACTTCGGCGGCTCGTGGCTGCTCCCCCGGCTGGTCGGGTTGCAGCAGGCCAAGCGGCTGGCGCTGCTGGCCGACTTCGTCGACGCAGAGGAGGCGCGCGCGCTCGGCCTGGTCACCTGGGTGGTGGACCCGGACAAGCTGGACGCCTTCACCGACGACGTGGTGGCCAGGCTGGTGGCCGGGCCGCCGGTGGCGCTGGCGCAGTCGAAGGAGCTGCTGAACGCCTCGATCGACTCGACGTTCGCGCAGGCGCTGGAGTCCGAGGCGCGCACGCAGGCGATCAACTTCGCCGGGGCGGACGCGCTGGCGGCCCGCAAGGCGTTCATGGAGAAGCGGGACCCGGAGTTCACCGGGCGCTGGGGCCAGTGAGCCGGATCGCCCCGGGCGGCGCCCGCCCGGGGCGATCCGTCACGGGCGCGTGAGGATCTCCATGTTGTGGCCGGAGGGGTCGCGGAAGTACAGGCCGCGTACGCCGCCGTCGCGGTAGATCTCACCGGGCCGGGTGTTCATCGGGTCGGCGTAGTACGGCACGCCGCCGGTCGTGAGGCGCGCGAGGGCGGCGTCGAACGTCGCGTCGTCCACCGCGAAGGCGTAGTGGAGGGCGGGGACGTCGCCGGGCTGGTGCATGTAGTCCAGCGTGACGCCGTTGGCCAGCGCGACCGGCAGGAACGGCGGGGTCTCCGCGCCCACCGGCACGCCGAGGATCTCCGCCAGGAAGCGCGCCGCGGCCTCGCGGTCACGTGCAGGGACGATGGTGTGGTCCAGCGCTGCGGTCATCATCGGTCTCCTCGTGCCGGGAATGCCTCTCGGTTGCGGGCTACCCAGTCGGCGAAGCGTGTCGCCGGGCGGCCGAGGACCTCCTCGACGGTGGGCAGCACCTCGGGGACCGGCGGGTCGTCGCGCATGCGGGTCAGGATGGTCTCGATGACCTCCGCCGACATGCCGGACCGCGCCATCCCCGTACGGAACGCCTCCTCCGGCGGCTCGACGACGCGCAGCGTGCGGCCGGTCTCCTTGGCGATGACGGCCAGCTCCTCGGCGGGCGTGAGGATCTCCGGGCCGGTCAGCCTGTACGCCGCGCCGTCGTGGCCGCCGGCCAGCGCGGCCGCGGCGACGGCGGCGATGTCGGCCGGGTCGATGGACGCGGTGGGCAGGTCGGCGAACGGCACGTAGACGTCGTCGCCGCGGGCGATCATGGGCGCCCAGCCGAGCGTGTTGGTCATGAACCGCCCCGGGCGCAGCAGCGTGTACGCCAGCCCGCTGCCGGTGACCGCGGCCTCCGCCTCGGTGTGCCAGCGGCCCAGCGGGTCGGTGCCGCCCTCTCCCCCGTCGTACACGGACAGCTTCACGACGCGGCCGAGGGCGGCCCGCCGCGCGGCGTCCACCAGCGTGATGTCGTGCGTGGGGCCGGGCGCGCTGCCGACGGCCTGCGCGGACATCAAGAACGCGGCGTCCGCGCCGCGGAAGGCGGCGTCCAGGCTCTCCGGGTCCGCCGCGTCACCGTAGACGGCCTCGGCGCCGGGCGGCAGGTGGATCTCCTCCGGCCGCCGGGTCATCGCCCGTACGGTCTCTCCCCGCGCGGCCAGCCGCTCGACCAGCTCGCGTCCGACGTGGCCCGTCGCTCCGGTTACCAGGATCATGATCGGGTTCCTCTCCGTGTGACATCACGGAGTACATTAGACGTCGAACCGTTCGATATCAAACCCTTAGTCGTCGTCCGATAGGATCAGGTCATGCCGAAACCATCCGAGCCGCCGATCGGCTTCCTGCTCAACCGGGTCGCCAAGGACGCCGGGCGCGCGTTCGACGACGCGCTCGCGGCCTCCGGCGGGAGCGCCCCCACGTGGCAGATCCTGTTGTCGCTGAAGACCCGCAAGGTCGCCAACCAGCGCGAGCTGGCCGAGGCCATCGGCATCCAGGGCGCGACGCTCACCCATCACCTGAACGGCATGGAGGACGCCGGCCTGCTCGTACGGCGGCGCGACCCGGAGAACCGCCGCGTGCACCTGGTGGAGCTGACCGAGCAGGGCGACGCGCTGTTCCTGCGTCTGGCGGGGGCGGCGCAGGAGTTCGACCGGCGGCTGCGGGAGGGGTTCTCCGACCAGGACCTGCGCATGCTACGGGAGCTCTTGTCGAAGCTCCACGAGAACGCCCGGCCCTGACCGGCGCCGCATCCGGGGCGCCGATCAGGGCCGGGCGTATTCGCTAGCGGTGGGCGGCCCGCAGGGCCCGCTTGTTGAGCTTGCCGACCGGGGTGCGGGGCATCTCGGCGACGAACTCGAAGCGGCGGGGGATCTTGTAGCCGGCGATGTGGTCGCGGGCGTACGCGGTCAGCCGTTCGGCCAGCGCGTCGCCGGGCTCGACGCCGTCCGAGGGCTGGACGACGGCGAGGACCGACTCGCCCATCTCCTGGTCGGGGACGCCGATCACCGCGACGTCGGCCACGTCCGGATGCGGGAACAGGCAGTCCTCGATCTCCCGCGGGTAGATGTTCACGCCGCCGGAGATGATCAGGTCCGCGGAGCGGTCGGTGAGGAACAGGTAGCCGTCCTCGTCCACGTACCCGACGTCGCCGACGGACGCCCAGTTCGGGTGGTCGGGGTGGCGGGATCCGTCGGTCTTCTCCGGGGCGTTGTGGTACCTGAACACGATCTCCGGCTGCTCGAAGTACACCGTGCCGATCTCGCCGGGGCCCAGGTCGCGGCCCTCGTCGTCGCAGATGTGCAGGATGCCGTTGGCCGCCTTGCCGACCGAGCCGGGCTTCTTCAGCCACTCCTCCGACGTGATGTGCGTGCTGCCGAACGACTCGGTGGAGGCGTAGTACTCGCGGACCACCGGGCCCCACCACTCGATGATCGACCGCTTCACCTCGACCGGGCAGGGCGCGGCCGCGTGGATGGCGATGCGCAGCGAGGACAGGTCGTACTTGGCCTTGACCTCCTCCGGCAGCCGCAGCATCCGTACGAACATGGTCGGCACCCACTGGCTGTGCGTGACCCGGTACCGGTCGATGGCGGCCAGCGCGGCCTCCGCGTCGAACCGCTCCAGCACGATGACGGTGCCGCCGAGCGCCTGCGTGCCGGTGGAGAACGCCAGCGGCGCGGAGTGGTACAGCGGCGCCGGCGACAGGTACACGGTGTCCGCGTCGAACTGGTACTGCAGGGCCAGCCCGAGCGCGAACGGGTTGTCATCGTCGTCCACGCCGACCTCGGGCAGCGGCTGCTCGATGCCCTTCGGCCGGCCGGTGGTGCCCGAGGAGTACAGCATCGGCACGCCGCGCGGCTCCTCGGCCAGCGGCTCGGCCGGGGCGCCGGCCAGCGCCTCCTCGTAGGAGTCGAAGCCGGGCACCGTGCCGTCGAACATCAGCCGCAGCGCGCCGGGGGACGCCACGTCCTTGGCCGTACCGGCCATCGCGTGGGACGCGACGAACACGCGCGCACCGGAGTCGGTGACGATGTACTCGGTCTCCTCGGCGGTGAGGTGCCGGTTGACGGCGGTGAAGTACAACCCGGACCGGATCGCCGCCCAGTACACCTCGTAGTAGCGCGGATGGTTCTCCGCCAGCAGCGCCACGTGGTCACCGCGGCGCAGCCCGGCGGCGTGGAACACCTGGGCCAGCCGGGCGGACCGTTCGTCGAGCTCCGCGTACGTCACCGCCTCCCCGGAGCCCGCCATGATCAGGGCGGGCTTGTCCGGAAAGGTGCGCGCGTGTCGCCCCGGATACATGCAGTCCCCCTCCTATTGGGTCGGTCGTGTCAGTGCGCGTGCAGTTCGGCGATCGCGGCGTCGCGCTCGCGGTCGTGCTCCTCCTGCATCCGGCGCGCGGTGGACGGGCGCCACGGCCCCTTCAGTACCGGCACGGTGAGCGCCAGCGCGACGGCGCAGACGGCGGCGATGGCCATCCACGTCCGCCACTCACCGATGATCGAGACCGACGCGTGCTCGATCTCGGCGAGGTGCCGGGCCAGGTCGCCGCCGATCGGATTCCCGGCCTCCTTGGCCTGCTTCGCCGCGGCCACGTACGGCTCGGCGTTGACCAGCGTGTTCGCGCTGTGCACCACGAACGGCGTGACGAGGAACGAGACGAACACGACGACGCGGATGATCCACGCCCAGATGGCCAGGCCGGTGGCGGTCAGCGCCGGGTTCCGGGCCTCGACGGTCTCGGTGTACGCGGCGTACCAGGGCACCGCGAAACCGGCCCACGAGGTGGCCAGTACGGCCATCGCGATCGCGAGGTGCAGGTAGCTCGCGTCGGTGCCGACGAGGGTGAGCATGTAGACCTGCGTACCCAGGCAGAGGATCGCGCCGGCGAGGATCCACGGCTTGCGCACCCGGAACTTGTCGACCAGCGACCCGTACGTGAGGCTGACCAGCACGTTGAAGCCCCACGCCCAGGCGGTGACGCTGTTGGCGTCGGTGAGGTCCATGTGCCACACGGTGGTGAACAGCACCGGCGCGAAGCCGACGATCGTGTAGTAGAAGAGCAGCGCGACGGAGAACCCGATGGCCGGGAGGATGACGTCGGCGTGCATGAGCTGGCGCCACGGGTGCTCGACGTGCGTCTGCACCTGGCCGGAGGCGGCACGGGCCTCGAGCAGCTCGCGGTCGCCCTCGTCCACGGCCGCCTGGTCGCGCAGCTCGGGGCTGAGCTCCTTGAGGAAGAACAGCGCGATGATCGAGATCACGATGCCGGCGATGCCGGAGATCATGAACTGGCTCTGCCAGGAGACCAGCGAGCTGAGGGTGGCGGCGGCGACGGCCGAGGCGAGCAGCGAGCCGGCGGGCGGCGCGATGTTCCAGAAGCCCATCGCGCGGGCGCGGCCCATCTGCGGGCTGAAGTCGCGGACCAGCGCCGGGGTGGCGACCAGCAGCATGCCCTCCATCACGCCGACGATCGTGGTGATGACGACGAAGACCCACTTGTCGGTGACGAGCGTGACGCCGAACGCGGTGACCGCGCCGATCACGAGCATCCCGTACACCACGATGTTGGCCCGGCCGAGCCGGTCGGCGAGGCCGGCGGCCAGCGAGCCGAACGCGCCGATCAGGTTGCCGATGGCCAGCGAGGTCAGCAGGAACAGGAACGACATGTGCAGCTCGGTCTGCACCAGCGTGGAGACGGCGCCCAGCGTGTACTGCTCGTAGTAGATGACGACGGTGGCCAGGACGGCCAGGACGAGCCGGGCGTACCGCTCGCCGCCGGTGGGATAGCGGTCCAGGCGGCGTCGCCACAGGAAGGAGAGGGTGCCGGGCTCGGCGCCGGCGGTGGTCGTTGTCGCGGTCATGGGATCTCCGTAGGGGAATGGGGATCGGGCGGGGTCAGGGCAGGAGGTCGGCGGCGCCGGTGTCGTGGACGTGGGTGAGATGGCGGCTGAGCATCACGCCGAACATCTCCTCGCCCCGGGCGTCGGTGCCGACGAGCATCGCGGCGGCGATCGTCATGACGACGCCGGCGAACGCGGCATGCCGGTAGTCGTCGAGGAAGCGCGGCCACGGGTAGCCGGTGACGCCGGCGCGGCGCAGTTCCTCGTGGTAGCCGCGCAGCAGGGCGTCCTCGTGCACGCGGCGGATGGCGGGCGGCAGGCTGGCGCCGACGAAGTACGCGACGTCGGACGCCGCCGGGGCCTGCTGGATCGTCTGCCAGTCGACGATGCTCACCCGGGGGCCGGTGAACATCATGTTGTCGATGCGGAAGTCGCCGTGCGCCAGGCACGGCGGGCCGGTACGGGAGGTCGCCCAGGCCGGGAAGGACTGGACGAACCGCTCGGCGGTCTCCTCGCCGCCGGGCGGGAGGTACGCGCGGTACTGCTCGCGGAACACCGGCCACACGTCGGCGAGGAACGCGCCGAGCAGCTCCGGGTCCGGGCGGCTGAGGTACGGCAGGTCGTCGAGCGTGCGGTCGTCCCAGTACGCGGCGTGCAGCGCGGCCGCCTCGGCCAGCGCGGCGCGCGCCTGGGTGACGTCGCAGCCGGTGAGCTGGTCGCCCTGGCGGGCGGGCGCGAGGTCGTCGAGCAGCAGCGTGAAGTCGCCGGTGTCCGGGTCGTACGCGGCCAGGTGGCAGCGCGGCACGCGGATGCCGGCGCGGGCGGCGAGGTCCTGGTAGAAGCGGACCTCGCGCTCGTACTCACCGCCCGTGTGGCCGCGCTCGCGGCTCTTGGGGTCCGGGGAGGGGAACTTGCCGACGACGGTGTCCGGCAGGTCGCCGGGCCGGTCCCAGGTCAGCGCGAAGCGGATGCTCTGGCCGACCAGCCCGGTGCCGATCCGGGTGCGGCGCACGCCGACGACCGACGCGTCACCTGCCACCCCGGCGGCGCGCAGCGTGCGGGTCAGCCAGGCCTCGGTGACCTGTGCGGGGTCGGCGACCAGGTCCGGGACGGTGGTCATCTCGGCTCCTCGGCGGGGGCCGGGTCGAACGCGCCGGTGAAGCCGGACGGCGCGTGCGGACCGATGTGCAGCTGCTCCAGTACGCCGATCCCGGTGCCGTACGGGGTCTCGGCCCGTACGAGCTGCTGGACGTGGGTGTTCTCCGGGGCGGACAGGTCCAGCTCGGCGAGCTTCCAGTACGAGCCGCCGACGGCCTGCTCGCCCTTCCACAGGCCGTGCGCCCATTCGGGGTTGAAGTAGCCGATGCCGCGCATCTGGAAGGCCAGCAGCGGGGTGAGCCGGGTGGTCACGGCCGTGCCGTCCCAGCCGGTGGCGGTCAGCTCGGCGGTGCGGGCGCGGCGGGTGCCGGGGGCCCAGTCGATGGTGAAGTCGCAGCTGCGGGCGTGGTCGATCTCGGTGAGCTCGTCGGCGTCCGGCAGCAGCGGCACCCGGCAGGCGCTCTCGTACCAGTGCCGGCCGCGCGCGTCGTCGACCAGCGCGTAGTGCGTGCAGTGGTCCGCGAAATGCAGCGGCGCCCAGAGCCAGAAGAACTGCGGCGCCTCGGTGGGCGGGGCGCCGCCGGGCGGCTCGCCGACGCCGCGGATCCCCCAGGACCGGTCGCGGGTACCGGGTACGGCCTCCGGGGTGCAGGTCAGCTCGGTGCCGCCGGTGCTCAGCGTGCCGTTCCACGCGCCCCACTGGGTGAGCCGGGTGGAGTCCATCGTGACGTGCACGCCGCTGGCCGTCGTGGTGCGCGGCTCCTCCACGGCGGGGGTGCGCGCGGTGAACGTCAGGTCCGCGGTGAGGCCCTGCTCGGGGGCGTCGACCAGGACGCGCAGCCGGCGCAGCGGCTCGGCGACCTCGACCCGTACCGGGCCGCAGGCGGTCACCGAGCGGTCCAGCGGCGCGCGGGCCGAGGCGTGCACGCTGCGCTGCTCCCCCGCGTGCACGACGCTGAACGACGTGTCGATCACCTTGCGGTTCGGGTAAATGCCCATCGCCACCGCGAAGAAGAAATCGCCGTCCCGGTCGTAACCGTTGAAGAAGTACCGGTCGTAATAGTTACGGTCACCGGTCGCGGGGTAGGCGACCGGCACCGCGGTCTGATGGATCGGATAATCGTCGAAAGGCGTGATCACGGATCCTCCTCGACGGGCCGCCGAACATCCGTTCAACGCAACGTACGACCGCCCAATACCGGCGTCAAGAGGGCTGATACCACTTGGTATGTAACGAACGTTCAAAGGTGCGAATGCGCGACGAGGACAGCACGGAGCGCGATTCTCAGGCGCCGCCTGGGAACCTTATGAGCATATTGCGCGGCCATTGACAATGGACGCCGACGACCGTCCGGGTTAGATTGCAGAAATGACCGAGCTCGCGCCTCCCATCGATCTCCTCAGTTCTGGTTCATTCGCCTGCGGGCAGCCGCACGAACAGTTCCGGTGGCTGCGTGAGAACGACCCGGTGCACTGGCACCCCGAGCCGGACGGGCCCGGGTTCTGGGCGGTGACCCGGTACGACGACGTACGCGCGGTCGGACGCGACCCGAAGACGTACTCCTCCGCGCCGACGATCATGATCCCGGACACCTCGATGGACGTCGGCGACCACACGATGATGATCTCGACGGACCCGCCCCGGCACACCGGGCTGCGCCGCATCCTCGCCCGCGACTTCGTGCCCCGCGCGGCCAGGCTGCTGCGCCCGCGCATCGAGGAGCTGGCCACCACGATCGTCGACGGCGTGGCCGCGCGCGGCACGTGCGACCTGGTCACCGACGTGGCCGGGCTGATGCCGTCGTACGTGATCGCCGAGCTGCTCGGCATCCCGCATGCCGACGGCGTCGCCCTGTACGCGCTGACCGAGGCCGTGCACGCCACCCCCGGGGAGTCCGACGGCCCGACCGGCCCGGAGGCCGCCGCGCAGATGTTCGCCTACGCCAGCGAGGTGTGGCGCACCAAGCGCGACCACCCCGCGGACGACCTGGCCAGCACGATCATCCACGCCGAGGCCAACGGCCGGCAGCTGGACGAGCTGGACTTCCAGCTGTACTTCATGCTGCTGATCGACGCCGGCGGCGACACCACCCGCAACCTGGTGTCGGCCGGGATGCGCGCGCTGTTCGACCACCCGGACCAGCGGGCCCGGCTGGCCGCCGACCTCGACGGGCTGCTGCCCACCGCGGTCGAGGAGATGCTGCGCTGGGTCAGCCCGGTGGTGTACATGCGGCGCACCGCGACGTGCGACACCGAGCTGCGCGGCCGTACGATCACCGCCGGGGACAAGGTGGTCATCTACTACGGCTCGGCCAACCGCGACCCGGCCGTGTTCGCCGACCCCGAGAGGTTCGACGTGACGCGCACGCCGAACGAGCACGTGGCGTTCGGCGGCGGCGGGCCGCACTTCTGCCTCGGCGCGCACGTCGGCCGCATCGAGATCCACGCGCTGCTGCGCGAGCTGCTCACCCGGCTGCCGGACATCGAGCCGGACGGCCCCACCACGTGGCTGCCGTCCAGCTTCATCTCCGGGCCGAAGTCGATGCCCGTACGGTTCACGCCGGAGTAGCGCGCTCACGCCGGCTCCCCGCGGTGGATCAGCTTCGGGTAGCGCATGGTGTGCGCGCCGCCGTCGACCAGCAGCAGGTCGCCGGTGACCCAGGACGACTGGCCGGTGGCCAGGAACAGCGCGGCGTCGGCGATGTCGCCCGGGGCGCCGATGCGGCCGAGCGGCGCGTTGTCGATGAACTCCTCGCGCAGCGGTGACTGCGTGAACGCCTCGGTGAGCGGGGTGTCCACCAGGCCGGGGGCCAGCGCGTTGACGCGGATGCCGGACGGCCCCAGCTCCATGGCCGCGACCTTGGTGAGCATCTCCACGCCGGCCTTCGCCGCGCAGTACGCGCTCATGCCCTCGGCGGGCTGCCGGGCGTTCAGCGAGGCGATGTTGATGATCGAGCCTCCGGCGGTCATCGCGCGGGCCTCGTGCTTGACGGAGAGGAAGACGCCGGTCAGGCAGAGGTCGACGATGCGGCGGAAGTCGGCGGCCGGCAGATCGGTCACCGCGCCGAACGTACCGGCGCCGGCCGCGTTGACCGCGACGTGCAGGGGTTCCTCGACGGCTCCGGCGATCGCGTCCTCGTCGGTGACGTCGGCGGTACGGGCGCGGGCGCGGTCGCCGAGCTCCTTGACGCGGTCGTCGAGCAGGGCCGCGTTGACGTCGACGAGCGTCACGGTCGCGCCCTCGGCGTGCAAGCGCCGGGCCACGCCGAAGCCGATGCCGGACGCGCCGCCGGTGATCAGCGCGTGCCGTCCCTCCAGCTGTCCGCTCATGCGGCTCCCTCCCACGGACGGACGAGGATCTTGACGTGGCGTTCGGGGTCGGCCAGGGCGGTGAACGCCTCCGCGACGCCGTCGAGGCCGACGTCCGCGGTGATCATCGGGGCCGGGTCGACGGTGCCGGCGGCGATCGCGGCGAGGGTGCGGGTGAACTCCTCGTGCGTGTAGCCGAAGACGAAGGACAGGCGCAGTTCCTTGACGACGGCCAGCACCGGGACGACGGTGTCCGGCTCCATGCAGGCCCCGGCCACGACGACGCGGGCCTTCGGCGGGGCGCCCTCGAAGACCTTCTGCAGCATGCCGGGGACGCCGACGCATTCGAAGATCACCGCGTGGGAGCGCGCGCCGGTGCGCAGCGAGCCCGCGCCCAT
>Ga0164243_10004587_pt1 | contig 21569 bp, 12 predicted proteins | sample OricompcompostOP_FD_108781 | JGI IMG/M metagenome (GOLD analysis project Ga0164243, IMG submission 108781) | Organic Plus compost microbial communities from Emeryville, California, USA - Original compost - Organic plus compost (OP) | ecosystem: Engineered > Solid waste > Mixed feedstock >...
ACGAATAAATTCACGAAACCTAAATTCTCATGCGGGGTTTCAGGATGAGATAATTCCCAGCTCACGGGGAAATAATGATCTTTCTCCAATTGAAGATCGCGCAATGTAAGAACATACCCTTCTTGGGGAATATTAAAGTCGATATTGACAGGCACCTTCTTATGGAAATTATTAAACACTTTCACCAGGATTTGGTTATTCCCTTTTTGTAAAGGTAACATCACGGTATGTGACAAGCTATCCACCTTATTCAAGTTATTGGTGCTAATAGCCTTTTCGCCGTTGAGGAAAACCATTAAGCCATCGCCACCTGTAAATCTCACCAATACATTTTGTGCCATTTCAGCATGTACCTGTTGCAATACATAATAAGCATTCATTTGTTTGGCAGGCAACCAATATGTATGTCCATTATGCCAATCGGTCTTCGGCTCCCATTTAAACCGGCTACCGCTTGGCCAGGTCAAACTGCTATCTACCTTGCGGGGATCACCATTCGCGCCATCGATACCGGCATACATTGGCCCGGCAAGATAAATTTTACCAAATGAAAGTGTTGCCCGGTCATTAGGTATTTTCATCTTTTGCCCATTTTCGAGCTTTAACTCTAATGGTTTACCGTTTAAATGTAAAAGCATTGTTTTCCCGGATTCCTCGGAAGAATAATATACCCTTGCGGAGTAAGCTCCCGACTGCGTAGGCGCCAAGGTGAAGGCTTCCTTCACGGTACTTCTCAACCGGGTATTATAGTCAACCCCGGACGTACTGTAATAATGGAAAGCATTTCCACTACCCAATAACACGGGTGTATTATTTACAGCGAGTATATTTATTGGAGGAACAGTGTATCCCTGGAGCATTTCCAAGGCAACGACGGGAATAACGTCCTTTTTAAAAACCGCGTCCGGGATTTCCAAAACAACGCCATCATCCGTAGCGCTGGCTTTCACCTTCGTTTGGCCGTGCAGGGAATATGCTTTACCCACTTTCCCTTTCAGACCCGGCAGCAGCACTACATTTTTATGCGGCATATTTAGCAGGTGCAAGTAAATGGTATTCCCCTTGGTCGTGATACTCCCCCAACCAAATGGAACGTGGAATGGATCGGGTTGCGTCCCATAAATCGCTTCCCCATTATTTTTCAACCAATCACCGATCATCAATAACACGTCTCTCTCATAGTCTACCACGCTACCATCACCCTTGGGACCGATGTTCAACAGGTAATTACCTCCCCTGCTTGCCACGCGGATCAAACTAGTCAATTTTTCTTTGAACTTTTCTTGTTTACCCGTCCGTACCTGCCAGGAGCGATAGCCCCAAGTTTCATCAAAAAATGAAGCCGGGCTTTGCCAGGGCACACCGATAATATAATCAGGTTCCTGGTTATCACCCATTACGTCGAAATCCCCCCTGTTATTACCAATCCTGCTTCCGATCATACAATTTGGCTGCAAGCGGTGTACCAGGGCACGCATTTCAATACTTTGTTGTTTGCTCATGGAACCCATATCAAACCATAGTTCAGATATCGGCCCGTAATGCGTCAGCAAGTCCGTAACCTGCTGCATATTATACTGGTGATGTTCAGGGGTAATATAATCGGAGTTATGACTGGAAATCGGGGAAGCCTGGGGATAATGCCAGTCTATCAATGAAAAATACAAGCCGAATTTTAGACCTTGCGCCCGGCAAGCATTGGCCAATTCTTTTACAATATCCCTTTTATAAGGGGTGGCATCCACGATATCGAAGTCTGTATTGCTGGCATCAAACATACAAAATCCATCATGGTGCTTCGAGGTGATCACGATAGATTTCATGCCGGCATTCTTAGCTAGTAAAGCAATGCTGTCAGGATTCCACTTGGTAGGATTAAAATCATCTGCTACAGCGGCATATGTATCGCTGTAAATCCCGGCATGAGCTTGAATTTGCTCGCTAAGTCCGCGATCGATGTTCTTACCGTCCCATACCCCTCCAAGTTGTGAATAAATGCCGAAGTGGATAAACATTGAATACTTCTGATCCTTCCATTGTTGAAGGGCATCGGGATCGACTTGCGCTATTGCTCCATGGCCAAAGAGTGTGCCCATTAGGACCCATAATAATTTTCTTTTCATAGTTACTGATTAAGAGGTTTGATTCGGTTCGATGCTCCCTGCATGGAGTCTAACTCTAAATAGGCGTATTGTTATTAATGATTGATTATTATACGTGTCCCAGTTTCAATACATTAAACTAATTTTATATAAAAAAATTTTATGTAAATATAGTGTTCCTAACAGTTTTTTAAGATAGACTTTTCTCTTTTTCAAATAAACTTTTCTCTTTTTTATTTTGATGGTGTTTAAATTCGTGTCAACATATTGTAATTAACAATAATTAACACTCCCAAAACCCTTAACCACTAAAGGTTTTAAAGAAAACAGCGCCTTCGCACCAGGCAAGGAAAGATTTTTAGGCATAGCGGCTCGGTTATTGTAATTTACGGGTTATGGCCCTCGGCAGCTAATGCTTTAAGGCTACGGGAATAAACACTAAAGGTAACATGGATGTTAGAATCATTTTACAGTTAGTAATCATCAAAGCTAAAAGGAATCCCATGAAACGTTTATTAATCACCTTGGCGCTCTTTCTTTCGGTGCAGCAGTTCTCACGTGCACAGTACGTGGGCGCTAGCATCACGTTCCAAAACTTTTACGATGAACTCAGCCCTTATGGCTCCTGGGTTCAATCACCACAATATGGCTATGTTTGGGCACCCAATGTTGGCCGTAACTTCGTTCCCTACTCATCTAACGGTTACTGGGCAAATACCGCTTACGGCTGGACCTGGGTCTCCAGTTACCGCTGGGGTTGGGCCCCCTTCCATTACGGTAGATGGGTATATGATGATTGGTATGGCTGGTTATGGGTACCCGGTTATGAATGGGGACCCGGTTGGGTTACCTGGGGTTCCTACGGTGGCAATTACGGTTGGGCGCCGCTCGGCCCGGGTATCAATATTTCGATCAATTTCGGTTGGCGACCACCTTCGCCTGTATGGTGGACATTTGTCCCATGTCAATATTTCGGAAGCATAAATTGGTATAGTCGCCGTACGCCTACGCCGAGGGTAGTGAACAATGTTACGATCATCAACAACCGCTATTCAAGGCCCCGAAATTCAAATACATGGTTTACAGGGCCTACTGTTAGGGAAGTAGAAAGGGTAACAGGCGGAAGGGTTAGAACATACGAAGTCAATAATGTATCCCGCCCCAACCAGGACAGGATATCGAATGATAGGTTAAATATCTACAGGCCTAGCGTATCACAAAATAATAGCAACTCGCGCCCGGAAAGACCGAGAAATGTGCAGACAATGGATAATTTAAGGCCTGTAAACAGGCTCCCGGCCAGGGATCCATCGCACAGTGTAGACAACTCGCGCCCAACAAGGCCCGCAGTTGAAAACCCGGGTAATAATACAAGACCTTCAACACCGAGCAGGCCGGCAGTTACGCCTTCGCAACCGGTAAGGCCATCAAGCCCGGTTAGTCCCAGCAGACCTACCAGGCCAACCGTTGAACCTTCGCGCTCAACCAGGCCCGCGCAACCGGCAAGGCAAACCAATCCGCCGAAAAGACAAGGTTCGGGGAGTAATAGGCCTACCCGGCCAACAAGGGGATAAATTACCTACAACATAATAATAAGCCCGCTGGAAATTTCATCAAGGCGGGTTTATTCGTTTTATGTAATTTCATAGCGCGAACTATAATTATTCCAACAAGTACCTATTGCCTAAAAGAGAAATCCAGATGGACGAACAACAATCCAGGACCCTCGCTTCACAATTAAGTCGGCCCAACGGCGCACAGGGTAATGAAATAGCCGGGGAAATGCATGAACATAACGGCCCGATGAGTAGGCATGCCATAGACCTATTAAACATCCAGGAAGGGGAACGAATATTGGAAATTGGCCCTGCCAACGGCGGGCATGCTGCCTATGCACTCGAAAAAGCCGGTAAAACTTATTACGAAGGCATTGATATTTCTCAGGATATGGTTAATTTGGCCAACGAATTAAATGCCAACCTCGTGCAAGCTGGTCTTGCCAAATTCATCAAGGGGGACGGAGTTCAATTACCTTACGAAGAAAATTATTTTAACAAAGTATTTACGGTAAACACCCTATATTTCTGGACGGATTATGCCAAGCAACTGGCAGAAGTACACAGGGTATTAAAAGCCGGGGGCTATTTCAATATCGCGATAAGAAGTCGCAGTTTTATGCAGGGACTGCCATTTACCCGGTACGGCTTTCAAATGTTCGAAGTACCTGATGTTGTAAACTTATTGTCTGATAATGGTTTCAAAACCATCCATGTGGCAGTGGCGGAAGAGGTTGGTACGGGTAATCACCGGCAGGTGATAAAAAAAGATCGGATCATCATTGTGGCAACCCCCATCCAATAAATAAAAATAATTAATAGAGAAATAGAATGGAAAGAAGACATTTTATTCAACAAGCATTTATGACCGGTGCGGCTTTATCTATTTCAAAGATGGGCTTTTCAGCAATTTATAATGGTGGCGACTTCCCGGTAGTACGTGTCCCGGAAGCACAACGTAAATTTAAAAGTAAAGCGGTTGAACGACTCATTGCTGATATAAAGAAGGATATCGGGAACAAGGAAATAGCCTGGCTATTCGAAAATTGTTTTCCAAATACTTTAGATACTACCGTTGAGTTCGAAATAATCGACGGTAAACCCGATACTTACGTGATAACCGGGGATATTGATGCAATGTGGTTAAGGGACAGTTCTGCACAGGTATGGCCCTACTTGCCTTTGACAAAGCATGATAAGGATTTGCAACAATTAATCCGCGGCGTGATCCACAGGCAGGCTAAATGTATTATCCTCGATCCGTATGCCAATGCATTTTATAAGGATACGAGCAAAATAAGCGAATGGAAAGAAACGGATATCACCGAGATGAAACCCGGCATTCACGAACGCAAATGGGAGATAGACAGCTTATGCTACCCTATCCGCCTGGCTCATGGATACTGGAAAGAAACCGGCGATACCAGCGCTTTCGACGGGGAATTTGTCCAAGCAATGCACCTCATCATTAAAACATTCCAAGTGCAACAACGCTTTAACGGCAAAGGCCCTTATAGCTTCCAAAGGAAAACTGCCTGGGCAACAGATGGTGTGCCAATGGCCGGCTACGGTTACCCTGCAAGACCCAACGGGTTAATCTGCTCCATGTTCAGACCGAGCGATGATGCTACGATTTTCCCTTACCTGGTGCCTTCCAACCTGTTTGCCTTGGTGAGCTTGAAACAAATGCAGGAAATGGGCGCCGCTATACCGGCGATGAAATCCTTAGTTTCACCTGCTGCTGCACTTGCCACTACCGTGGAAAGAGCATTAAAGAACAACGCGATCATCAAGCATCCTAAATATGGAAATATATATGCTTACGAGGTGAATGGCTTCGGCAGCTACAACCTGATGGATGACGCGAATGTTCCATCATTGTTGTCACTTCCTTACCTCGGCGCCGTGAAACAGAATGATGCTATTTATCAAAATACCCGCAGGTATATTTGGTCGGAAGATAATCCATTCTTTTTTAAAGGGGAAAGCGCTGAAGGCATCGGCGGGCCGCATATCGGTTTGGATATGATCTGGCCAATGAGCATCGTGATGAAAGGTTTGACCAGCTCCAACGAAGCAGAAATCAAATGGTGCTTGGAAACCTTGCAGAAAACACATGGCAATACAGGCTTTATGCACGAATCGTTCCATAAGAATGACCCGTCAAACTTTACCCGTAAATGGTTTGCCTGGGCAAATACTATCTTCGGTGAATTTGTATGGAAAGTGTACCAGGAGAAGCCGACCTTGTTAAGTTAAAGTCAACACGAAAAATAATATAAAATGGCTGCCAAATAATAGTTATTGGCAGCCATTCCTTTTATAATTTGACTATTTTATTTCATTGTTGTCCGACTAAAAATGCATTAAAGGTACTTGAATTCCTTACCTGGTGAAGGACATCAGCGAAGGATGATACATTCACCCCCTGCCAAGAGAACCGTGGAACTTCGCACCGTTGATAGCTAAGGGTAGCTTGGCTATACAGTAGTAGCAAGGCCGGATCGAGCGATCAAATTGGCGGCTGTAATGGCCAATTTGTGCCCTTTTGGGGCAAGCAAAAAAGTACAAGAAACGAGCAGATGAACAATGAATCGAACTATTGAGGGATCAAATTGCTCCCCGGTTAAAATTTAGTCGGACAATAATGATTTTATTTCTACGTTCTTACAAAGAAGGATATTTTACAAGGTCATACTTTAAAATGATATGTTAGCTGCGCCAAGGGAATTTACCCGCATCTCACAACTTAGGCATAAATTTATTCCACCTCTATTTTCTCGTCGACCTTGGCATCCCGGAAACCCAATGCATCTAAAATTTCATTCCTTTTATTAATGACGCTACTATCTGCTTTGCTCAGCAAGCGTTTTTTATCTGTGAAATAATATTTGTATTTCGCCTTTGTAACATGAATTTTATAATCATCTAAGTTCCCGGAAATATCGACCCCGGTCTTAAAAGGAACCGGCGATTTCAGAACGGTAATATGGTAATCATAACTCATATCCATCCGCTGAATACCTCCCACTGCCAAGCGGTAGCGATCAATTTCCAATAAAGCCGGCAATATCTGCATATGGCTATTTTCAATTACCATTTCAAGGTTCAAATAACCGATCGGGTTCTTTTCCTTGTTTTTAAACATCAAAGTTTTCGCTAGCTCCTTAAAGGTTGGGCCATCTAATACCATCAGATCCTTTGCTTTCAAAGCGGCGATGCCATTTACACTTTTCATCTTGATCTCCATATTCTCATCCAATTGCGCGCTGCCCTTAATCCTGAAATTAACGGTTCCTTCAAATGATTCTGACATCGGTAACAGTGAATCTAATGCAGGCAATACCTTAACCAGGTTCGCCATCTGTATATCGTTCATATTAAAATCGAAGTCCATCAATGCAGAGGAGTCCGACTGTACCGCGTAATTGATATCGGCCAAGATATTAACTGCCAAGGTTTTCATACTTAAATCGTCTAGCTGTATTTTACCTTTGTACATTCCCAGGTTCCCGGTCAGATCATTTATATCCATCACGCCCCATTTTAAGCGCTTTACATCCATATTAAAAGTAAAGTCAATGCCTTTCGGCACTTGAAAGATCGTCTTGGTTTCAGTTTTGACGTAATTGGTATCAACGGTAACTTCCCCTGCTTTGCCGGGTGCCGTGGCAATCTCTTTACTGCCCACCGCGGAGTCGGCCATAAACTGCATCAACTCGTTGGCATCTAGGAACGTAGATTGCAATGCCAACGATGCTTTTGTATCCGTGGTATCGCCCTTCTTTTTGAACAGGTGTTCGATCTTACCGGTCAATGTAAAGTCGGAATGGCCAACCTTCAAACGGGCGCGGTTTAATTCGATGGCATTAGTGTCCAGCGTAATCCGGCTATGCATCATGCGTATCGGCAACGGGAACTTGGGACTGAATGCGTAAAGGCGGTTGAACACTACTTTACCCCTTGCTTTCCAATGCTTTTGTTGATCCCTTAGTATTTCCAGGTCATATTTGCCATTCCTGATGCCAACAAATTGTTGCTGTTGCTTTAGCCCAACGCTATCCATTTCAAAAGTACTATGGATAACCGGTTTTGACCGGCGGTTTTTCCGGGTCATATCCACGGAAGCAACCATTGTTCTGGCCAGTGCTTTCAAAGAATCGGGGCCTTGGTATTTCAAGTTTTTCAGGCTGAGATCTGCATGAACCGCGGAAGTGCTGTCAACGGACCTTTTAGCGCCTACGGTAACCTTTAAATCCTGTACTTGCACATGGTGTTCGTTTATATAGTTCAAGTTGAGATCTTTCATTTGAATATGACCTGCCAACTTGCGTTTCGTGCCTTGATCACGTATATTATCAAATTCGAGCTTAGTAAGGATCGTATTTAATTCAAAATGATGCACCAGGTCCCTGATCGATAATTCCTGTAAAGAAGCATTTCCGCTCGCTTGCAGGTTATGGTATTTACCGGCAAGCAATTCCTTCAGGTCAAAGTTAGCTTGCAAGTCCAAATGCGCTTGACCGGCGGTTTGAAGGCTATCATTGACCGGGAACATCCCGTGCACTTTCGTGAAATCGATATCTGCCAATATATTGGTATTGACATGTGGATTTTGAAGCACATCGGTCACCAAGCCTTTAACATCCAGGTACATACCGCTACCCTTCACCAAGCATTTGTTAATCCGAACATTTGAACTGTCCGGTTGATTGAAATCAATCCTTGCCGTCATATCACTTTCTAAGTGATCAATTTTGCCGGGGAAGTCTTTATATTTTAAAGTGCCGTTTTTAATATGAAACAGCAGTGCGATCTGCGGGAATAAATTTCTACCGTATATGCCTTGCACTTTTGCCGATACATTTACCGTACCCGTTGCATCGACACCATCCTTCTCGATAACCGAAGCCGGTAAAAGCTTCCACAGGTTTTCAAGCGAGTTAATATTTAATGCCAACTGCAAGTCCGTATGTATTTGCCGCCTGGCAGAATCTAACAAAAGCTTCCCTTCCAATTCAAAATCGGTATCATTGATCAACACTTTGCTTTTGGAAATGGTAACGGTATGGTTTGCGGCTTCATAGTTTACTTTTGAAGCTAGGGCTAAATTCACCGACTTAACAAAAGGAATACCTTCATGTTCAAAGGTAAGCCGTTCACTTTTGGTATCGATCGTGAAGGCGGTACCCCGCTTATTTTGTTTAGCCTTCAATACGAGGTCATATTTGGGAACATGGATTATTGTTTTCGTGGCAACGTCCTTGTAATACACCTCCGCGTCTTTAATGGCAAAACGTCTTAAATAATACCCACGGAAACGCCCCCCTTCCCCGGAAGTATCCGCAGCCGCCACGGTAGTGGTATCCGTAGGTAATATTTCCCAATTAGCTTTACCCTTCTCATTAATAACGGCAAATATCTTGGGTTGATCAAATTCGACCTGTTGAATTGCCACGACATTCTTAGCCAGGAGCTTCACAACATTAAATGAGAGTTGGCAGTTTTTGAACTCGGCCAAGGTATCGGAACCGTATTTGCGGAAATCTTCATTCAGAATACCACCATTCTTCAATTGCACCGCGAAATGCGGGAAACTGGAAAAGAAAGTCAGTTCCATTCTTTCGCAATACACCTTAGCATTCACTTGACCGTTGATATAACGGGTTACTTCCGGTGTGATTTTCCCCGGTGTGAGTACAAAATTGAGCAGGAAGCCAATAATACCCGCCAGGCACAATACCATTATCAAAAGTCCCCACAGGGCCCTCTTGATCCATTTCTTCGTTTTATTCATCAGGGATGTTTTGAATCCTTATATGTCTCTGCTATATTAAATAATAAGACGGAAAAGTTTCCTTTGACCACCAGGGCAAAATCAAAAAATTCCGGGAACCGGGGATCCCTAGTGATTTTAACGGTAACTATTGCAGGTTTATTGGGAATGTAAAAGAATTGTGGAACAAAAATAGAATAAATACCTGGTTATATTTAAAATTAACCGTTAGGTAACAAGAAAATTTCAATGCTATATGTAATCTTACCGTGTTGGTTCTTTTTCAAGGTACCGGGCTAAAAAGTCCTCCAATCCGATGTAAAATCTACACCGGGTTCTAATTGCAGCCCACATAGTCGGATGGTATCCTCAAAAAATTGTAGTAACTCCTTGCGTTCCTTATTCTCGATCATGCCCATATTTTTGGCTGCCGCACGGTTCAAAGAAAGTATTGATTTCTTTAACGCGGCAGTAATTTGGGAAACCTTCTGTGCTTGCAGGGCGGCAATAACTTGGTCGATATATTTTTCCAATACCGAGTTAACCTCCTTGATATTTTTCTTATCGAAGGTATGATCTCCAGCATTCATCCTCAATATCCAGCTTAACGTAGGGTTCATCACTTTCATCGAATTCAGTTCCGCGATGTTGAAAGTGTGCACCCGGTATTGTTGTTGTTTAAATAACTTGGTAATATCTACCTGGCGTGCGTATAACTCAGTTCTAGGTTCTACCCTGAACCAGTTAAGCTGCTCATTCTCATCCAGGGCAACGATAACCTCGTAGGTATTGTAAACAAAGCTCCAACAATTAGCAAAGGTCGCTTTCTTGCCGTTAACAAACTGTTTGAACTTCCTGGAAACCTGCATCATCCGTGGCTGGTAACCGAATAATAACCGGAATGGTAAATGGACATTCAATACTTCGTGGGCATCGAAAAATTTCCTGTCGAAAGTGGCGGCCACTAAGAATAAATCCCCTTTTTTAGAAGGTACATCACCGGTTGATTTCGACCTGGAAAATGCCGGCCTATCATTTGACTGAAACTGCAAATGTACACCGCGCCCGTTCGCTATAATAGTAGCATCATCTTTCCCTGTTTGTTGTACATCCAGTTCTTGCATGAGGCTGATTATGCCGGGGTCGTGTATAGGTTGCCCCAAAAGTTGGGGAATAAGTTCTAGCTGCATAGGCAGATGGTTAAGCCCAGCAAAAAGGTTGTTCTCTCACCATTTGCTGGTAGGTGTATTCGGTCAAAAGTTAATAATTATATTTAAATTAAACAAATAAATAATATATCAATTATTTCAACCTATTGATTTTCAGCTATAAAATTATTAATTATTTTCAATAATACCATTGCGTTTAATTGTTCCAGCGGGTGTTTTAACCCCGGGATAACCGTAAAAGCGGATTTCGGCAGCGCCCTAGCTGCTGCTTCGGACTCCCCAACAGTTACCATCTTATCTAATTCACCGAGGTAAATATGCACTGGCAAATCCAACTGCCCTAAACCTGCATTGGTTAATTTAGGGCAGTTCCCCAATTTCTCCATTAGGCTCCCGGTTTTCTCTAATAGCGATTCCCAGTTCTCCCCATGTAATTTAACCAGGTTGTCCATGAAAGCCGGCGCTTTCGTCCTAATTGTTTCGGCGTTCAATTTTGCACGCTCCCCCGTGGCTGAAGCCGGGTCCCATTTAAACTTGGTTCCTAGGCAAATAACACCTCCTAAAGTTCCCGGGGAAATCAATTCCGCGTACAACGCCACGTATCCTCCCATGCTATATCCAAATACAAGGGGTTTCATCAATCCATTGTCATTAATAAATCCTAATAGTTGATTTGACAACAATTCGATACTTAACGATTCCGGCTGATCGACCTGTTTACCATGACCGGCAAAATCAAATGCATATACTTCGTATTCCTTACCAATAATTTTCAAATAGTCATGATACTGATCTTTTGATCCAAGGGCGCCATGAAGCAGGATGATAGGACTTGTCATACGATTTAAATTTAATTACAATGATATAACAATATCCGCTCTCCGTTTAAAATTTATTTCTGTCCTAAAACCCTTTATCCAACAAGCTTACAGATATATTAAACAAAATTAAATACATAAAAATCAATCCAAATTATTACTGCCTACGTAATTGAACATATACCTCCTACAAGAATATAAAGTAAGATTCATTAACTAGTAATTGTACATAATTAAATTCAAAATTATGAGTGGAAACCTTTTGCCTAAAAATCCGGGCAAGCAAAACGAAACCTTCGTTCCCCCTAATGTTTCAAGGCGCCATTTCCTAGCATATGCAGGCGTCTTCGGTGGATTAACAACAGTGGCCTTGGCTTGTAGTGATGATGATAACGACAATGGTAGTGGTGGCGTAAGTTTAGGCACGGGCGATGTTGCCATCCTCAATTACGCGTATGCTTTGGAACAATTGGAGGCTGCATTTTACACGCAAGTTGTGGCCAGCCCATTTTCCGGGATTACAGATGGCGAGTTAGCCTTGTTGACCGACATCCGCGATCACGAAATCGCGCATCGAGAATTTTTCAAACTGGCCTTAAGTAGTAATGCGATCCCGGCGCTGAGCGTGAATTTCAGCACCATAGATTTTACAAAACGCGATTCTGTTTTGGCTACGGCAAAGGCTTTTGAAGATTTGGGCGTATCAGCATATAACGGCGCCGGCCGTTATATTCAAACGGCGGACTACCTTGTTATAGCCGGTAAAATCGTTTCTGTTGAAGCGAGGCATGCGGCCTACGTTCGCGATCTAATCAGCAACGGGAGCTTCGCCGGTAATGATGTAGTAGCAATGGATACCGGGCTTGACCTGAGCCGGAAACCGAAAGAGGTACTTTCCATTGCATCAGCTTACATCAATACCAAGATCAATGCCGGCGGCTTGCCTTCTTAATCACATTACCCACAAAATCATTACGCGATGAACTTTCAAAATATTTTTAATCAGATTGAACAAGTAGATCCCGAGTTTTATGCCCGCACCGATACCCGGCGCGAATCACTTAAAAAGTTTGCAGGCATCGGGAAGAAATTAGCTCTTACAGCTATTCCCTTCGCATTGGGGTCTCTATTCAAAAAAGCATATGGCACTCCGCCATCTTCCAACGTGGTGCTTGATGTGCTCAACTACGCGTTAACCTTGGAATACCTGGAGGCAGAGTTTTATGCTAATTCGTTAACGGCGCTGCCAGGTATGGGCGCCCCAACAGCTGCACAAAATGCGATCAAGGTAATTGCCGATCACGAAGCAGCGCATGTTACCCTGCTGAAAAATGTTATCAACAGCCTGGGAAGTACTCCCGTTCCAAAACCTACATTCGATTTTACCGCGGGCGGGGCTTTCAATGACGTATATACGAATTATGACCTGTTTTTAGCGGTAGCGCAAACATTCGAGGACACCGGGGTTAGGGCCTACAAGGGCAGGGCCGCTGAAATTGTTGGGGGCGGTGATATACTGGAAGCCGCTTTGAATATCCATTCCGTGGAAGCAAGGCACGCTTCCCATATCCGCCAAATGCGCAGGGCCAGGAGTTCCGATACCAGCATTAACATCAAACCATGGATCACGTTGAATGAAACAGCCGGCATCGGTAGCGCCGTGCAAGCAAGTTATAACGGGGAAGAGAACGTGGTGCAAGCAACAGTTAATATAGCGAACCTACCGAATGTTTCCGGAACGATCGGCATGACTGCCGCTTCAGAGTCATTTGACGAGGGATTGACGAAAGACCAAGTACTGGCCATCGTTGCTCCTTTTATTGTCGGGTAATTAATTGCTAAACATTATAAAACATGGATGTTACGGTGCGTATGGGGAGCCAAGGTTAGCCTTGGCTCTACGTGATTTAACAGGTTAAATAACTATGTTATTGATACAAACCTTCTTTCAGTGCGTCCGTCGATAAATACACACCGGGCTTCTCACAAAAACTTTTAAAATCACCGGCGGACACATCTCCCTTGAAAGGCACATAATAATGCATATTCTTCTCATGGGGCCGCCAACCGGCATTCCTCCAAAGCAGTATGTATGATAACGGAATATCCTTGATGGCAGGCCAAAGAGAATGCGTCCACCATTTTTCATACGGGATCCGCTCGTAACCTGTTTCTGCCAAGGCCAGCAATTTCTGTTTCCGGCTTGCAAGCTCGTAAACCTCTTGTAAATTTTTATGTACAGACTTGGTAAAGCTGTCATCCTTGGAAGGATCAACATATTGATATGCATCGAAGCTCAAGACATCAACATAAGCATCGCCGGGATAACGTTCTAAAAAGGATTCTTTGTTTGGAGTTTGCGATGTATTGTAAACATAAATTAAATGATGTAGTTGCTTTACATCTCTCAAGTACATTACTGTAAACCGGAACAACTCCTTAAATTCCTCCGCGCCGGAAGATTTTGTTCCCCACCAAAACCAATCCCCTGTCAGTTCATGGAATGGCCGGAATAATACCGGTATATACTCACCATCGTTATTTTTTAAGGACTCTAAGAACGTAGCGATTTTATCTAACCAGGTAATAAATTTTTCATGGTAAGCACCGCCGGGTAAGATAGACTTCACCGTACCCGGAGCCGTATTCCAAGCCGAAGAATCATTCACTGGATTATTACCATGCCAAGAAATGGTATTGACCCCTCCCCTGTTATATGTTTCCAGGATATATGCCCGCATTTTTTCAAACGGTACACTATCCAAGTTTACCGCGCTACCATTTTCAATATGCCCAAGATCCCAACCCAAAACCGCCGGATAATCACCCGCAACCTCTTTCATATCGCATTTCCCATCTACGTATTTCCAATTTACGCCGTAGGCGAGTGCATCTTGCTGTCCTAGTAAGACAGCTTTACCTGATAATTTAAACAAGTTCCGGTATAAATTCTTCGTTTGCCGCGTCGCAGCCCCATCGATTAGTTGCTGGGCCAATGTAATATGTGCTATTAATAACGTGAAAATACAAGTAATCAGTTTCTTCATAATACCGGTATAATTAAAGTTTATATTAAATGTGGAAAAGGTTTCAAATGCAGGCCCCGGCTGTTTTCATTACGCTATCAAGGTATAAATAGTAATCAATATACTAAAATCACCATTGCCAGGAAAATTCGTAGCAATGGTGATTCGAATGGTAACAAAAACTTAGATCAATCCTATATCATCCACGTATATTTTGGTGGTAGCATTTCCTTCAAACTCCTGGATAACTATTTCCTGTAAAGTAGCGGGACTTCCGACAGCGTTTAACGGGATTGTCAGATCTTGCCATTCGCCTTCATTAACCATAAATTCGTACCCGCCATCATAGTTGCCGTTTACTACAAGTTTAACTTTCCGATTGCCGCCGCCGATAGCACCATACACAGATAATTTTATAGCTGCATATTCTGATAAATTGATTTCAGCGCCGCTATACCCAGTTTGGAAACCACTCCAAGCGCCGGTGTATTCAATCTTAATTGAGGATGCCCCACGTTTTACAACTTCAGCGCTATTCCAGGTGGTAATATTTCCCCAACCACCTTTCCACCAACTTCCCGCCAGGTCATCATCGTAAACAACGTATTTAAATCCGAATGCCGCCGCCGAAGTAGCCACACCGCCGGGTGTAAATACATGGATAAATGCCTGTACGATTCCCGCCGGCACCTTGACCTTTATTTCAGTTGAGCTACTGCTTACTACCTCGGCCTCGGTGCTGTCGAACATCACTCTTTCCAAACCATCGAATACTTCACCTGTTATTGTAACGATATCACCTTCACCCGCAGCTTTCGGATCGAAATTGTCAATTTCAGGTCCGGGTTGTTGTATTTTAAAATCAATATCGGCCGTACCGAACATTGTTTCCACAGTTATCTTATCGGGCTGATCCTTCCAAGGCGCATCTTTCGGAACGGTTACGATGATATTATTATCAGTAATTAATGTTGGGTTCAGGTAAGCAGCAACTCCGTTGAATGAAACTTTTACGGTTGTGCCTAGATTCTGACCGATGATCGCGTACATATTGCTGGTATAACCCAGGCTTGTTGTTGAATCTTTGGCTATCAATCGAACCCTTTCCAAGATCGGTGGACCGGGATTATCATCTTTTTCGCAAGATGTTCCGAAACATATCCATAGGCAGCATAAGCTAAGGATTATGGTCGCTGTATGTAAATGAATAATTCTTTTCATAACAATAATTTGATTTTGCCAGGTTAAAACTCGTAAGGTACCGGGGCTTCCATGAATTTTGGATTCTTCGCAACTTCACTGGTCGGGATCGGGAACAGGAATTTATCTTCCGTCATGTTGATGTGCGCGGAATATATTTCCGGAGGGTTATCATTACTATAAGTTCCCCTTTCCTGGTTATTCATGATATTAATTGCCTTCGCGCGATTAATTCGTCCCAGGTCGAACCAATAATCACCTTCGATAGCAAATTCAACCCTTCTTTCCTGGAGTATATCATCCTGGGTGATGCTCGGCTTATCTCCAAGCCCCGCCCGGCGACGAATTTTGTTGAAGGATGCCAAGGCCGCGGGATCACTGGTACTTTCTTGATCTGCCAGGATCGACTCGGCATGGACCAGGTATACTTCTGCCATCCGCATGAGGTAAGTATTATTGGCCGTTTTCTGCATGGCGCCAATCCCACCGTTATCGGCAGGCGTTCCCACGACATATTTCTTGATCGCCGCACGCGTGCCTTGCGCGTTTGCATCTTCTGGTACGGTAAACCCTCCGGCAGCCTGGTTTATTTCCGGGTAGAAATCACCGGGAAGCATAATCGTAGATTTCCGGCGGATATCTCCCGGTTCAAAAGCCCGTTGCAAATCTATAGTTGGACCTAAAACAGCCCAGCCATCGCCGGTTCCGGTAATCGTGGAATTTAATGCGAAAGATGCTTGTACCGCGTTCTGTACACCGTATTTAACCAGGTCCACTGTCCATTGAAGCGCAACGATCGATTCTTCATTATTGTTATTCTTGGTGCGGAATAAACCGTCAAAATCAGTACCCGGTACTTCCAGCCCGTAAAGTTTAAATTCGCCTGAATTAATAACCAATTCCGACTTCTCCCTTGCCTTCGGATAGTCTTTCAAGTAAAGGTAAATTTTGGCCAACATTGCCGAAGCGCTGCCACTTGATACATGCGCATTATTGGCATAGGTGGAAGTCCTCAATTTCGAATAGCAATTTGCTTCCGCGAATGTAAAATCATTGATGATGAATTGATATACATCTTCGACCCGGTGCCTTGGCAACAAGGGATCGTACACATGCTCAAAATTATTTTCAATTATGGGCACCGCACCAAATAACCGCACCAGGAAAAAGTAAGCCATCCCCCTCATGAAATGCGCTTCCCCGAGGGCATTGTTAACTACCGTTTGTGAAATAGACGGATCCACGTACTTCGGCAGGTTTACAAGCAACATATTACTTTGCGCTACAACAGAATATAATGATTCCCAAGCGCTGTATAAAAGCTGGTTGTCGCCGGTGACGGTAAGATCGCTAAAATTAACAACATCCCCCGACCAGCTCCTGCCATTACCGCCCGACAGTTCTGTAATAGCCCAGAAAGCTTTCGTATTAAAGTTAAACCAAGGCAAGCCGTACAAGATGTTGGTGCTAGCAACGACTTGTTCTTCAGTTTTATAAAAATTAGCCGTCACGATTTGATCTTCCGGCGGTTTGTTCAAGAAATCCTTGCTACAATTTGTCAGGAGCAAGATGGCCGATAAGCCGGCAATTTTTAATGAATTATAATAAAGTTTCATGGTCTGCAAATTTTCTGGTGGACGAATTAAAATTCCGCGTTTAAGCCGAACGTAATTACGCGCGGTGTTGGATACCTACCGTTATCAATACCCAATTGCAAGGCATCCCCGTTATAGGCGCCTACTTCGGGATCGTATCCACTATATTTCGTGAAAGTGTAAAGGTTTTGCACGCTCGCGAAAGCCTTCAGCCTCGTGAGATGCAAGCGGCGTAATAAAGCGGGATTAAAATTATATCCTAAATTCACCGTTTGTATCCTCAGATATGATCCATCTTCCATGAAGCGATCACTCAGGAAAAGGTTCGGGTTATCATCTCCCCTCCTGGCCCGCGGGATATCAGTATCCGTATTATCAGCGCGGTAAAAATCTGCTACATCCGCAAATTGGTTCGTGTATAACCTTTGTAATCCACCGGCAGATACTTTCGTTAAATTCAAGATTTTATTCCCGTAAGAACCTTGTAAGAAGATATTTAAATCGATGTTTTTATATGAAAACGTATTATTAAAACCGAAAGTGAATTTCGGATGCGGGGAGCCGATAAATGTCCTATCCAGCTCATTTACTTCTCCATCTCCATTTACATCTACATACTTTACGTCACCGAGCCAAGTTTCACCGTTGGCTTCGCCAAAATCGGCACCGAATTGCCGCGGTTGATCATGTATGCTAGCGGCATCTTTGAATATTCCATCAGCCTTATAGCCATAGAACAAACCCATCGATTGCCCCTCGATCGTCCTGGTTAATGGAAAGGACAAGAAGCCTGAAGTCAATGTTTTAGTTATATCAAAATCCTTTAAATATAATTCCTGTACATTGTTTTTATATTGGGAGAATGTTAAGGTACTCGACCAGTTAAAATCTTTCCCGGGCATCGTTTTGTAAGTCAGCGTAACATCGATACCCTGATTATGCATCTTACCCAAATTGACATAAGGCGGGGCAACACCACCATTATAATCGGGCGCTCCCGTTAAATAAGTTGGCAATGGCAATTGGTATAAGAAATCCTTCGAGATTTTACTATACCATTCCACCGTTGCAAACAATCTTTCGTTCAGTACACTGAAATCGATACCGATATTGGTCTGTGTTGCAGACTCCCATTTTAGATCCGGGTTGGGGAAACGCGCCGTTCTGAAACCCGTACCCATACCGGTTGGCTCCGCGGCCAAGGAAGAACCGTAAAGGAATCCCGCGATATCTTGGTTTCCAACAACGCCCCAACCAGCTTTTAGGCGAATGTTGTTCACAACCTTGTTGATTTGTTGCATAAAGGGTTCATTGTACAACTTCCATGATGCTGCGAAAGCCGGGAAATAGCCCCATTGATTTTTAGCGATCTGGTCGTACTTTGAAGAACCATCTGCCCGCATCGTAGCAGTTAAACCGTAACGGTTATTGAAATCATATAAAACCCTGCCGTAAAAAGACTGTTGCGATCCGCTACCCTTGTAGCCACCATTCGAAGCACCGTCAACGCTACCTGCATCGATCGCGTAAATATCATTTGTATAAAATCCCTGTCGCATCGCGGAAATGCCTTCCCAGCTAGACTCCATCGCCTCGTGGCCGACCATGGCAGTAATGGAATGTTTATCAAAAACATGATGATAAGTCAAATAATTCCTTACAGACCAAAAGATACTGTTGTTCCTTCCTTCATATAAGGTAGCGCTCTTATTTTCGAAACGGCCCCATTTGTATGTCGGCTTAAAGATCGTATTACCCGCGAAGTTAAAATCCCCGCTTAATTCAGATCGGAATGATACATCCTTGGAGAAGGTAAAGTCGGCATAAATATTTCCCAATATTTTATTCCGCGTTACCCAGTTCTTAACACTTAAAGCCTTGGCCACCGGGTTTTCATTCCCTTCGCCATCATCTTTTCCCGCTTCCGGCCCGGCAAATGTTCCATCCATATTGTACACGGCAATATCCGGCGCCTGCTGTAGTGCCAGGCTAACGATACCTTCCTTCAGATCGTTTACCGTGATATTTTCCTTGGTACGGCTGGCCGTAATATTGGTCCCCACTTTCAACCAGCGGTTTACCTGTCCATCCACGTTGGCCCTTACCGAGTACCTTTTGAAGTATGAACCGATTACGATACCATCTTGATCCATGAAGCCCCCGGATAAATAATAGTTAACACCATCTTTACCACCTGAAAAGGAAAGGCTGTGGTTCTGCATGGCGGCATCCTGGAAAATTTCCCTTTGCCAATCTGTTCCTTTACCTAATAAACTGATGTCAGCAAACTCTTGCCTGGGCTCTACTCCGTAAGCAGTAGCCAATTCGTTTTCAAGGGTAGCATATTGGCGCAAGTTCATTACATCCAAGTATTTGGAAGGTTGTTGAATACCGTAATAGCCGTCGTAATTAAGTCGCCCGGTGCCATTCTTTCCCTTCTTGGTAGTGATGATTACGACACCGTTTGAAGCGCGTGAACCGAAGATGGCAGTAGCCGAGGCATCTTTTAATATATCAATTGATAGTATATCATTGGGGTTTAAGGCGGCTAATGGACTCAAGGCTGTTTGTCCGCCACCGGATAAAGATTGTGGGCCGGAAACAACGGATCTACCGCTGCTGCTTGCATTCCTGCCATCGCCACTGATCTGCACACCATCAATAACATATAGCGGTTCATTGCTCATGGTAAGCGACGTAACGCCGCGGATCCTAACGGAGGTTAAGCTTCCGGGTTGACCGCTGTTTTGGGTAACCATCACCCCCGCGGCTTTTCCTTGTAGCATTTGATCGATACTGCTTTGGGCCAAGTTCTCGATATCTTTAGCCTTAACGGAAGAAACGGAACCGTTTACATCCTGCCTATTTTGGGAACCGTAACCGATCACGACTACATCACCGAGGTTCCTGGCAGCAGTTTTCAGGATGATGTCGAAATGGGTTTTCTGACCGATAGGTTCTTCCGAGGTTTCCAATCCGATAAAAGAGAATACCAATACCTTACCTTCAGCAGGCACGTTGATGGTAAACTTACCATCAGCATCCGTCACTACCGCTACATTTAGATTCTTTACTTTCACGGTAGCGCCGGGCAAGGCATTTCCTTTATCGTCATGAATCACCCCCTTGATATTCTTGACCTGTGCATAGGCAGGAATATGTGTAAGTATGCTGCATAGGCACAGCATTACACTGAAGCGTAGAATTTTTTTCATAACGTAGGATTATTTGTTCAAAAGTATGACCACAATGCAGCTAGATATAAATACTTTTTTATCTTATGTTTATATTTTTTCAACTTCTATCTTACTATCAAGATAAAAAATGCGCATCCGGATCAATACTGTAGCCATTTTTCAGTATAATATGCTATATCAACAAACTGATACTAATTTTACAATCAATTCATTACATTTGAAGCAATAAAAGGGCAAATTCCTTTTATATTTGCAATTCCATCGATTATGAAAACTGGCATATTAAAAGAAATCACACCGCTCACTCAAAGTGACTGCTTTACTATTTTCAGCAGGCGCAAATCTAAATTTGATTTCCCGCTGCATTTACATGAAGAATATGAACTGAACTTGATCAAGAATGCCAAGAACGCCAAGAGAGTTGTAGGTGATCATATGGATGAAATAGGCGAATGGGAGCTCGTGCTGGTTGGTCCCAACGTACCGCATGCCTGGTTCACGCATGACTGTAAAAGCCCGGAAATACACGAGGTTACTATACAATTCCATAAAGATTTATTCGATGACAGGCTGCTGCGTAGGAACCAGCTTAGTTTTATCCGCAACATGTTTGAAAAATCGAGCCGGGGCATCCTTTTTTCAGACGAAACGATCCAGTTAGTAGCCCCGAGGATTTTGCAACTCAACAAAAAACAAGGCTTCGATTCTATATTGGAACTGATGTCCATATTACACGACCTATCTATTTCGAGAAATTTCAGGATGCTGGCAGATGTAAACTTTTCCAATTACGAACTGCCGACATATAACAGCCGCAGGATCGAGAAGACTTTTGAGTATATGAATCAAAATTTTGACAAGCCGATCAGCCTCGGGGAACTCGCCAAAATTGCCAACATGAGCGAAGTATCATTCAGCCGCTTTTTTAAACAACGAACCGGCAATACTTTCGTTGACAGTTTAAACGATATTAGGTTGGGACATGCCACGCGGATGCTGATAGATACTACGCAATCGGTAGCGGAAGTCGCCTATAACTGCGGGTTCAATAATATTTCCAACTTCAACAGGATATTTAAGAAAAAAAAGAATTGCACTCCGAAAGAATTTAGGGACCGGTTTTCAGGAAC
>Ga0164243_10004588_pt1 | contig 21569 bp, 21 predicted proteins | sample OricompcompostOP_FD_108781 | JGI IMG/M metagenome (GOLD analysis project Ga0164243, IMG submission 108781) | Organic Plus compost microbial communities from Emeryville, California, USA - Original compost - Organic plus compost (OP) | ecosystem: Engineered > Solid waste > Mixed feedstock >...
CCGACGCCGAGAAGCAGGTAAAGGATGTGCGGGCCCGTCAGCAACTGGGCGAGAGCCGGCCCTGCATATTGCAGGATGGAGAGGTCCATGAGCGAAAGCCGAATATTTGCGAAGAAAGAAGGAAAGCGGACCGGTCGTGAAGATCGGCCCGCTTCTTTACGTTATTGCGGGAGCGTCACGTTGTGGACGTCCTCAAGCCACTTGCGCAGATAGGCCTTCTGCTCGTCGGTCATGCTGAGCCCGCCCTTGAACACCGCCTCCGATGCTGCGCCAACGCTCTGAGGATAAACGCTGAGCACCAGCTTGGCCTGCTCGCTGTTGAGGATATCCGTCTTCAGGGCCTCCTGGGTCGCCTTGGTGTAGACGTCGACGATCTCCTGCGGCGTGTCCTTCGGCAGCACGAGCATCTTCGATCCCATGACGCGGACGTTGAAGAGCGCTTTCCAGACGTCGTACTCGATTCCCGAAAGCGGCTTGCCGTGGATCGCCTCGTACAATTCGAGGAATGTCGGGACCTCCGGCAGCATCGGGTCGCGTACGATCTTTCCGTCTTCCTGCTCGAAGCCGAAGGTAAAGATCGGCGTGGCGACGCCCTCTTCCACGAGCGGCTTCACTTCCTCGTTCCAGGAAGCGGCATTGTCGTATTTCAGATTGAACTCGCCGCGTTCGAAGCCCGCGCGCGATTCCGCATTGCTGAGGCCATAGACGCCCTGGGCCTTGATGCCCAACAGATCGAAGCTGAAAAGCGCCGGAAGATCGGAGGAGGTCGGGCCCGAGCCACCGTAGATCGGCGGGTTTTCGATCAGCGTCTTGATGTTCTCGACGGGATCGTCGCCGAGACCGATATCGGTGCGTGCATAGGCCAGCAAGCCGAACGGCGAGGTCAGGAACGGCCGGAACTCGGGCAGCGGATAGGCGACCGCCTTGTCTCCGAGAATGTACTGGAAGAAGGTTCCGGTCGCGATGGCTGCGAAGGTCAGGCCGTCTGGCTTGGCATCCTTGTGAAACTGGTTGATGCCTCGTACCGATCCGCCACCGTCAATATTCTTGATGATGATGGTCGGATTGCCTGGCAGGGTCTGCTCAAGCGCCATGGCGTAGAGCCTGCCATGGATGGTGGAGCCGCTGCCCTCCTGGTACGGAATGATCATCGTGATCCGCTGGCCGGAAAAGTCTATGGCCTCCTGAGAAAAAGAGACCCCCGGGAAAAGGGCAAATGCGGCAGCGGCGGCCAGAACCTGTCTGCGGTTTGTCATCTTTTTACCTCCCTAATAGCAACATTGCTTCTTCAGGCTACGTCGCGAGCCTGGATACGTTGTCCTGCCGCGAAAGCGGCTGCGTGTGCTCCGGCAAAGCGGCCGAAGGTGGCACCGGACATCAGGCCGGTCCCGCTGGCGTAGTTCTGGTAGAAAAGTCCTCCCACCATCTCTCCGGCGGCATAAAGCCCCGGTATGGTGCCGCTATAGCGGTCGACTACCTCCCCGTCGGGGGTCACCTTGATGCCGCCGAATGTGAAGGTGACGCCCGTTGTCACGTGGTAGGCGTGGAACGGCGGCGTATCGAGAGGATTTGCCCAGTTCGACTTGTTGACCGCCAAGCCTGTCGTGCAACGCCCGTCCCGAATGTTGGGGTTGAAGGGGATGTCCGTGCGACATGCGGCGTTGAAAGCGTGCACGGTGCGCAAGAATGCCTCGGGGTCGACGCCGGTCAGCTGCGGCGCCAGTTCCTCAAGCGTCTGCGCTTCTGCCTTGGTCACGCGCCGGATGCGATATTCGCTCCGGAGCAGATGGCTTACCTTGGCATCGAACACCTGCCAGGCGAACATGCCGGGCTGTTTCAGGATCTCTCCGCCATATTTCGCATAGGTATGGCTGTGGAAATTCGCGCCCTCGTCGATAAAGCGCTCGCCCCGGGCGTTCACGACGATTCCGAAGGGATAATTGTGCTTCTGGAATTGGTCGCCGATCGTCAGATCCCCATAGGGCGGCGCATTCACGTCCCATGCGACCGAGTGGCAGCCCGACCAGTTGCCATGCGGCTGGGCCCCGGCACGCAGCGCCATCATCAGGCCATCGCCCATGTTGAAGCGCGTGCCCCGCACCTTGGCGACGTCCCAACCCGTTCCGAGATAGCGGGCGCGCAATTCCGGATTGGATTCAAAGCCGCCGCAGGCAAGGATCACGGCTCCTGCGGCAATCTCGATATCGTGACCGGCGTGCCGGGCCTTGACGCCGGCGATCCGGCCCTCTTTTCGGATGAGGTCGATTGCGGGGGTTTCATAGGCGATCGGGATTTCCCGCTTTGCCGCGGTGGCATAAAGCGCCCGCAGCAATTCGGCGCCACCGCCGTTGATATGCAGAGCCAACCCGCCCCAGAACTTGAACTTGCCGTCGACCTTATAGGCCTGGCGACCCAGTCCCGGATGAAGCTTGACGCCTTGCCGCGCCACCCATTTCGCCGTCTCGAAGCTGGAGCGGACGAGATGCTCGCACAGTTCCGGATCCGTGCGGTACTCGGTCAATTCGAACATGTCATCGAGGAACTGCTCCTCGGTATAGGACCCGAAATCGACGTTCTCGACCTCCGCATCGGTGATGTCGGGCGAGATTTCCCGAAGATCCTCCAGCCCGCGATAAGCGAAGCGGAAGGCACCGCCGGTATAATGGGAGTTGCCGCCTCGTTCCTCATAAGGAGCGGCTTCGAGCACCAGCACCCGCGCGCCGTTTTCATGTGCCGAAAGCGCCGCGCAGAGCGCGGCGTTGCCGCCGCCCACCACGACGACATCGTAGCGGGACTGCAGCATGGCTGGGATTGGCTGGTCAGGCATGTCAGGCATGGCTTGTATTCGGTCCGTTATTCTGGCGTTGAAGGGATTTCAGCCTGCGCGCCGCACGCTGGGCTCTCGGCGTAGCGGGCGCATCATGCGGCTGAGGTCGCGGATCCTGCAGGTTTCCAGGCTCAGGAGCCCGGCTTCGAGTTCCGCCACTGCGGCCGGTTCGAAGACGATGCCCGCGCAGTCCCGGAACTTCGCTTCCAATGCCCCTGCGGGAAGCGGATGGTCGCGGTCACGGCCGAGCGGCCGGTCTACATAGGCGCTGAAGGTCTGGCCATCCGTCGTCACCACCTGGACGTCGGCAAAAAAGTGCTCGGTGGTTTCCATGACGGCTTCGGGATGAGGCGCTGCCTGGATCCGGGTCATGAAGCTGCGCACGGCCGGCTCGCGGACGGCTGCGTCGCTGAAGTGATCGAGTCGGACAACGCCTTCGAGAGCGGCCCGGGCCAGAACGTACTGAACGCTGAACTTTGCATCGAGGCCGCTCTTGGGATCAGGACGGTTCGTGTGACGGAGCCGGCGTGGATGGGTCCATGAACGGATCGATGCGATCCGGTCGGCGGAAAGCCCGTGTTCGGTCATGATGCGCAGCAGCGCATCCGCGGCCGGATGCGTGCTGGCGCAGCAGGGATGGCGCTTGAAGGCAATACCGGGATCGATCAGGTCAAACGGCGCGGCAAACGCCTCAAGCAGCCGATCAGGCGCGAAGGTGCCTTCGCCATTGTAGACATTGAAGAAGCCCTGCGCGCTTTCAAGGGCCTCGGGATTGGCGGTCATCCCATCGGCAGCGAGCAAGGCTGCCAGCAAGCCGTTGCGGGCGGAATGCCCGACGTGGAACGGCTTGGTCATGGTGCCGAAATTCGCTTTGATTCCGGAGGCCATGGAGGCGGCAAGTGCCAAGGCATTTGCAAAGCGATCGGTGGGCAGGTCGAGCAGATGAGCGCAGGCTGCGGCAGCGCCGAACGTGCCAAGGGTCGAGGTCGGGTGCCATCCCTTCTCGTAATGATGGAAATTCAAGGTCCGACCAAGCTTGGTCTCGACCTCAACCCCCGCCGCGTAGGCTGCCAGGAAAGCGCGGCCGCTCGCGTCTTCCCGTTCGGCGAGCGCCCAAAGCGCCGGTACCACCGGCGCAGAGGGATGACCGCCCATCGTATTGCTGCAATCGTCGAAATCGAGTGCGTGAGCGGCTGTGCCATTGATCAGCGCCGCGTCGAGAGGGGACGTTGATGCGTTGTGGCCAAGGAGGCTCGAAGGTCCCTGCATCTGCGGCGCGACTGCAGTTCGCAGGATACGGACACAATCTTCCCTGCTGCCGGCCAGGGAGACTCCGATCGTGTCGAGAATAGCTTGGCGCGCGGTTGCGACCGCCTCTTCCGGCAGGTCTTCGAAGCGAATTTCCCTGGCCTTTTCTCCCAGCCGAGCAAGCAACATCTGAATCCTGTACCGGCGAAAGGCCGCCGGCTCCTCCTTTGGGATCCCAATCGATCCGGCAAAATTGTTGACATTACTGAGAGGGATTGTCAACACGTCAATCGTTCATTATGGTCAGTCTCGTTCGGATCGCCTGTAATTCAGGCATTTTCCAGCAAGCCATCAAATAGGGCGATCATAAGATGGGAAAGATTGTTGACATCAATACCAGCGTTGTCGACAAAGACGCTGGTCTGGAGAACGGTTCGAAGTCCCTTTCAGAAACCGCCTTCGCCTATATCCGAAAGCTCATCTATGACGGCAAAATAGGTCCGGGCGAGCGGATCAACGAGTTGGAGATATCCCAGAAGCTGGGAATCAGCCGCGGACCGGTGCGTGAAGCGATCCGCAGGATGTCCTCCTCCGGCCTTCTGACGTTCGAGCCCAACGCGGGAGCCCGCGTGATGTCGCTTCATGCGGATGCGGTGGCTCAGCTTTATGACGTTCGCGAAGCGCTCGAGGCCCGCGCGGCGTCGCTTGCGGCGGTGCGGATGACGGACGAGGAGCGTCAAGCGCTCTTGGATATCCTGGCTGCCCACGACGCGCAGATGACGGAGGAGAATTCCACAAGCTATCCGCGTGGCAGCACCGATTGGGATTTCCACCTGCTCGTTCTGCGGGGCGCGCGCAACGATGTCATCTGGCGCATCTGCGGGGACGAGTTGCGCGACATGTTCTTTCTGCTGCGGAGCCAGCATGGCTCCAGCCCTGGGCGAGGGCGCAAGGCGCTGGAGGAGCATCGGTGGGTTGCGGAAGCGGTGGTCGCCGGCAATGCCGATCTGGCCGGCTTGCTGATGGCCCAGCACATCCGCGCCTCGCGCGACAATCTTCTCGCGGCGATGGCCGCTTCGACCAAGCAAGCCGGCAAAAATCCAGGAACAAGGTAGGACATGACGACACAATGGCTTAACGGGGCCAACGCGCCCGGCGACCTCACACGGGGGCTGAAGCCCCTAACGAGCCGGGGCAATACTACGGCTGTGGCCGGCGCCTGGGACGGTATTTCCGCCACGCTTGCGGCAAGGGCCGGCTTTAAGGCCCTTTATCTATCGGGTGCGGCGCTGTCGGCCTCGATGGCGCTTCCCGATCTCGGCCTCTTAACACTGGACGATGTCTGGCGCGCAGCGCGGACCGTCATCCGCGCGTCCGGGCTTCCGCTGATCGTCGATTGCGACACCGGCTTCGGCGAAGCCCTGAACGTGATGCGTCTTGTCAAGGAAATGGAATCGATCGGCGTTTCGGCCATCCAGATCGAGGACCAGCAGTTCCCGAAGAAGTGCGGGCATTTGAACGACAAGCGCCTGGTTTCTGCCGAAGACATGTGCCGCAAGGTCAGTGCCGCGCGCCATGCTTCCGACAAGCTTTCCATCTGCGCGCGTACCGATGCAGCCTTCGTGTCACTGGACGAGGCAATCCAACGGGCGAAGCTCTACGTGGAAGCGGGGGCCGACATCATTTTCGTGGAAGCGCTGACCAATTTGGATGACATCAAGCGCGTCCGCGAGGAGCTCGATGTGCCGTTGCTCGCCAACATGACGGAGTTTGGCCGCACACCGCAAATTCCTTTGAGCGAATGGCAAGCGTACGGCTACGAACTCGTCATCTATCCGGTGTCGGCGCTGCGCGTCGCTTCGCGCGCAATGGAGGAGTTCTATGCCTCTCTCGCGGAGAAGGGCGATGTTGGCAATTTCCTTTCCCGCATGATGACGCGAGCCGAGCTTTACGAGCGGATCGGCTACTTCGATTACGAGAAGCTCGACGCCCAGATCACGCAGACCGTCCTTCCTGCCTAGCCGACCTTCGGAGTCACACATGGCCTCCCATTCCATTGATAACCCGCATACACGTGCCATCGCCTCCTTCGTATCATCTCTCGAATACGAGATGATCCCCCAGGAGGTGCGGGACAGGATCAAGCTTCTCGTTCTGGATTCCATTGGTTGCGGTCTCTACGGAGCCGATCGCCCGTGGAGCCGCTTGCTTCGCGAGACGCTGCGCGACATCGACACGACCGGTGCCTCCCCGGTTTGGGGAACGGGCGAGAGCTTTTCCGCGCCGCACGCGGCCCTTGTCAATGGGACGCAGATTCAAGGTTTCGAACTGGACGATGTCCACCGGCAGGGCGTTCTTCACGTTGGTGCGGTAACCCTGCCTTCACTTTTCGCAGCTATCGGGCCAGGCACGGATCTCGATGGCCGGCAGTTGCTGGCGGCGATCGTAGCCGGCTATGAGATCGGGCCGAGAGTCGGCATGTGCATGGGGCAGGAGCATATTGGGCAGGGCTGGCACTCCGGCGCGACGGTCGGTGTGTTTTCCGCCGCAGCCGGTGCTGCACGAGGCTTGCGGCTCGACGAACAGAAGACGGTCCACGCGCTCGGCATCGCCGGTACTCAGGCAGCCGGGCTCATGGCTGCCCAATACGGCGCCATGGTCAAGCGCATGCATGCCGGGCGTTCGGCGCAATCCGGCCTCTACGGTGCGCTTCTGGCCAAACGCGGCTTCACGGGCATCATCGATGTCTTCGAGGCTCCCTACGGAGGCTTCTGTACCACGTTCTCCCGTTCTACGGACCGCTTCAACCTCGATGAACTGAGCCGGGGACTTGGCGAGACGTTCGAGACGATGCGCATTTCTCTCAAGTTCTATTCCTGCGTCGGTAGCAACCACACGACGCTCGACGCCATCCGTACAATCCAGCAAAGGCGGCCGTTCACCATCGAGGAAATGGACAAGATCGTGGTCCTCGGCTCGCAGGTGACCGCCGACCACGTGGGCTGGCCGTATCGGCCGGAAGGACTAACATCCGCTCAGCTCAACCTGCCGTTCTGCGTCGCCACCCTTCTGCTGGAGGGGGACGTGTTCGTCGATCAGTTCCAGGAAGACTGCGTGCACGACCAGCGGCGTATCGACCTGTCCCGCCGGGTCGAGGTGCGCGAGGATCCTGCAATCACCGCACTTGGCTCAAAGTTCCGCCACAAGGTCCATGTCGAGGTTCATTTCCGGGACGGCACCGTCGAGCGGGAGACATGCGAAGCGCCGCGCGGCAGCGAAAAGTCCTTTGCTTCAGAAGCGGACATCATCTCGAAATTCCGCAAACTGACGCGCAACGTCATGGACGAAAACCAACGAGAGGCATTGATCGAGGCCGTCCTTGGGATGGAGAAGCTTGCCTCGGCCGACCGGCTGATCCAGCTATTGAAGGTGGAGACGGCCGGCAATGGTTGATCCGGTCCTGCGGAAGCGATGAGACTGAACTTCGCGCCGCCCTCCGCACGATCGGTTGCCACACTGGCTATGGCGGCGCTGGCCGGCTATCTGGCTTCCGCGGCTCACGTTCCGCTGGCCTGGATCCTGGGACCTCTGCTCACCACCGCCGTTGCCTCGGTCAGCGGCTTCCCTGTCTTTGCGCCGGTCGGCGGCCGGCGCTTTGGACAGATCATGGTTGGCTCGAGCATTGGCCTGAACATAACCGCCGACGTGGCCTTGCTTATGCTTCTTTGGCTTCCGGCGATGGTTCTCACGGCGATCGTGGGCATTCTCCTGGCGGCTGTGGTGTCGGTTCCCTTCAGTGCTGCCAGCGGACTGGACAGGAAAACCGCCTATTTCTGCCTCATGCCGGGCGGCCTTTCGGAAATGGCAAATCTCGGGGCAGCGGTTGGAGCGCAACCGGAACCCATTGCCGTGTCGCAGGCGCTGCGCGTGGCGTTGTTGGTCTGCCTCCTGCCGCCGCTGATCATAGCACTCGACATCCACGGCACCGATACGCGGGTGTTGTCGCTGCCCTTTCTCGACGCTGCACATACCATTCTGGTCCTTGCGATCGGTGCCCTCGGAGTGGGGCTTGCCCGTCTTCTGAGGTTCAACAATCCCTGGATGATCGGGGCTTTGCTGGCTGTCGGCGCCACAGCGGCGTCAGGGTTCCTCGAAGGACGGTTACCGATGCCTCTCTACTGGCTCGGCCAGTTCCTGATCGGCATATCCATCGGTGCGCGGTTCAAACGCGAGACCGTCCTGCGTCTGCCCCGCATCTTCCTGACAAGTGCGCTCTTTGTTCTCGTGCTCGCCGCGCTTTTATTCGGCTATGCCGCAATTCTTTCGAGAGTGGGCGGTCTCGACCTGGCGAGCGCAGCTTTGGGCGCTTCGCCGGGTGGCCTAGCCGAAATGGCCATCACCGCCCAAACGCTGCATTTATCAGTGGGGCTGGTGACGGCCTTCCACGCCGTCAGAGCACTGATGGTCAACGGCTTCTCCTCTTCCTTCCTTGCACTTCTCGAGCGAATAGGCCTGCTCGAGCTGGTGGCAAGAATGGGCAGGGTTTTTCGCCGTAGCTAGTCTTGAATGCGACTTCAGATTTGGAGAATCCCGAATTCGCCTGTTCTCTGGACGAGACGGCGGTCAGCGCCGCTCATCCTGCCGTCGTTCCGAACAGGCAGGACCTTACGGCTCGCATAATGGCAATCCGGCGGGCAGGCTGCGCCATGGTCGACGAGGAATCGGGGCCGCGGTCGATCGCTCTCCCCAGATGCGCGCGCGATGTACGTGCGGAAAGCCCGCCGATCTTTCCGCCGCCTGATCGGCGCGACCTTCCCGCAAAGGGATCTGCAGGCTCCTTACACCTTTTCCCGACGTGACGGGAAAAATCGATGACCTCCGCGCAATTCTGTGAATTACACGCAGTCATGCAGCACTCCTGGAGTCCTTCTGTTCCTCTGCCCCTTCCAGCATCTCCCGCATCCCGATCACGATCAGCTCCTTCGCCGGCTTCCCCTTGCCGCCGACTTTCGGCGAGGCAAGCCCGACACGGCGGGCGAGGAACCGCTTCGTCGGGTATCGCTGTGCCGGCGGGCACGGTATCGCCCCCCACATTTGTGCGGGTTGAACGAGAGATTTCGCTATGCAATCAGGCCGCGGATGGGGTGGGCATGAGTCACTTAAAAAGCGAGGGTTATTCGCGCCTTAGGTGGGCCTGCTCCGTCAGGCACGCATTGAGGATAGTAATGAAACTCGCACTGATTGCATCAACAGCAACAATCTGTCTGCTTCCCTTCTCTGCCTTCGCAGCTGACGCCGTTAATGGCGAGGTTCCGGCAGCGCCGGTGGCCGAAGAAGCCCCTGCCGCTTTCAGCTGGACCGGCCCTTACATTGGCGTGTTTGGCGGCGCATCCACGGGTGATTTCGAGTATGACGCCGGTCCGACCGGTGACGATTCGCTCCTCGGCCTGGACGTCTCCGGCAGCGGCTTCATCGGTGGCGCCCAGGTCGGCTATGATTGGCAGACCGGCAATTGGGTCATTGGCGCTGTTGCTGACATCGCCATCAGCAGCCACAGCGCTGATGTTTCGCTCGACGTCACCGGCCTCGGCTCCGCGGAGGCGGAATCGGAACTGACGTATCTCGGCACCGTCCGCGCCCGTGCGGGTTACGCCTTCGATCGCGCTCTCGTCTACGCCCATGGCGGCTTTGCGTATGGCGAGACGGAGCAGACGATCTCTGCCCTTGGCACCGAACTCTTCAATGAGAGCCAGACGCGTACCGGCTGGACGGTCGGCGCCGGTGTTGAGTACGCCCTTAACGACAAGGTCTCGGTCGGCACCGAATATTCCTATGTGGACCTCGGCGACGAGCAGGTTTACAGCGACGATAGCGTCTTTGTGAACGAGGATCTCGCCTTCCATACCGTCAAGGCGTTCCTGAACATTCGCTTCTAGCTAAAAGCGTCTATTCTGACCTCTCCGGGCGGAGCAGCTAAACCGAGCTGCTCCGCCTTTTTTGTCTAGTCTTGAGTGGGACTTCAGATCTGCAGCATCCCGAATTCGCCTGTTCTCTGGACGAGACGGCGGTCCGCGCCGATCATCCTGCGATCGTTCCGAACAGGCAGGACCTTGCGGCTCGCATAATGGCAATCCGGCGGGCAGGCTGCGCCATGGTCGACGAGGAATCGGGGCCGCGGTCGATCGCTCTGCCCAGATGCACGCGATGTACGTGCGGAAAGCCCGCCGCCTGATCGGCACGACTTTCCTGCAAAGGGATCTGCAGGCTCCTTACACCTTTTCCCGACGTGACGGGAAAAATCGATGACCTCCGCGCAATTCTGTGAATTACGCGCAGTCATGCAGCACTCCTGGAGTCCTTCTGTTCCTCTGCCTTTTCCAGCATCTCCCGCATCCTGCGGGCAAGCCGCTCCTGCAGCCGGGCATTAAGGATTTTTTCCCAGGTCTCATCCTCGTCGTTGGCGGCTGCGATGCGTGGCATCGATAGCAACGTATCGATAACGGACGCCGTCTCATCGCGCGCAAGCAGCGCGTCGATTTCCGCTTCCACTCTCTTATCAGCAGTCATCGTATGCCTCCGAGTCGTGACCGGATTCTTGCCCATCAATCCTGTCTGGATGAAGGCACTACGATGAAGATTTGACGACAGGATTATAGAAAAATATGTCAGAGAGGCTGCCGTTTCGGAAGGGAATTGCGCCCGCGCCGGATTCCGGCGCGGAGGCGAGAAAAAAATTCCCCCTTCAAACGTAGCGGTTGACGATGTTCTCCAGCTTTTCCTGGCGGCCGGAACGGGGCTTGGGATCGATGTTGTCGCGCTGCACGCGCTCGGCGATCTGCTCGAGTGTCCGCTCGCCCCTGAGCATGGCTTGCGCCTCTGCGTCGTCCCATCCGCGATAACGCTCCGCCAGTGGAGCGCTCAGCGCCTTATCCTCGATCATGCGTGCGGCCGCTTTCAGTCCGCGCGCGCAGATGTCCATGCCGCCGATATGGGCAGCGATAAGGTCCTCTGGATCGAGTGACTGCCTGCGCAGCTTTGCATCGAAATTGGTGCCGCCAGTCGTGAAGCCTCCAGCCTGGAGGATGTAGTAGTACGCCAGCGCTGCCTCGGGCGCATTGTTCGGGAACTGGTCCGTATCCCAGCCCGACTGGTAATCATTGCGATTCATGTCGATCGAGCCCAGGATGCCAAGCGCGCCTGCGAGAGCCAATTCGTGCTCGAAGGAGTGGCCGGCGAGCAGCGCGTGGCCCTGCTCGATATTGACCTTCACCTCGTTTTCGAGCCCGTACCGCTTCAGGAAGCCATAGACGGTGGCGACATCGTAGTCATACTGATGCTTGGTGGGTTCCTGCGGCTTGGGCTCGATCAGAATCGTGCCCTTGAAACCGATCTTGTGCTTGTAGTCGACGACGAGATTCAGGAATCGGCCGAGTTGGTCCAATTCGCGGCCCATGTCGGTGTTGAGCAAGGTCTCGTAACCCTCGCGCCCGCCCCAAAGCACGTAATTCCCGCCACCTAGCCGTTTTGTCACATCAATGCAGGCCTTCACGGTCGCGGCGGCATACGCGAAGACGTCAGGATCAGGGTTCGTGGCCGCGCCCGCCATGTAGCGGCGGTGGGAAAAGAGATTCGCGGTGCCCCAGAGCAGCTTGACGCCGGTCTCCTCCATCTTCTTTGCAAGGTAGTCGGCGATCTCGTCCAGGCGAGAGATGCTCTCGGCGATCGTATCGCCCTCCGGACGAACGTCATGATCATGGAAGGTGTAGAACGGCACCCTCAGGATCTCGAACATCTCAAAAGCGACATCAGCCTTGAGTTGGGCCTTCGCCATCGTGTCGCCGAACCACGGCCGTTCGAAGGTCTGGCCACCAAAGGGGTCGCTGCCGGGCCAGACGAAACTGTGCCAGTAACAAACGGCGAAGCGCAGGTGGTCCTCCAGGCGCTTGCCAAGCACTACCTCGTCGGGATTGTAGTGACGAAAGGCTAGGGGATTGTCGCTGTCCGGGCCTTCATACGGAATGGGCCTCAGGTTGCCGAAGAATCCTGTACTCACGATGAAACTCCTCGTATCGCTGGGTAGAGCGCGCGGTAGCGGCGATATCCGTCCTCGAAGGCAGGTAGAAGGACGCTATCGGGCTCGATCGTAGAAGAAATGTCAGGCGGCGTGCAGACGGCAAGGGGATCGGCACCCTCAACCGCAATGAGGCCGAGGCGGGCTGCGCCGAAAGCGGCGCCGAAATCGCCCTCCGCCGGGATATCCACGGGCAGACCAAGTGCCGTGGCAATCGCCTTGAGCCAGTAAATAGAACGGGAGCCGCCGCCGATCGCCGTGACGCGCGAAAGTTCGGTGCCGGCCTGCTTCAATGCTTCCAGGCTGTCGCGGAAGGCGAACGCAACTCCCTCCACCACCGCCTGCGTGAGGGCGGCGCGGCTGGTTTGGTGAGAGAGACCGGTAAAGCTGCCGCGAATCACCGCGTCGTTGTGCGGCGTGCGCTCGCCGGAGAGATAGGGCAGAAAGACCACTCCCGTTGGCGCTTTCAGTTCCCTACCCAGTTCCTCCGTCAACTCGCCCGGCTTCCGGTCCGTTATGCCGGAAAGCCAGTTCAGGGAATCGGTCGCCGAAAGGATGACGCCCATCTGATGCCACGTGTTCGGCAATGCGTGGCAGAAGGTATGGACGGCACTTTCGGGATTGGGAAGATAAGCTGCATTCGAAGCGAAGAGCACTCCGGAGGTGCCCAGAGAGACAAAGGCCGTACCTGCCTTGACGGTGCCTGCGCCGCAGGCCGAGGCCGCATTGTCGCCCGCGCCGCCGGCAACGATCACTCCTCTGTCCATGCCCCAACGGCTCGAAAGTTCTGCGCGCAGCGTTCCCGATTGTTCCGTGCCCTCGACGAGCCGTGGCATATGGCTCTCGTCAAGCGCTGTCGCCGCAAGGAGTTCGGGCGACCAGCGGCGCTTCTCCACATCGAGCCAGGCGGTGCCGGCAGCATCCGACATTTCCGAAACGTGTTCGCCGGTGAGCCAGAGGCGCAGGTAATCCTTCGGCAGCAGCACCTTGGCGGTTGCGGCGAAGACCTCCGGTTCGCTGTTTTTCACCCAGACCAGTTTCGGCGCTGTGAAGCCGGGGAAAACGATATTGCCGGTGATCCTCCTGAAGCGCGGATCGGCGTCGAGCGCCGCCGCTTCGGCGTGGCTGCGCGTATCGTTCCAAAGAATGCAGGGTCGAAGCGGCTTGTCAGTCGAATCAAGCAAGGTCGCTCCGTGCATTTGACCGGAAAGACCGATGCCCTTCACAGCCGCCAGGGCTGTTCCATGTGATGCCTTGAGTGCGGCGATTGCTTCCTCGGTTGCCCGAATCCATTGTGCCGGATCCTGTTCGGACCAACCCGAATGCGGCCGCAATACCTCAAGGCCGGCCGTGGCCGAAGCAACGATCTTCTGCGCGCCGTCGATGAGCAGCGCCTTGACCCCGGACGTGCCGAGATCGAGACCGAGATACATCGTCTCCTCCCATGTGGCCGAGCAAGGTCACATCATTTATTTCGAGTTCCGAAACAAATACGCATAACATCCGGCGCCACGCAATTCGTCAAGCCGGAAAACCGCTTTACAAGTGGTGCTGCGGCTCGTTCAGATTGAGCGGGGTTGATTCTAGCCTCACGCCAGTATGAAGGGAGCGACCGATGGCCGACGGAGCCGGAGAAACCACCATTCTCGTGCCGGGAAAGCTTCACCCCCATGCGGTTGATCGTATCAGGGAGCGGTTTCGGCTTTTGACCCTGGAGCGCGCGGACCCTTCGCTCCTGACCGACGAGATGAAAGGCATCGTCTCGGGAATAGCGTCCTCAACAGTCATCAGCGCTGCTTTTATCGACGCGCTGCCCAATCTGCAGATCATCGCCAATTTCGGTGTGGGCTACGACGCGGTCGACGCGAAGCACGCGGGCAAAAAGGGCGTGATGGTGACGAACACCCCTGACGTGCTCACCGACGAGGTGGCGGATACTGCGATCGGGCTTCTTATCAACACGGTGCGTGAACTGCCCCGGGCGGAAAAGTATCTGCGAGAGGGACGGTGGAAAGCGGAAGGGCCGTACCCGCTGACACGTGCTTCTCTGCGCGGACGCAGCGTCGGCATTTTCGGGCTCGGTCGAATCGGCCGCGCGATCGCCCACCGCATCGAAGGCTTCGGCCTTCCGGTGAGCTATCATAACCGCCGCGAAGTGCAGGATGTCTCCTATACGTATTATCCAACGCTTCTCGCTTTGGCCGAGGCGGTCGATACGCTGATCTGCGTGGCTCCCGGTGGAGCCGGTACGGAAAAGGCCGTGAATGCGGACGTGCTCCGCGCTCTTGGCCCCAACGGCGTTTTCATCAATGTCGGCCGCGGCAGCGCCGTAGATGAAGAGGCTTTGATCGAAGCCCTTCGGAACGACACGATCCTCGCCGCGGGCCTCGATGTCTTCGCCTCCGAGCCGAACGTGCCTGAGGCGCTGCTTGCCTGCGGAAACGCGTGCCTTCTCCCGCATGTCGCCTCGGCATCCGTTCCCACGCGCCAGGCAATGGCGGATCTCGTCGTCGACAACCTTGTTTCCTGGTTCACACGCGGTTCCGCACTCACCCCGGTTCCGGAAACGGCGCATGTGGGAGCAAAATCTTAGCCGCCGGTTAAAGCGCCATATTCCGAATCAAGTTTTGGTTAACAGTTGTGAACAATGATGCCGTAGCTGATGACCAACTGAAGGGACGAAAGATGAAGCTGGTGATCTCCGCCGTAGCCGTTTTGGGGGTACTTGGAGCATTGCCGTTCATTGCGGTCGAGCGGGCCGATTCCGGAGCGGCGTTCGGTTCGGTCCAGAAAAGCAAGGAAGCGCATGTGCGCTACCGTCTCAGTGTCTCGGGGCGTGAAGGAAGCTGCACGGTTACCAAAAAGGGCGATGCGGAGTCGGACCGGACCGGATTGGAGCTCAGCCCCCAGTGCGTGGAGTTGATGCCGCGCCTGGCCGAAGTGCGGTACTGGCAAGAGGACGGCGCCGGTGAGCTGCGCTTCGTAGCGGCCGATGGCCGCGCCGTGGTCGAATTTTTTGCCGCGGACGGGGTCGCCTACGAATCACTCAAACCGTCGTCGCCGCTAATCGCGCTCAAGGTTCAGTAGCGGTCGTCATTCTGCCGCGATGGCCTGAAGGCGCTCTGCCGCATGCGCGCGCACTGCATCTCCGAATGCAGTGAAGATGCGCTTGGAGGCATTGTCACTTGAGACCCAATATTCCGGATGCCACTGAACGCCAACGGCAAAGCCCTTGGCTCCGACGACGGAGACCGCTTCCACCGTGCCGTCCGGCGCGACCGCTTCTACCTGTAGATTGGGGCCAAGGCGGTCAATACCCTGCCGGTGCACCGAATTCACCATGATTTCACCCGGCTCTAGAATCCCGGCGAGGCAGCTTCCCGGCTTTATGTGAACCTTCTGGCGGATCGCAAAGCGCTCGTCCTGCGTATCGCCAATGCCGCGATGATCGAGCGCGCCTTCCCTTTCCTGGATTTCGCCGGCAAGCGTACCGCCCAGCGCCACGTTCAATTCCTGTATGCCGCGGCAAATCGCAAGAAGCGGCACGCCCTTTTCGATCGCCTTGCGAATCAACGGCATCGTTGTTGCGTCGCGCCGTTCGTCATACGGCCCGTGCTGCTCGTCCGCATCACCCCCATACAGGGACGGATGCACGTTTGATCTGGAGCCCGTGAGCAGAACTCCGTCGACGGAGGAAAGCAGCCCATTGATATCGAGCCGCTCACCGAAGGAGGGGACCAGCACGGGAAGAACCCCCGCTACCGAAATGGCCGCCTCCAGGTACTGTTCCGGCGTCGCGTGCCACGTATAATTTTCAAACTTTTTCACGTCTGTGGAGACGGCGACGAGCGGCTGCGGCATCGAAAACATCCTCGGGCGATAGCTGCCGCCTATCTAATTCCGCTCTTTGTCCTTTCCAAGCTCCAGGTGCTGCCCTTCATTTACCATTTTTGGATGCCGGGTATGGGAAACTGGACTTGAAGTCGCGTGCGTGTATTGATACGCGCCGTCAATCGGGGGGGACCGGCGCGTTCGTTACCGCGCCCCCGGTACCGCTGTCTTCTCGATCCGCATCTTGGGAGGTACTTTATGGATCGTCGCTCATTCATCAAAAAGGCAGGCTTGGCCGGTGTAGGTGCCGGTGCTGCTGCGCTCGCTACACCCGCCATTTCTCAGGGCAACCAGACCTGGCGAATGGTAACAACGTGGCCCAAGAATTTTCCGGGCCTCGGCGTGGGCGCCCAGCGCCTTGCCGACCGCATAACCGCCGCTTCGGGCGGTCGGCTCACGATCCAGGTTTATGCCGCCGGCGAACTGGTGCCGCCGCTTCAGTCTCTTGATGCCGTTATCGACGGCTCTGCCGAAATGAGTCACGGCGCTGCCTACTATTGGCAGAACAAGAGCCAGGGTCTGTCGTTCTTCACCGGTGTTCCCTACGGGATGACCTCGCGCGAACTGACGGCCTGGGTGCGCTACCTCGGTGGGCAGGAGATCTGGGACGAGATCTACGACCAGTTCGGCGTCCAGGGCTTCCTGTCGGGCGACACCGGCACACAGGCCGGCGGATGGTTCCGCAACGAGCTCACCAGCGTCGATTCCATCAAGGGGCTGCGCTTTCGGACGCCCGGACTTGGCGGCCAAGTATGGGAGAAGCTTGGTGCGACTGTCACGAACATGGCGGCTGGCGAGATCTTCCAGGCGCTTCAGTCGGGCACGCTCGACGCTGCGGAATTCGTCGGTCCCTACAACGATCTCGCCCTCGGCTTCTACCAGGTCTGCAAGAACTATTACTTCCCAAGCTTTGTCGAGCCGGGACTGGCAACCGAGCTCGTCGTTTCGAAGGCTAAGTACCAGGAACTTCCACAAGACCTGCAGGCGATCATCCGTGATGCCTGCCAGGCCGAATATGATGCGGTGGCGGCCGATTTTGCCGCCAACGATCCCCGCGCGCTGCAGACGCTCGTAAACGACCACGGCGTGCAGGTGCGTACGTTCCCGCAAGACATCATGGAAGCGGGCGCCAAGGCTTCGAAGGAAATTGTTCAGAGCATGCTCGATTCCAGCGATCCGCTTACCAAGAAGACGGCGGAAAGCTTCGCCTCCGCACTCAAGATCGTGCGCCAAAAGACCGAAGGAACGGACGCGCTCTTCATCCAGGCGCGTGAGAAGTACTTCCAGCTCTGATCGCGGCTTGCCGAATCAGGAAAGCCCGGGCGGCGACGCCCGGGCTTTTCCTTATCCTCCAAGGAATGAACTGAGGCCACGCCCCGCAGCGAAGGCGGCATAGGCCAGCACCGCGAAATACACGATCGTGGCGATCGTCATCCCGTAACCGGCCAGCACGAACAGCCCATCACGCTGTGAGATGCCCACGGCGAGGAAGAGGATGCCGAAAGCGGGGAGCGTATTCGAAAAGGGCACAAGCCCGAGCGGGAACATCAGGAGCACGCCCCCAAGCACCAGTACGAGTCCGTTGAAGCGGCTGATCGCCGCTCCCGTGGTGAGGGCCTCGATCCGAGGCTTGATCACTGTCTCAATGCGCGCAACGATCTCCGCACCTTTTTTCAGCGTCGGGACCAGCTTCTCCGCATCGATTGGCCGATCGGTGATCCTGTCCGGCAACCATGGAGCCCGGTTGAGCGTGATTCCGATCGCGATCAGGATGATGGCGAGGCCGAAGACAGTGCTTACGCCCGGGATCGAGACCGGAAGGAGAAAGGGAAGGGTGAGGAGGGCGCACAATAGAAGCAATCCCTGTTCACCGGTCAGTTCAACGATTTCCCTTAGGGTCACCGTACGCCCGTCGATCGCCTCCACCGTCGCGCTGATGGTTTCGCGCAGGGATTGAGACGTGTCGCCAAACCTCATTCTTTCGCTCCGCTCGGAAACTGGACCGGCTTAGCTATAGATCCACCGGGGCAGCCATGTGGCAATTTCGGGAAACGTGAACATGATGGCGATGGCGATGATCTGCACAGCGACGAAGGGAATGATGCCCTTGTATATCATGCCGGTCGACACGCTGGCCGGCGCCACGCCTCGCAAATAGAAGAGCGAGAAGCCGAATGGCGGCGTCAGGAAGCTCGTCTGCAGGTTCACGCCCACCAGGACGCCGAGCCAGAGCGGATCGACATCGAGTGCAAGCAGGATGGGCGCGGTGATGGGGATCACGATGAAGATGATCTCGAACGTGTCGAGGATGAAGCCCAGCAGGAACATGATCAGCATCACCACAGCCACCGCGGCGAGCTGGCCGCCCGGCAGGTTGGTGAGGAATTCGTGCACGAGATTGTCGCCACCCATCAGGCGGAAGACGATCGAAAAGACCGAAGCCCCGAGAAGGATGACGAACACCATGGACGTGATCGCCGCCGTCGATACGACCGCTTCTTTGAGCACCCGGAAGGAGAGGCGCCAGCGAAAGGCCGCAAGAATCATCGCGCCGACGGCTCCCACGGAGGCGGCTTCCGTCGCCGTCGCAATACCGCCCAGGATCGAACCCAGCACGGCAATGATCAGAATCAGCGGAGGCACGAGCGCGACGATGATCTCCCTAAGGAGATCCTTCTTCTCCTCGGGCGGGACCGGCGTGGCAGGGCAGGATTCGGGCTGGAAGATCGCCTTGAAGATCATCCAGGCGAGGTAGAGCCCGACAAGAAGCAGGCCCGGAAAAATGGCGCCGGCGAAGAGATCACCGACGGAGACCGGGGAAGGCGCGAAATTGCCCTTGGCCATCTGCACCTGCGCATTGATGCCGGCCAGCATGTCGCCCATGAAGATGAGCACAGTCGATGGTGGGATGATCTGCCCCAGGGTTCCCGAGGCGCAGATGACGCCGGAAGCAAGCTTGGGATCATAGCCGGCGCGGAGCATCGCGGGCAGCGAGATGAGGCCCATGGTGACGACGGTGGCGCCGACGACGCCGGTGGACGCGGCAAGCAGCGTCCCCACGACGATGACCGAAATGCCAAGGCCGCCCCGGAGATTGCCGAAGAGCTTGCCCATGGTGAGAAGCAATTGCTCGGCGATCTTCGAGCGCTCGAGAATAACGCCCATGAAGATAAAGAGAGGCACTGCGACCAACACCTCGTTGGTCATGAAGCCGGCGTAACGGGGCGGCAGGCTGCCGAGATTCGACGGATCGAACACGCCGAAGAACATGCCGACCGCGCCGAAGAGAAGCGACACGCCGGCAAGCGTGAACGCCACCGGAAAGCCCAGCATGAGGAAGCCGATGATGCCGAAGAACATCAGGCCGGAAAGGATTTCGCCGATCAGCTTGGGGTCCATCAGTGCGCGCTCCCATCACTCTCGTAACGCAGCCTCTGTGGCAGCAATTGCTCGGCACCGCCGAGCACCAGAATGCTGCGCAGGGCCATGGAGATGCCCTGGAGCGCAACGAGCCCCGCGAAGACGAGAATGAAGCTTTTCAGGATATAGAGCCCCCACATGCCGCCGGGGTTCGCCGAGCCCTCATAGATGCGCCAGGAGCGGGCGACGAAGGGCAATCCATATTGATAGACCACCCAGCAGAAGGGAAGGAGGAAGACGATGACGCCGATCAGATCCACGATCGCCTTGGTGCGGGTCGAGGCTGGACGGTAGAAGATATCGACGCGCACATGATCGTTGCGAAGCAACGCGAAGCCGGCAACGGCGGTGAACATGGCGCCGTTCAGCCACACGTACAGGTCCTGCATCCACACGAAGCTTATGGAGAAAACGTAGCGCTGCACCACCACAGTGAAGCAGACGAGGACGATGGCGAGCGAGAGCCATGAAAAGACATTCCCTACCGCCGTATTGAAGGCGCTGATCGCCCGGACCATCAAGGCAATCAACCGCACCGCCGAAACTCCCCCCGGGCGGCTTCAGCGCGCCCATACATCTTCGATATCATGTCTCACTCCCATTAGCCCCCTTCGACGATGCGGGCAGGCCGCCGTGCAGGTTTTACCCTGCATCAGCGCCGAAGAGCGTTTGCGGGCGGCGTTCTTAGCAGCTTTGAGCTGCATGCAAAAGTAGGACGAAGGTCTTTCCCTTTCTGCATAGCCAAAAAGCGGTGCAAAAGAGACGCCGGTGATCGAGGATTTGGCAACCGAATAATGCTTGGAACGCGCTGCGATGCTAATAAAGTGTCGCTTGAACGCGGGGTGAAGGCGGGGGCATTGCTCTTTTTGCGTTAGCTTCGATTTCGTTTGGCCGAACGCCGGGCAAAATCTATCTTATGATTCCGGCGCGTAGGCTATCCAGGCGCTGTCTGGCGGAAATGCCTGCCAGGCGGACGCGCTCCGTTTGGAGGAATTGCATGACGCTCCATGAGGTGTCGCTGAGCGACAAATACGACCTTACGAAGGAGCGGATCTTCGTCTCTGGCGCACAGGCGATCGTGCGCATGCTGCTCATGCAGCGCGAGCGGGATCGGCGAGCGGGACTGAACACTGCAGGTTTCATTTCCGGTTATCGCGGCTCGCCGGTGGCAGGCCTCGATCACCAGCTGTGGAAAGCGGGTAAGGAGCTTGCGGCGGCCAACATCGTCTTTCAACCCGGCCTCAACGAGGAGCTGGCAGCAACCGCCTGCTGGGGCTCGCAGCAGACCGAGCTTTTAGGCGAAGGCCGGTATGATGGCGTCTTCGCTCTCTGGTACGGCAAGGGGCCGGGCGTGGACCGCACGGGCGACGTCTTCCGCCATGCCAATCTCGCCGGATCGTCCAAACATGGCGGCGTGCTGGCTCTCATGGGAGACGACCATGCCGCCGAATCATCCACCGTGCCGCATCAGAGCGAGTTCGCCTTCGTCGACACGATGGTGCCGATCCTCAATCCGGCGGGCGTGCAGGAACTGATCGACTACGGGCTCTATGGCTACGCGCTTTCGCGTTTCGCCGGCACCTGGGCCGCAATCAAATGCGTGAAGGATAACATCGAATCGACGGCGGCGGTCGACGTGGCGCTGGAGCGGCTCAATATCGTCCTGCCGCAGTTCGATATGCCGCCGGACGGCTTGAACATCCGCCACGAGGTGAACCAGCTCGGCCAGGAGGAGCGCCTGCACGATTACAAGCGCGCGGCGGCTGCGGCCTTCGTGCGGGCAAACGGGCTCAACCGCATTGTCTTTTCCGGCGGGCCGAAGGCGAAGCTCGGCATCGTCACCATCGGCGCGAGCTATCTCGACACGCGCCAGGCGCTGGATGATCTCGGGATCGACGAGGCGCGTGCCGCGGATCTCGGCATACGGCTCTTCAAGGTAGCGTGTCCCTGGCCGTTCGATTACGAGCACATGGCCGACTTCGTGCGCGGGCTGGAGATGGTGATCGTGGTCGAGGAGAAACGCTCGCTTCTCGAGGTGCAACTGCGCGAGAATCTCTACGGCACACCGAACCATCCAGTCATCATCGGCAAGAAGGACGAGCGCGGAGAGAA
>Ga0164243_10004591_pt1 | contig 21559 bp, 22 predicted proteins | sample OricompcompostOP_FD_108781 | JGI IMG/M metagenome (GOLD analysis project Ga0164243, IMG submission 108781) | Organic Plus compost microbial communities from Emeryville, California, USA - Original compost - Organic plus compost (OP) | ecosystem: Engineered > Solid waste > Mixed feedstock >...
CTGCGGCAGCAGTTTCATTGACGGGGAGCATGCCCTTGGTCATCCTGTCGCCCATGACGACGGCCAAACTTGATCTGACGGGATTGAAATGCCCCTTGCCGGCGTTGAAGACCCGCAAGGCGCTCGGGCGCATGAAGCCGGGAGATCGGCTGGAGGTGCATTGCACCGATCCGCTCGCTGCAATCGACATTCCCAATCTCATTAGCGAAACGGGTGATCGCATTGAGGACATCGCACGCGATGGAGCGCAGATAAGATTCCTGATCGAGAAGGCGGATAGAACCGCGGTTCCGCAATGATCGCTGGATGCGGCGACGGGGCCGAGCGTTCGATCCGCGAGTGAACTGGCGTTCGTAAGCGAGGATAGTCTTGCACGATAGAAGAAATACCGGAAATACCGCCGATCTGGCGCAGCTTGGTCCGTCCAGCAAGGGAGCTCCGACATATCGAGATCGGCGCGGACGTGACCGAGGGCCCAAGGGACGCGCGCTCGACGATGCGGCCATGCGTGAAATCCAGGCGCTGCTCGGGTCGCGCCCCCGCCGCCGCGACCTGCTGATCGAGTTTCTGCACCTTATCCAGGATCGCTACGGGTGTCTGTCCGCCGCCCATCTGCGGGCGCTTGCGGAGGAAATGCGTCTGGCGCAGGCCGAAATATATGAAGTGGCGTCATTCTATGATCACTTCGACATCGTCAAGGAAGGCGAGGCGAAGCCGGCGCCGCTGACGATCCGTATCTGTGATTCGATAAGCTGCATGCTGGCCGGGGCCGAGAAGCTGCTGGAGGAGATTGCCGCCGCCGTCGATCCCAAGGAAGTGCGCGTGCTGCGTGCCCCCTGCATGGGCCGGTGCGCCACCGCGCCGGCGGCCCGCATCGGGGACCGTGAAGTGGACCATGCCGACAGCTCTATTCTTGTCGAACTGGCGCGGTCGGGCGAGACGGGAGTGGCAATCCCCGCTTATACCGGGCTCGACTCCTATTCGGCCGCCGGAGGCTATCGGCTTTTGCGGCAGGTGCGGGAGGGGGAAAAGAGCATCGACGACATCATCGAGACGATGCAGGACGCCGGCTTGCGCGGGCTTGGCGGCGCGGGCTTCCCGGCCGGCAAGAAGTGGAGCATCGTGCGCTCCTATCCCGGACCGCGGCTGATGTCGATCAACGGCGACGAAGGAGAGCCGGGCACCTTCAAGGATCGGACATATCTGGAAAGCGACCCGCACCGCACTCTGGAAGGCGCCTTGATCGCCGCCCATGCGGTCGAGGCCGAGCGCATCTATTTCTACATGCGTGATGAATATCCGGCGGTTCTCCAGATTCTGCGCACGGAGATTGCCGCGCTGGAGCAAGCAGGCATCATTGCGCCGGGCTTCATCGAGCTCCGCCGGGGCGCCGGTGCCTATATCTGCGGCGAAGAAAGCGCGATGCTGGAGTCGATCGAGGGCAAGCGCGGCCTGCCGCGCCATCGTCCACCCTATATCGCGGAGGTCGGCCTGTTCGGACGCCCGACGCTCAATCACAATGTCGAAACCCTGTGGTGGATCCGCGATATTGTCGAAAAGGGCGCGCAATGGTTTGCAGGGCAGGGCAGGCCGGGCCATCCGGGCATCCGGTCGTGGTCGGTCTCCGGCCGCGTCCGCGAGCCGGGGGTGAAGCTGGCGCCGGCCGGCATTACGGTGCGCGAGCTGATCGAGGACTATTGCGGCGGAATGGCCGAAGGCCATGAATTCAAGGCCTATCTGCCGGGCGGAGCTTCCGGCGGGATACTGCCTGCTTCGATGGGCGACATTCCGCTCGACTTCGGCGGCGAGCTCGCCAAGCAGGGGGCTTTCGTGGGCTCCCATGCCGTCGTCGTCTTCTCGCAGGCGGACAACATCAAGGACGTGACGGTCAACCTCCTGAAGTTCTTCAAGCATGAAAGCTGCGGCCAGTGCACGCCATGCCGCGAAGGCACCGAAAAGATGGTCACATTGCTCAAGAAGGAAAGCAGGCCCGACGAGGCCGCTATCCGTGACCTCGAACTGGTGATGCGCGACGCTTCCATCTGCGGGCTGGGCCAGGCCGCGCCCAACCCGGTCAACCATCTTCTCACTCATTTCCGGGACGATTTTTGAGATGACCAGCAAGATCACCTTTACGCTCGACGGTAAACCGGTGACCGCCGCGGAAGGCGAGACCATCTGGGAAGTGGCCAAGCGCGAAGGCACGCGCATCCCGCATCTGTGCCACGTAGACATGCCTGGATACCGGCCCGATGGCAACTGCCGCGCCTGCATGGTGGATATCGAAGGCGAACGGGTGCTCGCCGCCTCCTGTATCCGCAAGCCGACGGAAGGCATGGTCGTGCGTACCGATACCGAGCGCGCGGAGAAGTCGCGCGCCATGGTCTTCGAGCTTCTGGCCAGCAATATGCGGCCCGCCGAGGAAGGACCGGACAACCAGTCCGCTTTCTGGCAATGGGCTTCCTCCATGGGCATTTCGGGAAGCGACCGCTTCGGCTCGAAATTCGCCTCTGATGTGGAGCCTGAATTCGATGTCACAAACCCCGCGATCGCCGTCAATCTCGATGCCTGCATCTCCTGCGGCGCCTGTGTGCGCGCATGCCGCGAGGTGCAAGTCAATGATGTGATCGGCATGGCCGAACGCGGCAATCATTCCGTGCCGGTCTTCGATATGCATGATCCGATGGGTCGCTCGACCTGCGTCACATGCGGCGAATGCGTGCAGGCCTGCCCGACAGGTGCGCTCTACGAAAAGTCGCTGATGGACAAGGAGGCCAGGACCCGCGCCGTCCAGTCCTTCGACAAGGTGGTGGATACGCTTTGTCCCTTCTGCGGCGTTGGCTGCCAGACGCGCGTTGCGGTAAAGGACAACAGGATCGTCCAGGTCGACGGCCGCAACGGCTATGCCAATGAGAATCGCCTCTGCGTCAAGGGCCGCTTCGGTTTCGACTATGTCATGTCGCCGGAGCGCCTCACCAAGCCGCTTATCCGCCGCGACGATGCGCCGAAATTCGGCGATATCGACCTGCGCGGCGTCGATCCGCTCACCGTCTTCCGCGAGGCGACATGGGAAGAGGCGCTGACGCACGCCGCGGATGGTCTGAAGGCTTTGTTGGAGAGCCATGGCAGCACGGCGCTGGCCGGTTTCGGCTCGGCCAAGGGCTCCAATGAGGAGGCTTATCTGTTCCAGAAGCTCGTGCGGCAGGGATTCGGCACCAACAATGTCGATCACTGCACGCGGCTTTGCCATGCCTCTTCGGTGGCCGCGCTGATGGAGGGGGTCGGCTCCGGCGCCGTCTCTGCACCTTTCAACGATGCGCTCAAGGCCGACTGCATCATCGTCATCGGCGCGCGTCCGACCACCAACCATCCGGTGGCGGCGACCTATTTCAAGCAGGCTGCCAAGCGTGGCAAGAAGCTGATCGTCATGGATCCGCGCCGTCAGGATCTGATGCGCCATGCCACCTATTCGCTGCAGTTCAAGCCTGGCAGCGATGTTGCCATGCTGAATGCGCTGATCCATGTGATCATCGAGGAGAAGCTTTACGACGAGCAGTATATCCAGGCGAATGTTTCCGGCTTCGAGGCGCTCAAGGCCAAGGTGAAGGATTTTTCGCCGGAGGCGATGGCGGAAGTCTGCGGCATCGAGGCACAGGTGCTGCGTGACGTCGCCCGCACCTATGCCAAATCGGAGCGCTCCATCATCTTCTGGGGCATGGGCATCTCCCAGCACACGCACGGCACCGACAATTCCCGCTGCCTGATCGCGCTGGCGCTGATCACCGGCCATGTCGGCCGGCCTGGCACCGGGCTTCACCCGCTGCGCGGCCAGAACAACGTGCAGGGCGCCTCCGACGCCGGCCTCATTCCGATGTATTTCCCCGATTACAAGTCGGTCGAGAACATCGACATTCGCGGCCAGTATGAGAACTTCTGGGGCCAGACGCTGGATCCCAAGCGCGGCCTGACCGTCGTGGAGATCATGGACGCCATCCATGACGGCGAGATCAAGGGCATGTATATCATGGGCGAGAATCCGGCCATGTCGGATCCCGACCAGACCCATGCCCGGCAAGCGCTGGCCATGCTAGATCATCTGGTGGTGCAGGACATCTTCCTGACCGAGACCGCATGGCATGCCGACGTGGTGCTGCCGGCCTCTGCCCATGCCGAGAAACTCGGCACCTATACCAATACCAACCGCCAGGTGCAGATCGGCCGCCCGGTGCTCGACCCGCCTGGCGAGGCGCGGCAGGACTGGGAACTGATCGTCGAGATCGCAAGGCGTATCGGGCTCGACTGGAAATATGAGCACGTGTCAGACGTCTATGCCGAAATGACGAGCGTCATGCCCTCGCTGCGCAACATTCCCTGGGAACGGATCGAGAGGGAAGGGTCGGTCATCTATCCGGCCGATGCCGAAGACAGGCCGGGCAACGAGATCATCTTTACCGAGGGCTTCCCCACTTCCGACGGCCGCGCCCGCATTACGCCGGCCGACCTTCTGCCGCCGGCCGAGGTGCCCGACGAGGAATATCCGCTGGTGCTGACCACCGGCCGTCTGCTCGAGCATTGGCACACCGGCGCAATGACGCGGCGGGCCGGTGTGCTGGATGCGATCGAGCCCTACGGCATCGCGGCCATGAATCCGCGAGAGATCGCCAAGCGAGGCCTCTCCCAGGGCGAGATAATCAGGGTGGAAACCCGTCGCGGAACAGTCGAGGCAATCCTGCGGGCCGACCGCGAGGTCGCCGACGGCATGGTCTTCATGCCGTTCTGCTTCAACGAAAGCCCTGCCAACAAGCTGACCAACCCGATGCTCGATCCGTTCGGCAAGATTCCGGAGTTCAAATATTGCGCCGCCCGCGTGGAGCCGGTTACGCAGATGGAGGCCGCCGAATAATCTGGAGCCGGCGTCTGCCGGTCCCCTCCGCAACAGCGTCGGGTATTGGTGATGCCGCGGAGAGGCCAGGGCAGGCATGGGATTGCGCAGCGAGACGACAGCTCGCTTCTCCGCCACGGGCATCAAACCCGCCATTTGAGCGGATGTTCCAAGCCGGGCCGCGCGGCCTAATGAATGGGGGTATCGTTGCGGTCGAACTCTATGGCGCAGCCGCTGCGCATGATCTCCTTCGCCAGGAGATCGGCAAGCACTTCATCCGAGTAAGGCAGGTCGGGAACCGCTTGGCGGGTCGCTCGAACGACCGCGGAAAGCGGAACGGGACGTTTGTGGCGTTGCTGGGCGAAAAACGGCCTGAGAGCCATTACGACATGCGGCGGCAGATGGTGCTTTTGCATTTGCCACCTCCCTTCTGCCAAGCATTTTAGGCGCGCAAGTCCTGCCGGCCAATCACGAATTGTGTCAGTGACGGTGCTCCCGTCAGGGATAGAACAGTGCTTCAAAGAACCGGCATCGTGCCGGGTCGCCTCGGAGGACAAAGCCTCCGCCGGAACTCATGTGGATGGAGTCCGCTCCCGCTTTGCGGATGATGAACCAATCTCCGCGACTCAGCTATCGTGCGCGCATGTGAAAGTCCCCGGACCGGCGCCAGCCGGACCCTGCGCTGCAAGCTTCGACGGATGGAGTCGTTTCATTCCGAGCAAATCCTGCCTCTCCAGCCCGTGCAAGACCGCCCGTTAACCATTGGTTAACCATAGCGCGCATAGACCACAACAATGGAAAATTAACCTAGATGACCAAAGTGCTAACAGACGCTCGACCGATCCGCCTCAAGGGCCGCTCCTTCCTGGCTCTGGTACTTTCCCCGGAACTCCCCTTCGAGGGATGGCTTGCCCGGCTCGACGATCTGGCGGCGCGTTCGGCGGGTTTCTTTCTCGGGCGGCCGGTCGTCCTCGACGTCGAGGATCTCAACATCAACCGGTCGCAGCTGGCCGAACTGATCGCGGCATTTGCCGAGCGCAATGTCTGGATCATGGGGGTCGAAGGAGCGCGTCCGTCGCTGCTCGGGCCCGGCATGCCGCCGGCCATGAAGGGCGGCCGACCGGCTTCGGATTTCGAGCCACCGGAAGCACCCGCCGAGGCGCAGGAAACCGCCGCTCGCGCGCCTGCGGAACCGGCGATGACGAGCGCCGAGCAACCGCCGGTGCGGCCGGTGCAGTCGATTATCATCAAGGAGCCCGTGCGCTCGGGGCAATCGATCATTTTTCCCGAGGGCGACATAACCATTGTCGGATCGGTCGCATCGGGGGCGGAAATCGTCGCCGGCGGCTCGATCCATGTCTACGGCACGCTGAGGGGACGGGCATTGGCAGGGTCGGTCGGCAATGCCCAGGCGCGCATTTTTTGCAGGAAGCTGGAAGCGGAATTGCTGGCGATCGACGGCCTCTACAAGACGGCCGAGGACATGGATCGCAAGCTGCGCGGGCAGGCTGTCCAGTTCTGGCTCGAGGGCGATGCGATCATGGCGGAAACACTGAATTGAGCGGCGGCGGACCAGAAAACAGGAGAGCGAGATGGCGAAAGTAATTGTGGTGACATCGGGCAAGGGAGGCGTCGGCAAGACCACTTCGACCGCCGCCCTGGGGGCTGCATTGGCCCAGCGCAACGAGAAGACGGTCGTTGTCGATTTCGACGTCGGCCTGCGCAATCTCGACCTCGTGATGGGCGCCGAGCGGAGGGTCGTCTACGACCTGATCAATGTCATCCAGGGTGACGCCAAGCTGCCGCAGGCGCTGATCCGCGACAAGCGCCTGGAGACGCTGCACCTGCTGCCCGCGTCCCAGACCCGCGACAAGGACAACCTGACGGCCGAAGGCGTCGAACGGGTGATCGACGAATTGAGGAAGTCCTTCGACTGGATCATATGCGACAGCCCGGCCGGCATCGAGCGGGGCGCCACGCTGGCCATGCGCCATGCCGATGTCGCGGTGGTTGTCACGAATCCGGAAGTCTCCTCGGTGCGTGATTCGGATCGCATCATCGGCCTTCTCGACGCCAAGACGGCGAAGGCCGAACGCGGAGACCGGGTGGAAAAGCATCTGCTGCTTACCCGCTATGACGCGAATCGCGCCGAGGGCGGCGACATGCTGAAAGTCGATGACGTCCTCGAGATCCTTTCCATCCCCCTGCTCGGCATCATTCCCGAAAGCATGGACGTCCTGCGCGCTTCCAACATAGGCTCGCCGGTCACTCTGGCCGACAGCCGCAGCGCCCCGGCGCTCGCCTATAGTGACGCCGCCCGCCGCCTTGCCGGCGAGGTGGTGCCGATGACCATTCCGGGTGAAAGGCGCGGCCTGTTCAGCAAGATATTCGGACGGAGGGCAGCATGAGCCTTTTCAACTTCTTTAGCAAAAAGAGTTCTGCCCCGACAGCGCGCGAACGCCTGCAGGTGCTGCTTGCCCATGAGCGGGCAACGGTAGGGCATTCGGATCTGGTGGCGCTGCTGCGGGAGGAGATTCTCGCCGTCATCGCCAAGCACGTCCAGATCGACAGCGACAAGGTAAACGTGAAGATGGACCGTGGGGAGCAGGTCTCGACTTTGGAAGTCGATATCGAGATCCCGTTGAAGGCGGGTGTCCGGGCAGCCTGATGGCGGCTGCCCTGCAAGTGGCGGGGAACGCAACCATTCGAGCAAACGAAAGGAGACAAGCATGACCCGCATGGCACTTCTCGAGCGGCTCCAGGAGCTCCAGCAGATGCCCAAGTTCCAGAATCGCGACATCCGCACCATCAGCGCGGTCTTGTCGAACGAAGCGCTGGCCAGGCATGTGGAGGTCTGCGAGGCTGCGGTCGCCGTCTCTGCGAAACAGACGGCTACCACCAATGCTTGATCGCGGTCGGGGACGGGCCTACGGAGCAAAATTGGCGGCGCAGATGCCTGGTTTTTGCTGAACCCGGCGTGGCGGCGGTTCGGTAGATCTCCTTCGCCTTGAAGAGCGGCCGCCATCTTGCCGGACGGCAGTGGAGAAGGCGCTTGGGCAACTCGCCGGGCGTGAATGCCTGAAAGAATGTTTGACATCTCCGATCCTTGACCGGATTGCAGCAATAATTCCCAATTGCCCGCGGGGGCTGCAATAGGAGGGAATCAGATGTCCAAGAAGGTTTGCATATTCTCGGCAATCGGTGCGGCCCTGTTCGTGCTTTCGGCATGCAGCGATCAAGGGCAGGATGCTGGCACGACGTCCAGCACGACAACGACGACGGAGCAGCCCGCGACAACGGATCCGGCAACGTCGGAGCCGACCACCACCGCGCCTGCCGAATAACCGGCGGCTGCGTTTCGCCTCGCCGCCGAGCTGGTAATTTCCGGTGCCGGCTTCGGCGGGCGGGGCCTCTTGAGGCTCGGCCTGCCAATTCTTGACACCTCCCTGGGTCGAGCCTCTTGCGCGAGGAATGTGGGAAGCAAAGACTTGACGATCAGGGCTTAGTCGCCGAGCAACCCGTCAAGGAATTGCCCCAGACAATCACCAATCACCGAGACCTGATAGCCGCCTTCCTGCACGATCACAGTGGGGAGACTGATCGCCTGTACTCTTTTCCCGATCTCGCGAAAGGCCTCGGTCGAGACATCGAGCATCCCGATCGGGTCCTCGCGATGACTATCATAGCCGAGCGCCACGACAAGAGCCTCGGCGCCGAAGGCGCGGACCTGCGCCGCCGCCTCGTCCACAGCCGCGAGGAATGCCGCATCGCCCGTTTTCGGCGCCAGCGGAATATTGATGTTGCAACCTTCGCCGTCGCTTATGCCGCGCTCGTCGGCATAGCCCGTATAGAACGGATAATAGACATTCGGATCGACATGGATCGATACCGTCAGCACATCTTGGCGATGATAGAAGATCTGCTGCGTGCCGTCGCCGTGATGGGCGTCGACGTCGAGAATGGCGACCTTGCCATAGCGGCTGGCCAGCCGCTCTGCAGCTATGGCCGAATTGTTGAGATAGCAGAAGCCATTGGCGCGGTCGGTCCGTGCATGGTGGCCGGACGGGCGGCATAGCGCGAAGGCGGCAGGCGCGCCACCGATCACCGCCTCGGCAGCGGCGGTTGCCGTGTGGGTGGATTTCAAAGCGGATTTCCAGGTGTCGGAACCGATGGGCACCGCAAGGTCTCCGAGATAATAGCCGGCCTGGGCAATGACCGAATCCGAGCGGCAGGGAGGGCGGTGCCGCCATTCCGGCCGCCCGTTCCAGTAGGGGGAAAGGTTGGAGAGCACTTCCGGTCCGGCCTCTGGGGTAGCGCGCCACCGCTCATAGGCGTCCTGCAGGAAATCGAGATAGGGTCTTGTATGGACCGATAAGGCGGGCTCGATGCCGTGGTCCTCGGGTGCTTCCGGTTCGATCCCGCGCGCGGCGAGCGCGCCGAGCAGAGCCTCCGTCCGGCTCGGCAGATCCTTTGGTTCGCGGATGCGGCCGACCTGCATGAATTGCCGCGGGTCGTGCAGGCTCTGGTCGGGATGGAAGAACGCTCGCATCGAGCCCTGCTCCTTGTCGGTTGCGCCCGTTATTGCCGCGCGAGAATGCGACGGGCCGGCTGCTTATGTCGAGATGCTTGAAGTTTGTTCATGTTTTGTTCTAAAATCTGTGGATGAGGAACGATCCTCGTCAGTTTGTTCTCGATGTTTTTCATGATCCGTCTGTTCGCCGGCCGGATCGGCCCGAACGCCTGTTCCTCGGCATTCTGGCCGACATGGAGGCGGCCCGCCATGCCGTCGCGAGACGGTCGGAATTTCTTGGCGGCGATTGCACGGGCTGGAGCCCAGTCAAACATCTGCATGTTTCCCTCCATCACGTGAGGGATGACTGGCGGGTGCGGGAAAAATACGTCTTCGCGGCAGGCCGGGCCGCGAGCGCCGTTTCCATGGCTCCCTTCGAGATGACGTTCCGCTTCATCGGAAGCTTTCCGGGTGCGCCCGCCGTTAACGGCAAGCCGCCACGCCGGCCGCTGGTGCTGTTGGGCGAGGGAGAAGAGGTTTTCGAACTCCACAGGATGCTCGGCGCGGGCATGAGGGCGCAGGGGTTGCGGGCAGCGGAGCTTTTCAGACCCCATATGACATTGGCCTACGGCCCTGAAATGTTCCCCCGCCAGGCAATAGAGCCGTTCCGTCTCACGGTGGCAGAATTCACCTTGATCCATAGTCACCGCGGGCTCTCGCAATACGACAGTCTCGACCGCTGGCCTCTTACCCGCCCATGTAGATGCTCATGAGCTGGGCATCGTCGCGCACATCCGCCGGCGTGCCCTCGAAGCGCTTCTCGCCTGCAGTGAGAATATAGATCTTGTCGGCAATGGGTAGAGCCTCGCGGATATTCTGCTCCACCATGAGGATGCCGATGCCGCGCCGGGTCAACTCGCGCACGCGCTCCAGCGTCTCGCCGACAAGGGCCGGAGAGAGGCCGGCCGAGGGCTCGTCCAGCAGGATGAAGCGCGGCTCGGAAACCAGCGCGCGGGCCAGCGCAAGCATCATCTGCTCGCCGCCCGAGAGCGATCCGGCGGCGACCCCGGTACGCCGCGCCAGCGACGGATATTCGGCCAGCAGAGCCTCGATCCGGCTTTCCACAAGGCGGGCATCGGCGATCGCATGGCCACCCATGCGCAGGTTTTCCATCACCGTCAGGCGTGGGAAGGCGCCGCCGCCCTGCGGCATCATCACCAGCCCTTCGCGCACCACTTCATGCACGGGCCGGTTGCTGATCTCCCGGTCTCCGAGCCTCACGCTGCCCTCCCATGCCGGCAGCGCCCCGGCAACGGCCTTGAGGAAGGTGGATTTGCCGCAGCCATTGGGGCCGAAGATGCAGGTGATCGCGCCGGCCGCAGCCTCGAGCGAGACGCCGTGCACGACCTCGTGCTTGCCGTAGCCGGTGATCACATCCTTTGCCTCGAGCCGGCTCATGCGCGCCGCCCCAGATAGGCTTGCATGACCTGCGAATCCCGCGCGATCTCGTCGAAGGTGCCGGTGGTGATGACCTGCCCGGCATCCATGACGATGATGCGGTCGCAGACGCTGCGCACAAGTTCCATGTCGTGTTCGATCAGGAAGAAGGTTGCGCCTTCGTCGCGCAGCTTCACGATGGCGTCGAGGATGATTTTTCGGATATTGGGGTGCACGCCCGCCGTCACCTCGTCGAGCAGGATGAGCAAGGCGCGGCGCATGATGATGCGGCCGAACTCCAGAAGCTTCTGCTGTCCGCCGGAAAGGTCGATGGCGCGATTGTCGCGCACCGCTTCCAGCGTCAGCAGTTGCATGGCGACCTCCGCGCGCTCATGTGCGCCGTCCCACTGGCCTTCGGCTGCCGCCGCCAGGAGATTTTCCGTAACGGTCATGTTCTCGAACAGGGCCGGGATCTGGAAGGTGCGGGCAAGGCCGAGCCGGGCGATGCGATGAGCCTTCATGCCGGCGATATCGGTGCCGTTGAACAGGATCTGGCCGCTGTCGGGCTTGAACATGCCGGAGACGAGGTTGAACAGCGTGGACTTGCCCGAACCGTTCGGGCCTATCAGGCCGACGATCTCTCCTCGCCGGACTTCGAGATTGACATCGTTGGCCGCCACGATGCCGCCGAAACGGCGCTTGAGGCCTCGTATGGCAAGGATCGGCTGTCCCGACGCCCTTGCAGCCATGTCCCGGCTCTGCGCTGCACCGGCCGTCATGCCCGGCCTCCGCGTCCGACCAGCCGTGCCAAGCTTTGCCGCAAAAGAGAGTTTCCCGGTTTGCCCCGGCGCGTGAACAGGCCGGCAATGCCTTCGGGCAGGAAGAGCACGACCAGGATGATGGCAGCGCCCAGAATGGCGATGTAGAAGGCCGTATCGCCAAAATTCATCCAGATAAGCCGGTTGATCAGGAAAAGGGCAACGCCTCCCAATGCCGGCCCCCAGAAGCTGCCGAGCCCGCCCAGCAGAACCATCACCACCATCTGGTCCGTGATGTCGCCGCCGAGCACGCTTTTAGGGTTTATGAAGGTGACCCAATAGGCAAAGATGCTGCCGAACAGAGCCGCCAGCACCGCCGACAGCGCGAAGGCCTGCAGCTTCACCAGCGACGTGTTGATGCCCATGGACTCGGCTGCCGCCTCATGGTCGCGCAGCGCCTTCACCTTGTAGCCGAAGCGTGAGCGCTCGAAGAGAAGCCAGGTCACGCCATAGGTGAGGGCGACTGCTGCAAGCATGGTGAAATAGAAGAAGTTCTCGTCGAGAAAGGGCGGCAGGCTGAGGCCTCCCGTGCCGCCGGTGATTTCCAGCACATTGACGAGCTGCAGCAGCATTTCGGCAAAAGCCCATGTCGCGATGGCGAAATAGGCGCCGCGCAGGCGCAGGGTCGGCCCGCCGATCACCGCCGCCACGAGTGCTGCGGCAACTAGGCCGACCGGTACGGTGGCCGCGAAAGGCCAGCCGAAGCTGCCACCCATCAGGATCGCCGTGGCATAGGCGCCGATGCCGAAAAAGGCCGAATGGCCGAAATCGATATAGCCGGCATAGCCGCCGATGATGTTCCACGAGCAGGCGAGGCCCGCCCACATCAGCGCACCAGTGGCGATCCGCAGCCAATAAGCGTTGACGAATTGCGGCAACAAAGCCAGCGCGACGAGGATAACGACAAGCAGAAGTATGCTCGGCCAGCGCTTCATCTCAGAGACCCCGCCCCAAAATGCCTTTGGGCGCCACCAGCAGCACAAGATAGAGCGTGGCGAAGATGGCGAGATGCGAATAGGCCGAGCCCCAATAGGTCGCCACCACCGCTTCTATGATGCCGAGGAAAAGCGCCGCCAGGATTGCGCCGCCGACAGAGCCGAGGCCGGCGAGAACGGCTATGAAGAAGGCGAACAGGGTGTAGCGCAGGCCGATCTCCGGATTGACCGAATAGATCGCGCCCATCAGAACGCCGGCCATGGCCGTGAGCCCGGCATAGATGCCGTAGACCGTGGCGCTCAGCCGGTGGACGTCGACGCCCATCAGGCCAGCCGTCTCGCGGTTTTCCGCCGTGGCGCGGATCGCCAGGCCGTAACGGGTGCGGTAGAGCATGAAGAACAGCGCCGCCGCCGCCGCCATCGCGAAAGCGAAGGCGACGACCCTGAGCATCGGAACAGCGACAGGGCCGATCATCAGGCTGCCGCCGCTCAACGCCGTGTCGACGCTGCGCGTGTTGAAGCCCCAGAAGGTGAGCATCCCGCCCCTGAGCAGGGTGAACAGCCCGAAGGTCAGCGCCAGGGCCATCAATTCGGGCCGCGCCGTCCGGCTGTTGCGTACCCGGTAGATGATCGGTCCGATGAGATAGCCCAGGGTACCGAAAAGCACGAAGGCGACCGGCAGGGCAAGGAAGCCGTCCACACCGAGAAGCGACGACATGAAATATGCGAGATAGCCGCCCAGGATCACCCAGGCACCGACCGCGAAATCGATGACATGCAGCACGCCGAAGGTAAGCTGGAAACCGATGGCGAAAGTGGCCACCACGCCGCCGATCAGTATGCCGTTCGCGAGTGTCTGGAGAAGAAGATCCAACCGCGCCTCGTCCGGTTATCAAGCATCCAAGGTCAAAGGATGGGCCAGGGGAGTACGTACCGTACCGTTCGGTACGGCGCCGCATCGTCGGACACGGCGCCGCAGCCTCATCGGGTAAGGAGGGTCAGTTCCACGCCGGCAGCGGATAGACCAGATCGGCCGCCGCGGCGTCCTTCGGTCCGACCGCCACGACGCTTCCATCCTGGATCTGGATCAGGACCGGCACGGGCTGGATGTTGTCGTGATAGTGATCGCCTTCTTTCTCGAACTTCACCGGGCCGTAGAAGGTGGTGATGTCGGTCTCGGCGATGGCATCCTTCAGCGCTGCCTTGTCGGCCGGATTGGCCGGCTTCTTGCCGAGCCGCTTCAGGGCATCGGCAAGTACCAGTCCGCTCGCCGAGCAAGCCGCTTCCGTATAGTCCGGGTAGCTGCCCCAGCGGTTGTGGGAAGCCTCGTTATATTCCTGGGCGGTGCCGAAAAGATCGTCCTTGTAAGGCACGGAAGGCAGCCAGACGGAGATGCCGGTCGTGCCGTCGGCATCGGCGCCAAGCGCCTCCGCATAGGCCGGATTGGTGACGCCGTAATGCATGATCAGCGCAGCGGGGCGGAAGCCCAGCGACTTGGACGTCTTGACGACGTTGATCAGCACTTCCTCATGTCCGCCGACGGCGACGATATCGGGCTTGAGCGCGGCGATCTTGGAGATGGTCGGGGTCAGGTCGCCGGTGGCCGGCACCAGTTCATATGCCACCAATTCGAGGCCGGCCTCCTCGGCACCTGCCTGGAAGCCTTCGCCCGTTTCCTTGGAGAAGGGTTCGTTGACGCCGATCACCGCCACCTTCGCGGCCTTCGGCTCCGACATGTCGCCCAAGACCCCGAGCGAGCGCCCGGCGGAATTGTCGACGGCCGGGATCATGCCGAAATTGAACTCGGGCTTGGCCTTCCAGACATTGGGCGATTCGGCCGAGCCGGAAATCATCGGCACCTGGTATTTCTGGCAGATGGGTTGCACGGCGATGGTGGAGCCGCTGGTATAGGGCCCGAAAAGGCAATCGACTTCTTCCTGCACGATCAGCCTTTCGGCCGCATCCGCACCGGTCGCCGGGTTGCTCTGGTCGTCGCCGTAGAACATCTCGACCTTGAGCATCTCGCCGCCGACCTCGACACCGCCCTTCTGGTTCGCCATCTCGGCCCAGAAATCGTAGCCGCGCCGCGTCAGGTTGCCGCCGAAAATATTCTCGCCGGAAAGCGAGGTGATGACACCGACCTTGATCGTCGGCGCCTGTGCCCGCGCCGTGCGGATAAACGGTGCGGCGAGCGCGAACGAGCCCAATGCGCCGGCTCCGGTGTGGATGAAGCGACGGCGCGAGATCCCCTGTGATTTTTTAGACATGATTTCTCCCGATCTTCCGGCGCGGCGACCGCCGACGCCGGGCAAGATGAAAGCACGCGTCCTCGCCCATGGCAACCTGTTCAGTTGTGTATGACGAGCCTGCCAAGGCGCGCCGGAGAGGAATTGCAAAACGCCCGCGTCGGAACTCGACGCGGGCGCTTCTTGTGCGACGCTTCTCGTTTGCGGTCAGAAGTCCATGCCGCCGCCCGGCATTGCGGGAGCAGGGGTCTCCTTCTTCGGCTTTTCGGCCACCATGGCTTCCGTGGTGACGAGCAGGCCGGCGACCGACGCAGCATCCTGGAGCGCCGTGCGGACGACCTTGACCGGGTCGATGACGCCCTGCTTGTAGAGATCGCTGAACTCGTTGGTCTGTGCGTTCCAGCCATAGCCGAAATCGTTGGACTCGCGCAGCTTGCCGACGATGATGGAGCCTTCCGCGCCGGCATTCTCGGCGATCTGGCGCACAGGAGCCTCCAGCGCCCGGCGCACGATCTCAATGCCATGCCGCTGGTCGGCGTTTTCGGCATCGAGCTTGTCGAGCGCCTTGGCCGCCCGCAGGAGCGCCACGCCGCCACCCGGCAGGATGCCTTCCTCGACGGCTGCGCGCGTGGCGTGCATCGCATCGTCCACGCGGTCCTTGCGCTCCTTCACCTCGACTTCGGTCGCACCGCCGACGCGGATGACGGCAACGCCGCCGGCCAGCTTGGCCAGCCGCTCCTGCAGCTTCTCGCGGTCGTAGTCGGAGGTCGTCTCCTCGATCTGCTGCTTGATCTGGGCGACGCGGCCCTGGATCTCCTCCTTCTTGCCGGCGCCGTCGACGATCGTGGTGTTTTCCTTCTCGATCTCGACCTTCTTGGCGCGGCCAAGCATGTTGAGGGTCACATTCTCGAGCTTGATGCCGAGGTCTTCCGAGATGACCTGGCCGCCGGTGAGGATCGCGATGTCCTCCAGCATGGCCTTGCGGCGATCGCCGAAGCCCGGAGCCTTGACGGCAGCAACCTTCAGGCCGCCGCGCAGCTTGTTGACGACGAGCGTCGCGAGAGCTTCGCCCTCGACGTCCTCGGCAATCACAAGTAGCGGCTTGCCGGACTGTACCACGGCCTCAAGCACCGGCAGGAGCGCCTGCAGGTTGGACAGCTTCTTCTCATGGATCAGTATGTAGGGATCCTCGAGCTCGACGCGCATCCTTTCCGGATTGGTGATGAAATAGGGGGAGAGATAGCCGCGGTCGAACTGCATGCCCTCGACCACTTCCAGCTCGGTCTCGGCGGTCTTGGCCTCCTCGACCGTGATCACGCCCTCATTGCCGACCTTCTGCATCGCCTCGGCCAGGAAACGACCGATCTCCGTATCGCCATTGGCCGAAATGGTGCCGACCTGGGCGATTTCGTCATTTTTGGTGATCTTGCGGGCGTTGGTCTTGAGTTCCGCCACCACGGCTTCGACGGCCTTGTCGACGCCGCGCTTGAGGTCCATCGGGTTCATGCCGGCGGCAACGGCCTTGGCGCCTTCCTTGACGATCGCCTGGGCAAGAACCGACGCGGTGGTGGTGCCGTCACCGGCGAGATCGTTGGTCTTCGAGGCCACCTCGCGCACCATCTGCGCGCCCATGTTCTCGAACTTGTCCTCAAGCTCGATCTCCTTGGCGACGGTGACACCGTCCTTGGTGATGCGCGGTGCGCCGAAGGACTTGTCGATCACGACATTGCGGCCCTTTGGGCCAAGCGTGACCTTCACCGCATTGGCGAGAATGTCGACGCCGCGCAGCATGCGCTCGCGGGCATCCGTATGGAACTTAACTTCCTTGGCAGCCATTGGATACTCCTTTCAAGGCAGCATTCTTGACTGGTCGAAGCCCGCTCAGGCGACTTTCTTGACCGTTTCTTCGACTTCGATCACGCCCATGATGTCGGATTCCTTCATGATCAGGAGATCCTCGCCATTGAGCTTGATCTCGGTGCCTGACCACTTGCCGAAAAGAATGCGGTCGCCAACCTGGATGTCGAGCGGCTGCAACTGCCCGTTTTCGTTGCGGGCACCGGGGCCGACGGCGATGACCTCGCCTTCCTGCGGCTTTTCCTTCGCGGTGTCGGGAATGATGATGCCGCCGGCCGTCTTTTCTTCGGCCTCGATGCGGCGGACCAGAATACGGTCGTGCAAGGGACGGAACTTCATGTCGTTCTCCTCCAGGGACAAACAGTTTCGAGAGGTTCCTCCGCGCCGCATCCGAAAAGGCTTCGACGCGGGGTACGCGACCCTGACCGGCATCGCGTGCAGACGATTTGGTTTATCCATTTTCGCGTTTCAAGATGCCGACGAAAAAATTTTGGCACTCTCCCCGGGAGAGTGACAGCGGCCTGCGAATACGTGCTTTTCCCGGAGGCTTCGTCATTCGACCCTTACCGCACCCGTCGGCGATCTACCCCAGCCACCGCTCATAGTCGGACACGAGCAGATGGGTCGGCTCCTCGTCTTCCTTGATCTTGGAAAAGCGGCTGACAGGTTCGGCGAAGACATTGTCCGTCAGGTCGTCATTGACCGTCGAAACCTCGCCAATGAAGACGTCTGCGTCCTCCGCCCAGAAGGCGTGCCAGACGCCCGGCATCAATGTGACGCTTTCGCCGGGCGACAGGCGCAGGATGCCGCCGGGCTCGAAACGGCGCATCACGCCGTCGGTGGGGACGACAACCGGCGTCTCCTTGTCGATGGAGCCATCCGGCGCGGAAGCATAGAGCTTGAGCGCCAACGTGCCGCCGCCGCGATTGATGATGTCTTCCGCCTTGATATTGTGGCGGTGCATGGGCGAAAGCTGGTCGCGGCGCGAGATCATCGCCTTCTCCGCATAGAGCATGCCCTTGCCGCGCGTGAGATCGGCGGCATTGCCGTTGCGCAAGGTGAAGAGGAAAAGGCCGAGGCCGCCGAAATCGCCACGGCCGTAATCGGTGATATCCCAGCCGAGCCGGGCCTCCACGATGCCGGAAATCTCGCCGCGCCGCGCCTTCATTTCGGCCGGGGTCCAGTAGGCAAAAGGCGGCAGGCGGTAACCGAAGGAGCGGATGAAGGCATCGGCTTCGGCAAGGATGCGGTTGACTTCCGAACGTTTCATGGTCTCAAGCGGCCAGCGCCTCTTCGGGCGGTTTCTTGGCACCGGTCATGAAGGCGACCGCATCCGACATGGAATGCTCCTTCGGGTTGATGACGGCGAGCCGCCGGCCGAGCCGGTGGATATGGATGCGGTCCGCCACCTCGAAGACATGCGGCATATTGTGCGAGATAAGCACGATCGGCAGGCCGCGGCGCTTCACGTCCAGGATGAGCTCCAGAACGCGGCGCGATTCCTTTACGCCGAGGGCAGCCGTCGGCTCGTCCATGATGACGACTTTGGACCCGAAGGCCGCGGCGCGGGCGACGGCGACGCCCTGCCGCTGGCCGCCGGAAAGGGTTTCGACGGCCTGGCCTATATTCTGGATGGTCATCAGCCCGAGTTCCGAGAGCTTTTCGCGAGCGCGCCGCTCCATCGCCTGCCGGTCGAGCATGCGGAACACCGATCCGAGAATGCCGGGTCGCCGTATCTCGCGGCCAAGGAACATATTGTCGGCGATCGACAGGGCAGGGGAGAGCGCAAGATTCTGGTAGACGGTCTCTATGCCGGCGTCGCGCGCTTCCAGAGGCGATCGGAAGGCGACCGGCCTGCCGTCGAGATGGATCTCGCCCTCGTCCGGCGTGGTTGCTCCGGTGATCGCCTTGATCAGGGTCGACTTACCGGCGCCATTGTCGCCGATAACGGCGAGTATTTCGCCCGGATAGAGGTCGAAATCGGCATGGTCGAGGGCAATGACACGGCCGTAGCGTTTGACGAGACCGCGGGCGGAGAGGATCGGCTGGGCTGTCTCGGTCATGCGGAAATCTTCCTGATCCATTGGTCGATGGCCACCGCGACGATGATGAGCAGGCCGATCATCAGATAGGTCCATTGCGGGTCGGTGCCCCATAGTCTCAAGCCAAGCGAGAAGACCCCGACGATCAGCGCGCCGAACAGCGTGCCCAGGATCGAGCCTCGGCCGCCGAAAAGCGAGGCGCCGCCAATGACCACGGCGGTGATCGATTCGATGTTGGAGAACTGGCCTGCCGTGGGCGAGACCGAGCCGATGCGGCCGATCAGCGCCCATCCGGCCAGCGCGCAGATGAGGCCGGCGACCACATAGACCGAGACCAGGGTGCGCTTGACCCGCACGCCGGAAAGCTCGGCCGCGACCGGGTCGTCGCCGACCGCATAGACATGCCGGCCCCAGGCGGTGTGGTTGAGCACGTACCAGATGAGAAAGACGAGAAGCACCAGCAGGATCACCGCATAGGTGAAAACTGCGCCGCCGACACGGAAGGAATTGCCGAAGAATTGCAGGATCGGCGCATTGGTCTCAATATCCTGCGCGCGGATGGTTTCGTTCGCCGAATAGAGAAAGTTGGTGGCCAGAAATATCTGCCAGGTGCCGAGAGTCACGATGAAGGGCGGCAGCCTCACATGGGCGACCAGCATGCCGTTGATCCAGCCGCATAGCGCGCCCACTGCGAAGCCGCTCAGGATCGCCAGCGGGGCCGGCAGGCCGTAGCGGAAGGTGAACTGTCCCATCACAACCGAGGTCAGCACCATGATCGCGCCAACGGAAAGATCTATGCCGGCCGTGAGGATAATGAGCGTCTGGGCCGCCGCCACAATGCCGGTGATGGCGACCTGCTGCAGGATCAGCGTCAGCGAAAAGGCCGAGAAGAAGGAGCCGCCGACGAGGAGGCCGAAGGCGATTACCGACAGGACGAGGATGATCAGCGGGACGGCGGCGGGACTCGAATGCAGGAAATGCTGGATGCGCAGGAAGAATGTCTTCTCGTGGCTCTCGAAGGAGGCCACGCCGCCTGCGCTTTGCGCCAGAACGCCTTCGAACTCCTGTGGTTCGCGCGATGCCGAAGCAGGCTCGACCATGGATTGTCCTCCCGTTTGCGCCAGCCGTTTCCCATCGGCGCCGGCGAGGGGCGGCCCGGACCGCCCCCCCCCCGTCTGATACATCTTGCTGTAAAAGTGTCGGACCGATCCGCGAAACCGAATCAACCCCAGCACTTCTCCATGCCTTCCTCGGTGCCAATGGAAGGAACGCCATCGACGGGCTTGTCCGTTACCAGCGTTACGCCGGTATCGAAGAAGTCCTTGCCCTCGGTCGGTTCCGGCTTCTCGCCCGTATCAGCGAATTTCTTGATCGCCTCGATGCCAAGCGAGGCATCAGCAACGGATATTGCTGGGAGGTGGCGCCGATGACGCCCTCGGCGACGTTCTTGACGCCCGGGCAGCCGCCATCGACGGAGACGATCAGCACGTCCTGCTCCCTGCCTACGGATTTCAGCGCCTGATAGGCGCCCGCAGCAGCCGGTTCGTTGATCGTGTAGACGACGTTGATGGCAGAATCCTTCTGCAGGCAGTTCTCCATTGCCGTGCGGCCGCCTTCCTCATTACCGTTGGTTATGTCGTGGCAGACATTGCGCGGGTCGGTCTCGTCTCCGATCCTGTTGGGGTCGCCGAGTTCAATGCCGAAGCCCTGCATGAATCCCTGATCGCGCAGGACGTCCACGCTCGGCTGGCTGGGGGTCAGGTCGAGATAGGCGATATGCGCATCCGCCGCGGCATCGCCGAGCGTCTTGGCGGCCCATTGGCCGATCAGTTCGCCGGCCTTGAAATTATCGGTGGCGAAGGTCGCGTCGGCGGCATCGGTCGGCTCGAGCGGCGTGTCGAGCGCGATCACCAGTATGCCGGCGTCACGCGCCTTCTGCACGACCGGCACGATGGCCTTGGTGTTGGAAGCCGTGATCAGAATGCCCTTGGCGCCGTCTGCAATGCAGCTTTCTATCGCCGCGACCTGGCTTTCATTGTCGCCGTCGATCTTGCCGGCATAGGTCTTGAGCGCAACGCCGAGTTCTTCCGCCTTGGCGGTGGCGCCTTCCTTCATCTTGACGAAGAAGGGATTGGTGTCGGTCTTGGTGATGAGACAGGCCGAGACATCGGCGGCATTTGCCGGAGCCGCAAAGGCGGCTCCAAGCGCGAGGGCGCCGAAGAGGGAATAGGTGACGGATTTCTTCACGAGGTTCCTCCCGAGTGACGAATGCCGGAATGGCCGGCTCCAGATCTCTGGCACTTTGATCGAGCAACGGATTACTCCGATGCCAAGCCTCCCGCTCCTCTCCCCGGATCATCTTACTGCCGGAGACGGGAGGCTTCCACCTCAAGCTCACACCGAAAGCCTGGTGCTGTCAATTAATAAATCCACTTGATTTATTAATTCCCCCTGTCAGATTGAGCATAGGCATCTGGCATACCCGACTGAGCCGGGGGAGGAATGGCTCGACCGAGCACCACGAAAAACGGCACGACAGCGGGCAGGGCGGCCAGCCGCGGCTCCAACCAGACCGGCGTGCGCGCCTATAACGAGCGTCTCGTCATGTCGCTGGTGCGCCGCCACAGCGGGCTGGCGAAAGCCGAGATCGCCCGGCGGACCGGGCTTTCGGCGCAGACCGTTTCGGTGATCATGCGCGCGCTGGAAAAGGACGGGCTTCTCGTGAGAGGAGCACCGGTGCGGGGTCGTGTCGGTCAGCCATCGGTGCCCATGCATCTCGACCCGGAAGGCGCCTTCTCTTTCGGCATGAAGATCGGCCGGCGCAGCGCCGAC
>Ga0164243_10004592_pt1 | contig 21559 bp, 18 predicted proteins | sample OricompcompostOP_FD_108781 | JGI IMG/M metagenome (GOLD analysis project Ga0164243, IMG submission 108781) | Organic Plus compost microbial communities from Emeryville, California, USA - Original compost - Organic plus compost (OP) | ecosystem: Engineered > Solid waste > Mixed feedstock >...
GGTGCTGCGCATGTTGGCGTATACGTGGGGCAGGGCGTGAACGCCGACCGCCGCCATCAGAAGGAGCTCCCTCTCGTTGCACTTCGTCGCATCGCTAATCTGGAACGGGGTATTGTCGTTGCCGTCACCAGCGAAGAGGCCCAGGAGAACATCGTTGAAGAAGCTAGGCAGCTTTCGAGTGCAGTCGAAGATCATGGTCATGTCGGTCTTTCCTTCGTCACAAAGCTTGAGAGCCTTCTTGATGTCGTCGCTGTATTCGTCGCAAACTTTGTGCTTCAGCACGTACTTCAAAAATTCCGCGACAACGTCGATGGCGATAAGCATTTGGCCCTTTGGATCGGTCTCGGTCTGCCAGATCATTCGAGGGACGGCCTCGGAGATGTAACCGGCCACCACTCTATACCAGTCAACAGACCAGTCACCAGGGTCATTGGGATCATAGTACTGGAGGTCATCAGGCGAGCCGTAAAGCTTGCCCTCTGAGGCGACGAGATGGGCCTGGACAACGTCTCCCTCATCCATAGCCTTGCTGTCACTGCCATAGCTGAGAGGGACGTGGGCGTTGACGCCTCCCAGGAATAAATACTCGTTGAAGAACTTGGATTTCTTTTGATCAAGCTTTGCCTGCTCGCGGAAGCGCATGATGCAAATCTCGAGGCGCCTTCATTTCCTGTCGTTAGCCCATGATATTCTCTAAAGTCAACGGTATCCCGAAGCAGTGGAAACGCACTGAGGAAAGGGAATGTCCCTGGGAAAAGAGCGTTAGCATTTCAAAGAATCGAACAGGGCGATTGAGTCCAGCAAGACTACTTACGGGCTGTAGAGCCCAGGCTCATTCTTTTCGCGGACGTCAGAGGCGATGGTCGAGGTCGACCGAGTATCCATCTTGTCCATATCGTCTTCGTCTGTAGGTTAGTTAGCCAGGCGTCGATCTCGGAAAATGTAGCAGTGGCAGATGGTATTGGAGATGGATGAATGATGCGAAATACAAACCATCAGTGGTACCATCATTGATGGCCAGTTCCTCCACATTGATCCCCTCTATCCCGACAGTGCCGGACGACGCCTTCCTGCGCTTCGCACGCTTCTTCTTTTTCTTAGTGCCTTCAACCGGAGACCTATCAATTGCATCAACTCCGGCCCCTCCAACAATCTCACCACCACCATTAGCAGTATCTTCAGACTCGCTAGCCTTTCGAGCCTTGGCTCTGGCTCTGTATCGAGCCCTTTTGGCCCTTACTCGAGCTTGGCGATCATCATCAACTTCGTTGGTTTTAAGGGCTTCACTGGTGCCAACAGCAAGGGAGCCACCAGTGTCAGTGGAAGTAATGGGTTCAGTGATGGTTTCAATGCTGGGATCATTTCCGACAGTGGTGGAAGAGGTCGTAGGAGCATCGCTCTCAACATGTTCATTTGTGGACTGGGGGGTAGGATCCACGTTGTTGGAGCCAGCGCCTGATCCCAAGCCTGAGCCCGAGCCTGTATCACCACCATCAGGTGGGTGGGACTTTTTGACTCTATCGTCTGGAAAGGTGAGCTGCATGATGAGCTTGTGAGATGTTAGATGAGGTCTTTTGTGAGGAATTAGATGGCAATGGTAGGAGAAGAAGAGGGGAGAGATGAGGACAAGCCAAGAAAGTACCCAGTTGATCTGCACCGAATACAGACCTGTAGGGGGTTTTTCTTGATGGCTCTGAGAGTTGTACCTTCCTCTCTTACGACGAGGAGAGAGCCAGAGAGGGTGTGCTGGGAAGGAGGAGGATAAGCTGCCCTGAATTCGCCAATTGCAATAGAAATCACAGACTCATCTGGTAAAAAGAGAGGTATAGAACTGGCCTCCAAAGAAGATGGAAAAAAAAGGAATTGATGTTTGCTCATAGTAAGAAGGGCAAACAGGTAGGTCATTATAGGCCATCATCCATATGTGGAGGTAATGATATCTGCGTCTTGAGCAAACGGATTCCAATATATGGAAGGAGCAAACGATCTACAACTCCCTCCTGATTCAACTCTAAGCGGCTCCCATTAGAATGAGTCTACATTTTACCACTCTTCTGTGAGAGGCTTGGAAGTCCCGAAAATAGTTAGTAACTGAGAATGAGAGCCACAACAATGTCAAGCTTGCTCCAGGAACCCGGAGAGTCTAGTTATTGACGTCTCGGATATCTTCAATGGAGGTCAGGCAAACAATCCGTTTATGTTACCTCGGTACAGACACTGGAATTAGTTAAACAGGAAGAAACCTGAACTCGAGAGACACCTCAGGTTTTGGGGCTGCACTTGCGAGGCGAGAAATGCAGGCACTGCTATGATGGCCATGTATAATTCGCAAGTTTAGGATGTCTTGGTGTTACGGGCACGAAATGTGCTGCAGGCAGCCGAGTCAAGCCACAGGTCATACCGTGCTGGAGGGAGATACTCGGCAGAGAAGTTCGGTCAGCGAACAACTCAGATGGCAGATGGCGGCCAAGATGCAGTTCGCCTTGACAAGCTTGTCTCTCTCCATCGGGAAATTTAGTAGATCGATGAGAGGCTCTGGGTTCCGACTCGATATCACTACTCCTTTTGGTAAGTTCGAGAAGCCCAGCCTCAATAATGGGGCGAGCGGTGAGTGGAATACTAGATGGAGTAAGTGCCGTCATTCATATATTCATTCCATTGGGCTGGATCTCTATGGACATGCCATCGAAGGCTTCCATGCCGCCTTTTATCCCGCTTCTCTTTTTCCTTTCACATTTTCTGCTTTTTCCTCTCTCCCTCTCCCCTTATCATCCAGTTGGGTATTTGCGAATGCCAAGTCACCGCTTGTTACATGCAAACGTAAAAAACAAAAATGCAAAGAAAACTGAGAAACACGCTCGAGTCTAAGCTTCGCCCTGTGCCTTTTTTCCTTTTCCCCTTCAAGCCGCGAACCATCTTACGCGGCCAACTCCTCGAATATGCGACGGAGGCTTCGGACGCCTGTGAGGGTGTTCTCATCTGGGCCCTCACCCGGTACCCACTTGGCATGGGCAAAATCGATGAGCTTCACGGTGTATACCTTGGGGAAAGTGATGGTGATTTCTTCCTCTTCCTCGGAATACTCTGTCATCACGATCCCGCTGTCAATCCGGGATGTCTTGAACTCAAAAGTCTCGATCCGTTCCACTAGGGTATTGTTTTTCTCGATTGCGGCTTCCAGCGTCTCGCCATGGCCCTCGTAGACGAATAGAACGCTAGCAGAATACATCCTACTCTCATGCTTCTCAAGGATTTCCTCAATGCGCTTGAGGTCCTGCGCGAATCCGCCGCAAACAGCCTTGCCAAGGGCATCGTCGATGCCCGCTGCGTTGTTGAAGACGAACTTCCGAACAGCATCGACAAAGGTATCGTTGTTCACTTGTGTCCTGCCGTAGTCCCTGTCGTATACCCGATAATCATCCTCGTTGAGTTCGGTCTTATCATGGGAACCCTGGTAAACCCTCATACCGGCAATGCGACATCCGTAGTTCGCATGCGTTGTCTCCGCGGCAATAGCATCGAACCTCTGCCTCTTTTGGAGCGGGGCATCGTCGGCCCAGAGGCGGACGCCGAGCTTCGCGTCGAGGACATTTGGCTTCTTGTAGCCGTGGGTACAGTTTTCGAGCACGATAGCTTGAGTAGTCTTGATGCGCTTGTCCTTGTTGGGTTTCCAAGTCACGTTGTCCTTGGCAGCGCCTTCTTGCGAGGTGGATGGCACTGTGGCTTCCTGAGCAGCAGAACAAGTGACAACTGGTGGTACTGCAACTGCAGATGCAGTCTCTGCCACTTGCAGTAGAGCGGCTGCGACATCGCCGGTCGGGACATCTTCCTCGGCCGAGCTAACCTCAGCAGGATCAGAAAGTGAGAGTGTTCCCATGAAGAGAGGCATAATTTCAGTAAACTCTATAAACTTCTCACTTGCCGACTGATAAAAATCAATTTCTTTCTGAGTGCAGGGTTTAATAAAAAGCTCCCCATCAGCATCTGAAAGGACACCAGCACTGCCAGGAGCGGTCAGTAATGGTTTTTGAAAATAGCTTGTCGGATGCCTTTGCCAACCATGATTGTTGTCGATATCGTAGACTGTAGCAGAAAGGGAGGGGAGAGAAAATTAACTTACTGTCCAGCCACAGCATGGCCATAGTCGACAAGATCGTCTCGATGAGGAATTTCTTTATTGCTCATTGTTTGACAACGTTGACGTGTGCTGTTCATTTAAGGTGAAGGGGCCTTTCCAGGCTGGGAAGAAGAGATGTGGGAAGGTGGGGCGTGGTGGATGTGGTTGTGGATGTGGTGTAAAAGAGTGCAGGAGGTGGAAGATGTTTAAGTTGCCTCTTTTGGACGGATTGTTCAGAGTCTTGCGATGGAATTGTCGAGTGGGTAAAGTAATACGCCGATGCCCTATATCCACGTGGGGAAATAGGAGAGAGAGAGAGAGAGAAAATGGAATAAAGGACGAAGATCGAGGTTGAGTGACGTGTGGGTGACTCCAAGTACTTCGTATGAAACAAACTGGACAATTGGAACAAGGTCAAGAAGAGGTCGAGTGGCCCGGGTCGGATTGATGGGGAAAGCGAAAGGGAGGGGACGAGAGCGGTTTAAAATGGGAAACAGCGACCTTCATTCTATTGTTTGTGGGACCAGACTGGATCTCCCGGCATGTGCTTGGTGAATTGCCTTAGAGCAGGAAGGTGCAAGGGCGAGAAGATTGAGAGTGCGAGGCCGCCAGGAAGCAACGGCAACAAGTGGTGACGAGAAGGAATTTCTTGGCGCGATGAGTGGCGACGCGGATCCCCCAGCAGCCCGGACCAAGGCAAGGGATCTGGCGGGAGCGACAGAAATCGCAGATGGATGAAACAGTGTCAAATGCCCCAAATTGGAAAGTTGAAAAAGTCCAGCAAGGCGATGTACAATCTCTGTGTGGCGGCGGTACACTCCACAACGAAGTGTTATTCGGGCTGCTCAGGCTGCTCAGGCATCTCAGCCACTCCGTTCCCGCCTGGTGTCTCCTTCGTAGTTTGCATCCAAGAAGAGAGATTGTGATTCCTGGCACGAGAGAGATTCTTCCGAAGGATTGATTGGACAAGGGCAAGTCGGAATGCTCCAATTTACTCAGCTGAAGCATGGACCTCGACCATCAATTTGTGGTACATTGTCCTAGCGCAGAATGAGGAGGGAACCACTCACTAGTTCTCGTACCACTTGTGATCCCCAATGTACACTTATTCGAGCCGTTGGTGACGCATTCACTCCGCCCCCGCCACTAACGAGGCAGTACTGACTTCGCCGACAGCGAAGATTTGGGCTTCCAGAAATTAGTCAGGGAGTCTCAACCCCACACTCATCACGCATCAAGTTGCGTCCAACCTTGACTTGGACTGAAGCCATCAAATCTTATCTCACTTCATACATCTCAGAATCCCCTTTCAACGTTCCGACCCGCGTCCTTCTCAATTGATCAGATGCAAGTGCTATGGAGACGTCGGTTGGTCAAATCAACCCTTAAACTGCAACTCGATGCCTTTAGCTTCGCCCCAATAACCCAGCTCGCTGCAAGTCCTAACCCTTCAGGATGGCCCCAGTCACGCCAAGGATATTCGGTGATAAAGTTGCCTTTGGCCTCGCTATTCTTCCGAGATGAACGAGACGGCCCCCTAGTTGGCAACTCATGATACGCATTTCACGAGACTTACTATCCAAGGCGGAGAACAAGACGTTTGCCGGGCTTATCTTACACCTTCGGTGCTGACGTGATGCACATAGGGTGGAGGGGCCTGTTTAGGATACCAACCACATGGCTCTTGCTCTCGTCTCGGAAGATGAACCTGTATAGCCCCATCACTTCGAAAAGCAGAGACATTTTTCTTGCCAATTGTTGCCTAGATAATCCCCTCTCGTCATTCCATACGCGGGATAGTCGACAGGGATTCTCACAATCCTTGAAATGCGGCTCATCCACGCAAGGGCATCTCGCAATCTGACCCACCGCTAGTTGGGGGCGCAGTACAGGAACACCCCGCTCATCACTGACACTCGATATCTCCCTAGGATCATGTTGTTCAGGAGATGGAGAGAGTTTTTGGAATAGCAGAGAAGGGAGGAATGATTTCTGGCCCAAACCCTGGGTGAATGGGGCGGTAGTATGCATTTGGGGGTGGCGCGGTGATCAGGCGCGGACTTCTTACGATGAAAAGAGGTATATTGGCCTTCTTGGTTTGGTAACTTCTCTCTGATGAACGGCTGACGTTTCCGGAGGTGTTTGGGGGATAGCCTGCCGTGTTGTGTGACGTGTCGAGACCACATCCAACATGACGATGCAAGATCAAGTGTCTGGGCCTCGACTAAGAGATGTGTAGCAGCTTCAGCTCGTGGAGCCCCATTACGGTTTGACTACAATCGTAGTTCACAATTACAGAACACCTCAACTATAGTAATAAAAGTAGAATAAGCCCCGGATATCCCAAAATAGTCAATACCCAAGTGTCGGAGACAAGATGGCTGGCTGAAATGGATCAGAACACCCTTAAATGCTAACTTTCGATTTTAAATGCTTCTATTAATTTTGCAACTGAGCCCACCCCCGACCCGCTTACGAGAGAGTTATCGGGAAATAAAAAGAATTAGGATCTTACTAGGTGGTCTCTGAAAAGTGATGGCAAGCATCTTGTGCGTACTGGTTGTCAGATTATGCCGATTTATAGGAGCATCGACTTTCTCACCTACGAGGTCCTTCCCTAATAAGTATGACGCAAAACGTACAGGTATATTTTAGCACGTTCCCCAATCTTCCTGTAAGAAGGCCAACTTTGGACCTTAAATCCTCTCATTCCGCCTCGGCATGCCTCCGCAGCCCGATGCGGGGTGGTGAGAGGATGTGTCTGCCGAGTCCGGAACGGAGCCTCCCCACTTGTGCCTTGCAAGCCCGGAGCCAAAGATTAAATGCATGATTGAACTCCCGAGATTTATGCTGTATTACTTCCTCCCGGCAACATTTTAGAAGTTCGGCTCGGAGTAATGAGTAGCCTAGGTCCTAAGCGCTATTAGAGTGGTAGGCGGATTGATATGTTCGTCTCGTGCATCAATCCCTTTTTGATTTCGATGCTAGATCGACACAATTGGAAATGAGTGCCGATATGCGTGGGCGTATACTCAAGACGGTGACCCGACAAAGCATTTCACTGCCATATTTATAAATATCCATCCACTTGACTGAGTAGCGAGAGCTCGCCTTGCCGGGTATATTCATGATTCGGTGTTGTAATGAAGGATTTTAACCGACTAGGTCGACTCTCGTGGTGTTACGCGAGATTTCAAATCCTGCCTTCTGTATTGGCGAATGGTATATAGAGGCCTGGAGCCTTTGACTGTTGCGGAATGTGAACTGTTCCTTTTCACCCTGCCAAATAACGTCAGGTTTGCCACTCTATCGATGCTTATCTTGACTCTAAGGCTCCACGATGCCTTGGAACCTCATGGATCGCTTTCGCAGCTATACCGAACCATGGGACCCCATCCGATATGGCATCTGGGGTATGGCGGCAGATTTTATTGCAACATTGACGAAGCGAAGTTTACGCTGACGCTGTTTCCGTAGCCATCTATGCCCAATCAAAAGAGGCCTTTTTCAGTGGCAGATACCGCGATCTTTTTAACCTCAAATATCTCCTAGACTCGGGATTTTATTTGTGGTTTAAAGTTCTGAGTGTGTTTTCGGATTCTCAACTACAGTTATCCGGGGAGGTTCTTTGCCTGGTTAACACTGAATGCTAAATAGATGAGCATTTTTGCCGCTTTGAGCAAAATCAAACAACTATCCCAGTTCTTGTCCCAGCTTCTACTGGTGTGGTACTTGAGCTCGGTCCCGGAATGGGTAACCAACTGCACCGCTTCGACAGGACAAAGGTGACTCGTGTCGTGGGCGTGGAGAGCAACTCGCACTTCACACGAGATATTGAGACACAGGTCAAGAAAAACGGTCTTGAAGACATTTACGAGCTCGTTACATGCCGTGTGGAAGATAGCGACGTGCTAGAAACGCATGGTGTTGTTGCCGAGAGTGTGGATACTGTCCTGAGCATCCAGGTTCTGTGCTCGGTGGACAACCCGGAAGCCGTTATCAAGGAGCTTTACCGGCTGCTTAAGCCTGGTGGGAAGTTCATATTCTGGGAGCATCACCGTAACTCGGACCGTACTACTGCCGCAATCCAATGTAAGTGCTGCCGTGAGACCTCTTTATATTACAAAGACAGCTGTTAACGGCGTCTAGACTTCTGGAATCCAAGCTGGAGAAAGCTTATTGGCGGCTGCAATCTAACGCGAGATATGAGAGCGATCGTGGCGGCAGCTGGAGAATGGGCGAATATCGATAGTATTCAAGGCGACGAAAAGCCATGGAGTATGCTTCCCAGAGTATGGGGAGAACTAGTCAAGCCCGCGGCCTAGGAATTCCACTTCTGGGGAAATCATGCCATCCAGCAGTATTTATATTGCATATATATATATATATTTTCAAAATGGGGCGAAATCTGCTTCTTGTGGAGATTCTAATAAGTGGTGAATGAAAAACGAGAACGTGTGGCTCTCCTTGTGAGGGAAAGGAGCCATGGATCAGTGGAAGAGAAACAGCATCCCACAACCATCACCGGAATCGACCGAAGTTTGGCTACCCTAAGCGAGGGCCGCTGGATGATAATAGCTAGGCGAAGCGTCCAGCGCTTCAAATCTGGAAAAACCCAGTGGTGCATCCTCAATTTCGAGTTGGGGAAGGAGGCGGTCCGTGTTGGCACCGCCCTAAACTTCTGTCCTCTTCCTATTTTATTATTCCCATTTTTGGACAAATTCTTTTCCATTACTCTGGTTTCTTGGTTTGGCCGAAGGTGAGCGAGGCCTATGTAACCCTAGGTCGAGATGGATCTGGCCGAGAACCTTCTCTAGACTGGTGGCTTTGGTGGATGTCGCCACCCCCAAGGTCCGATTGTGATAAGCCACGCCAAAATAGTTGCTTAGTCATCGGGTTTTTTTCTTGTCGAGAATCCAGCCAAGGCTGGGTATTATATTCAGCAGCATTATTTAGTCTTCGCTTTCTAATACCATGCAACCATCAACACAGAAATCTAGTTCATCGCCTCCCGATAGACGTGGTCGGGCGCTCTAAGATGGACGACCTCTTACAGCTGGAGCAGTTTGCTCTGGCTTCCAAAGTACAAGCCGAAATTAACAACCACACAGGCGTCTCCGACAAGACCCTTGCCGAATTCATCATCGCCCAGCGGCTCGAATGCGAAGACCTTGCCGCTTTCAAGCAGAGGCTAAAATCTATCGGCGCCGATTTCCCTACGAGTTTGGTCGAGAGTATAGACCGGCTGTGCAGGTCACTACACCCGAAGCTCAAGAAGAAGCAAGGCGCCGCGAACAAGATCGAAGAGGAAGAGCATCCGACGCGAAGTAATGAGGAGAAGGCAAAAATATTTTCAGGGTTGGCGCTTCCTGACAAGGAAGTCCCGCCTGAGTCGAATGGCGATGCGATAGATGATACCCTGGCGCAGTTGGAGAGTTTAGGAGGGAGGCCGCGCAAGCCGAAAGAGTCGCGAAAACGTTCACGGTCCCCCGAAGACGGCGACAGAGATTCGAGGAGACGAAACCATAGAGAACGAGATCGGTCACGCGACAGATCGCGAGACCGAGATTCGCGGAGGAAGAGATATAGATCAAGGTCGAGATCACCACCGAGGTACCAAGGAGAACTGGACCCCGCGCCGATTATCGACAAGATCTATGACGGAAAGGTCACGGGCGTCAAGGATTTTGGCGCATTTGTGTCCCTAGAAGGTATCAAGGGGCGATGTACTGGCCTAATACATATATCGAGGCTGGCCGAAGGCCGACGCATTGGCCACCCTTCTGAGGTAGTATCTATGGGTGAGCCCGTCAAGGTCAAAGTCGTCAGCATCGAAGGAAACAGGATAGGCCTGTCGCTCAAGGATGTCGACCAACACACCGGTGAGGATCTCGCGGCCCCGGCTCCCGCCTTTGGATCCGGTGCCAACATGGAGGCCTTGGGAAGCCGACATGGCTTCGTCGACCAGCCCACATCATTCCGCAATCCACAGCCGCCGAGGCACAAGAAGCAATTGACAGATTCGGACAGATGGGAGATACGACAGCTCATCCGCTCCGGAGTAGCGAAGGCATCGGACTTTCCCGAACTTGAGGAGGAGACGAAAGCAGTCCATAAGGAAGACGGTGGCATGGAGCTGGAGGAGGATGTCGATATTGAAGTTCGAGAGGAGGAACCCCCATTCTTGGTTGGCCAAACAAAGCAGTCTCTGGAACTTTCCCCGATCCGCGTTGTCAAGGCTCCTGATGGTTCGATGAACCGAGCGGCCGTAACGGGATCGGCGCTCGTGAGGGACAGGAAGGAAGCTCGCCAGCAAGAGGCAGATGCGGAAGCGCATGCAGCGCCCAAGGATGACTTATCCGCGCAGTGGCATGACCCTATGGCAGACCCGGATAAGCGAACATTTGCGAGCGAGCTCCGAAAGGCCCGGATAAACGCAAAGTCGGATGTTGTGCCGGAGTGGAAGAAGACCGTCCAGAATAGGGACCAGTCTTTCGGAAAGCGAACCAACCTTAGCATCAAGGAACAGCGAGAGGGCCTCCCCATATTCGCCTTTAGGTCACAGCTCATCAGTGCGGTGAAGGAGAACCAGATTCTTATCGTTGTTGGTGAGACGGGATCCGGCAAAACCACGCAGCTCACCCAGTATCTTGCTGAAGCAGGCTTTGCAAATAGTGGCATGATTGGGTGTACACAGCCGCGTCGTGTCGCGGCCATGTCTGTCGCCAAGCGTGTCTCCGAGGAAGTTGGCTGTAAGCTTGGCGAGGAGGTCGGATACACGGTTCGTTTCGACGACACTACCACTCCTTCGACCAGGATCAAGTACATGACGGATGGTATGTTACAAAGAGAGATCCTCATGGATGGCGATCTGAAGCGCTATTCCGTCATCATGTTGGACGAGGCCCACGAGCGAACCATCGCCACAGATGTTCTTTTCGCCCTTTTGAAGAAGACGGTCAAGCGTCGGCCGGACCTCAAGATTATCGTCACCTCTGCGACCCTCGACGCAGATAAATTCTCGAGCTATTTTAACGAATGCCCTATCTTTACGATTCCTGGACGAACGTACCCCGTGGAAATCTTATATTCGAGAGAGCCCGAGAGCGACTACCTCGAGGCTGCCCTTCTTACTGTTATGCAGATTCACTTGACAGAACCCAAAGGAGATATTCTTCTCTTCTTAACGGGCCAGGAGGAGATTGACACCTCATGCGAAATTTTGTATGAACGTATGAAAGCTCTGGGTCCTGATGTGCCAGAACTCCTTATTCTCCCCGTTTATTCGGCCCTGCCGAGCGAAATGCAGAGTCGAATCTTCGAACCAGCGCCGCCGGGAACCAGAAAAGTCGTCATTGCGACAAATATCGCCGAGACCTCCATTACCATTGACGACATCTACTTTGTCGTAGATCCAGGCTTCGTCAAACAAAATGCGTATGATCCAAAGCTCGGTATGGACTCGCTTGTTGTCACACCAATTTCACAGGCCCAGGCAAACCAGCGAGCAGGTCGAGCCGGCCGAACTGGGCCCGGAAAATGCTTCAGGTTATACACCGAGGCGGCGTACCAAACCGAGATGCTGCCGACGACGATCCCAGAAATCCAGCGGCAGAACTTGTCGTTAACTATTCTCATGCTCAAAGCCATGGGCATCAACGATCTTATCAACTTTGACTTCATGGACCCGCCTCCCGTTAACACTATGCTTACAGCCCTCGAGGAGCTGTATGCGCTCAGCGCTCTCGACGACGAGGGCCTGCTTACCCGCCTCGGACGCAAGATGGCCGACTTTCCTATGGAGCCGTCACTCGCCAAAGTCCTAATCGCCTCGGTCGATCTGGGCTGCTCCGACGAAATGCTCAGCATAGTAGCGATGCTCGGCATGAACGTCTTCTACCGGCCCAAGGAGAAGCAGACCCAGGCCGACCAGAAGAAGGCCAAGTTCCACGATCCGCACGGCGACCACCTGACCCTGCTCAACGTCTACAACAGCTGGAAGCGCAGCGGGTATCAGAACGCCTGGTGCTTCGAGAACTACATCCAGCACCGGTCCATGAAGCGCTCCAAGGACGTGCGCGACCAGCTCGTCAAAATCATGGAGCGCTACCGCCATCCCATCGTCTCGTGCGGCCGCGACACACACAAGGTGCGGCAGGCTCTCTGCTCCGGCTTCTTCCGCCACTCGGCGCGTAAGGACCCCCAGGAAGGCTACAAGACCCTCATCGAGGGCACCCCCGTGTACCTGCATCCCAGCTCGGCGCTGTTCGGCAAGCAGGCCGAGTGGGTCATCTACCATGAGCTCGTGCTGACAACGAAGGAGTACATGCATTGGACGACGGTCATCGAGCCCAAGTGGTTGGTGGAGGCGGCGCCGACGTTTTTCAAGGTTGCGCCGACGGATAGGCTGTCAAAGAGGAAGCAGGCTGAGAGGATCCAGCCGTTGTTTAATAGGTTTGAGGGACCGGATGATTGGAGGCTTAGTGCGCAGAGGAGGGTTGGAAGGTCTGGTGGTGGTGGAGGTACTTGGGGTTAGAAGACGTGGATCTATCATGTATATTTTTACGGTTGCATATATTATGTGGAAAGCAATGGGATGGACAAACCCCAAAAAGCGGAATGATTTGCAAAGAATATCTACAGATCTAGAGGACTCCAAAACAAGTAGCGAATGCTTTTTTAAGCTCAGACTCGATACCTTCCACACTTTTATGAAACAAAAGAGCCCAGTAACTCCAGTGATGGTGCCATATACATACTTGCTCACGAAGAGCTTTTCTTCTACCAAAAAAACTCAAACATGCCCCAGGACAACAGAACTTGCTTACGTCCTGGATTTCCTCTTCGTCTTCTCCTTCACCGAGGCCACAAGCCCGCTCAAATCAACATTATCATCCCCGCCCACATCCCTCCTCGCCTTCTTCTTCTTCCTGTCCCTCGATTCTCCATCACGGTCACTGCCCTTCCTCTTCCTCCCTTCGTCCAACATCTTCTGCATCGTCTCCGTGCGAGTATATGCGGGATTCGACGTATCGATGGCATATTCGTGGCTCTCAAACAACGACTTGAATCGATCGTCAAGCTGCAACTTCTGCCCCTCCTGGAGGTTATTCGAAGAGGTCTCCTCGCCGTGCTTGCCCTTACCCTTCTTCTTCTTCTTCTTGTTCTTGTCCTTCTCGGCCCGGATAATCTCCTTCATGTCGAAGTGCTGGAAGCGCGACATGCCGTCCTCCTCAGCGCCGTCGTCCATAATACGCTGCAGCTTCTCCTTCTCAGCGGCGTTCTGGGCGTTCTCGGCTTCTCTTGCTTCGCGCTTCTTGCGACGCTCTTCTTTCCGGAGCTGGGATTTGGTAACGGCTGGCTCCTCGGTCGTGAAGAACGGATCGTCGAAGCCAAGATCTTCTGTCTCGCCGGCAGCTTCGTTGTCTTGGAACACCATCTCCTCCTCGTCCCCAGAGCCGTCAGCCCCGCGCTTCGCGACGGCCTTTTCCTTCTTCTTTTGCTTCCTCTCGCGTTCCTTGCGGACATACTTTTCTATCGTCGTTTCCTCTACCTCTTCCTTTCCGGCCTTCTTCTTGGGATCTTCTATGAGGGCGGAAGTGAAGGTGATTTGCATGTCACCGACGGGTCCGTCCTTAGGCGACTTGTTTGTTGATTCGTCTCCGAGCCCAAGCGCCTCTCTTAGCTTCTTTTTCGCTAGCTCCTTCTTGGACAAGCCGCCCTCTACCTCTCCCTCTTCTTCGGAACCCGCTTCGTCCTCGGTATCGCTCGCAAGATAGGCGCGTAAATCGTTATCTTGCATCTCGGCCCGGCTCCCGCTAAAGGCCTTCTTCATCGACTGTTTCCGGGCGGCCTCCTCGGGGTGGATGTCCCAGGTAAGCTTTACCTTGGAACTCTGCAGGGCATTGGTGACAAACTCGACAGGCTCGTATCCGTCGGGAACGGAGGTGCACTCGTCTCGAGGCTTGTCATCGAAAGTAACGTCATCGGGAATGAATCGCAGATCGATAAAGTTGGACGACGAGAGATATTCTGTACCATCCGTAGCCTCGTAAAGTGTGTGCGCCGTCTTCGGGTCGGAGCACGTCATGACCGCATAGTAATACCTTAGGCGATCTAGCTGGTACGCGCGAAGAGCATCGCTGTCAAAATCCTTGTCGTCTTCCTCCTTGAGCAGTTCCTGTTTTATCCTCTCATCCGCCGCGTCACTGTCAGAGTCGTCGTCGTCGTCCGATTCATCCTTTTGCTTCTTGGAGTTGCGGAAAATCTCTCGGGGAGGGCCCTCGAGCTCTTCCCGCTGCATGCGCTCCTTTCCGAATTCGCTGGGGTATATGGATATCCGTTCGATTTTGCCCTTGCCGTTCGGGGGAAGGAAGCTGGTGAATAACGCCATGAGGTCGTGGGATTTGATGTAGTCCCAGTCCAGGTTGACGATGGCTATCCTGTTTGTGACCTCTCCCTCTTCGACATCGGCCTGCTCGTCTGCAAACCTCTGCATGCTAGCGGAGGTATCGAGTTCTACCTCTTTCACGGCCTCTTCATCTTCGCTCTCGGAATCAGACTCAGAAGATGAGAACCCGCCATCTCGGGCGGGATCGTAAGGCCGACCAGTAGTCTTGCTTTCCTCATCCTCTTCGCCCTCGCCTCCCGATTGTGACTCAGATCCGGCTTCCTCGACGCCCTCTTTCTCGTCTTCATCCTCATCCTCCTCTTCGTCTTCCTCTTCTTGGCGGTATAGGTTTTGCAACGCCTTCTTTCCGGCGTCGGACTTTAGCTTCCTGCCGTACCTATCCACTTTGGCACTGGATAAGAAATCCTCACTCTTGAGCATATGCGCGAAACGCTTGTCGATGGTCGTCTTGGTCTTCTTCGACGAAGGGAGGCGGAACCTGGGATCGGTCTCGAAACTGGCGAAGCGAGAGTCGGTGATTCGGCTAGGGGCCGAAGAGGCCCCCGAGCCCTTACTTGACTTCTTCTTTGCGACCATGTTGGTTGCAATCGATTGGCGCGGCGTGGGTTTTGAGACTCGAAGATGGCCTTCTAGAGCACAGAGATGAAGCGTAGGTGCAACCAAAATTTTAGTGGGGCAAAAAATTTCCCACGGCAGAATTGGTCCCTCCAAAGCGGTGAAGGAGGAAATTCACCCTCGAGCTTACATCAGAAACTGAAGAAACAGTGTATTATTACGATAATTGCACAGTATGGTAACAAAGTATGTACAGAATACAACTCCCGCGTCCAGCATTGACCCCCTCTGCATACCGAGATCAATGATCAATGTCCACCATTGCCCACCATTGCTACTCCCCAGTCCTGTTGCAATTGTGTTGTGTAGTATTGCTCCGTGGGGCCTCCATTGCTCTACCGCCGGCTTCATGCAATCCATAGGGCTTCTAACCACATGTTACCCTGTAGTAACCGTCTGCTTCTTTACCGCAAGATTATATCAAAAATAGACAAGGATGCAAAGGTATCAATTGATGCTTATCTATATTGCTTACCCGGTATCAAGTCTAGAAGTGAACTGAACTAACGGATTAGGTTCTAGAGGTGGTTAGGAGCTTTAGCTCCGTATGCCAGCGCCGCCTGTAGCAGCCGCGGAGTGACCCGCTCCGATCGGCCGCCGACATGCCACCGACGCACCGCCGGAGGTTCGGAAACACGGTCGCATACACAGAGTCGTCTACCTTTAGCCATGTTTTAATGAACGCCGCTTAGTTCTAGAAGCTTAGTCGTGATACCTTGTCGGCAAAGGAGTAGCACAGGAATTATGCCACGGAGTATCGGACCTCTATCATTGTTTGCAAAGTGCCCCTTGGATGATAATCCGTCAACTGATTGGAAGACGGAGGGATGGTTGAAGTTTGGCAACTTAAATTCTCTTCTTAACTTAGAGATTCTGTCCATGTTAAGCATTCACTTGTGCTTAACTCCCCTTTCGCCCACGGTTAGGTCAAGCAGCAAGATTAGGTGCCTATCTTGAATCCAGTCAACCCACGCTTCTTCCCTTGATCCCAACGTATCTGCGTCATGGGCTCCATGCCGAATAACTCAGAACCAATATCAGCGATCCTTGATGCCATCGGTCATGTCACGTCCTCTCTGGCCGCCTACGAGCGGGTAACGAGGAAGTACGGTGGTAGTGAAGAAGTTGCCCATAAGGGCGAGATTGCAGTTGCACGCAATGCCATGACCAAGGATGCTATCCAGCTTCTCCAAGAAATTCGTGGGCCCATTGATACCGTTTATGGATTCTTCGAAATGGTAGGACCGAAGACTCCCTGCATTGGATGCTGACTCTCAATATTGATTATTGGTTAACGTTCCTAGGGATCCCAAGCATCGGCTATTCGCTGCCTCATTGCAATGGGAGCGTTTGACAAGATTCCCACTGAAGGCAGCATCACTGTAGCCAAGCTGGCATCCGAGCTTGGTGTTGACCAGAACCTGCTCAGTAAGTTAGTCACCATTCAATGAGCCAGTTTGAAGGCATCAAGGCATCCAGAACTCACCCGTTTCCTAGCCCGTTTGATGAGAGTTGTGAGCGTCACCGGGCCCTTCCAACAAGTGCGAGAGGATGAGTATGCCCATACTGCTTTCTCCAAGGCTTATCTGATCCCAGAAGTCCGAGGAATGTATACTCTGATGTAAGTCAGGTAAATCCCTGCCGGGGAGCCCTTACTTCGTATCTAATATCATATTTTAGATTCGACGAAATGTACCCCCCGTGGGTCAAAATGCACGAGTTTCTCGCCTCTCGCGGTTGGAAGAGTGATGGGGAGGAGAGAGATAATGCATACACGTATGCGCATCAAACCGGCGGCAAGAGCTTCTGGGAGCATCTGAAGCAGTATCCAAAGCGTGTGGAGGCTCTCAACCTCGGGATGGGAGCACAGACTGCTACAACCATGTGGTCCGTGGATATTGTCGACTTCAGGGCCCTGCTGGCATCGAAGAAGACAAACAAGGATGACGTTTTGGTAGTCGACGTTGGAGGTGGGAAGGGACACTGCCTTCAGAGGATCAATAAGTCTATCTCGGACATCGAGGGCCGCCTGGTCCTGCAAGATCGTCCAGAGGTGATTAGCGATACGTACGACCTGGATTCTTCGCGGATCGAGAAGTACGAGTACAACTTCTTCGAACCTCAGCCAATCCAGGGTAAGCGCATTTCCTGTCGCCTGCCTCACATTACATTCTACGACAATAAACATATGCTAACTTTTGACGACTAGGCGCGCATATATACTACATCCGTCGCGTCTTGCATGACTGGCCGAATCATCTTTGCGTCGACATCCTGAAGAACATTGCCAATGCGATGGAGCGCGGAAAGTCGCGTTTGGTCATCGCAGAAATCGTTGTTCCCCCAACTGGAGGGGATTCAGAAACTGGGTGGATGGATCTAGTTCTAATGACTGTCACTGGTGTCGAGCGCAGCGCAAAAGACTGGCAAGAATTACTCAGTGCCGCAGGTCTCAAGCTGGAGAAGATCTATACTTCCCCTGGCACTAACCACGGTGCTGTCCAAGCCGTCCTTGCATGAAGGAAATCGCATAGCTTCAATGCCAGCAGATCACAACCCCTTCAACACGGAGGTGCTCATCGGTTCTGGCTGGGGTCTGTCTCAATCGCAACACATGAAGTAGCATCACCGAGACTTTTAAGTAGACTTTTAAGCTGGAGAACGAACAGATCACACTTTACCCAATCCTGCAAACTTTCTTGGTCTTAACTTTTGATGAAATGGCTTCCTGAAGTCCAAGATTCCTGAGATTGACACTGAGTAAAAGGAACCTTCGGGGGAAATATGGCAGCTGGCACAATCAAGCACTTTGCCTCTATTGAAGGCCAAGCAGAAATCGCTGCCAGTGACACTAAGAACAGCAAATTTTCTTGCTCATTATTTCACTTGCACAATTTCGCCTCAACTCGTAATTCGGTTTGTAAAAGTTGCTTTCGGGTTGGTTACCTGTTTCGTACAGCGCCTGAGCTCACACGACGATGCTAGGCAAGTGGGTGTCAAATGTTCCTTTGCTTCTTGCGTTGAGAGAATCCTAGCAGCACGAGAACGGGCAAACTATACTCCGTACTCTGCCGGAGCATTCCAGTCTTACTACATACCGAGTTACTTTGAGGTCGGCGGTGAGTCGGACCGGTGAGGATCGGAACGTTTCCGAGCCCACCGGCGCCGCCGACGCCCGATCCGTCTACCGAGTCGGGCCCGAAACTTGGAATAACGGTTTCAAATCTGCTCAACAGACTGGAAGGTTGTGGATGCCCGGGCAATGGCGAGATGGCGAGTCAATCGTGTCGCAGTCGGAATCAGTCCTCTCCTGGCCCCCCAAAACTGCTGTCCAGTCGATAGAATTTGTATCAACGTAAATTCTCTCCGCCATGCTTCGAAAGCGCCATCTGGGAGTTGCATGGATAATCAAAGTGCGTGAACTTATCTTGCGTTCCCCCTAAGTAAGAATCGAATCGAAACATCACCATCATGAGTGGGGAGCGTAAAGATGTTGAGTTCAAAACTCTGGATGGCTTGACCCTGCGCGGCTGGTTGTTTCAGGGACCCAAGGGCGGTCCTGCAGTAGTTGTCAATGGTGCAGTAAGATGAGCTCCTCGCCGATATGTTTTCAAGCTCGCGCTTTACCAAGACTAATACTTCCCTCTTCTAGTTTAACAGCCCAAAAGAGATCTTTGTAGCCAGCGTCGCCGAATGGTTCGGGAAGAACGGCGTGACGGCTCTCGTTTACGACGCCCGCACGCTGGGCCAGAGCGATGGCCTGCCTCGAAACGATCTCGACCCGCAAAAGATGGCGGAGGACAACCACGACGCTGTCACTGTAAGTTTGTCTAGTTACATTTCGCCGGTGCCCTCAGGGTCCGAGTATGCTAATCAACATCAATGGGGTCAAACAGTTCCTGCAAGATGGGGGATGGGTCGACCCAGACCGTATCGCCATCTGGGGCTTCTTCTATAGCTCCGGCATTGCGCTCGAGGCTGCTGCTTTTGACAAGCGCGTCAAGGCGGTCATCGCACAAGGTCTGATGCCGGACTGGTGCCTCAACCCGCCGGACGAGGCTACCATAGTTGCGAGTGCGGTCGCAGATCGGACTAGCCAGCTTCGTGGCAACCCACCTCAGTACATCCCCCTTCTCAACGACAAGGGCGAGCACCTGATGCACTTCAAGTATCTGGCCGAGATGACCCCCGAGCAGAAGCACCATCTCCCCGCCTGGGTCCACGGGGCCAAGAAAAACGCCCCGAGCTTCAACGACCACATGACGATCCAGAGCTTCTACCGCCATGCCAAGTGGAAGCCAATGAATCTCTTCGCGGCCGTCAACCCAACCCCGGTCATGATTCTGACGCCTGAGGACGACGAGATCGTGCCGCCCGAATTCCAACGGCGCATTTTTGACAGCCTGCAGTCGCCACAGAAGAGGTATGAGATTGTAAAGGGCAGAGGTCACATGAACTTTTTGAAGGACGTAAACTTTGATGAGCTCTTGGGCGGCCAGCTAGCGTTCCTCAAGGAGGTGATGAAGTTCTGAGCTACGTTGGGCTCGGCATTTGCTTAAACAAGAAAATAGGCTAGCAAGAAAAGAGAATGAGATGAAGAATTTAAGGTGCGGGACATCAAGTTATGTGTTTGCTTGGTGTCTGCTTGTTGCGCGTGCGGCGGATGTAGGAACGATGTCGTCGGACGGTGACTCTAACGGAATTCTATCTAATGAACTCGAGGTTCTTCTATCGAACACGTAGGTAGATACAAGCAGGTCTAGTCTAAATACCTCAATACTGACAAATCTAAAACGATTGGCCTCAACCGCGTCAAGCTGGGGAATCGTTTCTAGGAATCGTGTCCAACGTTCTATACATCTACTTTGTAGCGCCTGTAGACAAGAGTTAGTTCGTGCCCCGTACCCGGTGGACGGGACGAAAATGACGAGCAAGAGCGAAAAGAAGCACACTTACCGAGGAACTTCTTGATATCGCCGTAGATGGCGAATTGGCCCGCAGTGAGACCACCGACCATGAACAGACGCGTCGGGAGACCAGCGAAAGATCCGCGAAGACCAAGCTCGCCAGCAATCTTGATCAACCGAGAGGCGGTGCTCTCACCAGGCAGACCCTTCGTCTTGTTGATCTTGGACAGCATGGTGTCGGCAGGCTGAGACACAATGGCAGCCGCAAAACCGCTCATCAGACCAGATCCCAAGTTCACAGCGGTCGATGCACCGGCCGACCTTTGCGACTTGTCAAACTGGCTCAGGATGGCCTCGGAAACCTTTTCGAAAACGACAAACTTGGTTATTGTGTAAGGAACCATGTACGCGGGGTTAGTTTTTTTTTTTGTTCTATTTTTTCATAGCGCTCTGTATCATGTTGCTTCGATCCAATGAACATACTGCTTGAAGAGGATGGGACCGAAACCAGAATAAAAGGCGGCAATGCCCTCGTTCTTCAGAATCTTGCTGAAACCACCGACCAGACCATTGGCAAAGTCGGGTGTCGAAACAAGGCGAATACGCGTCGCTTCCAGGGGACACAGGACGATGGAGGCGAAGAACTCGGCGCTGCCAGAGGAAACAACGTAAACGGCGGTGCGATTCTGCTTGACGGTTTCCGCACCGAAGGTATCAGTGAGCTTCTGCTGGAAGAATTCGTAGCCGCCGAATTTGAAGGCGCCTTGCAAGAAGTAGCCCGCAAAAGTCGGCCCTACGCCCGTCGCGAGGGCCCCAACGCCTTCATTGCGGATGACCTGGCGAAAACTACCAATCATGCCACTGTTGTAGGTGACGGGGTCAAGCTGGATCCTCGTCTTGACCCTGTGTGGCAGGTTTTTGTATGTCAGTCCATAGCGGAGATGGAGCTGGGGGTTTGGAGCTAGAGCGAGACCCAATGAAGAATCGAGAACACGTACACGTCGATCGGGGTGACGGCGCTGTGAGTGACAGAGCAGCCCAGAGCACCAGCGAGAGCGAAGCGAGCATAGAGATCGATGCCCTCCGGCCTGCTCTTGGGAGCTGGGATGGTAGCTGCGGCCGCAGCAGGAGCGGCAGCCATTGTGACGGTCGTGAGAGCGAATGCGTGATGCGACAGCAGCAGAAATGATTGTAAGACAGAAGCCAAAATGGAATGGCTAGAAAGAGCTTTAGAATCAATTATATATAGAACGGAGGCACCCGGCACAGCAGGGTTTGGCGGCCGCCGTCCCTTGTTTTAGCCTGGCAAACCGTTTGTTGTTGTTGGCCCGCCCGGAATGAAGCTAACGCGGGCCGAAGGGGCAAGATTCATCAATGATCAATTGATGTGTGATGGTTGTAGTGTATACGGAGCAGGTATTGTACAAGCAAAAACGCCTCAAGATGCCAAGCTAGCTGCTCTATTGTCTATTGTTTGGTCTGGCTCAGTCTCACGTCTGGTAGTGAAAA